>Ga0209169_10002831_pt1 | contig 10324 bp, 8 predicted proteins | sample HubBroMetageWRM4_FD_188346 | JGI IMG/M metagenome (GOLD analysis project Ga0209169, IMG submission 188346) | Warmed soil microbial communities from the Hubbard Brook experimental Forest, New Hampshire - Hubbard Brook CCASE Soil Metagenome WRM 4... | ecosystem: Environmental > Terrestrial > Soil...
TGTTCGGAGAGAGTATTACGATGGCACTCCTCGCTTTGATATTCGACTCCGCCAAGAAGTGGCCCGCGCGGGCGCCCGCTAACGGTTTGTTGCCTTGGCAACTCCGACTTGCAAAAGACTATCTGGAAGACAACTTCAACCGAAACGTGGGACTCGAAGAAGTTGCTAAACTGACCGGCCTTTCTCGATCTTGGTTCGCCCGAGGTTTCAGAGGATCGACGGGAGTTGCTCCATACGCATTCATCCTTCAGATACGGGTGCGAAAAGCAAAGGAACTCTTGCTCGACCCTAAGACTCCGATCGCGACTATCGCTACTCTTGTTGGTTTCGCGGATCAAAGTCATTTCACCAAAATCTTTCGCCGCTATGCGGGTGCTACGCCCCGCGAATGGAGGGAAATCTGGAAATCCTAAAGGTCAATTCGCACTGAAGCATGCGGACCGTTAGAAACCCAAACAAATTCTCACTTTGCATTCACTACAACAATGTCCGGAATGTCAATGTGTGTCTTAGCGACATTGTTCATAAAGTTCGTGAACAAGAACTGAACAGAGAGAGCGACAATCTCGAGGATCTGTTGATCCGTATAACCTACAGCGCGAACTGCATCAAGCTCCTCGTCAGTAATCTTGCCGCGCTTCTCGACCAACGACTTCGCGAAACCAATGGCAACGGCTCTCTTCGGGTCAGACGATGTACCTTTGCGGTTTAGCGCCAATTCATCCTGTGTTGCCTTGGTGAAGGTGGTCGCTACATAGCCATGCGCTGCGATGCAGTAGTCACACCCATTGACCTCAGAAACCGCCATGGCCATTCCTTCGCGGGTTCTGGCGTCAAGCGTTTGCTTCAAGGCATCCTGAAGTGCTGCCCAGCCGGCAAAAGCATTTGGACTGATAGACATTAGGCGGTGAAGGTTAGGGATGAATCCCAAACGCTTCCCCACTGCGTCCAACGTGGAGTGTGTATCAACATTGGCATCTGCACGACTGGGAATTTTGAATCGGGACATCTGCAATTCTCCTTACATTGATCTCGTTTAGGTCTGCGTCAACGTGAGCGTCTCGTTGCGATCTACTCTCGTTTGATATCCGGGTAGTATTGGGGGGCCTCTCTGCGGTCGAACATGCCGTAATCACGGACAATGCGGACTCGACGAAAACGGGCGCCCTCTGGAAGGTCGACGGAATCTTCAAACGACTCCGCTGCTGCCTGGTCTTTCCACGACACCATGAGGATGATGTCGCCGGGTGTCAGCACCGCTTCGAACAGATCCCACGACAAGAAACCATGCAGAGGCCGTAGGCCGAGCCACTCTGAGCAGTCAGCAGGGTTCGTTGTTTCTTTCCACTCTGCAGGCCGCTTTGCGTCGATCAGCGTAACGGTCGTTCCTTCGCCGACTTCAGTTTCATCCAATCGCTGCTCGTGGAGTTCATATCCTTCCGGAATACGAGTGTCCCTGGTAATCTGTCCGACGCGAAGGTGATAGTCCTCGAGGACTTCTCCTCGACCCATCTCCTGCACTTCGTGATGGCGCATCGTCGTCCTCCAGCGCACGACAGACTTTTCATCTCGCCAATTAGAAAGCGAAAGAATCCAGCCCTCACGACCAAGACTTTTGTAGCGAATGTTATCGACGAAGCCGTCGACCTGCTCTAGCTCAGGCCTGAGCATCTTGGCATAGCCAAGATATGCGTCCCATTGATCACTCTTCGGTAGAACTTCGAACAGAACTGAGAACATCGTCTCCTCCTTGCTTTAGTGTGTCTGCATCGTTAAGGCTGGCTGGGCAATGCTAGTCAATTGCAGCGATACAATCGATCTCGATGTCGAACGCACCGGGCCATGCCGGTACATTGACGAAGGTGCGCGCCGGGGGATTGTTCGGAAAATATCGGGCATACACGGCGTTTACCTGAGAAAACATTTCGACGCTCGTGCAATAGACGTGGCACTTCAGGACGTTCTCTAAAGAAGAGCCTGCAGTTTCGAGGCAAAGCTTCATCTGATCTAGAACGATCTCTGTCTGGCGTTCAATCGGAGCGTCGACAACTTCACCCGTCTCCCGATCGAAGGGCGGAAAGCCCGAGACGTAGACTGTGTCACCATTTCGCGTCACTGCAGAGGTAGGCGCCTTCCATCGCTCAAGATAGGTGGATAAAGGCTCCACTCGTATGATCTCTCTTTTCATAGCATTCTCCAGGAGTTGTTGAGCAATCGACATCTGTCTGCCACCTGTGGCATTCCCAAGCTCCATCTCCTAAGACAACTACTCTAGTCCTCGACGATGTCGTCTGCCTTGTCACAAACGATACTTTGGTCTGATACAGCCGCAGTGATATAGAGAATCGATCCCAAGTTCGGTTGTATTTCGTAGGCAGTATTCGCACCTGAAGAAAACCACAGGGAGCAGTTCCAAGATTTTAGGTGTTCCCGAACTCACATTTGGCGCACGCTTGAAGTTCCTGTCGATTTCGTCGACGGCCCACAGACACAAGACGGTCGTTCGAATAAGCAGGAGTAATCGTGGTGCCGCTCTCTTAGGTTGAGACGCGTTGAGTTGGATTGAGCGCCACACAACGTCGATGGTCTCTCTTGCGCCTTTCGCACGTCGGTTGGACGAGATCTCCCGGCTCGTCCTATTTTCTTCTGATTGAAGGCGACAACGGTTGTTCTTCGAGGGGTGTGAATATTCATGTGGATTGTTAAGATTGCCCTAAGTCGGCCATATACGTTCATCGTTCTCGGTTTGCTCATTTTGATATTGAGTCCGGTCGTTATTCTGCAGACCCCCACGGATATCTTTCCAAACATAGACATCCCGGTCATCGCGGTGTCGTGGGATTACGCGGGTCTAAGTCCAGCAGAGATGGAAGGACGTATCACATCGGTCTACGAACGCGTACTCACGACCACTGTAGACAATATTGAACACATTGAGTCGACCACAATTAATGGAACTGCAGTGGTCAGGGTCTATCTGCAGCCGAATGCGAGCGTGGATAAAGCAAATGCACAGGTCACGGCAATCTCCCAGGCGATCCTTCGGCAGATGCCTCAGGGCGTTCTTCCTCCGTTGATCTTGAATTACAGCGCTTCTGCAGTACCGGTCCTGCAACTTGGCTTGTCGGGCAATAACCTATCCGAACCCCAATTGAATGACCTTGCGATCAACTTTCTGCGTACCCAATTAGTCACAGTTCCCGGGGCCTCTATCCCATACCCCTATGGGGGCAAGACCCGTCAGGCAATGGTGACGCTGAATCAGCAACGACTTCAGGCAAAGGGGCTCTCTGCGAATGACGTTCTCGTGGCGCTGCAGGCCCAGAACCTGATCGAGCCGGGGGGAACCGCAAAGATCGACCAGTTCGAGTACGACGTCGATCTCAACTCAGACGCCGAGACGATTCCGGAATTGAACGATCTACCCATCAAGACTATCAACGGCACGACCATCTACGTCCGTGATGTTGCGACAGTAAGTGATGGGTTTGCTCCCCAGAAAAATATTGTCCGCCTGGACGGAAAACGTGGCGTGCTTTTGACGGTGTTCAAGGCTGGCGACGCGTCAACCATTGACATCGTAAACAAGACTCGCCAGCTGCTCCCCAGGGTAGCGCAGACCCTGCCTCCAGCACTCCGCATTCAACCGCTGACGGACCAATCGATTTTCGTGCGTGGTGCTGTTAATGGGGTGGTCAGAGAAGCGATCATTGCGGCAACGCTGACTGGCCTGATGATTCTGCTTTTTCTCGGAAGCTGGAGAAGCACGGTGATCATCGCGATCTCCATCCCGCTCTCGATCCTGTCCTCTGTGATCGCATTGAGTTTTCTCCATCAAACGATCAACATTATGACGCTTGGCGGATTGGCGCTTGCGGTCGGAATTCTGGTCGATGATGCGACGGTTACGATCGAGAACATCGAGAGGCACTTCGAAGAGGGCGCCAACCTACATGACGGCATTCTTGAGGGTGCAGCGCAGATCGCGACACCAGCACTAGTGTCCACCATGTGCATCTGCATCGTGTTTCTGCCGATGTTCTTTCTGAAGGGAGTTCCAAAGTTTCTCTTCATCCCGTTGGCCGAAGCGGTTATCTTCGCGATGATCGCCTCGTACATCCTGTCGAGAACTCTCGTTCCGACGCTGGCGATGTTTCTTCTCAAACCGCATGATGAACACGCGAAGGTCTCCAACAACATGTTTGCTCGTTTTCAACGAGGGTTCGAGAGGCTATTTCTACGTTTTCGCGGCGCTTACCATTCGCTTCTGGAGCAATTAGTCCTTCGCAGGAAAGTCTTTGTTCCGACGTTCCTTCTTCTCTGCGTCTGCGTGTTTGTTCTCGTTCCTTTTCTTGGACAGGATTTCTTCCCGGAGAGCGATAGCGGACACTTTATCCTTCACCTTCGAGCCAAGACAGGAACGCGTGTCGAAGAAACAGCGAGACTGGCCGATGAAGTGGAGCAGTACATTCGAACGGTTGTCCCTGCTGATGAGATGGATAATATTCTCGACAATATTGGGCTTCCATTCAGTTCCATCAATTACATGTACAACACCTCTGGTTTAACCGGAGAAGCCGATGCAGATATTTTGGTCTCGCTCAAAGAGAAGCATCGACCGACCAAGGAATATGTCCGAAGTCTCCGTGCAAACCTGGCAAATAAATTTCCGGGAAATGTCTTCTATTTTCTACCGGGAGATATTGTGACCCAGACGTTGAACTTCGGTCTCCCGGCTCCTGTTGACATCCAGATAGAAGGCGCTGATGTGGCCGGGAACACCAAGGTGGCAGGGGCGATGTTATCTGAGCTGCGGCACGTCCCTGGACTCACCGACATTCGGGTTCAGGAACAACAGGACTATCCAAAGTTGCATATCAACGTAGATCGGACCAAGGCGTCGCAGGCGGGTTTTACGGAACATGACGTCGTCAACAGCATGCTCGTCGCGCTAAGTGGCAGCTTCCAGGTGTCGCCCATGTACTACCTGAATCCCAAAAATGGAGTTCAGTACAGTATTGTCGTTCAGAACCCTCAGTATGGGGTCCAGTCCGATCAGGACATCAAGAACATTCCGGTATCAAGCTCTAATCAAGCTCACCAGGGGCTCCTGACCGATGTTTCGACGATTCACCGGACGATGGAGCCTGGATCCATCAACCACTACAACATTCGACGGGTTGTCGACATCTACGCCGCGGTCCAGGGCAGAGACCTCGGCGCTGTAGGGCGCGAAGCCAACCGAATTGTCGATGGCCATAAGAAAGAGCTGCCGCGAGGAAGCTTTGTCACGCTGAGGGGCCAGTTTGGGACCATGCAAAGCGCTTACATGGGTCTCATTGGCGGCCTCATTTTCTCGATTCTGCTGGTCTATATGCTGATCGTCGTCAACTTCCAGTCCTGGCTGGACCCATTCGTCATCGTGATGGCGTTGCCGGCGGCGCTTGCGGGCATCGTTATGTTCCTGTTTATCACGCATACGGCGCTGAGCGTCCCTGCTCTGATGGGAGCAATCATGTGCATGGGTGTAGCGACGGCAAATAGCATTCTGGTGGTCTCGTTCGCGAAGGAGCGGTTAGGCCATCACGGTGATCCGGTCGCCGCGGCGATCGAGGCTGGCAGTACGCGTTTTCGCCCGGTCCTCATGACCGCCCTCGCGATGATCATCGGAATGATCCCAATGGCGTTGGGGTTTGGCGATGGTGGAGAACAGAATGCTCCTCTCGGCCGCGCAGTGATTGGAGGCCTTCTCATCGCTACTGTTGCCACGCTTGTCTTTGTTCCTTCGGTATTCAGTCTCGTCCATAAACGGATCGAGAAAATCCCTGAAGAAAACCATCCAGAACAGGAACTGTCAGCGCGTACGTAGCGAAAAGGAGTAACCAAGAAATGGAAGACGTGAGCTCCGCAAACACAAATAGTGGAAACCAGATCGATCAGTCTGCTCTGGCCGTTGAACGCAAACCATTTTCGACCGTACAGAAGCTGTTCGCAATCGCTGCGGCGGTAATCGTGCTGATTGTCGTTGTCATCGGACTTCTAAGCCGCAAGTCGGCTTCGGCCGAACTCACTGAGACGACGAATCGCGCGGCGGTTCCACTCGTCAATGTGACCTCGATCGCGCCAGCTAAAGGAGCGACCGAACTGATATTGCCTGGGACGACGCAGTCATTTATTGAAACGCCCATTTACGCCCGCACAAACGGCTATCTTAAAAAGTGGTACTTCGATATCGGCGCGCACGTTCGGAAGGGACAGCTGCTGGCGGAAATCGAAACGCCGGAACTTGACCAGCAGCTGAAACAAGCCCAGCAGGACTTGTTCACGGCTAAGCAGAACGAAGAGCTCGCTTATACGACCGCCGTTCGGTGGCAGCGACTGGTAAACGATGATGCCGTGTCGAAGCAAGAAGCGGAACAATACGAGAGCGATTACAAAGCAAAAAAGTTTACGACAAGCTCCGCCTCCGCTAACTTCGATCGTTTGCAGCAACTCCAGTCGTTTGAAAAGGTCTATGCTCCCTTCGATGGTGTGATTACCGCGCGCAATACAGATATTGGCGCGCTCATCGACTCCGGATCCGATGGTCCCAAGGAGCTATTTCACATCGCGTCTGTGTCGCGCCTGCGCATCTTCGTCTCTGTCCCCGAGGCAGAGTCCTCCATAGTACGGTTAGGAACTCCGGTTGAACTTACTCTCGATGAATATCCAAACCGAACGTTTCAGGGGTTGATAGCTCGGACGTCGGATGCGATCGACCAGACAACCAGAACTCTCAATGTCGAGATCGACATCGACAACGCAAAGGATGACATCAAGACTGGGGCCTACGTTCTGGCACACTTCAAGGCCTCAAACGCTACAGATCCAGCGGCGGGGCCTCTAACTGTTCCTGCCAATGCAATTCTGTTCCGCTCCGAAGGTATGCGAACCGCTGTGGTCCGCGACGGCAAAGCGCAGTTGGTTCCGATAACAATCGGCCGAGATTTTGGTTCGACTTTAGAAGTCACATCAGGGCTCTCCGTGGGGGACAAAGTAATTCTGAATCCTTCTGACTCCCTCACCTCTGGGACGCCAGTGAGAATTGCCCCGGAGAATCGTGAGGACGGGAAATGATCGATAAGCGGGTCGCTGTTTTACTGGCGTTAGGCGGACTCTTCGCGACAGGCTGCGAGGTTGGCCCGAAGTATGTCAAACCATCTGCACTACCATCGCCACCAGCTATTAAGGAGCCGTTGCCCTCCAATGTCACGGACTCATCAGATTGGAAGACAGCCAATCCTAAGGATCAGGTGGAGCGGGGAAAGTGGTGGATGATCTTTGGTGATGCCCAGCTAAATGACTTTGAAGACCAGCTCACTCAGGCGAACCAGAACCTCCAACTCGCGGAGGCGCGTCTTCGGCAGGCACGGGCAGCTATTCGGTTTAACCGCGCTTCTGAGTTTCCGTCCATCAGCTTGTCTCCAAGTATTCTGAACGAGAGAGACTCAGCCAACCAGCCCTACTTCAATCAAGCTCTGGTCAACAACGGTACAGGCAACTTCGTCTTTCCGCTCGAGCTCTCCTACGAGGTAGACCTCTGGGGACGCGTTCGCCGTTCGGTGACGGCATCGAAAGAGGAAGCACAGTCTTCAGCTGGCGACGTGGAAGTTGCAAAGCTGAGTCTTCATGCGGAGCTTGCCAGAGACTACTTCGGGCTGCGAAGTGCCGATCTTCAGGAGCGTCTTCTTCGAGACACGGTGAAAACGTATGAACATGCGCTCAAGATCACCGAAGATCGATACAACGGCGGGGCATCGCCTCGTGCAGATGTTGAACAAGCTCGTACCCAGCTTCAGTCAGCACGAGTTCTAGAGACAGACATCGTTCAAGCCAGGGCCAGCTATGAGCACGCGATTGCGGTCCTGGTAGGAAAGACGCCTGCCCAGTTCTCGATCGCCCTGGACGAGACTTTTGTGCTTCAACCACCTCAGATACCCGTTGGAGTCGCAGGAACCCTTCTTGAACGCCGCCCAGATGTGGCGGCGGCAGAGCGTAGAGTGGCTGCGGCTAATGAGCAGATCGGGATTGCCAAGGCGGCTTACTTTCCCCAGGTGACCATCGGTGCGGCTGCAGGATTTCAGTCTGCCCAGGCCTCCAATTGGTTCAGTTGGCCCAGCAGGCTTTGGGCCGTAGGTCCATCTGTATCTCAGGTGATCTATGACGGCGGACGGCGCCGTGCAATCTCTGAGCGGGCGCGCGCCAACTATGACGCGACGATCGCCATCTATCGCCAGGACAGCCTTACCGCGTTTCAGGAGGTCGAAGACAATCTTGTCGCTCTCAACGTTCTGGCCAAGGAATTGGAACAACAAAGGAGCGCGACTATCTCCGCGGAAAAAGCACTCGATCTATTCACGAAACGCTATCAGGACGGGGTTGATACCTACCTCCAGGTCGTGACGTCTCAGACAACTGCCTTGCAAAATGAGCGAAACGATATCGATCTACGTCAGCGCGAGATGGACGCGAGCGTCCTGCTCATTAAGGCTATCGGAGGGGGTTGGGACGCTACTCAGCTTCCTAATTACTAACTTGCTGAGATATCGATGAAAAATCCGCCGCGCCAGAAATCGTGGCATTCGAAGTTGCATTCGCGATCATTTAAACAATCGCTGATGCGCGCACGCAAACAGAAGCGAGAGGAACACGACCAATGACTACCAAATCCAGCAACGGACCAGATGACCAAATCGACAAGATCGACCCAAAGTATCAGTGGAACTCCGAGGAGCCTTCAGTACTTGTGTTCGACGTGAATGAGACACTGATTAATTTCGAAGCGATGAATGCATTGTTCGAACGGCTCTACGATGACAAACATGTGATGCGCGAATGGCTAGGCCATCTGATCATGTACTCGATGACAATTACGTTATCCGGACTCTACGTGGACTACTATTCCCTGGGACAAGGGCTGCTCCAAATGATTGGCTCGATCAAAGGGGTGAAGGTACGCTCCGCCGACATTGAAGAGATCAGAACTGCCATGATGACCATGCCGGCACATCCAGATGTGGCCGAAGGCTTGAAGCATTTGAAGAAACTGGGGTACCGCATGGTGACCCTGACCAACTCGCCACCGAATCCCAACGGCAAGAGTCCACTCGAAGAGGCCGGTCTTGCCGAATATTTTGAGCGTCAATTCAGTATCGAAACCGCGCGCTCTTATAAGCCTGCTCAAGTGGTGTATCACATGGTTGCGCAGGAGATCGACGTTCGACCTTCTTCATGCTGCATGGTTGCCGCTCACGTCTGGGACACAATCGGAGCTCAAAGCGCAGGATTCTCGGCCGCACTCATCACGCGCCCGGGAAATGCACCCCTGCCAACTCCCGGATTGCCTCAGCCAAACTTCGTTGCCAAAGACCTGATTCATCTGGCAAAGATTCTTCCTCCAGTGAAGAGTGTTTGATTCATGCTCGGAGGCTTATTTCTCACGCCCCCGAGCGTCTTACCTCGTTACTCGCTCTAAGCCGCGAATATGGCGCCGGAGTAGCTCTAGGGCCTCTGGAAAGTCCATCACCTTTAGAGCGTCAACAATTTGCCGATGAGCGTGACTGGACGTGGGCTTCCAGCCGCCGGAGCGGGTTGAGGACAAAACGATGCGGGAGTTCGCGAGTTGGAGTTGATCAATCATTTCGAGCAATCTTGGCATTTTGCAAGGCGCAACCAATTCCTTGTGAAATAGCTTGTTCGCCTGTTCCCACTCGGTCATCGTTTGTGCCTGATCACCTATCAGCATGGCGTGTTCGATTTTTTCGAAGCAACCTGCATTCAACCTGGGAGCTGCATGAGAAAGCGCCAATGTTTCAAGCGATGCACGAACCTCAACGATCTCCTGCATGGAGACATGATCGAGAGGAGCCACCCTCATGCCGCGACGCGGTTCGCTTACGGCCAACCATTGGGCCCGCAAGAGTTGGAATGCCTCTCGCACCGGAACGTGACTCGCCTCAAATTCCTCCGCGATCCGGTCCTGACGCAGAGCGTCGGGAAGGAGTGTTCCGGAGACTATGCGTTCCGCAAGGATGCGCGCGATCCGTTCTGCCGTGGTTTCAGCCATTGGTCACTTTTATCATAGATAATCTATGATTTGTAAGCTTCCGTAATACTCGGCCTGCTACATTGAGACAGAAATAAGCCGGGATGCATCGTCATTATCTATGATTTGCTCCCGTGGTGCACGCAGGGATAGCGGCCGGGCGGAGTTCGTCGGCTAGTGTGCCACACAACGATCTCGATGCGACGGAAGATGTCATTCGTAAATGGCGGCAGGCGGACG
>Ga0209169_10002833_pt1 | contig 10323 bp, 6 predicted proteins | sample HubBroMetageWRM4_FD_188346 | JGI IMG/M metagenome (GOLD analysis project Ga0209169, IMG submission 188346) | Warmed soil microbial communities from the Hubbard Brook experimental Forest, New Hampshire - Hubbard Brook CCASE Soil Metagenome WRM 4... | ecosystem: Environmental > Terrestrial > Soil...
CCCAAACAGAAAAATCAGCAGGACATCGATTTCGGCTTGATGCTGGCCGCGTTGCAGGAATCGTTCATTCAAAATGTTATCGATTACGTTGGCGTGAATTTCGACGCCGGGAAAATCGAGGCCGCCGAAGGGAGTGGCGCGATTGTCGGCGATGCCGGTGGCGGACGCGCCAATCAGGACGATTTTGTCTTTGAATGTGCCGGGCGCGAATTTTTTCTGCGCGACATCTGCGAAGGATGTGTAGGGATAGGTGCGCGCGGGGCCGTGATAGTTGACGAGCAGGCGACCAACGTCGTCGGGCTTGACGATAAGCTTCGGGCCGAATTCGATGGAGACGACACCGGCACCGCCGTAATTGAGGATCGTGTCGTTATTCGAGAGGCCAAGGTAGAGACGGACGGTTTGCACGTCGAGCGAAGCGTAAACGTCCCAGTTGGCGCGGTCGGCATCGCGGCCGTAGGGAACCGCGAGGAACACGCGGCGGACGACGGTGTCTGGATCGAGCGCGACGTTGAAAAATCCGCAGCCGCCCTTTTCGCTTGAAACGGCGCCGACGAAAACTTGAGCGTTCGCCTCGGCTCCACGCGGCAATAGTCGCAGCCCCTCATATTTTTCGATCAGGTCGAGGCGGCCCTGATTGCCCTTCGCGGCCGTGCCGGTGGGACGAACCTGGGGGAACGGGAAGAAGGCCATTAGATTGGCGTATTCATCGAGAGCTTGAGGCGAAACGCCTTCGAGGTCGGTCTGCGAGTAGAGAAAATAATTGCCGAGCACGACTCCGCCGAAATTGGTGATCGAGTCGGCGAATTGTTTGTCGTAGCTGTACTGTTCTTCTTTTTGCACAAGCAGCTTTTGCACGTCGCCGGAGACGGGGTGGCCTTTTTTCGCGCGGTCGGCGAGTTCGGCGGATAGATTTTCGAGCGGCAGCACGGTCTGGTCGGGCTTGCTGAACGTCATGTCGAACGCGACGACGCGCGCGCCGTCGTCATGCAGCGAGTTCACGGCATCGGCGAAGTTGATGCGAGGGAACGGCCAGCGGCCGAGGACTTCCTGCGAGTGCTGGTCGATGTCCACTATGGTGATGCGCGGATCGACGGGCGTCTGGCCGCGGAGCTGGAAGCGCGCATCGAGGCTGGAAAGTTCGAGTCGCTGAATGAAATCGAATACCGGCATCGGGCGCTCGCCCATGAACGTGGCGCCGTAAACGGCGAGAGCGACGACGGTGACCGCAGCGCTGATGGCGATCGACGCCCAGTGCTGCTTCCACTCGCTGAATAAATTGGCGATCGTGTTGCGGTCTGGCGTGGCCATTCGGAACGAACGTTCCTGCGGGGCGGAAAATCAAAACCGAGCGACGCAAGGCTAACAAACGGGCGGAGTGGTTTCAAGGACGTCGCGAGCGCGAGGTGTGCGTTTCACGCGCATTTTCGACGCTATTTGCGCCACGTTCCGTGTGATTCGTTATACTGACGCGAACGCTTCGCAAAGCCCAGCGCGTGCGTTGACTGTAGTGCTTCGTGGGAAATTTCAGAAACGATGCCCCAAAAGCCGCAAATCTGGGTATTCAAAGGATCGAGCGCGGACAAAGTGGCCGCGGGACTCGGCGCGCAGTACGAGGTGCGTACGTTTGATCGGGGCGCGGGCGAGCTGGCAGTTGCAGGCGCTGAGAGCGTGCATGTGCCCGTGGTGGTGATCGACGATGGCACCGCGGTCTTGCCCGCCGGGCTTGAGAGCGGCAACGCAAATGTGCGCGTGATCCGGCTGCTCGGAGCGGCAGCGGCGTCGCAAAATCACGCGTTTCTGTATGTACCGGATGCCAGTCCGCGTGAGGCACTGGAAAGCGCGGTGCGGGCGGCGGTGGAAAATATCGAGCTTGCGGCGCGTGAACGGAAAGCGCGCGAAGGCTTGGCCACGGCGGAACGCCAGCGCGAACAGTTGAACGCGATCGGCGTCGCGCTTTCGAGTGAGCACGACATCAACGTGTTGCTGAACCTGATTCTCGCGAAGGCGCGCGAGATCACCGGCGCGGACGCGGGGTCGCTGTACCTGGTGGAAGAGGGAAGCGACGGGAAGAGCCAGCTGCGCTTCAAGCTGACGCAAAACGACAGCCTCGATTTTCCTTTCAAGGAAGTGACGCTGCCGCTTTCCGAAACTTCGATGGCGGGGTACACGGCGCTGCGTGGCGAGACGCTGAACTTCGACGACGCGTACAAGATGCCGCGCGACCTGCCGTTCCATTTCAACGACCACTTCGACAAGCAGACCGGCTACCACACCCAGTCGCTGCTCACGCTGCCGATGCGCAACGCCAAGGGCGAAGTGCTCGGCGTGCTGCAGCTGATCAATTCCAAAATCGATCCCGCCGCGCACGTGAAGAACGCCGCCGATGCGGGGAAATACGTGCAGCCTTTCGGGCCTCGCGCCGTGGATCTGGCGCTCTCGCTCGCGTCGCAGGCGGCGGTGGCGTACGAAAACCGGAAGCTCTACAACGAGATCGAGACGCTGTTCGACGGGTTCGTGAATGCGTCGGTGACGGCGATTGAACAACGCGACCCAACGACTTCCGGCCATTCGCAGCGCGTGGCGCTTTACACCGAAGAGCTTGCGAAAACGATTGGCGAGCTGCAGACGGGGCCGTACGCGAATGTAACGTTTGACGCGACGCAGCTGAAGGAAATCCGCTACGCCGCGCTGCTGCACGATTTCGGCAAAGTCGGCGTGCGCGAAGAAGTGCTGGTCAAAGCGAAGAAGCTGTATCCTCTGCAGCTCGATTTGCTGCGCCAGCGATTCGATTATATCCGCAAAGAAATCGAGGCGACCAGCGTGCGGCGCAAGCTGCAGGTGTATCTGGAGCGCGACCGCGGCAACGCGCTGGCAGAGATCGCGCGGCTCACCGAGGATTACGATCAGCGCATCAAGCGCATCGACGAATATTTTAAATTTATTTTGGAATCGAACGAGCCGACCTTGCTCGAAGGCGGCAAGTTCGATAAGCTCCGCGAAATTGCCAAGCAATACTACTTGGACCAATCCGGCATCGAGCGGCCGTACTTGAGCCCGGACGAAGTAAAGATGCTGCTGATTCCGAAGGGTAGCCTCGACGCGGCGGAGCGGCTGCAAATCGAATCGCACGTGGTGCACACGTTTAATTTTCTGAAGCAGATTCCTTGGACCAAGAGCCTGCAAAAAATTCCCACGATCGCGCGCGCGCATCATGAAAAACTCGACGGTACGGGCTATCCCTACAAGCTGCATTCCGCGGAAATTCCGCTGCCCGCGAAAATGATGACGATCTGCGACATTTACGACGCGCTGACCGCGGCCGACCGGCCGTACAAACGCGCCGTGCCGGTGGAACGGGCGCTGAGCATCATCAATGACTGCGTGAAAGCCGGCGAAATCGACGGCGAACTGGTGAAACATTTCATCGACGCGAAAGTGTACGAGCGGGCGAGCCATCCCGCAGCCGCGAAATAGATGAATAGACGCGTTGTCCTTCGCTTCGCGGCGGTTGGCGTCGGGTGCGTTTTTCTATCTGCGTTCGCCGCGGCGCGGGTCGCGCGTGCGCAAGCCTCTCCCTCCACTACATGGAAAGTAACGATCGTAATTCCGCCGAAGCTCGTCGCGGGGCAAGAGGCAACGGTCGCAATACTCGGCGTCGATGGCCGGCTCGCCGAGGGCATCACTGTCGATTTCGGCGAGGATCAGCGGCGGAAGACGGATTCGTCGGGGCGAGCGACGTTCACGGTGCCGACCGGCGTGCGATTCGTGATCGCGAATGCGCTGGGCAGTTCGGTGGCTGCGCTGGTGGACGACGCGGTTCCTCCCTCGACCGCGCAGGGAATGAAGGTGCCGGCGGTGATCGCGCAGCGCGACCAGTTTTTGATTTGGGGCACGGAGTTTCACGGCGACGCGCAGCAGAATCACGTTTCGTTCGGAGGCGATCCAGCGTTTGTACTGGCGGCGTCGCCGGAGTGCCTGGTGGTGGCCGCGGGGACGCGCGCGATTCCGGGGCCGGTGAAAATGTTGATTTCGTCGCCGCCGGCGCAGTGGAATGCTGCGTCCACGGTGGTAGGGCTGAATTTCGATCCGCCGCTGCCGCCGCTCGAGCCGGACAAGCGCAGCCGATTGCAGCTGCACGTGCAGGGAAGCGCGCTGCCGCTGCGTGTGCTCGTCTCCAACAAGACGCCGCGCATTCTCCATTTCATTCGCGGCGACGAAACGCAGGTGACCACGTCGGGCGGCGAGCAAAACACGGCGTCGATCGAAGTGCAGGCGCTCGCGACGGGCGATTTTTCGTTTGACGCGCGATTGCTGCCAGACCCGGATGCGGACATGGCGCGTCGTTTTCTCGAGGCTGCCGAGATGCTCGCGCCGCGCGACGACAAAAATCAGATCAAGAAACTTGCCGACCGGCTGAAACGCCATCCCGAAGATTCGCTGCACGTTTGGGTGGAACTCCGGAACATGGAAACTCTTACGATCGGCGGCGATTTTCGCACGTTGCTCGAAGCCGCGACTTCGGCGCTCGAGTGATTGCACTCACCAAACGCAAAATCAGCACTGTGATAAACTGCGGTTTACGTTAGCCCTTCACGGAATTCGATTGAACGCATGACCACTGCTGCCATCCTTTTCGCTACCGTTGCGCTCGCCATTGGTGTGGCGATTGGGTGGCTGTTTGCCCGCGCGCGAGTGGCAACCGGATATGAATCGCAGCTGCGAGCGCTGGACTCCGCGAAAGCAGCCGCGGAAAGCAGCGCTTCGGAAGTTCGCAAACAGTCCGAGACGCTGAGAACCGAAGTGACGCAGGCGCGCGCGCGCATCGAACAGGAAAGTAATCTGCGAGCCGCGGCTGAAGCTTCGCTCAGCAAAACCGAAGAAAACTTGACGCAACAGCGTGCGCTGCTGGACGAAGCGCAGTCGAAGCTCTCCGATGCGTTCCGTTCGCTCGCGGGAGAAGCGCTTAGCGAAAGCACTAACGAATTTTTGAAGCTCGCCGAGTCGCGGCTTCAAACGCTGCAAGGGGATGCGACGAGCCAGCTGAACAGCAAGAAGCTCGAGATCGACGGCATCGTCAACCCGTTGAACGAAACTCTGAAGGAGTTGAAGACCGAGCTGACGCGCGTGGAATCGTCGCGCCAGGAAGCGTACGGGCAGCTTACGACGCAAGTGCATGCGCTCAACGACATGAACCGGCAGCTGCGCGACGAGACAGGCAGCCTGGTGAATTCGCTGCGCCAGCCGCAGATCAAAGGGAAGTGGGGCGAATTGACTCTGCGTCGCGCGATCGAGCTTGCAGGGCTTTCGCCGCACTGCGATTTCAATGAACAGCACCGCGTTGAGACCGAAGACGGCATTCTGCGGCCAGACTTGGTGATTCACGTGGCGGGCGGCAAGCACATCGTGGTGGATTCGAAAGTGCCCCTGCACGCGTTTCTGAATGTGGTGACCGCGCAGAACGAAGACGAACGCCTCGGCGCGATGCGCGCGCACGTGGATCTGGTGCGGAAGCACATCCGCGATCTATCCAGCAAAACGTACTGGAGCCAGTTCGAGCAGACGCCGGAGCTGGTGGTGCTGTTCATGCCGGCGGAGGCGTTTTTCAGCGCGGCGCTGGAACAGGATCGCGACTTGATGGAAGACGCGATGGAGCAGCGCGTGATTCTGGCAAGCCCGACGACGCTGATCGCACTACTGAAATCGGTTGCTTACGGCTGGCGGCAGGAAGATGTTTCGCGCAACGCCGAAAAAATCAGCGACCTCGGAAAACAATTGCACGACCGCGTGGTGAAATTCCTCGAGCATATGGACGGAATCCGCAGCGGCCTCGAGAACGCAAACGGTGCCTACAACCGCGCGGTGGGTGCGCTGGAATCGCGCGTGCTGCCTTCCGTGCGGCGGTTCAAAGAGCTGGGCGTGCAGGCGGCGGAAGAAGTGGAAACGGCGGAACCTACCGAGACGTCGTTGCGCGCGCTGCCTTCCAGCGCAAGCGATCGAAATTCCTAATCACGGCAACTTATCCAATCTGAACGAGTGTTTCGTGCCCAGGTGTCGGCGAGGAGTCGTTCGTCTGCGGACCGCGCCAGGAATCCATCGCGGAAACCTGGTGGACGCAGGACACGGTGCAACGCGGCGCGCAGCCTTTTTTGGTGAGAAATTCGCGCTGGCGCTGTTCGAAGGTGTACTTCGCAAGCGGAATGCCGGGATAGCCGCGCTGCTGCGAGCAGTAGTGCACGAGGCCGTCTTCGCAGATATAGAGGTAGCGCGAGCCGGCGCGGCAGCGCCATTCGTTTTCCAGGCCGCGCGCGATGTTCTGCTGGAATTTGTTGATGCGCGTGAAGGACGCTTTTCCAAGCGACATAATCTCGTCGAAGATCGATTGCTCGCGGTCGGCGAGCGCTTTCATCTGGCCGTCGCCATCGTGGATGATGCCGACGGTGGAGGTGAAACCGAGATCGACGGCGCGGTGCGCGACGGTGAGCGCGTCTTCGGAATCCGCGACGCCGCTCCCGAGAACGGAATTGATGTTCACCTGGAAATCGGCATGTTCGGCGAGCAGCACGAGCTTTGCGTCGAGGACCTTCAGAGACTTCTTCGAAACTTCGTCCGGCTTCACGTTATCGATGCTGATCTGCAGGTATTCGAGGCCCGCGCGATTGAGGCGCTCGATACGGTCTTTCACGAGCAGGTAGCCGTTGGTGATCATGCCGGCCATGATTCCGTTTTTGCGGATGCGCGCGATGATCAGGTCGAGGTCGGGGTGGAGAAGCGGCTCACCGCCGCTGATGGTGATGATCGATGTGCCCATCGCGCCGAGCTGGTCGATGCGGCGGAACATTTCCTCGGTCGGCACCGGCTTCGAGAAATCGTCGTACTCGTTGCAGTAGGTGCACGCCAGGTTACAGCGTCGGATCGGGATGATGTGGACGAGAACGGGGTGCTTCGTCGAAACGAGGCCCTTCGCGAGCATGCGGCCTTCGCGCAGTTTGCGGTGCGCCGCGAGCAGCTTGCGCCGGATTGTTTTCTTCACGCTCATCGCTTAAGAATCGCCGTGCGCGAAACGCGCCGGAACAGGCGCACTGGCGCCTGTAACACGCTGTAAATAGTATGCCATATCCGATGCGCTGAGCCGTTCCTCGGACGCTGTGTTTCGCGCGTAGTAACCAGCGTGGAGTCAGCACAATACGTGGATGATTCATTGCGGGCCGCGCGTGGGTTCTGGCAAACTTTCCAGATTCACATTAAGGAGTCATGGATGAAGAGTGCATTCCCGGTTGCCGCTGGTGTGCTGTTTGCGTTGCTCGCCGTGCCATTCGCAGCGCCAGCGCCTGCACGAGCGCAAGATAAACCAGCGCCGCGCGCCGATTTTGCGATTGCCGATGGCGATCACGTGGTTTTTTACGGCGACAGCATCACGGAACAGCGGCAGTACACGAGCGACATCGAGAACTTCATCCTGACGCGCTACCCGACGCTGCACGTGGACTTTTTCCAGTCTGGCGTGGGAGGCGACCGAGTGACCGGCGGCAAGTACGGGCCGATCGATCAACGTTTGCATCGCGACATTTTCGATCACAACCCCACCGTGGTTACGGTGATGCTCGGCATGAACGACGGCGGCTACCGGCAGTATGACGCCGACATCTTCACGACGTACGCGAACGGCTATCGCTACCTGCTCGACGCGATTCAGAAGGAATTTCCGAAGGCGCGGATCACGCTCGCTGCTCCCTCAGCCTACGACGACATCACGCGCGCGGTGAAAATGCCGAATGGCTACAACGCCGTGCTGCTCAAGTACAGCAAGTTTGTGGAGGATCTCGCCGTCGAGAAAAATACCGGCATCGCGGATCTGAATTCGCCGGTAGTGGATGCGTTGAAGAAAGCGAAGGCTGAAGACCCCGCGCTGTCGCAGACGCTGATCGCGGATCGCGTTCATCCCGGTCCGGCGATTCACTGGGTGATGGCGGAAGCGATTCTGAAGGCGTGGAACGCGACGCCGCTCGTGACGGCGGTGAATTTGAGCGTCGAGCACGAGCGCGTGGTGACAAGCGACAACACCGAAGCGACCGACCTGACGATTTTGCCAAATGGGATCACGTGGAATCAGGAAGACAAGTCGTTGCCGTTACCGCTCGGGCCGATCGATGCCGACGCTGCGATGGCGTTGGTGATTCGTTCGACGGATCTCGTTTCCGCGCTGGATCAGGAAACGCTGGCGGTGACGGGGCTGGAAGCCGGGACGTACCAGCTGAAGATCGACGACCGCGTCGTCGGGTCGTTTTCGGCGGAGAAGCTGGGGAAGGGCATCAACCTCGCGTTGCTCGAAACGCCGATGCTCGAGCAGGCTCGCCGCGTGGCGCGCGATACGGACCTGGTGAATCAGTACGACTACGCCTGGTTCGTGATGAACACCGAGCCGCCGGACGAGATTGTGGCGGATACGCTGCAATCACTTGAGGCCGCGCGAGACAAGGCCGTCGATCGCCAGCACCGCGACGCGATGCCCCTGCCGCATCATTTCCAGCTCACCGAAACTTCCACGCCCACGCAGCCGCGTCCAACACATCCGAAGCCGCGGACGAAAAAGTAACGCGCGGCCGGAAGCACCGTCAGCGCGACGCTAGTCCGACCACTTCGTCGGCATGCGGTCCCAGCGGTGCTCGCGGAGCTTTGCGATTAGCGCGGGATCGAGCGGCCCTGCGTCGCTGGTCTTCATATTCTCGCGAACGTGCTGCAGCTTGCGCATGCCGACGATGATCGTGCTCACGTCGGGATCAGCGAGGACAAAGCGCAGCGCCATCTCCGGCAGCGTCATGCCCGGCGGCACGATTTTCTTGAGCTTCTCCACGCGTTCGATCGTCGGCGCAAGATTGTCCGGCCCGAAATATTTCGAGCGCCAGTCGGAAGCGTCGAATCGCGTATCGAGCGTCATCTTGCCGCCCAGGCTGCCTTCGTCGAGCGGCACGCGGGCGATCACTCCCACATTGAACTCGCGGCACACCGGGAAGAGCTGATCCTCGGGCGCTTGGTCAAACACGTTGTAGATTACCTGCACCGCATCGATGAGGCCGGTGCGAATCGCGTCGATGCCGTTCTCCGGCTCCCACCGGTTCACGCTGATGCCGAAGAAGCGAATCAACCCTTCGCCCTTCAGCCGCTTCACCAATTCGTGAAATTCTCTTTCCTGCGCCCAGCGATCTTCCCACACGTGCAACTGCAGCACGTCGATCGAATCGGTGCCGAGCTTCTTGCGGATTTTGTGCGCGTACTCGATCACGTAGTCGGTGGGGAAGACGTGGTCGTACTTGGCTCCGGGCTTCGGCGGCCAGCTTTGGTCCTTTGGCGGAATTTTCGACGCGGCGTAAATTCGCTTGCCTTTATTTTGGGCGATGATTTCGCCCAGCAATTCGTCGCTGTGGCCGTCGCCGTACGCCCACGCGGTGTCAAAGAAATTGCAACCGGCGTCGATCGCGGTCTGCATCGCGGCGAGCGACTCTTTGTCGTCCGAACCGCTCCATCCGCTCATGCCCCAAAGGCCCTGCGCCATCTCGCTCACTTCGAATCCGGTGCGTCCCAACTTCCGGTATTTCATCGATGTCTCCTCGCTGGTTTGTGCAACAGGTCTTATACATCACGTCATGCTGCGGCGACATCATGGTCCGGCATCTGAAATCGTCCGCGGAGGAATCTCTGCTAAAATCGGGACCGCGGGGCTGTAGCTCAGATGGATAGAGCGAGGCACTCCTAACGCCTAGGTCGGCGGTTCGACTCCGCCCAGCCCCACCATTCGCCCACTCACACTTAGTTACTCATTCGCAGCGTTTCGATTCGCGGCACGATTGTGCCACTGCACTGAAAGACGAACTTGCAATCAGGGATTCGTGGTTTTAGAGCGCATGAAGTTCGGTTCGGGCGGGAACGTCTCGAGCACAGCGTCGCTGCCCACCGACTGCAGAATGAATTGCACGTCGAATAGCCCCATCTGGCCGAAGCCGAGAAAGTCCGCCCGGTCGGTAGGCTTGCGCTTGATGTGGAAGGCGCGAACGTCATCGGGCACGGCGTCGATCCTCCCGGTAAACGTTGCGGCGACGCGATAGAGCGTGATCGTCTCGGCATTCGTTTCGGCGAGGGCTTTTTCGTCGGCCTTCGCACGCGCGGTCATCAGTTTTTCAAACCGTTTGAAATTCGCATCCTCCACGACCTTCACCGGTACGGGCAAAATCACTCGCCCTTCGGCGTCTTCCGATCCCGGCCTTGCTCCTCCGAGAACGCTGGCGACGAGTCCTGGCGGGCCGTCGCCGTTGCCATACGCAAACC
>Ga0209169_10002834_pt1 | contig 10323 bp, 6 predicted proteins | sample HubBroMetageWRM4_FD_188346 | JGI IMG/M metagenome (GOLD analysis project Ga0209169, IMG submission 188346) | Warmed soil microbial communities from the Hubbard Brook experimental Forest, New Hampshire - Hubbard Brook CCASE Soil Metagenome WRM 4... | ecosystem: Environmental > Terrestrial > Soil...
AAGCTCTTCACCGCCGCGCGCAGCCAGCGGATCAATCTCCATCAACTCCACAAAAAATGCCACACCCGGCTAAAGCAGCCGCTCTTCTGCCCGCATTGCAATCGCCAGGTTGATCGCAGCGAAGTCGTCAAAGGCTACGAATACGAAAAAGGGCAGTACGTCATCGTCACCGACGAAGAGCTGAAGAAAATCACGCCGCGCTCGAGCACCGTCATGGAGCTTGTCGCCTTCGTGAAGCAAGATCAGATCGACCCGATCTATTTCGACGCGTCATATTTCATGCTTCCCGACAAAGAAGCCGAAAAACCCTACGCTCTGCTTCTGAAAACGCTTGAAGACAGCGAACGCGTCGGCGTTGCCACCGTCACCATGCACCAGCGCGAGTACACCGTCTTCATCCGCCCGCGCAAAAACGGACTCACCGTTCACACGATGTACTACCAAAACGAAATTCGCGAAGTAGCCGGCTACGGCCAAGCCGAAAAAGACGTGAAGCTCAAGCCCGCCGAAATCAAACTAGCCGAGCAGTTGGTCGAAAGCCTCGCGACCGACTTCAAGCCGCAACAATTCCACGACAAATTTCAGGACAACCTGAAGGCGCTGATCGAAGCGAAACAAAAAGGCAGGGATGTAATCGCCGAAGAAAAGCCCAAACCAGCCCGCGTCATCGACATGATGGAAGCCCTAAAGCGCAGCCTCGCCCAATCCCAAAAACCCGCCGCCGAGCCAACCCACGACAAAAAGCCCACTCGCCGCACCGGTACCGACCTACACCGCCGCAAACTCGCCAGCTAGTCAGGCGACAAATTAAATTGGGCTACCCTTCGGCCAATTTAAAAAAACTCAGCCTTCTAAAAACGCCGTCATCCTGAGCGAAGCGAAGGATCTCAGCCGTTAACCACGATAGCGAACGATCCGCGAATTGCGGTCATGTAGGGGCGCAGCCCGCTGCCCCCCAGCTTGTCCGGTGATCATTGTGCGAAAGGATTGTCATTCCGGGCGAAGCCCGGAATCTGCTTTCTCTAACTCCGGCCGGAACTCACCATCTCATTACTCAACGCGCACCTACTTCCCATTCCCCCGCGCAGCCGTACTCGCAATCCCCAACGCCAACTGCTCCCCCTCAATCGCCGCCGGCGGCGTCCCTCCACTCAAAACATTCTCCAGCGTATTCTGCGCCTTCTCAAATCTACGGTCCGCCTCGCTATAACTCTGCTGCGCATTCTTCAAATGCGTCCCCAACTTCTCAAACACTTCCGCAAACGTCCCCAGATTCTTGTTCACTCCATTCAAATTCGCCAGCAACCGCTTGGCGTTCTCTTCGATCTGCATCCCCTTTAATCCCATCGCGATCACGCACAGGTGCGCGTACAGCGAATTCGGTGACACCGCCACGATATTCTTGCTCCGGCAATATTCGTCGATCTGCACGCCGCGATTGTCCGTCGTCCCCAGCATCTCGCAATACACGTTCTCCGACGGCACAAACATCAGCGCCACATCCAGCGTCCCTTCATTCGGCACAATATATTTCTTCGCGATCGAGTCCGCATGCCCCTTCACCGCCGTCGCAAACGCCCGCCGTGCCTCGTCGCCGTCGTTCGCAATCCGACGAAACGCCTCCAGCGGAAATTTCGAATCCACGGCCATCAGCTTTTCGTCGCGCAGAAAAATCACCGCGTCGGCCACTTCGCCGCTGCTGAATCGATACTGCATCGCGAACTGCGACGGTGGCAGCGAATCCTCCAGCATCCGTTGAAGCGTTACTTCACCCAGCAACCCGCGCGTCTTCGCCCCACCTAGCACCATCTCCAGTGATTTCGTAGCCTCCGACAATCCGCGGCTCTGCTCATTCACCTCGCCGAGTTGCTTTTGAATCAATCCAATCTGCTCGCGCGTATTCTTCAACTCATTCGCAATCGCCGTCTGCCCTGCCGACGCAATCTGCGCCGAATGCGTCACGCCGTCCCGCAACGCCGTCGAAACTCCATCCAGCCGCTGCGTCACGCTCTGCGAAATTGCCTGAATGCTCCCCGCCGTCTGCGCCTGCGCGCTCGCAATCACCTGCAAATCGCGCCGCAACTCCGCAACCTCGCTCTCTACTGCTCCATCATTCTTCGGACTCTTCGAATTCTGCAGCACGAGCCACACCACTAGCCCCGCCAGCAAGACCACGATTCCAATCAAAACAGCGTCCATTCTTCTTCGACCCTCAGTTAACTCGCTAGATAAGCATGCCTAACTACTCTACTCGCACTCCCCCATTTCCGAAAACCAACCACATTCCGCGAACAAGGGACAATCACACTCCGTCGCCTCTGGCTCCGTCTCTTCTCTGCGTCCTCCGTGAACTCTGCGGTGATTCTTCGGTCTTTTCTCCACATCTTCGCCCAACAAAAATGGGACCGCAACCCGCTGCGGCCCCGACTCTTCTCTCAGAATGGATCCGCCAATCAAAACAGCAACTTCAACGCAAACTGAAACTGCCTCGCATCATAAGCCGCCGTCGGCTGCCCCGCCGCGCAAGTCGTCCCCGACCCTGGATCGCATAACTGATTCACCGCCGACACATTCAACCGGTTCGTCAAATTAAATCCATCCGCAATCACATCCAGCTTGAACCGCTCACCCAACGCAAACCTTCGCGACAACCTCATATCAAACTGGAAAAATCCCGGCGTCACATACGTGTTCCGCCCCAAATTCCCGACGCACCCCAGCGGCGGTGCAATCCCCGCCACCGTGAACGGCGTCCCCGCGTTCGTCAAACACGTCGTCGGCGTTTCAAACGTCACCCCCGGTATAAACGGCGACGTCGCCGTCGGCCCGGAATCTCCCACCGATGGCCGCCCATTCGAAGCCCCCAAATCCAACCGATAATCCGTCCCCGTAATCACCGTGTACGGCCGCCCCGACGACACCTCAATGATCGGCGCCACCGTAAAGTCCGCCACCAGATGCTTCCACGCCGAATCCCCGCCATGCGCACTCGCCGACGTAATCACTCCGCTCGTCACCCATCGATGCCGCTGATCGAAATCCGAATTCCCGCGCTCATAAAACGGAAACCGGCTGTCCTGCGGCTCCAACGGAGACTGCAAATCCGTCGAATCGTCGATCGCATGCGAATACGTATAGCTCGATAGCAATTCGAACGAGTGCCCAAACCTCTTCTTCACATTCACCGTCATCCCGTTATAAACCGAACTCCCATCCGACAACTGCGCATCCACGCTGTTAAACGGCACCGGCACTCCATATCCCCCCGGATATCCCGCCAACTTCGCGAGCCCCACCTGCGTCGCATACCCGCCCGGCACTTGACTCGCGAACGACGGATTCGGTCCCGACGGCCTGAAAAAATTGAAAAACGCCGGCGTGCTCACATACTGCCCATTCAACGCCGCCAGCGGTCCCGGGCACCCGCCAAGCTGCCCCAGCACGCTCGGCGCAATTACGCCAACTCCGCAACTCGTCGCCGTCGCCGCAACATTCGCCGCAGGTGCAACCACCGTCACCGGACTCGTAAAACCAAGCCCCGCCGCGTCCGCATTCTGCAAGTTCTGCGTCAGCAACTGCGGATCGGTCGAATTGATATCCACCGGCCGATACAAATGCAGCCCATGCGTATACTGATACCCCACGCTCACCGTCCACGAGCCCGCGATCTGCCGCTCAATCGTCAAGTTCGCCTGCTGCGCATACCCAAATTGAAAATTCTTCGCTACAGGCAACACGAACGGCAAAATCGGCAACGGGAATCCCGCCGTCAAATAATTCTGATTCGCAAACAACGAATTCGGCTGAAACGGATTAAATCTCTGCTGATTGGGCAAATATCCCATGCTTGGAATCGCATTCAGAACACCCTGAAAAATACTCGACCCATTCAGATTCGTCGGCGAATCCAGCGCGCCGCACGTCGTGCTTCCCGGAATCAATCCGCACGCCGACGCACTCCCGCCCGCCGAAATCAGCTGCACCGATCGCCCGCCGTCCGCTGTAGCCGCGTCGAATGCAATCGCCAGCAGCGGATGATCGTAAAAAATCCCATATCCCGCACGCACCACCGTTTTCCCGTCGCCCTTCGGATCCCACGCAAGTCCAAATCGCGGCGCCACATTATTCATATCGCGCGGAATTCCTTCCACCACTCCCAGCGCACTCTCCGCCGCCGCATTCACCGCCGTCGCAGGCGCGAAATTGGGCGTCAGCTCCACGTCATACCGCACGCCGTAATTCAGAGTCAGCTTCCGATTCACCCGCCAGCTATCCTGCGCAAAAAACGCAAACGCATCGTTATCAAACGGCTCATTCGACTGCCCAATCCCCTGAATGTACGTCGTCGGAATCCCCAGCCCATACGATTGCAGCCCCGTCGTCCCAAACAACTGCACCGCCTGCCCGCTCGGCAGCGTCACCGAATTCGGCAGTCCGAAATTCGAAACCGCCAGCCCGCCAAAATTCACGTCGCCGCCATAATCCAGCTCAAAAATCTGCTGCTTCCCCGACCGTAGCTGAATGAAGTTCACATCCACGCCCACCTTGAATGTGTGCGCTCGATGCACAACCGTCACGTTGTCCGTCGTCTGGAATCTGCGCTCGATCCGATCCACCGTCGAATATGGCTCGCGCCCAAAATACGCATACCCCGGAATGTTCACGCCGATGTCGCTTCCGCCGGGCAACTCCGAATACCCGAAATGCAATCCCCGCCGCGCAAATTGAAATCGAAATTGATTGACCGTCGTGTCATTCAAAATCGTGTCGTGCTGAAACGTCCCCGATACATCGCGCGACTGATTCACCCCCGCTCGCGACCCCGCGTTCTGCCCAAACACCTGGTTCTGCGCCGTCGATTCAATCCCCGTCTCCAGCGACGGCGAAACTCCCACGCGCAAAAACGAGTGATTGTGAGCATTCCAATTCTGATCGAGCCGCGCCGACCACAAGCTCGTCTTCTCCGTCACCGGAAAATTCCCGCGCAGTGAATTCAGCCCAACATAGGACGCCGGGAGCGGCGCAATTCCCGCCGCCACCACCGCGCCTCCCGCTCCCACCGCTGCAAACCCATTGCACACCACCGCATTCACCGTCGACCCCAGCGGACACGACACCGGCACCGGAAATTGCCCACCCGGCCCCGGCGCCAACGTCCCGCCAGACAATCCCGCCGACACCGCTCCAAAATCCAATTTGTTCAGCGCCACGCTCGACGCCGATCCCAACAACAATCCGTACTGCACGCCCAAAGTCTGATACGCCCCCACTCCGCTCGTCAGCAGCGACTGCACCGTGCTCGCTTGCCCCGGTGTGAGTTGCACCGGCACCGGCCCGCTCGGCGTCGGCAGCGTCACCGGGACCATTCCCCACGCGCCGCCTCCTCCTTGCGCTTCTCCGATGCTCGAAAATCCCGTCTCCTCGCGCAGCGTGTCCTCGTAAGAAAAAAAGTAAAATGTCTTATCCTTCTTCAGCGCCCCGCCGATCGTCGCCCCGGCCTGCACTCGCGTAAACGCCTGCTTCGTCGGATCAAGTTCGCCCGTCGTCGGATCGACCTGCCCCGAGAACGCATTCCGCGCCTGAAACGCCTTGTTCCGCAAATATCCAAACACGTCGCCATGCACATCGTTCCCGCCGCTCTTCGTCACGATGTTGATCACGCCGCCCGTCGCCCGCCCATACTCCGCGCTGTAATCTCCCAAAATCAGCTGAAACTCCTGCACCGCCTCCTGCGACACCGTCGCGCGAATCCCATTGATTGAGTTGTCCACCGCATCCGCGCCATCCACGCTCACTTCGTTCGAACGCGCCCGCTGCCCGCCCACATTCAATCCGCTGGTCGGCGCCGGCCCGATCGTCGGAGACACATCACGCGTCGTCTGCGAATTCGTCAGCGTAAAGTTGATATAGCTCCGCCCATTGATCGGCAAATTGTCGATCCGCCGCTGATCCACCACCTGCGACACTTCGCTCTTCGTCGTCTCCACCAGCGCCGTATCCCCCGTCACCGTCACCGATTGCGTCACGCCGCGCAATTCCAGCTTCGGATAAAACGCCACTACTTCTCCGACAGTCACTACTACATCGTTCTTTTCAAACGTCGCAAAATTCGATCCGCCATCCACCACCAATCGATATTGCCCGGGAACCAGCCCCACGAGCGTGTATCGCCCATCTTCATCCGCTTCGACCGCTCGCTCCGCCCCCGTCACCGAATTCGTCACCGTAATCTTCGCCCCGCGCACCGGCAACCCCTGCGGATCGGTCACGCGCCCAATCAACGTCGAAGTATTCACCTGCGCCACAGCCGCCGGCGTCACGGCCAGCCCTCCAACCAAAACCGCCAACACACACACCACCGCGAACGCACACAAACGTTGTCTGCGTACCATCCCAGCCTCCTCGATGGAACCTGAGTCCATGCACGCCACCCCTGGCGAAACGGAGAAGTCCGTCAATGCACGGCCTGCTAGATGAACAATCGGCTTTTACTCTACTCGTGCTTCTATTTCAATATTCACTTTTTGCAACCCCTGCGCCCAATCCGCCACAGCATCCGGCATCGCTGGCATCCTGCTGCCGTTTTTCGCCAGCCCGCGCCCACGAATGCAGCCTCACATTGTCGAAGCCTTCTTATCCCGAGCGAAAGCGAGAATCTGCTTTTTCTCCGCCCAAATAAAAATGGCGGCCGCAGCCGCCAACGCTATTCTCCTTTATTCGTTACTTCTTTACGTCATTGCTTCACTGCTTCGCCCCTTAATCTCCCACGCCCACATCCCCCATCACCGCCTTCCCAAAATCCCTTTTCGCCGTATACGCCTTCATCCCCGTCGCAATCGCAATCAACACCGCCGTCGCCAAATTCGTAATAATCACCGCCTGCGCCCGCACCACCATTCCGTACCCAAACCACAACAACACGCCGATCAAATACAAACTCAACATCCCATAAGACAAATCCCGCCCGCCCTGCCTGTAAATCTTGATCACCTGCGGCACAAACGAAACCGTCGTACAAAACCCCGCCGCAGTCCCCAACACCACACTCCACCCTTCATTCGTCATAACGCCCCTCAACGCACCGCACACTGGAGTGGGCGGTTCAGCGCCTTCCAAGCCGAATCTTCGCCTCCCAAGTCTACCAACGCACCGATCGTCCATCGTTAAGCGCCAATCAAATGTTTTCATCCCCGCAAGCCGCTTCCTCCAAAAAAAACGACGGCCTAATCCGCCGTGTCCCCCAAGGTCCCGCTAAATCGTTAAGCCTGACGCGATCTACTAAACCACCGTCCAACCGCCTCCCTCGCCGCGCCCCCTTCAGCTTTCCCTTCACAAGCCCAAGCGACAATCCCATCAGGCCGCACCGCCAGCGCGCTCATCCCCAACCGTTCTTTCGCCCGCGCCGCAACGTATTTCATCCCTCCACCGAACTCTTCCGCCACACCCTTCAGCGCGGCCTCACCATCGAAGTCAAGCAGCATCCCACGCCCATCGCGCATCATCTCGCCCACCGTCGCCCCGTTTTCAAACTCAAAGTTGGGAACGCTGTATCCAACGAGCGGATGCACACCATCGCCGCCGAGATCGTAATGCGTAAAAACGCCCCACACCCTCCCCGCAAAGTACGTCGCCCCATCGCGCGTATTCATCACTTCCCGAAAAATAGCATGCAGCGCCCGCGCGTGCGGACTGGGCCGCATGATTGCCACCTGCGCGCGTGACCAATCCAAAACCTCCGCGCCAATCGGCCACCGCTCCGTCTCATAGCTGTCCAACAGTCCTTCTGGCGCCCGCCCCTGAATCGTCGCGGCAAGCTTCCACCCCAGATTCATCGCATCACCCAGCCCAAGATTCAGCCCTTGCCCTCCCAATGGCGAATGAATATGCGCCGCATCGCCCGCCAGAAAAATCCGTCCGTTGCGATAGTTTGTCGCCTGCCGAGCCCGGTCCGTCCACGTCGTAGCAACATGCAAGGCATCGATGGTCACATCAGTATTCGACACGCGGCGCAAAACTTCCTGCACATGCTCGCGCGTGATCAGCGCTTCTGAACCGTGAAATGCTCCGCCATCAAAATCCTGAATCACCACATAGCCCGGCTGCGATTGTAGATACATGCCTCTCGACGTTACGTTCCGGCCCGGCTTGAGTTTCTCGGGATCTGCAATGTCAATTCGAGTGGAGTAGCCGGTAAATTCCGGCTCCGTCCCCGCAAATTCAAACCCGCCCACCTTGCGAACAACGCTCCGCGCTCCATCGCAGCCCACCAGCCACTTGCCTCGAAACCATTGGTCCCCCGACTGAACGCTGACTCCCTCACCGTCTTGCTGAAAGCCGGTAATCGCAATCCCACGTTTGATCTGGACCGCCAAAGCTTCGGCGCGCCGCGCCAGCACCGCTTCAATCTCCCGCATTTCAGAAATCAAACTCGTCTCGGTCGAACTCGGCAGCCGATTTTTCCACTGAGAGCCATCAACATTGCCCTCAAGAAATGGAATGCCCGCAAAGTGTCCTACCTGACGCTGAGACCCTTGTCCTGAATTTTGGTGAGGATTCTTCAGCCGTTTATGTATCTCAAGCTCATCCAGCAACCCCCGCCGGTAAAGCGCCTCAATCGTCGGCGCCGAAAGTCCCCGTATCCCGAAGGGAATCTCTTTCAATGGCGACTGCGGATTTTCCGTCTTTTCCAGCACCAGAACGGAGCATTTGGCCAAGCCCAGTTCACATGCCAGGAAGAGCCCCACGGGACCCGCCCCGCAAATAATTACGTCGTAAATCCGTCCGTTCATCTCGTTGTTTGTGAAAGTTTCCATTTCATATCGCCTGTCGCTTGGCACTCGCGTGCTCTACTTGTTCCACCCATTCTTCAAGACCGTAAACGCAAGATTCAGCGCATCCTTAGGCGATGGTGAATTGCACGCAAAACTGAGTCCTTCGAGAATGAATCTCGCAACGCATTCCGCTTCAATTTTGTTCGCCCCGGAATCCCTCTGAATTTCTCTGGCCAAAGTGTCCGCATAGCGGTTCCACATCCCGCGAAAGTACGAACTGAGTTCCGGCGAAGACCGCACCAGCTTCATAAACTCCGAGAAAATCTTCTTGTCGGGCGGATCGACCAACTTGCTGGTGAGGAAGTATTTGTGCAGAGCGTCCAGTGTGGATTGGCCTTTCTTTCGTTCTCGAATCGCCCCCACGATCGCCGCGTCAATCTCATCCTCGCGATCGAAGATGATCGACTCTTTCGTCGGGAAGTAGTTGAACAGCGTCGTAACCGCGACTTCCGCCTTCGCTGCGATTTCCACGACGGTGACCGCCGCATACCCTCTTTCAATGAACAGATCCCGAGCGATGTCCGAGATGTGTTTCCTTGTCTTCGCTTTCTTCTTCTCGCGCAGTCCCATCCACCGACGCTCCTGGAGCTCAGCCATACACTAAGCATAACTGACTACAATAAACAATCAATTACAAAAATGAAGTAACTACAATTTGTTGATTGGCCTCGCACACCTCCGGCCGATTTGTCGACTAGATCAAGCGACCCAGGCCTGTCATCCAGAACGAAGTGAGGGATCTTTCCTCCCACGAAATAAAAATGGCGGCCAAAGCCGCCACCAACCTGCGCCCCAAACTCTCCATCGTTACTTCTTTACGTCATTGCTTCATTACTTCGCATTTTCTCTAAAGCTCCAAATTCTTCTGCACCAACTTCCTCAATTTCTCCCGATCCTCATCCTTCATATGCACAAACTCCACTCCATTCCCCTCCGCCCCGATATTCCTCACCACCGCCGTGAAATTCAATTTCCGAAACCCGGCCCGAATCTCCAGCTTGATCGAATCTCCCACCGACAATTTCTTCGGCGACTCCAGATAAGCGCCGCCCAAACTGATCGTCTTCACCCGCGCCATATGTGCCGTCGGCGATGACGCATCCACCTGCGCCCGTAACGGCGATTCCAGCGGCACCCGCACATACCGCCGTGGGACGACAAAATTCGCGCTCGCCTGCGCCGCTGCCTCAAACGTCTTCCGCGCCCGCGCCGACGACGGCCGATCTTCCATCATCGCCAGCGCATCCTCCGCCGCCGCCCGCAACCCTCCGGGCTCGACATACGTGATGCCTTCCCGCTTTTCCGCCAGCGACCTCAGCAACTCAATCGATTCCACAGCCCGCATGCGCCCCAGCGCTTCGATCGCCTTGATCCTCACAAACTGATCGCGCAACATTTCGTGCTCGCCCGACGCAATCTCCATCAGTTGCGGCACCGCCGTGATTTCCATCGCCAGCCCGATCTGATCGATCATCATCGGCACAACGAGCGG
>Ga0209169_10002835_pt1 | contig 10319 bp, 9 predicted proteins | sample HubBroMetageWRM4_FD_188346 | JGI IMG/M metagenome (GOLD analysis project Ga0209169, IMG submission 188346) | Warmed soil microbial communities from the Hubbard Brook experimental Forest, New Hampshire - Hubbard Brook CCASE Soil Metagenome WRM 4... | ecosystem: Environmental > Terrestrial > Soil...
CAGCCAGCCGTCCGCGAAGGCGGTCATTGTGCGCCTGGATCAGCATCAGCAGGTTGTTGAAGTCGTGCGCCACGCCGCCCGCCAACTGGCCCACCGCTTCGAGCTTCTGCGAGTGCCGGAGCTGTTCCTCCAGACGCTTGTGCTCGGTGATGTCGTACATCACACCCTGCATCAGGAGTTCGCCATCGCCGGTGTGCAGCATGACGCCCTCGTCACGAAACCACAGGACTCTGCCGTCGCGGGCAAACATGCGATACTCTGCCTGGAACATCTCCTGCGTTTCCTGAAAGCGCTTCTCCGCCGCGAGGGCAATGTCGCGATCCTCGGAGTGGATGTGGTTCAGCCAGTTCCACGCATCCGAGAGCCACTCCGCTGCTGAGAAACCAAGAATGGACTCGATTTGTGGGCTCACATAATGCCACGGGCCGTCCGCACCGAGTTCGGCGACATAGGTGATCGCAGGCAGGCGTTCCACCAGGGTGCGATAGCGATCCTCAGCCGCGCGCAGCTCGATTCTGTCGCGATCCCGCTCGATGGCGAGAGCGACAAGGTGGGTAGCATGGGCGATGAGCCGCAGATGTTGGGCGTCAGGCGTGCGCGGTTCACGGTAGTAGACGGCAAAAGTGCCAAGCATACTGCCGTCCTGCGCGGGGATGGGATTTGACCAACAGGCCCGCAGGCCGTGAGACAGCGCGAGTTCGCGGTAGTCTGCCCACAGTGGGTCGATATCGATATCGGAAACCACGACTGGCTGCTTGCGGTAGATAGCGGTGCCGCACGATCCCGCGCAAGGTCCGATCTTTAGCCCGTCAATGGCTTGACTGTATTCTTGCGCCAGACTGGGAGCAGCCGCATTTCGCAAAATTGTGCCGTCCGCCTCAAGAAGAAGGACCGAGCACAGCATTCCGCAATACTGCCGTTCGATGTCAGAGCACAAAGCGCTCAATATTTGCGGCAGCGGATTCTGGCCCATGATCATGGCCAATACCCGGTCATCGAGCAGCGATAGCGCCTGTGAGCTCTGCAATTGCTCCGTGTTCGACGCTTTTTGAACTCCCGTGGACATGACGACTCGTATCATCTTCATTGCGCACGACCGCGACCACCAAGTTACCAGAGTAACGGGGGATGAATGACATTTCCCCATGCGAGGATGAGGTGCGTTATGAAATTCGCGCACCTGCGCGCGGTTGCAAATGAGCCACTATGCCAGTCGAAAGGGCATATCCCAGGAATCCTGTATTGACAGGGTAGGAGGCCTGCCCGATACTGACGCCGCGCCACTTCGTAATTCCCCTGGAGGTTATTCAATGACGAAGTGTCGCTTGTTGCAAGTCTTCGCTGCCCTATTAATCGTTGCCTTTTTTGTTTTCGGGCAACAAGTGGTAGCACAAGGAGTTCCACATAACTATCACACTCAGATCGTGCACCGAGTTAACCCGGATGGCGCCCGTCCCGCGGCTAATCCGGCGCCGACTGATAACCTGTACCCGATAAGCCAGGCATTCGTCGTCACCCCCGTACCCATCGGCACGAACTCCGACGGGACCGACCTGTGGCCCTGCTTCGGTGGCTCAACGGCAAACCCCGATTGCCCTACCATCGGTGATCCATCGATTACCTTCCCAGCTGGTGGAGTAGCGCTCGGCGCTCCGCAATATGTCTGGTCGTACTCGGCTTGTGACGCCAGCAAAGCCTCGGACACAACGCCTTGCGGTCAAACCGAAACCTGGTACGAAGACGACTCGAACGATACCAGTTCGACCGATGACCTCACCTACTCACTCGCAGTGACCCAAGTCCAAAGTGGAAAAACGGTTTACATCGCGGATTCGGGCATTGTGGATTTTGGCCCCAATCCCTACGGAGGTTTAAGTCCGGCCGCTGACGTCATCATTTACGGTGACCAGAACTTCGGCACCCTGGGTGCGACCGGCAAGAACAACGGCAACTGCGAAGCCGACTTCAACTATCCCAGCCCAGTTCTCCCCGGCGTATTCGTTGTGGCAGCCAACAAGACTTGCGTCAACCCGATTCCGGGGTTGGCTACCGTCACCGCGACGACCGAAATCTCCACCGCCACGTTCACAACCAAGAAGGGTGTTACCACAGTCAAGTACACCACGAAGTACAAGGCATCACAAAAGTGGGACATTTTCTTCCAGTAAGCATCTGAAAGAAGTTTTCCCCGGCGGCTCAGAGCGAGCTGCTTTCGCAACGATAAGCAATAGCTCCAACCAGCGTCCCAGGCTCAGGTTCGAACTTGAGTCTGGGACGCTTTTCTTGTTGCTGATTTTGTCAGTTGCGGCCGCCCGTTCCCGCAGCGTTCGTTCTCGCGAAGGATGGTACCTTTCCATCGCCGTCTCCAATCAAGCGGCCATCGCATTCTTGTGGACGGATCGCTGGCAACTCGTCCAGAATCGTCAAGTCGGCCGCGCGCCGGTTATCCAGGGAGGACGCTCTCGATGACGAATGAAAACGATCAATATCGAAGTCGCCTGAACATGAGCGAGTTCTGGTCCGCCCACCTTGGCCTGACTCTCATCACCATCTCGCTCGCGATTCTCATTTTCGTAATAACACCGCTTCGCGAGGCGGGCCTTCACGGCCGCGTTTTCTTCGATCTTGTGGTCGTTACGCTCATGATCTTCGGAGCCTTCGCGGTCAACCAAAGCCGTATGGCCAAGGCGTTCACGATCGCCATTGTGTTGGTCTCCGCGGCCGTGTTGTGGAGTGGCCGGGTGCATCCGACACTGTTTCTTCATCTGCTGGGAAGCGCTTTGTCCACCGTCACGCTTCTTCTTTATGTCCGCATTGTCTTACTCGTGATGTTCCGCAAGGGCCCCATAACCTGGAGCCGCATCCAGGGCGCCCTGTGCGCTTATCTTCTGATTGGAATGGCTTGGGCTTCGGCCTTTGAGTTCGTTGTGCAACTACGCCCGGGCTCGTTCAACTTCGTGACTGCGCCCGCAGACCTCGACCAACTTACGTCGAAACTTACCTATTTCAGTTTTGCCACTCTTACCACCGTGGGCAGCACGATCACTCCGCTGGATCCATTCGCGCGCTCGCTCACCATCGCGGAGGCCGTCGTCGGCCAGCTCTTTCCCGCCACCCTCATCGGCGCGCTCGTCGCCATGGCCATGCAGTCCCGCACCAAACCCTGACTCTCACCCGGTCGATGCGTCGTAAAAGCGACGGCTCTTATTTCTGCAGATAGACGTTGGCGAGGCGAAACGGCTTCTGACCGTAGTATTCGATTTCCAGCTCATTCTTCTTGTTAAATTTCACTTTGCAGAGCGGCGCGAACTTGCCCGTCCCTTTGCCGTCTTTGTCAACGTCGAGTACGACGATGCCGATCTTGTAGTCTCTTGACCGTGTGCCGTTGTAGAGTTCTGGAAACGAGATCGGACGATTCGTCGCCAGCACGATGTGCTGTCCACCGTCCTTGGTGGCATGAATCCGCACAAACCTTACGCCGGTGCCGACCGAGCCCGTCGGGGCTATGCGCCCCTTGTCCTTGATGTCTTCCAGAGCACTCACCAACCCATCTTGGCCTTTGCTCCTGAGCGTAGCCACCAGTTCTTCGACGTCCCCGTCACTAGTCAATCCCTCTACATAAACAGTAAGGCCGAAGGTTTTGCCCGCCGTCGCGCCGCTCTGGCCGATGGCCGTAGCCGCGTACTGCGCCGGCAGATTGGGCTGAGTCGCAGCCGTCTGTGCGGCAACATACGACAGCGTGATGCAGAAAAATAATGCTACGGTCGGTGGAAATCGAAGTGCCGTCATCTCGTTCTCCTCAGTAATCGTTTCAGCAATAGCAGCCGAAGGCGTCGGCCACCACTACCTCACATTACTACGAATCTTCTATTCAGTTGTCATCTACTCTATGACAATGAACTTCGCATTCGCTGTATCGCACATCCCGTAGGTTGCCCCCGAGCGGCAAGCTCCGGCGGAATAATTGAAGCATCCCGTCCTCTTTGCCACCACCGAAACTGCACGGTCAGAGCCACCGATGATGGCGCCAGGCGGGTCAAACGGAGACGCCGGGCCAACATCGACGACGAAGCCATTGTCCTTCTCCGTGCTCTTCCACGTGACCGTCGTGCCAACCTTCACGCAGAAAAGCGCGTTTCCCTTAGCGCCAGGAATGCCTGGAGTGGAAGACGCCCCATCCGCCGTCCGTTTGACATCCACGCTGCAGGCGGCAGAACCGGAGCCGCAGGTATTGGCGGCGGTACAGAGTTGCGCCGGATGTGGTTCGGAGCAAGCGTACTTGCTGGCCTTTGATTGAGACTGAGACTGCGCCGTCAATAACAGCGCTGCGCATGCAATTGCAAAACATCCGTAAACTTTCATAATCCACCTCTCGATTCGGCGTTCCAAGGTCGCCCAGCGGCCCATGACGTCAATCAGAATGTTTTTTCGAACAGCGAAGGTAATGTCAAAGCTGCCGGACTAGTTGACGCCCGGCGTCCCTCTCCAATCGATCAGGTCAGACAGCCGCCATGGGTTCTGATTCAAGTCCCACTGCAATTGTCCAGTCTTGTCGAGGACGAGCTGGGCCTCTGGGTACAGGACTCCTGTGCTCTTGCTCTTGTCCTGATCGTTGATCTCAAGGATGCCGGCGGTGAGGTTGAAAGATTGAGATTGAGTGTCAAAGAACGCTTCGCCGAATCTGATCTGGCGATTCGTCACAAAGACAATCTTTCGTCCCGTCGGCGTCGGAATCATCTTGATGTAAGAGCAGTCATATCCCAGTGTGCCGGTGATCTCGACGTGGCCGACCGCCTTCATCCGCTGCAGCGCGTTCACCAGCCCCTGGTTCTGGCCCTTGTCGTAGGCCTGGACCAGAATCTGTCTGTCCGCGGGAGTCGAGAACTCGTAAATATTCAGAGTCACGCCGATGTTCTGCCCCATTTGTGTTCCCGTGCCGAAGGCCGTGGCATCGATCGTTTCATTCTTGTCTCTCGCGAAACCGGGGACGCTCGCTAGCATGAGCAATCCCAACAGAAGCGCGGCACCGGTGACTACGTTTCTTGCTTGTTTATGCATGTGACCTCCTAAAAGTTGGTGAATCTATCCCGCTTCCCAATCAGCTGGGCAGATCCATGTCATGACGTATGCTTTCGTTTTGTGACAACTGGATAAGCGGCTGCTCAGTGTCCGTCAAAGAACCAAATGCGTTTTCGTTCGTCCGCCAGTGAACCACTACTGTGGACCGCCTCCAACTGTCAGTTGTGACAGGCGGATCGACCAATCTCTGCACGAGCATTTTTTTCGTGGCGAACTGTCAAGACTGACAGGCGACAAAGCTGGTGGGGACGATTTCAATCGTCTGGCAACCTTCTCTCTTGTCTCTACTCTGCGGGGCTGTCGAAACTGTGCGTTTTCGACAGCCTCTTTTTAAGTTTTGATTCGCTGATATTCCCGATTTGTGTGATGGAGTTGATGCGCAGCAATGCGTCAACGACGTGTTCTCAGGAGTTCTATTGCGATGAATCGATCAGAACAGTTGCCGCACTCGACGCCCTCTGACATTCACAGGGCGGCCCTCACAAAGACCGCGTAGCCTTACCCTCCATGACGGTAGCCCACGTGCCAGCTGCAGTTAGCGTTTCGTACTTGAAGGTGTAGACCATCGCGGAGACGACCGTGACGGTATAACGTCCTTTCGCAATCACACCATTCAGTTTGGCCTCAGAAGTCCACGTCCAAGTGTCGCCCACGACGTGGCCAGTCGCCATCAGATGCTCCCCGAGGCTGTTGTAGGCGTTGTAGGTGTAAACCTTGTCGTCGGCGTTGTACTCCATCATTCTCACGCCGCGAACATCGCCCATGACCGAGTGCATCGAGGAGTGGGTTTGCAGGAAGAAGTTGCCCGACACCCACTCGCTGTGTTCGGTCGAAGTAAAATCTCCGCCCGGAACGGTGGGGCTGAGTTTCATGGTGCCTTGCAGCTTCCAGTCGCCGGCAAAGTAATCCATCTTCTGATGTTCCGGACTAGGGAAGAGTGTTTGCCCCGCGCTGAGCGACGCCCACGCCACGACGACGAGCGCAAGAACTACGAATGTTGACTTGAATTGGAGAGCCATATATATAGATATCCGTATCAACGCCGCGGCGACTCCATAACTGGCAAAACTGCCAGTCGGTCACGAAATCGGCTAAGCGTCGCAAGAACGCTCCCGGACCCAGGGCGACTCAAACAGCGCGCCGATTAAGGCTTTTTGAGCCTGTCACTTGTGACAGGTGCCCGCATCCGCGCGCGCAAGTAGCATCCTTTGGCAACTGTTCTCATCGGGAGGCGTCCGAGTGATCCCCCTAATCCGCAGCCTGGTGCGCCCCTACCGGGCCACGCTCATGATCATTCTGGCGGCCATGCTTGTCGAGACCGCGATGAGCGTGGCCGGGCCGTGGCCACTAAAAGTCATCCTCGACAACGTGGTTGGTTCTCACAAACTCGCTCCCTGGCTGGACGACGTCCTGCGACCGATTTTGAGCGGCAGCAGCAAAATGCAGATTGCAGTCGCGGCCGCGCTCGCCGCCCTGCTCATCGCAGTGTTGGGCGCGATCGCGCAGTACATCGCGAACTACTACACCAACAGCGTCGGCCAGTGGGTGGCCAACGATTTGCGCCAGCGGACCTATCACCACCTCCAGCAACTATCGCTGAGCTATTACGACAGCCACGAAACCGGGACGCTCTTAAGCACGATTACTTCCGACGTCCAAACCATCCAGAATTTCGCCTCTTCCTCCACGCTCGGCATCGTTGTAGACCTACTCACCATCATCGTGATGCTCTTCATCATGTTCGCCCTCAACTGGGACTTCACATTGATTGCCGTAGCCGTGACTCCATTCATGCTGCTACTGGTGTCAAGATTCAAGAAAGCAGTGAAGAAAGCCACGCACGAGGTGCGCAAAGAGCAGAGCAAGATGGTCTCGGTGGTAGAGCAGGGACTACAGTCCATGCGCGTAGTAAAAGCATTTGGACGGCAGGATCTGGCCGAGCAGGAACTTGCCGACGTGAGCAAGGCAACAGTCGAAGCGTCGTTGAAAGCTCGCCGCGTGAAGGCGATGCTGTCTCCTATAGTGTCGGTTACGGTCGCGCTCTGCACCGCAGTCGTGCTCTGGCGAGGTTCGGCACTGATTCTTGCTGGTGCAATGACCGCCGGCGCATTAACGGTCTTTCTCTCTTATCTGAACAAGTTCTTCAAGCCTGTGCAAGACCTGGCCACCATGACCAACTCCATTGCGCAGGCAGCGGTCGGCGTGGAACGCATCCGCGGAATTCTAGATGCTGACAACATCATCCCCGAGCATCCCAACGCGCGCGAACCGGAAAAGCTCGCCGGTGAGATCGAATTCGAACATGTCGCCTTCGCCTACGACGCCGAGTCTCCTGTACTTACAGATGTCAATTTTCACATCAAGGCAGGACAAATGGTGGGAGTCGTCGGCCCGACCGGTGGCGGCAAGTCGACCATCGTAAGTCTGATCCCGCGGTTCTACGATCCGACCGCCGGCACGGTTAAAATCGACGGCTCGGACATCCGCGAATACAAGTTCAAAGGTCTGCGCGACCAGATCGGCTACGTGCTTCAGGAAACCGTGCTTTTTGCCGGATCCGTGCGCGACAACATTGCCTACGGCCATCCCGGCGTGACCGAGGAGCAAATCATCGAAGCCGCCAAACTAGCGAACGCCGATGAGTTCATCACGCGGATGGCACACGGCTACGACACCATGGTTGGCGAGCGCGGCGAAACGCTATCTGGCGGTCAGCGCCAACGTATTGGGATTGCCCGCGCCATCATTCGCGACAACCCGATTCTTATTTTGGATGAGCCGACCGCCGCGCTCGACACTGAGTCAGAAAGGCTGGTGATCGAAGCCCTGGAGCGACTCATGAAGGGACGCACCGTGATAACCATCGCTCACCGGCTGAGCACGATTCGGGATGCCGATAAGATCATCGTCCTCAAGGGAGGAGTGGTCGCCGAAGAAGGCAGTCACGACGAGTTGATCGCCCGCGATGGAGTTTATGCCGAACTCTATCGCATCCAGTTCAACTCAGCCCAGGCGACTCCGGCGGCTCCGCCTGCGGCATAGATGTTTGCGATGATCTGAACCAGGACGATCTGAAGGAGGATATATGTCACGTTCCCTGATTGTGATGCCCGATGATTCCGCCAAGCCGATTCTCGATGCCATCAACGGCGCGACCAAATCGCTGCGCGTCAAAATGTTTATCTTCTCCGATCCATCACTTTTGCAGGCGGTCATTGCCGCTAAGAAGCGTGGCGTTAAAGTTCGGATCATGCTGAATCCCGCCCGCCGTGACGGTGAATCGGAAAACCAGGAATCGCGCAGACAGCTTGAGGCCGGCGGCGTCGAGGTCATCGACAGCAACCCCGAGTATGACGTCACACATGAGAAATCAATGGTCGTGGATGATACGACCGCGTTCGTGAAGTCCCTGAACTGGGAAACGAAAAACCTGACTGAAACTCGCGATTACGCGATTGTCACTTCACACCCTCACGAAGTAGCCGAGGTCATCGAGTGTTTCGAAGCCGACTGGCACAGAAAACCTTTCCGGGGGAACGAGCATTCCCATCTGATCTGGTGCGGCGGTAACGGCCGCGACCGCATCGCGCAGTTTATTGACGACACCAAGAATTCCATCTTTCTTCAGAATGAGCGTTACCAGGACCCCGTGATCATCGAACGGCTGGTCCGCGCCGCGCGTCGCGGAGTGAAGATTCACGTCATGGCGCGCCCTCCGCACAAGCTCAAGAAGGAAAAGCTCGTCGAAGCCGTCGGCGGCATGCGCATCATGGAAGACGTCGGCATCAAGATTCACAAATTGAAGCATCTCAAGCTGCACGCCAAAATGCTGCTCAGTGACCATGTGCGCGCCATCGTCGGATCTATCAATCTCGCGCCCGGCAGTTTTGATAGTCGCAGAGAATTGGCGATTGAGGTGCGCGACGACGAAGTGCTCGAACGGCTGACGACCACTGCTCGCCATGACTGGGAAAACTCCCATCGTCTCGATTTAACGGATGAAGGGCTGCTCGCAGAGTTCGAAGAGCACAAGATGAAGGGAACAGAATCACTTGCGCTGCATGACGAACACGAAAAGCATAAGAAAAAAGCCTAGGCACTGAAAAACAAGCTTCGTATCAGGGCATCGCTTCAGCCATGCCGCAAATTCTCTGAATTAGTCTCAAAATGAAGGATCTCAGCAGACGTTTGCAAATCTGCCGCAGCGCGGCCCTCGCATTGTCTTTCTTCCTGATCGGAGTGGCCGGCGCTTACGCCCGCGATCCTCTGCCGTCCTGGAATGACGGGCCTGCCAAGAAAGCCATCCTTTCTTTCGTCAAGGAGACGACGGAGAAGTCCAGTCCCAAGTATGTCGAGCCCAACGATCGCATCGCCACGTTCGACCAGGACGGCACGCTTTGGACCGAACATCCCCTGTACGGACAAGCCATGTTCGCCCTGTGGCGGCTGGCTAAAATGGCGCCACAGCACCCGGAGTGGAAAGAGACGGAACCGTTCAAGTCGGTCCTCACTGGCGACCGCGAAGCGATGAGTAAGTTCGCCGAGCGCGACTGGCTGGAGATTATCGCCGTGACTCACGCCGGAATGAGCACGGAGGAATTTCAAGCTCTCGTCAAGGAATGGATCACAACGGCGAAAGCGCCTCGCTTCAATCGTCTGTATACCGATCTCGTCTACCAGCCCATGCTGGAAGTGCTGAAGTATCTCCGCGAAAACGGTTACAGGACGTACATCGTAACCGGCGGCGGCGTGGAATTCGTGCGCGTCTATTCCGAGCGGGTATATGGGATACCGCCGGAACAGGTGGTGGGGTCGAGCGGCCTGACAACGTACACAAAAGATGCCAACGGCAAGCCCGTGCTCATGCGAGAAGCGAAACCATTTTTCATTGATGACGGCGCCGGCAAGGCCGTCGGGATCAACCTCTTCATCGGCAAACGGCCGCAGGCGGCATTCGGCAACTCCGGTACCGAAGACTTGAAGTCGGGCGATGCCCAGATGCTGGAATGGACGCAGGCGGGCGACGGCGCGCGGCTAATGATGCTGGTCCACCACGACGACGCGGAGCGCGAGTACGCCTACGGCCCCGGCGGCGGTCTTCCTGATACCCACGTCGGAACTTTTTCCGACGCTCTCATGGCCGAAGCCAACAAGAACGGATGGATCGTGATCAGTATGAAGAACGACTGGAAGACCATCTTTCCGCCAGAAAAAAAGTGAGCTGCGAACAGGACGGAAGC
>Ga0209169_10002836_pt1 | contig 10318 bp, 10 predicted proteins | sample HubBroMetageWRM4_FD_188346 | JGI IMG/M metagenome (GOLD analysis project Ga0209169, IMG submission 188346) | Warmed soil microbial communities from the Hubbard Brook experimental Forest, New Hampshire - Hubbard Brook CCASE Soil Metagenome WRM 4... | ecosystem: Environmental > Terrestrial > Soil...
GACGTCCTTGTCCGACCCTCGGGAGCGTAGCTGTTTCGCCAGCTCCGCCGGGCCGCCAGCGCCCACGATCACGTCCTTGGGCGTGGCGTCGGGAAGCGGGCTGGAGGTCAGCACGTAGACGTCCAGGCCCGGCCAGGGCCACCCGGGCAGCCCGCCAAGCGCCGGAAGGAACGTGGTGCGGCCCATGACGACGGCGTCGCAGTTCTCGATGAACTCGGGGAAGCCGTGTGAGACCCCCGGCACGAAACTGGGCTCGACGTGCAGCGTGGGCAGCCCGTCCCGCGTGGCCACGAACCCGTCGGCGCTGATTCCCATGCGTGACCTGATCAGCATCGCGATGATCCTTTCGTCCGGCTGTCCTCCCGGCTGGCGGGCAGCTGTCATCCGGGACGTCGGAGCCGGCCGCGCGTTCTCGACATCGTCACACCGGAATGCGCAGCGCGATCCACGGGACCGCCGGACTCAGGGCCCGAAGGGGTCGATGTGGTCGGCGACCGTCGGGCAGCCGGGCACCTGGGCCAGGGCGGCCCGCAGCGCTTTGGGGCGCCGGGTGAAAGCCGTCCACGTCGTCGGGGGAGCGCCGAAGCTGAACACGTTGTCCACGAGCTCGGCCCGCGGGCTGCCGGCCGCCCGCCGGTCCGCGTGGATGACCAGTACCGGCCGGGCGAACGGCACCATCAGCCAGCGCACCCAGAAGGGGATGCGCCCGGACTGGGGGACAGCCGCTGCCGCGGCGCGTGACCGCTCTGGCGTGCGCCAGGACCGGTCGGCTACCGCGATCTTGCCGACCGCTGTCCACGAGCAGGTGAACACCGTTTGGCTCTGGCTGGTCGCGAAGCTAAGCGCGCGTGCGTCACCGATCCGGATCCCGGCCTCGTCTACCCAGATCCCGGTCGGCCAGTTTGACCTCAGGAAGCGCACCCAGAACGTGATCCAGCCCGCGGCCACGGCGGTCAAGATGAAGATCACCAGGCTGATCGTCAGCGAGAGCACGAACGAGACGATGGCCACCACGGCCCCGGCCGTCACGCAGAGCAGGCCGGTGATCACGAGTGACCACGGCAGGGAGCACCGCTTCTCGGTGTAAATAGGGTCGGCGTGGATGGGGTCGGCATCGTTCATGTGCGGATTGGCGCCTGTGGTCAGGCGTAGCAGGTCAGCGGCTGGCCGCCGTTGTAGGCCACCATATCGGTGAGCGCCGCGGCCAGGTCGATCGGCGCTCCGGGAGGCGCGCCGCCCAGCTCGGCGAGGGCGCGGTGCAGGTTGCCGACGATCCGCTCACGGTCCAGCCAGTCGCCGTACTCGCCGAGGTCGACCTCGCGTGCCGCGTCCAGCGGGGACAGCCCGGCGTCTGCGGCCGATCGCGCGGTCGCCAGCACAAAGCGCAGGTAGCCGAGCACGTCGTCGATCAGTTCCAGGCCGGAAACGCCGCCGTGGCCGGGGACGATCGTGGTCGCGGGCAGCTTCTTCAGGTCCTCCAGCACGCCGATGGCCCCGGTCACGGACCCCATCAGCAGGAACGGTGTGCCGCCACGGAACAGCAGGTCGCCGGCGAACAGCAGCGAGCGCTCGGGCACCCACACGATGGAGTCGTTGGTGGTGTGCGCCGGCGCCCCGACGTGCCGCACCTCGCAGGCGAGGTCGTCGACCCAGACCCGGACCTGCGAGGTGTAGGTGAGGAATGGCGGCGCCAGCTCGAGCTCGCCCCAGTCGACCTCGGTCCAGAACGGCCGCTGCCCGGGCGACCCGAACGCCAGCATCTCCTCGCGGCAGCGTTCGTGTGCCACGATCGTGGCGCCGGTGAAGAGACAGTTGCCGAACGTGTGATCGCCGTGGTGGTGGGTGTTGATCAGCGTGCGCACCGGCCGGTCGGTCACGGACGCGATCGCGTCCAGGTAGGCGCGGGTGCGGCGCTCTGTGGAGCACGCGTCCACGCTCACCACCCCGCGTCGCCCGACGAAGAACCCGGTGTTGTTGATCCACCAGCTTCCGTCCGGCTGGATGTAGGCGAAGATGCCGTCCGCGACTTCCTGCAGCCGCGCGTCGGCGATGCTGACCCCCGGTGGCGGAACGGCGCTCGTCATGCGATCAAGCGTAGTGCCCGAAATGTCGGCGGCGGCTGACATGGTGGCGTGCATGGTCGGCAGGAGGCAGTATGAACGTCATGACCGCACCCGACGTCTGGTCCGGCCAGGATCGGACGCTGACCGTCTCGGACATGGAGAATATGCCCGACGACGAGTTCCGTTACGAGCTGGATGACGGGGTGCTGATCGTCTCCCCCGCCCCGTCCAACCTGCACCAGCGTGCCGTCACCCGCCTGACCACAACTCTGGTCAGCGCCTGTCCATCCGGGTTCGAGGTGCTGGTCGGGCCGGGTGTGAACCTCAACCAGTATCAGCACCGGGTGCCGGACGTGGCTGTGGTGCGGGCGGACTCCATGGACACGGTGTTCCAGGAGCGACCGCCCGCGCTGGCGGTGGAGGTGGCCTCGCCGCGGACCCGGCTTTACGACCGGAATCGCAAGAAGGACGTGTACGAGCAGTTCGGGATCGTCTCGTACTGGATCGTCGACCCGGATCAGCACAAGCCAGAGCTGATCGTGTTCGAGCTGCTCGAAGGCCTGTACCAGGAGGTGGCCAGGGTCGGGGGGGACGAGGCGTTCCGGGCGGTCCTGCCGTTCGCGGTGACGGTCACGCCGTCGGCGCTGGTCCGGATCAGCCGCTGACCTGGCCCGGTCGGGTGGTGCGGGTCATTTTGGGGGCGGCTGCGGGTCACTTTGGGGCGGCTGGCGGACGCGGTAGCCGACCGGTAGCAGTGACCAGCCGAACCGCTCGCTGGCGAACCCCCACAGCCCGCGGGAGGCGGCCAGCGTCGCGGCCACCGCGAGCCCGCCGACGATCACCAGGTACCAGGAGCCGTACGACGACAGCGTTTCCTGCAGCGCGAACAGCACCAGCGCGCCGAGGATCGGGCCCTCGATCGTTCCCATGCCGCCGATCAGCACCATGAACAGCATGTACACGCTGTACTGGATGCTGAAGATCGAGGTGGGCTCCACGTACAGGGTCTGCAGCGCGATCAGCGCCCCCACCGCTCCGGCGCCGCCGGCCGCGGCGAGGTAGGCCAGCAGCCGGATCCGGCCCACCCGGACGCCGGAACTGGCCGCGGCGACCGGGTCGCTGCTGAGGGCCCTGGCGTCCAGCCCGAACGTCCGCCGCACGAGCAGGTAGACCCCGGCCACGCTGGCAACGGCGACGACGAGCGTCGCCCAGTACGTCAGCGCCTCGCGGAGCACATCGCCGTATCCGGCCACCCCGGGCACGCTCACGCCGGTGGTCCCGCCGACCGAGGGCGACAGCGTGGCGATGATCTGGAACGTGGCCGCGACGACCAGGGTGGCCACGGCGAAGTACCCGCCGGAAAGACGCAGCACAAGCGCCGACACCGGCAGCGCGACGACCGCGGCGATGATCGCCGCCACGGCGATGCCGCCGAACGGATTGACCCCGTGCTCAGCGACCAGGTAGAGCGCGTAGGCGCCGACACCGATGTAGGCCTGCTGGCCGAACGAGGTCAGCCCGCTGAACCCGGCGAGCAGATTCCACAGGCTGGCCATGGCGACGAACGTGAGCAGGGTGATCAGCGGCTGCTCCGCGGGGCCGCCGATGATGAACGGGATAACGGCCATGACCGCGACCGCGAGGACGCTGACTCCGGTGAAGCCGGTTGCGGTCCGGCTCCACCGGCTGACCGGGACCGGCGTCGCGGAGGGCTCCGTGCCCCGGGAACCGGTCGCCGTGTTCCGCTTCATCCCGCGGCTCCCTGCCCGGCAGCCTCGCGCACCACTTGGCGGCTGGTAAACAGCCCGCCGGGCCGGATCGTCAGCACGGCGAGGAACAGCAGGTTGACGGCGAGGACCGCGTAAGCCTGGTTGACCTCGCCGACGACCACCTGGGTGACCCCGAGAGCCACGCCGCCGATGAGCGTGCCCCACAGCGACCCGATGCCGCCGATGACGACCGCCTCGAACGCGAAGATCAGGACGTCGGTGCCGGTCTGCGGGTCGAAGGTGCCGATCGTGCCGATGAAGACGCCGGCCAGGGCCGCGGTGGCGATCGCGATGCCCGCCACGGTCGCGAACACCGGCCGCACCCGGATCCCCACCAGCCGCGCGGTGTCCAGGTCGTCGGCGGTGGCGCGCACCTTGCGGCCCCACGAGGTGTGCGAGAGCAGCAGCTGCAGGCCGGACAGGACCGCGCACGCGGTGAGGAACGCGGTGAGGAACAGCCAGGACACCGTGATCCCGCTGGTGATGTGGAAGCTGGCCAGCGCCAGGGACCCGCCGGGCAGGCCACGGGGGTCGGAGGTCGCGGCCACCTGCAGCAGGTTCTCGACCATGACCGACAGCCCGAACGTGACCAGCACCGGCGCGAGCACCCCGTGCCGCAGCGCCCGCCCGAAGAGCAGCAGCTGCAGCGCCATGCCGGCGCCGAACGCCGCGGGCAGCAGCAGCGGCAGCGTGACCCAGACCGGCACGCCGAGCGCGGACGACAGGACGAGCCCGAGGTAGGCCCCGCACACGGCCAGGTCGCCGTGCGCGAGGTTCACGATCCGCATCACGCCGAACGTCAGCGACAGCCCGCACGCGATCAGCGCGTACTGGCCGCCGAGCAGCATCCCCTGGATGACCGCGTTGACCCAGTTCACGGCCGGCCCTCACCGAAGTAGGCGGCGACGACCTGATCCCTGGTGACGTCGGCGACCGGCGCGGCCAGCGCGACCCGCCCCTCGAGCAGGCAGACCAGGTCGTCGCAGGCGTCCATGGCGCGCCGCAGGTCCTGCTCGACGAGCACGATCGTCGCTCCGGCCGACCGCAGCCCGGACAGCGTTTCGTACAGTCCCTCGATCACGACCGGCGCCAGGCCCAGCGAGATCTCGTCGAGCAGCAGCAGGGATGGCCCCGCGGCCAGCGCCCGCGCGATCGCCACCGCCTGCTGCTCACCGCCGGACAGCGTGGACGCGCGCTGCCTGCGGCGCTGCGCGATCATGGGGAACGTTTCGTAGATGCGCTGCAGCGGCCACTGCGCGGAGGCCGCCGCGGCTGCGCCAACCTGGATGTTCTCCTCCACGGTCAGGCTCGGAAACAGCTTGCGGCCCTCCGGGACGAGGGCGATGCCGCGGGCGATCCGCCGGTGCGGCGGAGCCGCGGTGATGTCCGAGCCGCCGTAGCTGACGGCGCCGGCCGATGCGGCCTGCGCGCCGGCGATCGTGCGCAGCAGCGTGGTCTTGCCGGCCCCGTTGGCGCCGACGAGGGCGGTCGCGCAGCCGCGCGTCACCGACATCGACACCCCGAACAGCGCCTGAAAGTCCCCGTAGAACACGTCGAGATCCGTGAGCTCGAGCAGTGCTTCCGGCTGCGTCACAGGACGCCGCCGCCGAGGAACGCGGTCCGCACCGCATCGCTGGCCAGCACGTCGGCCGGTGCCCCGTCGGCGATGACCTGCCCGCCGGCCAGGCACACCAGCCGGGTGACCACCGCGGTGAGCACCCGGAGCACGTGCTCCACCCAGACGATCGCGGTGCCGCCCTCGTTCACCGCGCGGATCGTCCCGATCAGCGCCTCGGTTTCCGGATCGCTCAGCCCGCCCGCTATCTCGTCGAGCAGCAGGACGCGCGGCCGCATGGCGAGCGCACGCGCGAGCTCCAGGCGCTTGCGGTCGAGCAGCCGAAGCGAGCCAGCCGTCGTGTTGGCCTGGCCGGCCATGCCGGTCACGGCCAGGGCCTCGTACGCCGCCCCGTACGCGTGCCGCCCGCGCAGCCCGGCGGCCCGCATGGCGCCGACGAGCGCGTTCTCGAACACGGTCAGGCCGCCCAGCGGCCGCGGCACCTGGAACGTGCGGCCGAGTCCCATCCTGGCCCGCAGCGGCGGCGCCAGCCGCGTCACGTCCCTGCCGTGCAGCACCACCCGGCCGGCGTCGCACCGCCCGGTGCCGGTCAGCAGGTCGAGCAAGGTGGTCTTGCCGGCGCCGTTCGGGCCGACGACGCCGACGGCCTCACCCGGCGCTACGGCCAGCGAGACCGAGCCGAGCACGGACAGCGAGCCGTAGCTCTTCGCGACGTCGGTGACCTCCAGCGCCGGAACGCTCACAGGAGCTCGAGGGAACCCGCGACCGGCACGGCGGGCAGCAGCGAGTTGTTGACGACGACGAGCTGGTAGCTGCCGGAGACCAGCCGCCACTGGGCGAGCAGCTCGGGGACCTGGGACACGTGCGGCACCGGGCCGGCGGCAAAGTCATACGCCCCGGTGATCGCCTCTCCTTTGAGCGTGCTCAGGGCGTGAGCCACGGCGTTGCCGTTCTTCGGGTCGCCCGACGCCTTGAGCGCGGCGACCGCGATCTCGAAGACCGCGTAGTTGAACCCCATCGGCTGGGTCCACTCGTCGCCCGTGCTCGTCTTGTAGTTGGCGGCGAACGCCGACGCCGTGGTGCCGTCGAGCGAGGACTTGTACGGGAACTGAGGCGTCCACCACAGCGGCGACATCACGTTCTGCACCAGCGGCCCCAGCGCGTCCGCCGCGCTCGGGAACAGCAGCGCCTTGGAGATGGAGGCGATCTTCGGCTGGAAGCCGTTCTGATGTGCCTGCCTCCAGAACGTGATGAAATCCGGCGGGATCGGGACGGCATGCAGAATCTGGACGTCGGCGGCCTTGAACTTCGAGATGATCGGCGTGAAGTCGGACAGCCCATCGGTGTACGCGCCCGAGGGGACCACCTTCCAGCCGAGGCTGTGCGCCTTGGCCGTCACGTACTTCTGGAACCCGGCACCGTCGACGTCGTCCGGCCACAGGCCGCCGACCACGTGGTCGGTGGACGCGGTCTTCCACACCGAAGCGAACAGGTTGGTCTCCTCCTGGGTGCCGAGGAAGTACATATAGGAGTACTTGAACGTGTTCGCGCTGCCGTTGCTCTTGTAATACCACTGCTCCCACGGGCAGATGGTCAGCACGCACGGCACACCCGACGCTTCGGCCTGGGAGGAGACCGGGATCACGGTCTCCGGCGTCGCGGTGGCGAGCAGCATGTCCACCGAGTCCTGCTGCACCATCTGCGACGCGACGGCCGCCGCCCGCGCGGACGACGACTGGCTGTCCCCGGAGATGATGTCCACCGAGTACTTCTTGCCGCCGATCGTCAGGCCCTTGGCGAGCGACGCACGCACCTGGCCGAGCACGTATCCGTTGGACTGGGTGAATACCGAGAGCTCTCCAGTCTCGGGGCTGATGAACCCGATCTTTATCGTTCCGCCGGACGTGGAACCCGGCGAGGTCGACGACTTCAGTGCGCTCGAGCAGCCGGCCAGGCTGGCCAGCCCGCCGCCGACTGCCAGGCCCGTCGCGCCGAGGAACCCGCGTCTGGTCAGCTGGCTGTGCTTGCCGTTATCCGCCGAATCAGTCATTGTTCGCTCCGGACGTGAGGTCTGGGCCCGCTGATCGCGTCATTGTCGGCCGGTGCGGCGCCGGCGGTCTTGGACTACCGGGCACATCGCTTGACCATCCGCGCATACGCCCGCAAGCTAGACGCGGCTACCGGAGGAGGTAGGTGTCATGCCTGATGTCGCGCGCACCCTCGACCTGCCGCCTGGCCAGCGTTTCGACTACTGGAAGCACGTTCTGTCCGACACGTTCGTCCCGCTCGAGGTCTCCACCCCAGGCGGGGAAGCCAACTTCCTCGGCCGGCTCCGTGGCACCGACCTGGGCAGCCTGCGCCTGATCGAGGTGCGTGCGGAGCCGCACACCGCACGCCGGACGGCCCGGCTGGTGAAGGTGGCACCGGCCGGCTGCTACAAGATCGGCGTTCAGCTTCGCGGCACGGCCGTGCTGATTCAGGACGGCAGGGAGGCGGTGCTCACCCCGGGTGACTTCGCGTTCTACGACACCGACCGGCCGTACACGCTCGCGCTGACCGAGCACCGGATGCTCGTGCTGGTGTTCCCCAGGGACATGCTCGGACTTCCGCAGCACCGGCTGGCCGCGCTCACCGCCACCCGGCTGCCAGGTGAGGCGGGTGGCATGGCCACGCTCATCGGCCCGTTCCTGGTCAAGATCGCCGATTTGCTCGATCAGGAGGACACGCCGGGCCTCGGGATTGGCATGCGGCTGGCGGGCAACGTCGTCGACCTGCTCGGCACGGTCCTCGCCGACCGGCTGGATGCTACGCCCGACGATCCCGACATCGCGCACCGGGCGCTGATGCTGCAGATCACGTCGTTCATCGAGGAGCACCTGGGGGAGGCGGACCTGGCGCCCGCCCAGATCGCGGCCGCGCACCACATCTCCCTGCGCCAGCTGCACAAGCTCTTCCACGCCAGCGGCACCACCGTGGCCGGCTGGATCCGGCAGCGCCGGCTCGAGCACTGCGGCCACGACCTGCGCGATCCGCGGTGCATGACGCGGCCGGTGGCCGCCGTCGGGGCGCGCTGGGGCTACCCGGACCCGGCGCACTTCAGCCGGCTGTTCAAGGCCGCCTACGGCGTGGGCCCGCGCGACTACCGGGCCAGCCACGGGCTTGCCGCGCCGCCAGACGGACGGTGCCTGTCGCCTTGACAGGGGGTGCCCTGTACCCAGGCGGTCAAGCGGCGTGCGCTGGCGTGCAAGACGGGCGGCGGGCAGGACGCGAGCATAGGCGGCATGGTCGCTTCACCGCGTTTGCAGGGCAAGGCAGCCGTCATCACCGGCGGCGAGGGCAGCATCGGCATGGCCACGGCGCGCGCGCTCGTCGCCGAAGGCGCCAGGGTCTGCCTGGTCGGCCTCGTCGCCGACGAGCTGCGCGCCGGCGCTTCCTCCCTCGGCGACGCTGCCACCTGGACGATCGCGGACGTTACCGACCCGGTGCAGGTCAAGGCGGCCGTCGCGGGTGCGGTCGAGATGTTCGGCCGGCTTGACGTGGTGGTCAGCAACGCGGGCATCAGCGGCGTGATCGCGCCGGTGGCCGATTACCCGGATGACGTTTTCGATCAGGTCCTCGCCGTGCACGTCCGCGGCTCGTTCCTGGTGTGCAAGTACTCGCTGCCTTATCTGGAGTCGGGCGCCAGCATCGTGATCACCTCCAGCGTGGTCGGCCTCACCTCGGACGCTGGCATCTGCGCCTACGCCACGGCCAAGCACGCGCTGGTCGGGCTCATGCGGACGCTGGCCAAGGAGACGGCGCCGAGCGGAATCCGGGTTAACACGATCCACCCGGGCCCGGTCGACAACGAGTTCCAGCACCGCATCGAGGTCGCCGCCACCGGGGCGGACCGCGACCGGGCTGCCTCGATCTTCGACCAGCTCATCCCCCTCGGCAGGCACGCCACGCCCGAGGAGGTGGGACGGGTCATGCTGTTCCTGGCCAGCGATGAAAGCTCGTTCATCACCGGCGCAACGCTGGCCGTCGACGGCGGGATGTCGATCTGAGGCCCGGGCTTGCCCGGGCCTATGTTGTGGTGAGCAAACGGGGCTTGAGAGGAGTGCAGTGAGCGGCGACTACACCACATCCACCGCGCTGCTCGAGGCGTTGCGCGAAGGCGGCGCCAGGTACGCGTTCGCGAACCTGGGCAGCGACCACACCGGCATGATGGAGGCGTATGCGCTGGCCAAGAGCGCGGGAACACTGGCGTCGCTGCCCGAGCTGATCCTCTGCCCGCATGAGAGCGTGGCGCTGAGCGCGGCCCACGGGTACGCGCTGGTGACCGGCGAGCCGCAGGCAGTGCTGGTGCATGTGGACGCCGGCACCCTGAACCTGGGCGGCGCGATCCACAACGCGGCCAAGGGGCGGGTCCCGGTGCTGATCTTCGCGGGCCTTTCCCCGATGACTCAGGAAGGCGAGCTGCCCGGTACCCGCAGCGAGCACATCCACTGGCTGCAGGACAACGGGTCCCAGCGTTCGATCATGCGCGGCTACACCAAGTACGACAACGAGATCCGCACCGGGCTCAACGCGAAACAGCTGGTACACCGGGCGATGCAGATCGCCAGGAGCGACCCGGCCGGCCCGGTGTACCTGGTGTCACCTCGCGAGGTGCTGGAGGAGGAACTGCCGCCGCAGCCGCCGCAGGGCGACTGGTGGAGCCCGGTCGCGCCGGCCGCTCTGACCGCGGCCGTCGCTGACGAGATCGCGGCCGCGCTCGAGGGCGCCCGCAGCCCGCTGATCGTCACCTCGTATCTGGGCCGTGACACCGCCGCCGTGGCCGAGCTGGTCCGGCTGTGCGAGCTGGCCGGCGTCGCGGTGATCGAGTCGGCGCCGATGCACCTCAACTTCCCCGACGACCACCCGCTCCA
>Ga0209169_10002837_pt1 | contig 10317 bp, 6 predicted proteins | sample HubBroMetageWRM4_FD_188346 | JGI IMG/M metagenome (GOLD analysis project Ga0209169, IMG submission 188346) | Warmed soil microbial communities from the Hubbard Brook experimental Forest, New Hampshire - Hubbard Brook CCASE Soil Metagenome WRM 4... | ecosystem: Environmental > Terrestrial > Soil...
GGCTCAGCAGGCTGGACAGCTGCCCCGGCTTACGCCGCTTCGGCTTATCAACTCTGATTATCGCCACAAAGCCGTGGTAATGATGCCGTACGTATCAATCGGTCGTCTAGCCCGGCGGTCGTCTCAGCTGAAGGGTGGCCACTAACAGTGGAGAGAGAGGACCAAGGCACGGTCCTGCTGGCCCGCGCGGGATCACAAGGCGAATGGGAAGACGCCTGTGCTGCTTTTCCGGACGTGACGGCCTTCCACCGCTATGACTTCCTTCAATCCGTGGCACCATCACTGCGCTGCCAGTTCATGCCGCTGACGGTCATGTTCCGGGGGCAGGTGGTCGGCGTGGCCCCGCTTCTCGTCAAAAGGCTCGGCCCGTTCACCAGTATCAACTACGCCCCATTCCCCTATCTCGGGCCGCTGGTGCCGCCCGAGCTGATCCCGGCGACGCTTTCCGCGCTGAGGCTCAAGGCTAGACGTCTGCGCGCCCTCAATCACCAGCAGTCGTTCGCCCAGCTGGTGCCCGCCGATTCGGCAGGCGGTTTCACGTCTGTCGCCGATCGCACGTTTGTCATACCGCTGGATGGACGGTCCGACGAAGAGCTGCTGGCGGCGATGAGCTCCTCCCGGCGCCAGCAGATCTTCCGTGCGATACGGCGCGGATTCGAGATCTGCCCCGCGGATCCCGCGGACTTCCGGCTCATGGAGGTGTGGCTTCGCCAGGTCTTTGCCGCCCAGGGCATGCGGCCGGAGTACCGGCCCGGCGTATATGAGCGAATGTTCGGTGCGCTTAAGGATGCGCCGGGTTCGGTCCTTCATGCGGTTCGGCTCGACGGCCGGACGGTCGCTGTTGATATCAGCTTCTCCAACGGCCGGCGTGCTTTCGGCTGGCAGGCTGCGGTAGACCCGTCGTACCGCTCGAAGCACCCCCAGGTCCTGCTGGTCTGGCACAGGCTGCAGTGGGCTCGCGACACTGGCGCGATCGAATTTGATACCGTCGGCGCGCCTAATGAGGGCATCGCGACTTACAAGAGAAGCTTTGGCGCGGTGGAACGGCGCTACACGGTGCTGCACACGCAGGCGGGGCCATACCGGATGGCCAGTTCTGCCCTGGGGCAGGTGCGGCGGCGCCTGCTTCGGAGCAGTGCTGCAGGCGGTCCAGGGCCGGACCTAGGCTTGACGCAATGACGAGCGGCCACCGAATTATCGTCAAGGGTCAGCACAACCCGTGATGATCAATCGGTGGCCGCTACGCGCTTAGTTGCTTAGGCCCACGTGGCTCCGGCCACCCAGATTTTGCCAGCATTGTCTGCGACATTCACGTAAAGCCCGGCGTAAGCAGCCGTCGCAGGCGCAGTGCTGCTGAGCGTATATCTAGTGAAGGCGGCAGTCAGGGTCAGTGTGGCTCCATTCGTGCTTGAAATGTACGTGCCCGAGGAGTTGTACCATGATACTTCCAGGCAGGGCGACCCGTACGACCCGGAGGCCTTTAGGGCACAGCTGAACTTGTAGGCTGTTCCAGGAGAGATGAGCGGCAGCGTGAACGGGCAAGACTGGAGTGCTGGAGCGTTGTCACTGCTGGAGCTGGCGCCAGATCCCGTCAGCAGAATGCTGGGATTACCCGAGTACGTGTTTACGGTGTCGATGACGGAGTTGATCGGCTGGGCACCTGTCTGCCCTTTGTACAGGGACCATCGCACAGGCAGCTTGTTGCCGTTGGTATCCGGCTGGCTGCCTTGCATGGTGCCATTAATAGTAACGGCTGGAACCGTAGCTCCGGCGGGAATCGACTGGTACATCACGGCGGCGACCTTGGCGGCTCCTGACGTGTTAAAGAGGCCGTAGGTCTGCCCGCCGGGGAATTGAGCGCAGTTGTTCATGTCGAAGAGGATCCATGGAGCCGGATCAGGTACCCCGAGCTGAGCGCATGACCAGCGCACTACCTGGATGTAGTCGGCCTCGGACTGCTGGCCCTGGAGCACGCCCTGGGTGCCTGTTGCGGTAGACGTCAGACCGGTTTCCCCGATATAGAGAGTGGCCGGATTGCCCACGACACTAACGGCTGCCTGGATCGCCGGATAGACGAGCGAACTGGAGCCGGTGTAGCAGTGCCAGTCGTACCAGGACGGAGCTGCAGCTGTCTTATTGACGGCAGCGAAAAAGGCAGTAAGGTCTGCCAAACCATAGGACATTGAGGATGTTATCAGAACGCCAGGAGCAATTGAGCGTATGTAGGGGATGACCTGCTGTGCCCACACGATCGCTACCTGGCCTAGCTGACCATACTGCGTCGTGCCGACGGGCCAGCCAGCGTCAAAGGTGCCAGTGTAGGCGGTGGTTAGGGAGTATCGAGTTTCATTCTGAATCTCGATGACTGCGATGTTGGTGGTATTAGGCAGTGCTCCGAGCACGGCAGCAATCCATGTTTTACTGCCGCTTATGCACCCGTAATCACCCCAGAAGTCGAAAAGCGTCAGGTGGAGCTTGATGCCGACAGTTACAGCTCGCTTATAAAAGTCAGTAAGATTTGCCAGCTCCGCTGCAGACGGCGTGACGAAGTCGAAGATGCCTGGGTAGGCCGCCAGGAACACCCGCATCGTATTGAAGCCGAGGTTCTTGGCCGTCTGCATATCTGCCTGATACTGAGCGCCATTATAGGTGCTCCACATCTGATAGCCACCGTTGTTGACGGGATAGTAGTTGACCGTGTGCTGGGTGGTGGGAGCGGACATGATCTTCACCTATTTCCTGGTCTTCGGGGCAGGCATAAATGTCGTGACGACAATTCTGCCGGAGCTGGTGGTGATGTTCTTCGCCAGTCACGCTTAAAATACGGCGTGGCCTTGAAAGAGCTAGTCCGACCCTGCCAGAGCCTGGGTGCATCTTGCTGCCCAGGAGCCCATCATCACCAATGTGGCGCTAATGGTAGATTCGGATCCTAAGTTGACTTCAATTCCGGATCATTAATTTGAAGCCTACTACAGCCTGTTGATTTTAGCTACATGCAGGTTGTGTAATTATCAGTTATGGCGCTGCCGAAACGGCCATTTGGCGGCAGGCCACCCTGAATTCTCACAATATGCTACGGCATTAGCGGTGTCGGTTTTTTATTGGCCAGGTTCGTAAATTCAAAAAAGATATTGCTGTCTGGCGCTGCGACCTGGCCCGGCCATGCGGTCATCGGACCGGCGCCCTGGCAGGGGGCAATATTGGCGTCAGGCGACCGCTACGGACTAGGCCTCGTCGCGGCCGGGCAGCTCGCAGCGGGCCAGGATCAGATCCAGAGCGCAACACATGCTGCGACTTAACGTGAGCAAAGCGCTACGCACCGTGGTCTCCGCCGCTAGTATCTTGCGCCATGCCTGGGGAGCTGACGACCGTTCTAGCTGCGGTGATATGCGCCGCATGCGTCACCGTGGCCGAGCCGGTGCTGATCCCGCTGCTGCGCAGAGCGGCCATCGACGTCCCGAATGGGCGGTCATCACACAGCGTCCCGACACCGCGCGGCGGTGGCGCGCCGATCGCCGCCGGGCTGGTGGTGGCGGCGGCGCTGCTGATACCCGGCACGGCCGGGGTGATGTTCGCGATCGCGGTCGGGGCCTTCGCCGCCATCGGGTTCGCCGACGACCTGGGCAGCCTGCCCGCCGGCCGGCGGCTGGCCATGCAGGGGCTGGCCAGCCTCGTGATCGCGGGAGTGCTCGCCAGCCGCATCGCCCTGCCGCCTGCCGTCCTGGCCGCCACCGTGCTCGTCCTCGCGGTGTGGCTGATCGGCTTCGTCAACGCGTTCAACTTCATGGACGGCGTGAACGGCATCTCCGGGGCTCATGCCCTAATCGGCGGTGCCTATTACGCCTGCCTGGGCTGGTGGCGGCCGGACGCGTTCCTCGCCACGGCCGGCGCGGCCGTGGCCGCTGGCGCGCTCGCCTTCCTGCCCTGGAACGCGGTCCGCGCGCGGGTCTTCCTCGGGGACGCGGGGAGCTACGGGCTCGGGGTGGCGCTGGCGCTGCTCGCCGCGTACTGCGTGATCCGGCACATCCCGCCGGAGGCCGCTCTCGCACCGCTCGCGCTGTACCTCGCGGACACTGGATGGACCCTGCAGCGCCGCATCCGGGCCGGTGAACGGGTCTTCGAGGCCCACCGGACGCATACCTACCAGAAGCTGTGCGACGTGGGCTGGTCGCATCAGCGGGTGACCCTGGCCACGGCCGCGGTGACCGCTGCGGTCTGCCTGCTCGGGGCGGCCAGCCTCACCGGCCACCCGGCACTGCGCGCGGGCGCCGACCTGGCCGCGGCCTTCGTACTGGCCGCGTACCTGCGCTCCCCCGCGCTGCTCGGCCGGGCCCAGAAGGTGCCTGCTGCCCAGGAGGTCGAGGTCACCTCATGAGTGCTGGTGCCCCGCAGCGAATCCTGATCGTCAGCCACTACTTCCCGCCCGAGGCCGGAGCGCCGCAGGCCCGGCTGTCCGCGCTGGCCGCCGCCTGGGCCGCGGGCGGCGACAACGTGACGGTGCTCACCGGGATGCCGAACCACCCGACCGGGGTGCTGCCGCCGGAGTACCGGCGCGCGGTCCGGCGCCGCGAATGGCGGGATGGCTACCGGGTGGTCCGCACCTGGCTGTACGCCACGCCGAACGAGGGCACGGCGCGCAAGACGCTCTCGCACCTGAGCTTCATGGTGACCAGTGTGCTGCTCGGCGGCTCGGCCTGCGGCCGGGCCGACACCGTGGTTGTCTCCTCGCCGACGTTCTTCTCCATCGGCTCGGCCTGGCTGCTGGCCCGGCTGAAGCGGGCCCGGCTGGTCATCGAGGTCCGCGACCTGTGGCCGGCCATCTTCGTGGAACTCGGCGTGCTGACCAATCGCCGGGTGATCCGCCTGCTGGAGCGGCTCGAGCTCGCCGCCTACGCCGCGGCCGACCAGGTGGTGGTGGTGAGCGACGGATTCCGGCAGAACCTCATTGACCGCGGTGTGCCCGCCGCCAAGGTGCACACGGTACGCAACGGCGTCGCGCTGAACCGGTTCCGTCCCGGCGAGCCGGACTCCCCGGCCCGCGAGACGGCCCGTGCCCGGCTCGGCGCCCTGCCGGGCGACTGCCTGGTGCTGTATGCGGGCACGCACGGGATCTCGCACGCGCTGTCTCGCGTGGCCGACGCCGCCGCGCTGGTGGCCGGCCAGCCAGTGCGCGTCGCGTTCGTCGGGGACGGCTCAGACAAGCCGCGGCTGCGGCGCCGGGTGGCCGAACTCGGCCTGGAGAACGTCACCCTGGCTCCCGCAGTGCCGCCCGACCAGGTTCCGGCGTTGCTCGCGGCCGCCGACATCTGCCTGGTGCCGCTGCGCGACGTGCCGCTGTTCGCGACGTTCATCCCGTCGAAGATGTTCGAGTACCTGGCCGCGGCAAAGCCGGTGATCGGCTCGGTGACCGGCGAGCCCGCGCAGATCCTGCGCGAGGCCGGCGCGGTCGTGGTTCCGCCGGAGGACAGCGAGGCGCTTGCGGGCGCCATCGCGTCCTTAGCCGCCGACCCGGCCCGCCGAGCGGCGATGGGCCAGCGCGGACGGGCGTACGTGGAAGAGTTCTTCGACCGCGCCGAGCTCGCCAGGCAGTACCGGAAGATCCTCGAGGCCGGCCACAGATGACCCCTCCTGCGCTCAAGTTAATGGTCACCGGGGGCAGCGGGTTCCTGGGCGGGTACGTGCTGCGCGAAGCGGCGAGGCGCGGGCATCAGGCCGTGGCGCTGGCCCGCAGCGAGACCGCCGCCGGCGCGGTCACCGCGCTGGGCGCCCGCCCGGTCTCCGGGGACCTGAACGACGCCCGCTCGCTCGCCGGCGCGTTCACGGCAGCACGCTGCGACGTGCTGGTCAACCTCGCGTCGCTCGGCTTCGGGCACGCGCCGGCGATCATCGGCGCCGCCGAGCGGACGGGCATCAAGCGGGCGGTGTTCGTGTCCACGACGGCGGTCACGACGAGGCTCACGGCCGGCTCCAAGGAGGTCCGGCTCGCAGCGGAGGAGAGCATCCGCGCGTCCGCGCTCGACTGGACGATCCTGCGGCCGACGATGATCTACGGTGATCCCGGCGACCGGAACCTGTCCCGGCTGCTTTCGCTGCTGGGCCGTGCGCCGGTGCTGCCGGTCCCCGGGGGACGGCGCCTGCAGCAGCCGGTGCACGCCGCCGACGTGGCCGACGCGGTGCTGGCGGCCGCCGAGCGCCCTGCCGCGGCAGGGCGCAGCTACGACGTGGCGGGGCCCGAGCCGCTCACGTTCACCGAGCTGCTGCAGACCGCGGCCCGCGCGGTCGCCAGCCGGACCCGGTTCGTCCCGGTGCCGCTGTCTCCCGTCCTCGCCGCCGCCCGTGGCTACGAGCTGCTGAGCCGGAGCCCGAGGATCCGCGCCGAGCAGGTGCGCCGCCTCGCCGAAGACAAGGCGTTCGCGATCGACGACGCGATGCGTGACCTTGACTACGCTCCCCGCTCGTTCGCCGAGGGGATCCGCGCCGAGGCCCGCGCGATGGGGCTGGTGGCGTGACCAGGATCTCGCGTAGTGACTTACAGTTAAGAAGCTACAACACAGAGTCATTGCCTGAGGTAGCGTGCTGCCGGTGGGGGCGACGTGGCAGGGCGATCAAGGCGGGGCGAGACGCATGACCGCCGAAGAGTTCGCGCTGCTCGGGCGCACGGCCGTACATCTGCAGCCGTCTCAGGTTGCGCACCGGGCGCGGCTGCGCGTGCAGCGCGCGGCACTGCGGCGCTGGCCGGAGATGGGCCAGCGGCTGCTGGCGAGCGCGCGGCCGGTCGGCGCGGGCGGCTGGCCGACCAGCTTCACGCCCCTGGACGCGATCGCGCCGCAGCGCTGGCCGAGCCTGGCCCAGCTGGGGTCGGGCCGGATCACGCTCCTCGGGGTGATCAGGGACCTGGGCGAGCCAGCGCAGTGGCAGCACGCTGACGCGCCACAGCTGTGGCGCTACCACCTGCATTACTGGGACTGGGCCTGGGGTCTGGCGGCCGAGGCCGAACGCGGCGTCGCCAGAGGCATGTTCGCCCGATTGTGGCAGTCCTGGCAGGCGTCCTGCAGCTTCGGGCACGGCGACGCCTGGCTGCCCTACCCCACGGCACTGCGAGCCTGGTCGTGGTGCGGGCTGTACCGCGACCTGGTCGCGGGCAGCGATCTCGAGCCGGACTTTCTGCGAGAGGTCACCGCGCACGCCGGATTCCTGCGCCGTCATCTCGAGTCCGACGTGGGTGGCAATCATCTGATCAAGGGCCTCAAGGCGCTGGTCGGGCTCGGCCTCTTTCTGGGCGACGAGCGGCTGCTCACCAGGGCGCTGGAGCGGTTCACCGCCCAGCTGGCCGTGCAGGTGCTGCCCGACGGCGGGCACTACGAGCGGGCCCCGGCCTACCACTGCCAGGTGCTCGCCGACCTCATGGACGTGTCCAACCTGCTCAGCGCGGCCGGGCGGGCGCCCGCTCCCCGGCTGACGCTGGCGATCGCCCAGATGCGCCGCTGGCTCGGCGCGGTGCTGGCCCCCGACGGGACGGTGCCGCTGCTCAACGACGGATACCCGGTCCCCCGCCCGGTGGTCGACGCGCTGCAGCCCGAGCCTGCCCCGGGCGCGTCGCTGGTGACCCTTCCGGACACCGGGCTGATCCGGGCCGCGGTCGGCGGCTGGCACCTGATCGCCGACGTCGGCGCGCCGTGCCCGGATGAGCTGCCGGCGCACGCGCATGCCGACACCCTCGGCTGCCTGCTGCACGTCGACGACGCGCCGCTGCTCATCGACACGGCGACGTCGACGTACGCCGCTGGCCAGGTGCGCAATTACGAACGGTCCACCGCGGCGCACAACACCGCGGAGGTCGACGGCGCCGACTCCACCGAGGTGTGGGGAGCGTTCCGGGCCGGCCGCCGCGCCCGGGTGCACGACCCGGCCGCCAGCGGCGGCGCTGCCCGGGTGACCGCCGAGGCCGCCCATGACGGATACCGGCGGCTGCCCGGCCGCCCGGTGCACCGCCGCCGCTGGACGCTGACCAGCGCCGGACTGCAGGTGGACGACGAGGTGACGGGCGGCAGGCGGCACGAGGTCGTGGTCCGCTGGCACCTCGCGCCCGGGGTGGCCGTGCAGTTGCAGGCGAACGGAGCGGTGGTCAGCACGGCAGCGGGCGACTTCCCGGTCAGTGTCAGCGCGTCGGGCCCGGTGCGGCTCGGTGTGGAGCCAGGCATGGTCGCCACCGGCTTCCACGCCACCTCCGTTGCGCCGGTGCTGACCTGCCGCGTCGACTCCGGACTGCCGGTGCGGGTCAGCACCTCCTGGCGCCGGCACCTCGGCGGCACCGCAGGAATCTGGAGGGCAAATTGAAGAGCGTTGTTCAGCCGATCAAGGGCGGGCCGGTCGAGGTGCTGGACGTGCCCCAGCCGACCCCGGAGCCGACCGAGGTCCTGGTGCGCACGATCGCTTCGGTGATATCGCCGGGGACGGAACGGGCCGTGACCGCGCTGGCCCAGTCGAGCATGCTGGCGAAGGCGCGGGCGCGCCCGGACCTGGTACGCCAGGTGGTGCGCAAGGCCAGGACCGAGGGCCTGGCCGCGACCACGCAGAGCGTGCGCGGCCGCCTGGCCGAGGATCTGCCGCTCGGCTATTCCGCCGCGGGCGAGGTAGTCGAGGTCGGCTCCGCGGTCAGCGGACTGCGGGCCGGGCAGCTGGTGGCGACCGGCGGAGCCGGGAAGGCCAACCACGCCGAGTACCAGGCCGTACCCGGGCTGCTGTGCACCCCGGTTCCGGACGGCGTGCCCGCGAAGGACGCCGCGTTCACGACCGTCGCCTCGATCGCGCTGCATGGCCTGCGGCTGGCCGAGACGGGCCCGGGCTCCAAGGTGGTCGTGATCGGCCTCGGCCTGGTGGGCCAGCTCGCCGCCCGGCTGGCGATGGCCTCTGGCTGCGACGTGATCGGCATCGACCTGGCCGAGCACGCCCGGATCACCGCAACCGGGTCCGGCGTCCAGGCCCTGGACGAGCTCGGCGAGACCACGACCGAGCAGGTGATCGCCTGGTCCCGCGGACGGGGAGCCGACGCGGTGCTGGTGTGCGCGGCCAGTCACTCGTCCGCGCCGGTGACCCGTGCCCCGGCGCTGTGCCGGGATCGCGCCGCGATCGTGATCGTGGGGGATGTCGGCCTCAACCTGGAGCGGACCCCGTTCTACGAGCGGGAGCTCTCGCTGAGGTTCGCCCGCTCCTACGGCCCGGGCCGCTACGACCCGTCCTACGAGGCCTGGGGGGTGGACTACCCGGTCGGCCAGGTGCGCTGGACCGAGGGCAGGAACTTCGAAGCCGTCCTCGATCTGATGGCCGCTGGCCGGCTGAAGGTTGCCGACCTGGTGACCCACTGCTACGAGATCGACGAGGCAGCAGCGGCCTACCAGCTGATCGAGAAGCGGGCCGACCCGTATCTGGCGATCCAGCTGACCTACCCCAGGCCCGATGCCGACGTGCCGGCGCTGCCCAGGCGCATCCCCTCGGTGACCGCCCCGGCTCCGGACAGCTCGTCGTCGCCCAGCTCACCTCCGGCCATGACCGGGCCGGCTGTCCCAGCGCCCCGGATGCCGTTGTCCAGCGTGCCCTCGGTGACCGCGCCGCCGGGCCCCTTGACGCCTGCTAGCGCACCAACCAGCGAGCCGCCGGCTTCGAGCGCCCCTGCCGCCGGGATCGGCTGGATCGGCGCCGGGGCGTTCTCGACCGGGACGCTGCTGCCCGCATTCCGCCGCGCGGGCTTCAAGCGCTTCGTGGCGGTGACCTCGGCCGGCGGGATCACCGCCCGGCGCGCCGCCGACCGGTACCACTTCGACAAGGCGGTCTCCGGAACGTTCCCGGTCATCGACGACCCCGACGTCGGGATCGTGGTGATTGCCACCCCGCACGACACCCACGCCGAGCTGACGGCGCTCGCCCTCAAAGACGGGCGGCACGTGTGGTGCGAGAAGCCGGTAGCCCTGAGCATCGACGAACTTGCCCAGGTCGAGAGCGCCTGGGAGGCGTCTGAGCGGCAGCTCATGATCGGGTTCAACCGCCGCTGGTCCCCTGCCGTCCTTCCGGCGCGGGCCGCCCTCGCCGGGATAGCCTCGCCCAAGTTCCTGGTGTACCGGGTAGCGGCCGGGCCGGTGCCCGACGGTCACTGGTACACCGACCGGCGCCAAGGCGGCCGGATCCTCGGCGAGGTGTGCCACTTCGTGGACACCGCCCAGGCGCTGATCGGGGCCAGCATCGAGGAAACCGTGTCCGTGCTGGCCGGTGACGGCCACGGCCGGGGCGGCGGCGACGGCCGTGTCGTGCCCGGCAACGACG
>Ga0209169_10002839_pt1 | contig 10309 bp, 8 predicted proteins | sample HubBroMetageWRM4_FD_188346 | JGI IMG/M metagenome (GOLD analysis project Ga0209169, IMG submission 188346) | Warmed soil microbial communities from the Hubbard Brook experimental Forest, New Hampshire - Hubbard Brook CCASE Soil Metagenome WRM 4... | ecosystem: Environmental > Terrestrial > Soil...
AGCCAGTCGATTAATGTTTCTCTGACCGTGAGTTCGCCGCCTCCGCAGCTAAGCGTGGCCACAAGCCTGGTCTCGCTCTCGGCTCAAACCGGCAATCCCCAGCCGGTTTCGCAGCTTATGGATGTCCAGAATGTGGGGAAGGGTGTCCCGATGGAATAGAAGAACGATGCGTCGTGGTACCGCCCCCCATCGAACTCCTCCCAGAATACAGTTCGAAAGCGCAGCACGACTTTCAACACGGGTCCCGAGAGGATGCCTGCGATAGCGTCGCGCTTCGATTCGAGCGCCGGACTGAAGTGGATCGCTGCCGGAGCGCCCGCTGGAAGTTGTAGCACCCCGATGGGCACAGTAACGATCACCTTGGGTGCACTCACCTGGAACGGCCGATCTAGAAACACACCCTCTATGTCGGCACGGCCCCGCTTCCAACGCACGGAGCTGACGACCGTATGAAGCTGCACATGAACTTTGTCACGGTCGAGCTTCCCCGCGAGTGCCGTGAGCACAGAGCTGTATCCGCCCATCGGCCGAAATTGCGGTGAGTCCAGCATGCCGCCGGAGCTCCATTCCTCGGCGATGGAATGAGCGCTGACGCGGCCAGGATCCGCGGCATCGAATCCCTGCACAAACCGGTGAGCGAGCTCGCCCGCCACTTTGGAGATTCCGTAACGTTCCCCGTGTTCGAGAAACGCCTGGAAAGACACGTCGGGCTTCTCGAGAAGTCCTGCCTTCTTCATCCCGCGCTGGACCTGCTCGAAGAGGTGGTCCGTCCTCTGCTGGAGCTGCCCGTTGAGCAGGGTCCAGTGCGAGCCTTCGGTATTGAGCGCCGCCTCGCCCGCCTCGTGCAGCAGGTTGAGCGTTTGAGGAATCTGCCCGTGGATGAACTCGGCACCGAGCTCAACGGGGGCCGAAGTGTCGACCTCGCGGCGGGTCCAGACGCGCCCCCCGATGCGGTCGCGAGCCTCGAGGACTAGAACCGACCGACCCGCCTCGGCCAACGCGCGAGCGGCTGTGAGCCCCGCTACACCGGCACCGATAATGACTACGTCCCAGCCGTCTGTTTTCATGGCCAAGTTTTCGCAATTCCTATTCCCGTCACTGCGGCGGCGGCCGACTGGCGATACCATCGCGCCGCGCGCCTGGAAGCTGGTCGGATTCAGGTTCGCCTGTTGCTCAATGGGGGTCGCCCTCGCAATGGCGCCCCTAAGTCCGACGGGCGCCTCGCGTAATGTTCAGCGGATAGTCTATGACTTTTGTCGAAACACAATGGGCTCCCCTCGTTGGTTACGGGTCGCACAGCGATGCGATCCGGGGAGTCGAGGTGCGCGTGCGAAAACGGGAGTCCGACACGCTCGTCTTTCAGTACGTGCTTCGAGCCGAAATGCCGCGCATACGCGTTCCCTCGGCTCAGTCCCCGGTCCGCGCGGACGAACTCTGGAAGCACACCTGCTTCGAGGCCTTTATTGCAGTCGCCGGCGCGCCCGGTTACTACGAGCTCAATTTCTCACCGTCACGGCGATGGGCCGTCTATAGCTTCAGCGGCTATCGGGCAGGCATGTCGCCAACTAACGTCACCGTGCCACCGGCGCTCGATGTCCGTAGTTTCGACGATCGTCTCGAGCTGGACGCCGCGGTACGGGTGCCCGACCTCATCGGACAGCAGCCCGGCCGTATGCTGAAGCTCGCGCTGACCACTGTCGTGGAGGACGACAGTGGTACGCTTTCGTATTGGGCATTGAAGCATGCGCCCGGTAAGCCGGACTTCCATCACCCGGACGGTTTTGTACTCGAGTTGACACTATGAAGTTTGGAATCGATCGCCTTCTCGATGAGCCGGAGCTGCGCAAGCCCCTGGCGGGCCGACGCGTGGCCCTGTTGGCTCATCCCGCGTCCCTGACACGCAACCTGGTTCATTCGCTCGATGCATTGGCCGCGCTCGGGGACTTGCGAATGAGCTCCGCTTTCGGCCCCCAGCATGGGCTGCGCGGCGACAAGCAGGACAACATGGTCGAGTCGGCGGATTTCAACGATCCGGTACACGGTATTCCCGTCTTCAGCCTCTACGGTGAAGTTCGTCGTCCGACGCCGGCGATGATGGATACGTTTGATGTCCTGCTCGTTGATCTGCAGGACCTCGGGTGTCGGATCTATACCTTCGTCACCACACTGCGATACGTCCTCGAAGAAGCTGCGAAGGCGGGTAAGGAAGTCTGGGTGCTGGATCGCCCCAACCCGATTGGCCGCCCGGTGGAAGGACTGACACTGCGCCCGGGGTGCGAGAGCTTCGTGGGTGCCGGTGCAATGCCGATGCGACACGGCATGACCCTGGGCGAGTTGGCGCGTTGGTTCGTGGCGACGCTGCGGCTCGACGTCGACTGTCAGACCATTCCGATGGAAGGTTGGGTGCCCGAGGCCGCGCCGGGATACGGTTGGCCGCTGGGCGCACGGACCTGGGTGAATCCCAGTCCTAACGCGCCGAACCTCTGGATGGCCCGCTGTTACCCGGGGTCGGTGATGCTCGAAGGGGCGACTTTATCGGAAGGTCGCGGCACGACGCGTCCGCTGGAATTGCTCGGCGCGCCGGATATCGATGCAAGAGCGTTGTTGGCCGAGATGCGCGCTGTGGCACCCGCCTGGACCCGTGGCTGCCGGCTGCGGCCCTGCTACTTCGAGCCCACCTTCCACAAACATGTCGGCAAACTCTGCGGTGGCTTCCAGGTTCACGTCGAGGATGCCGCGTATTACGACCACGAGGGGTTCAAGCCATGGCGATTGTTCGCCCTTGCCTTCAAAGCGCTGCGCCGTCTGCAGCCGGACTATTTGATCTGGCGCGATTTCCCCTACGAGTACGAAAAGGATCGGCTCGCCATCGACGTGATCAATGGCAGCGACCTGCTGCGGCGTTGGGTCGACGATCCACGCGCGACTCCGGGCGATCTGGATGCGCTGGCGATCGCGGACGAGACGGCTTGGCGCGCCGAGCGCGAGTCGGCATTGCTGTATTGAGCCGTCAATGAAGTTTCCCTGGCTCATCGCCCTGGCGGCGCTCGCCATTGTCAACGGAGGTGTTGTGGCTGCGACTCACGAAGCTCCCCTGATTCAACGTACCGCACTGTTCGGTAACCCGGTGCGCGCGCAAGCGCGGTTGAGTCCGGACGGGCACTACATCTCCTTCCTCGCGCCCAAGGACGGAATCCTCAACATCTGGCTCGCGCCGTACGGCAAGCTGGGCGATGCGAAGCCCATTACGAACGATCGTAAGCGCGGCATTCGCCAACACTACTGGGCCGAAGACGGGCACCACATCCTGTTTCTACAGGATGAGGGTGGCGATGAGAACTGGCATGTTTATAGCGTGGATATCGCGACGGGACGGCAGCTCGACCTGACACCGCTCGATAAGATTCACGCCGAAATTGTCGGCCTGTCGTACCAACGTCCGGAAGTGGTGCTGGTGTCGTTGAACGACCGGACTCCCGAATATCACGACCTGTATGAGGTCGATGTCGCCACCGGCGCCCGCAAGCTCATCGAGCGTAACGAGCAGCAATTCGCCGGCTACCTCGAGGATCTGCAGTTGCGCCCGCGGGTGGCGGTCAAGACGCTTCCGGACGGCGGTGGCGAGTTATATAGGCGCACCTACGAGGGTTGGGAAAGCTTCCTTCAATACGGTCAGGCCGACAGCCTGACGATGCGGCCACTCGTGATCGAGGAGGGTGGTAATACGGCCCTCCTGCTGAGCGCTGTGGGTCGCGACAAGGCCGCGCTCGTGCGCGTCGACCTCGCCTCCGGAAAGCAGGTGATCATCGGCCAGAGTGGCAACGCCGACGTATCGGATGTCTGGTTGGACCCGCGCACGCGCACTCCGCAAGCCTTTGGCGTGGAGTATCTAACCGAGGAATTCGAGCCGATGACGCCGGCCGCCACCAAGGACATCGAGCACCTCAAGACGGCGCTCGGTCCGCAATTCCAGGTGGTGAGTCGTACCAACGACGACAGTAAGTGGGTCGTCGTCGTGGACGATCCCGTCCACGTTACCGCGAGTTACCTGTACGACCGTGGCAATGGCAAAGTCACGAAGCTATTCGACCATCGGCCGGAGTTGGTGGGCGCGCCACTGCGTCCCATGAAGCCGGTTGAGATTCCCACTCGGGACGGACTCACCTTGGTGGGCTATCTGACGCTGCCCCCCGGTGCGGGAGTGGCGAAAGGCGACGGTGGCGCAAATTTGCATCCCGCGGCGCCGCTGCCGTTGGTGTTGGATGTTCACGGCGGCCCCTGGGCGCGTGACAGCTACGGGTTCAACCCCGAGCACCAGTGGCTCGCCAACCGCGGGTACGCCGTCCTCTCCGTGAATTATCGGGGCTCGACGGGGTTTGGGAAGAGCTTCATCAATGCCGGCGACCATGAGTGGGCCGGCAAGATGCACAACGACCTGTTGGATGCAGTGGACTGGGCCGTCAGGGAGAAGATCGCGGTGCCCGAGAAGGTTGCCATCTATGGTGGCTCTTACGGCGGCTATGCCGCGCTCGTCGGTCTGACATTTACGCCCGAACGCTTTGCCTGTGGCGTGGATATCGTCGGGCCTTCGAACCTGGCAACACTGATCGGGTCCATTCCGCCTTATTGGAAGTCGTTCCTGGAGGATATGACTCGCCGCATCGGCGACCCGCGCACGGATGACGGGCGCAAGCTGCTCGAGGATCGCTCGCCGTTGACTTTCGTGGACCGGATTTCCCGACCGCTGCTCATCGCGCAGGGGGCGAACGATCCCCGCGTGAAGCAGGCTGAAGCCGACCAGATCGTGGCCGCCATGAAGTCGAAGGAGCTTCCGGTGACTTACGTGCTGTATCCCGATGAGGGGCACGGGTTCGCCCGGCCGCAGAACCGGCTGGCCTTCTATGCCATCGGTGAGGGGTTCCTGGCGAAGTGCCTCGGGGGGCGGTTCGAGCCCATTGGGAATGACTTCGACGGGTCGAGCCTGCAGGTGCTGGACGGCGCCGGGGTGGTACCGGGCTTGCCGGAGGCGCTGGCTAAGCTGGCGGCTGCGCCGGGAGCCCGCGCGAACCCATAGGGCTGGCGCCACCTGGCAGCTACATCGGGGTGGCCCGCAGGAGCCACAGCTTAGGCTTGATGGGTGCCCGTCTTGGGTGCTCCGGACTTGAGCTGCCTCCTGGCGGCCCAAAGAAGTGTGCCCCCGACCTCCTCATCTGGTGTAATTGGCGGTTCCATGAACCCCGCACGCGACATTTCTGGCTACCGCAAGCACTGGGCTGCGCGCTTCGGCACGGCTCCGTTTCTGCCCATGTCGCGGGCCGAAATGGACGCGCTGGGGTGGGATAGCTGCGACGTTATCGTCGTCACCGGCGATGCCTACGTCGATCACCCCAGCTTTGGCATGGCCATTGTCGGCCGATTGCTCGAGGCGCAGGGGTTTCGCGTCGGCATTATTGCCCAGCCGGACTGGCACAGCGCGGAGCCTTTTGGGGCGTTAGGGCGACCCAACCTGTTTTTTGGCATCACCGCCGGAAACATGGATTCGATGGTGAACCGCTACACGTCGGACCGTCGCGTTCGTAGTGACGACGCTTACACGCCTGATGGTGCAGGTGGCAAGCGACCCGATCGCTCCGTGATCGTGTACGCGCAGCGGGCGCGAGAGGCCTTCAAGGATGTGCCCATCGTTGTTGGCGGCATCGAGGCTTCGTTGCGTCGGATCGCGCACTTCGACTATTGGTCGGAGAAGGTTCGACGCTCGATTTTGCTCGACGCCAAAGCGGACCTGCTGGTGTATGGCAACGGGGAGCGGCAGATCTGCGAGATCGCTCATCGGCTGGCCGCGGGCGAGAGCATTCGTGACATCACCGACTTGCGCGGGACCGCGTTTGCGCGCAAGAGCACACCGGAGGGTTGGATCGAGATCGACTCAACACATCTCGACACACCCGGGGCGCTGAATCCGCCGATCGACCCCTACGCGATGGAGCCCGAAATCCGGGCTGCGAACGGCGCGATTGGCAGCGGCCCGAACGCTGCGCCCGTCGAGCTGGGTGTTAGCCAGGCCGCCCCCGCCGCGGCCCCCATCGAAAAAGTCGTTCGTTTCGTCCGCCGCGTAAAGACCGCCGACCGTGACCGCAGCGTCATCCGCATGCCCTCGTACGAGCAGGTCGCCGCCGACCCGATCCTGTACGCGCACGCCTCGCGCATCCTGCATCTGGAGGCGAATCCGGGTAACGCGCGGGCGCTCGTGCAGAAACACGGCGACCTCGATGTTTGGTTGAATCCGCCGCCGATTCCGCTGACGACGAAGGAAATGGATTACGTGTACGAGCGGCCCTATCGCCGCCTGCCGCATCCGTTCTATGGAAACGCGAACATCCCGGCCTACAAGATGATTCGCTTCTCGATCTCCATCCAACGCGGCTGTTTTGGCGGCTGCACCTTCTGCTCGATCACCGAGCACGAGGGCCGCATCATCCAGAATCGCTCGGAAGATTCGGTGATCCGTGAGATCGAGACGATTCGCGACAGCGTGCCCGGCTTTACCGGTGTCATTTCCGATCTCGGCGGCCCGACCGCCAACATGTATCGGCTCGCCTGCAAAAGTCCGGCGATCGAAAGCGCCTGTCGCCGGCCTTCCTGTGTGTTCCCCGGGATTTGCCCGAATCTCAACACGGATCACACACCGCTCATTCGCCTCTACCGCCGTGCCCGCGAGTTGTCCGGGATCAAGAAGGTCCTGGTCGCTTCCGGTGTGCGCTATGACCTGGCGATCGAGTCGCCCGCCTATGTGAAAGAGCTCGCCCAACACCATGTGGGCGGCTATTTGAAGATCGCGCCCGAGGCGCTCGCCGACGGGCCGCTCTCGAAAATGATGAAGCCCGGCGTCGGGGCCTACTACCGCTTCAAGGAGCTGTTCGAGAAATACTCGAAAGAGGTGGGTAAGGAGCAATACCTCATCCCCTATTTCATCGCGGCCCATCCGGGCACGAGCGATGAGGACATGCTCGAGCTTGCCTTGTGGCTGAAGAAGAACGGCTTCCGTGCCGACCAGGTACAGGCCTTTCTGCCTTCGCCCATGGCGACCGCCACCGCGATGTATCACTCGGGCAAGAATCCGTTGAAGCGGGTCACCCACACGAGCGAGGAAGTGCGGATTCCCAAGGGAATCAAGGTCCGCCGGCTGCATAAGGCGTTCCTGCGCTATCACGATCCCGATAATTGGCCCGTGTTGCGCGAGGCGTTGCGCCACATGGGACGTGCCGACCTCATCGGTAACGGCAAACACCAACTCATCCCGGCATACCAGCCCACCGGCACCGGAAATGCCGCAGAGGGGGCCCGCCGTCCCCGTGCGCCGGGTGCTGGCCAGCGCGCCAATGCGCCGCGGCCGTTCCGAACTCAACACACCGGCCTGCCCCGGACGCCGTCTTTCCCATCCCGCCCGGGAAAAACAAAACGTCCTTGACGCCGCCGAGCGGCTGAACGCCCTGGTGCGGTTGCGCAGACGCCGAGCCTGAGAGTAGGGTGAGCGTCGATGAAAGCTGCATCGCTTCGTGCCCTGGTGATTGTCGCCGGTGCCATTGGGATGGCGCTGTCGGGAGGGATGCCCGCGGCATTCGGCGCATCGAGCACTGCTTCGAGCACCGTCGCTGACGGTGTCACCACACCGCAGGCGACCACCAACCCGCAGGCGATCATCCTCGAAATCAACGGCGCGATCGGGCCTGCGACCTCCCGCTACGTGGTCCACGGGATCGAGTCGGCGCAGAAGGCCGGCAGCAGGCTCGTGATATTGGAAGTCGACACTCCGGGCGGGCTCGATACGTCCATGCGCGACATCATTCGCGCGATTCTCGCGTCCCCTGTGCCGGTGGTGACTTATGTCTCCCCGCCTGGCGCTCGGGCTGCCAGCGCCGGGACGTACATCCTGTATGCCAGCCACATTGCGGCGATGGCGCCCGCGACGAATCTAGGCGCCGCGACCCCAGTCTCGATTGGCGGGGAGTCGCCGTCTGAGCCGAGTCCAACGTCAGCGCCGGGGCCAACGCCCACACCCGACTCCGCGCCCAACCCAACGCCCGGGCGGAACCCAACGTCTGCGCCCAACCCAACGTCCGGTCCAAACCCGCCCGCCGCGCCATCGCCGTCGCACGACCAGAAATCATCGCCGCACCAATCGTCGCAACCGAAGTCGACACCGTCGTCAACTCAGCAGCAACCGCAGTCCACACCACCGCAACCGCAGTCGCCATCCCCCGCCGACGCCCCGTCCGACACAAATTCGCCAAACGCGGCATCCCCCCAACCCACCACCGCGATGGAGCGAAAAGTCGTCAATGACGCGGTCGCCTACATCCGCGGGCTCGCCGAGTTACGCGGCCGAAACGCGGATTGGGCCGAAAAGGCAGTGCGTGGGGCCGCGAGCCTCTCTTCAACGGCTGCACTTCAACAGAAAGTCATAGACGTTGTTGCCCGCGACATCCCTGACCTGTTAGCGCAGATCGATGGTCGCGAAGTGAAGATGGGCGATCACGACGTGAAACTCGCAACACGCGATCTCGGCATTCAGCGTGTGAAGCCTGACTGGCGTACCGAGCTGCTCGCCGTCATCACCAACCCCACAGTGGCGTATGGGTTGATGCTCATCGGGATCTACGGCCTGCTGCTCGAGGGTTATAACCCCGGTGTCATGCTGCCCGGGGTCGCTGGCACGATCTGCCTGCTGCTGGCGTTGTTCGCCTTCCAGATCCTGTCGGTAAATTACGCAGGACTTGCGCTCGTGGCGCTCGGTGTAGGAATGATCATTGCCGAGTTCTTTTTCCCGACTTTCGGCTCGCTTGGCCTGGGTGGGCTCATTGCTTTCGTGGTCGGGTCGCTCATTCTGTTCGATACGGATGTGCCGGGGATGAATATCGCGTTGCCGCTGATCGCTGCATTTGCCACCGTTGGTGGCCTCGTCATCGTTGGGATCGCATACGTCGCCGCCCGCTCCATGCGCCGTCCGGTGGTGACCGGGGTGCAAGGGATGATTGGCGACAATGCGGAAGTTATCCAGGACTTCGCTGGCACCGGCCGTGTGCGCTATCGCGGCGAATTGTGGAACGCTCGCAGTGCTACCGAGCTGCGCGCCGGACAGATAGCGCGCATCGTGAAGGTAGAAGGGCTAACATTGTGGGTGGAGCCGGGCGGCGCCCGCCGCTGAGCGCAACGGAGAATGTCATGCCTTTTACGCTGATCGTAGTCGTTTTCATCGTTCTGCTGTTGCTCAGCGCCATCAAAGTGCTCAACGAGTATGAGCGCGGGGTGATGCTGAGTCTCGGCCGCTTCACCGGCATCAAGGGCCCGGGTGTCATCATTGTCATTCCCTTTCTGCAGCAGATGCGCAAAGTAGACCTGCGCGTCATCGTGCTGAACGTGCCCAAGCAGGACGTGATCACCCGCGACAACGTCTCGGTGAAAGTCAACGCGGTGGTGTATTTCCGCATCGTGGACCCCGGCAAGGCCGTACTCCAGGTCGCGAATCCCTACGACGCCACGAGCCAGGTTGCCCAGACGACGCTGCGTTCGGTGCTCGGTCAGCACGAGATGGACGATCTCCTCTCGCAACGGGACAAGCTCAACGGCGACATTGCGGTCATTCTCGATCAGGCCACCGAAGCCTGGGGCATCAAGGTCGCCAACGTGGAGCTCAAGGACGTCGACCTCGACGAAAGCATGATCCGCGCCATGGCGAAACAGGCGGAAGCCGAGCGCACCCGGCGTGCCAAGATCATTCACGCCGAAGGCGAAAGTCAGGCGGCCCAGATGCTCGTGCAAGCGGCGGAGTCTCTCGCAAGGCAGCCCAGCGCCATGCAGTTGCGCTACCTGCAGACGCTCGCCGATATCTCACACGAGAAGACACAGATCATTGTCTTCCCGCTCCCACTCGACCTGATAAAGCCGCTGCTCGGCCCGCGCGGTGAATAGTGGTCGCACGCTGGGCACTGCAGGTATTCTCCTTGCGCTGGCGATGGTGTTGGGTGCCTTTGGCGCGCACGCGTTAAAGGGGCAGCTCACACCCGATCAGCTGCACGTCTACGAGACGGCGGTGATGTACCACTTCTTCAACGCGCTGGGCCTGCTCGGCATTGGCCTTACGCTGCGGTTCGTGAACCGGCCCGCTGTTCGTTGGGCGGCTGTGTTGATACTTGTCGGTATCGTGCTGTTTTCCTGGTAGCTCTGAGCCTGTTCCCGCCAGCTCCAGTGGCTGTCCCATTGGGCGCGAACTCGATCGGGTTGGTTGTCGGGTTGTTCGATAACCAAGTCC
>Ga0209169_10002840_pt1 | contig 10303 bp, 7 predicted proteins | sample HubBroMetageWRM4_FD_188346 | JGI IMG/M metagenome (GOLD analysis project Ga0209169, IMG submission 188346) | Warmed soil microbial communities from the Hubbard Brook experimental Forest, New Hampshire - Hubbard Brook CCASE Soil Metagenome WRM 4... | ecosystem: Environmental > Terrestrial > Soil...
GGGCGATCGAGTCATCACAAGATCGAGGCGCTCTTCAAAGCTTTTGCGCGCGCTTTGCGCGTGGCCTGCTCGCGCGATCGCCGACTAGGACGAATGCTGCCCAGCACCAAAGGTCTTTTATGATTGCCATCGTCGATTACGGCGCCGGCAATTTGAATTCGGTGAAGAAAGCGTTTGACTATCTTGGTGCTGACGTCTTTGTAACTTCGCAGCCTGAAGTTGTTGCGGCGGCGGATAAGATTGTGCTGCCTGGCGTCGGGCATTTTTCTGCCTTGGGTGGCCTCGATAACACGGGATTACGAGATGCTGTGCTGCAAGGTGTAAATGCGGGCAAACCATTCCTTGGGATTTGTCTGGGACTGCAGTGGCTTTTTGAGGGGAGTGATGAGGCTCCGGAGTTTGCAGGTGCAGGAATTCTTCGAGGTCGTTGCCAGCCGTTTCCGCCTTTGGTGAAATCGCCGCACGTGGGATGGAACTCGCTCATGGTCAAAGGCGATTCGCGGTTGCTGCGCGATGTCGCTGCCGATTCCTTTGTTTACTACACCCATTCTTTTCAAGCGCCGGTGGTTGAGGCTACTACAGCAGCGAGTGAATACGGAACGCAGTTTTCCGCTGTCGTCGAACGCGAAAATATTTTTGGTGTGCAGTTTCATCCCGAGAAATCGTGGACGGTAGGACTTTGCATCCTCAGGAATTTTTGTGAGGCCGATTTGTGAGAATCACCAAGTGCTGACGAAACGCATTATCGCTTGTCTTGATGTGGATGACGGCCGGGTCGTGAAAGGTGTGCAGTTTGTGAATCTGCTCGACGCGGGAGATCCGGCAGAATGTGCGGCTGCTCATGCTCGCGATGGCGCGGATGAGATCGTTTTGCTCGACATCACGGCCACCAGTGATAAACGTACGACGATGCTTGATGTTGTCTCACGCACGGCTCGCGGATTGTTTATTCCGTTTACAGTGGGCGGAGGAATTCGTGAACTATCGGATGCGGAGGCTGTGTTTGAGGCGGGAGCCGACAAGATTGCAATCAACTCAGCCGCAGTGAAGGACCCGGCATTGATTGGAAAGATCGCGGCTCGATTTGGATCACAGGCGGTTGTGGTGTCCATCGATGCCCGGCGAGTTAATGGCGGCTTCGAGGTGTTTGTGGCGGGAGGGCGCACTCCCACGGGCCGCGACGCACTGCAATGGGCGCGGGAGGCGGCTGATTGCGGTGCTGGAGAAATTCTGCTCACTTCTATGGACCGTGATGGGACTCGATCGGGCTTTGATTGCGCGTTGGTGCAAATGGTGGCGGATGCAGTTTCGATTCCCGTGATCGCGTCGGGCGGTGCTGGATCAGCGCAAGATTTTATTGATGTATTCCGCAATGGCCGCGCCGATGCGGCTCTGGCTGCTTCCATTTTTCATTTCGGTATTGAGAACATCGGACAATTGAAGCTCGAACTGCGCGCTGCCAACGTGCCGGTGAGGTGGCCATGCTGATTCCATCGATCGATCTTATGGGCGGCAAGATCGTGCAGTTGGTTCAGGGCGACAAAAAGAAACTGGAGTTCGATAACTTCGAATATTGGATTGAGCGCTTTTCGAAATATCCGATGGTCCAATTGATCGACCTTGATGCAGCACGCGGCGCTGGCGACAACCGGCTGCTGGTCAAGGAGATCGTCAGCCAACTGCCCTGCCAAGTCGGCGGGGGCATCCGAACGGTCGAAACCGCGCAGGAGCTTCTTAGCCTTGGCGCACGCAAAATCATTATTGGTTCTGCTTTGATGGCCGAGGGGCGGATTGATCGGGAGCATGCCCGGACTTTGGCGGAGAAATTCCAGAAGTCGGCGCTGATGTTTGCCGTTGACTCCCGCGGAGGACGTGTTGCGATTGACGGCTGGCGCAAACAGACTACCGTCACTGCCTTCGACATGATTCGCGAGCTGGAGGCGTTTTGCGAGTCTTTTCTCTACACCCACATTGATACGGAGGGATTGATGGGTGGGATTCCGATGGAGACGGTCCATGCCATCCGGCAGGCTACGCAACGACATTTGGTGGTCGCGGGCGGCATCACGGAACAACAGGAGATCGACAGCCTCGATGCACTTGGCATTGATGCCGTGGTGGGGATGGCACTTTATTCCGGGAAAATTCGCGGTTGAGATGGGCGAGTGAAAAGATGCGTCGGTGGGACGGGCGAGGACGCCCGTCGCTCCATCATATGACCCTATCTCCCGGGATTATGCGATTTTTCCAGGGTGGTCTTCAGCGATTCGAATGCGCGCTTTTGGTAGGGCTCGGCGTTGGTTCGCGTATAAATTGGAGTTATGCTCTGGATGTACGTGCGGGCTGCGTCGTAGTTACCATGACTATTTGCGATTTGAGCTTGCGCTAGAGTTACATTCGCGCCCCAGTCGGGATCTCCAGTCAGCTGCGTAACTGCCGGCACGTCGATTTGCTGCAAGAGCGGTGATGCTTCGTCCAATTTATTCAAACTGATCAGGCAACTCGCAAGGGTATACGCAGTGGCGCCAGTCAATGCGGCATGTGGGCCGAAGGCTTTTGCGGACGCTTCATATGCTTTGCGCGCATTCGATTCACCTTCGCGATTGTGCCCTGCTCTACATTGGGCTAGAGCTGCGTCGGTGAGCGTTGCTACGGCGAAGAACGAAAGCGGTCCTTGTTTGCGAACGGCTAGTTCATAGATGGCTAAGTCGTCGCGGACCGCGTCGTCCCATAGCTCGAGATTGGCTTCTGACTGCGCGCGGGTAGATAGTAACTGCATTGTAAGTTCGTGGTCCGGGCCGAGACGCGAGACAAATTCTGGATAAATAGCATTCGTTTCTTTGATCGCTTCTGTGTGTTTGTTCTGGATCATGAAGGCCTGTGCCAGATTAAGCCGAACCCGCAAAACGTTAGGACTGTCTGGACCGGCTACTCGCGTGAAGGCGGCGATGAGTTCGCGAAATAATTGCTCCGCTTTGGCTCCTTCGCCGAGGCGGATGTAGGAAAATGCCAGCCTCTGCTTGAATGTCAGACGGGCGCTCTCATCGAATTCGGGAAGAGATTCTGCTTTGTCGAGCGCGGCTTGGAAGTTCTCCGCTGCCGACTTGGCATTGTTCTCGATGAGCGCCACCATGCCTCGCGCGGAGTAGAGCCAGACCGGCAGATCGGGGCGCGGATGCGGTAGCTTTGTTATCAGCGCTTCTTGCTGTCCGAGGATGGATTTGGCTAGCGGCAGCGAGCCACTTTCGTAGCTCCTCGCCTCCAATGTTGTTCGTTGTAATTGGGCGATGATTGCGTCTTGCGATAAATCACCATCGACTTTTTTGAAAAGAGCAATGGCGCGATCGTACTCCTGACGCGCATCGGGATAATCGGTGCGGTTGTCGAGGGCTCGGGCGATGGTTTGATGGAGACGTGCGGCGATCAGCGGTTCGTCCTGAAATTGGCGGTCGATGCTGGGCGACGCTTGCTTGATTGTGTCCATCAGCGATTCGCTAGATTTGCCGCTGGCAAAGGGATTGCTGCGTCCCAGCAGATCGTCGGAGAGAAACCGGTTGATGGAGCTTGCTATCTTAGTTTGGCGATTGGCAACGTCGCGTTCGTGAACGGCTCTGCGATAGAGTGCGAAGCTGAATCCCAGGCCGAGTGCGAGGGCAATCACGGCCAGCACGACCCAGGGACGCCGCGCCCTGGATTCGGATAGTTTGCGTTCGGCATCTTGCGCTCGAAGGTTCGCCGCTTCTAATTCGTCGCGTTGGATGCGGCGCTGGTCGAGTGTGAGCAGCCGTTCGACGAGGTTCGCCGCGCTATTCAGCCGCTTCGCAGGATCGCCGCAAGCTGCGTCCGCAATGTCTTCGCGGAGCAACGGATCTTTAACATCGGCTTCCCAGCCGGGCGCTAGTGGCTTACGGAAATCGGCAATCGCCAACTGGTAGAGCATGACGCCGAGAGCGTAAACGTCGGCTCCAGCGCTGGGAGATTGTCCGGCTAGAACTTCGGGCGCTAGATACATCAGCGTTCCGGTTAGCGAATCGTTTTCTAGGCCAGCGGTCTGAGTGAATCCTAAGTTTGTGATTCCCAGGGCATGCAGACGCGAGGGCTCGAATAACGAAGCACTGCCGAAGTCAGCGAGTTTGACCTGCCAGCCTCCATGGCTTCCGGGCACCACCAGAATATTGGCGGGTTTCAAGTCTTTGTGGAGGACGCCGATGTCGTGGGCTGCGGCCACGGCTTGAGCGACATCGATCAGCAATCGGAGGCGGACATCGTACGAAATTTTGGCGAGGCCACCTTGCGATTCGGCCCACTCTGCCATGTTGGATCCGGCATATTCGCTTTCAAGAAAGAAAGGCGGCGTCTCGAAATTCCATTCCAGAATGCGGATGAACTCTGGCCGGTCGCCTAGCGATTCGCGCAGGAAACGGGAGACGGTGATCTCGCGCTTCAAACCTTTCAAGCGCACGCCGTCCGCCGCAAACTTGAATACGCGCTGTTCGCGCGTCTTGGGATTCTCAGCCAGCCAAACTTCGCTTGATCCGGAGACATCCATGGGACGGGAAAGGCGCCACTGCTCTCGTCCGGGAACGACATCGCCCGCTTTGAATCCAAGTTCGGGACCGGCTGCGGCGGCTACGGTTTTGCAGTAGACCGGCACGGCCAGCCGATAGCCGACGCGAGGGATGGTGACAATCGCGGGATGCTCCTCGTCCCCCATGGCCTTGCGCAGTTTGGAGACGGCGGTGGCTAACGAACCGTCAACCACCATCACGTCGGGCCAGACCGATTCGAGCAATTCTTCCTTGGTCACGACCTCGCCGGCATGAAGAAGAAGTTGGAGCAGGACGTCGAGCGGCTTCGATTCGAGGTCGACCGGGCGGCCTTTGACCCGTAATTCCCGGCCTAACTCATCGAATTCGTAGTCGGCAAAGCGCCAGAGGCGGACGGAAGTCGACGCGACTTCTCTTCCAGCTTCTTTGTAATTCATAGACTTAGCCACGCTTTAGAGTTCTTAAGAATTCCGTCAGGACACGCAGCGGGGGATGGTGCAGACTGTCGTCCGACGGTCACTGGTATGTGGAGACATTTTGCCACGAACTGGAGGCCGGAGCACGCAAATAGATGCCCGAGAGTGGGGATCAAGCTGGGAAGGGCTTGATCCCCGTGGGCTCCTCACGAAACAGGTTCTTACTTAAGGATCCCGCAACGAGTGCCCCGAATTCTGTTGGAGGAAAATTCGTATGAAAAACTTTGGCACCAAGTTTCTGATGTCATTTTTGAGGTCGCTCTCCATATCCGCAGTGTTGTTGCTGGCTGTGACGGCGGCGACTGCCCAGACTTACACCAATCTGTACGCCTATCCCGGCACGGACAATAACACCAGTGGCATCACTTGGCCAAGCGTGATGTCGCAGGGTCAGGATGGCGACCTCTACAGCACCATCCAAACGAATGGCTCCTACCAATACGGCAGTGTGTACAAGATGTCTACGTCAGGGGGATACACCCTGCTCTATAGCTTCTGCGGGGAGGGCTCGCCCTGCGCGAGCACCGGCGCCAATCCCACGGGGGGTGTAACGCTGGGCTGGGATGGCAATCTCTGGGGCACGACTTACAACGGTGGGAAAGACGGAGCGGGAACGGCATTTAAAATGACGCCTGCTGGAGACTTGACGTCGCTGTATTCCTTTACCAACGGCAAAGATGACAGCGCCCCAACCTACACCTTGTTGCAAGGGCAGGACGGCAATATGTACGGCGTATCCGAGGCACAGTATGAGGGTCAGTATGGATCGTTCTTCAAACTGACGACTAAAGGCAAGATCAGTGCGTATCCGTTCGACTACACGGATGGCTCTTCACCAAATCTTCCTGTGCAGGGCACTGACCTGAACTTTTACGGAACCACGCAAGGTGGCGGCAATGCTGCGTGCGCATGCGGAGTGATCTACAAAGCGACGGCTGCGGGCAAGATTACGGTTCTCCATAACTTCTCAGGATATGTGAGCAGCACGCAGTACGATGGCGCCCGGCCGATCGGCATTTTAGTGGAGGGTGCGGACGGCAGCTATTATGGAACAACCTACCAAGGCGGCGAGTACAACGCCGGCACTGTCTTCAAGATCACGCCTAGCGGCACATATACGCTGCTGCACAGCTTCAGCTTTCAGGCTCCTACTTATGATGGGCAACTTCCGATTGCGGGATTGACGCTCGGAACCGACGGCAATTTTTACGGGACAACGGCGTATGGCGGAACTCAGAATGGCGGGGCCATCTTCGAAATCACTCCTGCTGGCAAGGAGACGGTTCTTTACAATTTCTGCGTCGTTTCTTGCTATGACGGTTTTATTCCGACGACGCCGATGGTGCTGCACACGGATGGAATTTTCTACGGCAACACGGCTGGGAATTCAAACGGCGGGTCGGTTTTCTATAGCTTCAAAACGAAATTGAAACCGTTCGTCAAGCTTGTGACCTGGTCTGGCAAGGACGGTGCATCGGCGGAGATTCTGGGTCAAGGCTTCACTGGCACGACGGCAGTTTCGTTCAACGGAATCGCAGCTAAGTTCGATAACGTCTCGGATACTTACATGACGGCGACCGTTCCGACTGGGGCGCTCACCGGGCCGGTTACGGTGACAACTTTTTCGAGCTCGCTCAAGAGCGATCGGAATTTTCTGGTAACGCCGCAGATCGCTAGTTTTGCTCCGACGAGCGGTGTGGTTGGAACTTCGGTGACAATCACTGGGGTGAGCCTTACTCAGACGACGGCTGTAACGATTGGTACTAAGCCGGCCAGCTTCGCGGTTGATTCCGATACACAGATCACGGCTACTGTCCCTGCCGGAGCAAAAACAGGCACGACCATCACTGTCACAACGGCCGGAGGAACTGCTACCAGCAAGGCGAAGTTTACAGTAGTGCCGGAAGTCACAAGCTTCACGCCAACCAGCGGTCCGACAGGAACATCGGTCACGATCACCGGCAACAGCTTCACTGGGACTACGAAAGTGACATTTGGCGGCGTGGCGGCGACCAGTTATAAGGCAAAATCTGATACGACGGTGGATGCGCTGGTCCCAACGGGCGCAGTGACCGGGCCTATCGCTGTAACTACGGCGGGCGGCACCGGAACCAGTACGACTAAATTCACGGTCACGCAGTAGTCGGCGGCGTGCGTCTAGAACATTTGATGATTTTGCCGATCTTGCTGGGGGCTATGTATCTACATTGCTCCCAGACAAGATCTTGTTACTGTGATTGGTAGAACACTTTGAAGAAGCGATAGAGATTCCAAAGGTCGACCTTCGATGATCCTTCAATGGTGGCGTGCATCGACAGTAGCGGCACTCCGATATCTATAACTTCCATGTCTTCGGCCGACATGAAGCCTCCAATCGTTCCGCCTCCGCCAACATCGACCTTGGGAGTTTGCGTTTGCCATGGGATCTGGTTCTGATCCAGCAATGAACGGATGCGCGCGATGAATTCAGAATTCGCATCGAAGCCCGCACCGTATCTTTTGATTGTGACTCCATAGCTGAGACGCGCCGCATTGCTAGGCTCTTGCGTGCTCTCAAAAATCGGATTCTCGCCGTCGTTGGTGTCGGACGAAACGACCTGCGCGTTGTGCAAGGCGCGCCGGAGATCGACGTCGTTGTATCCCGCGCCTCGTTGCGCCGCGGTAAGCCGCGAGTAGGTTGCAGTTAAGAACTCCGAACGGGCGCCCGTATTGTTGATCGATCCAACTTCTTCGAAGTTCGAGAGGTAGGCCATCGCCGTGTACTTGGGCGTACCTTGAATTTCAATTACTCCGCGGGCCGCGCAGTATGACGACAGTTTGTCGTCTTGGCCCCATGCGCCCACCAGCCCGTGATCAATGCCAACATCCACCGGTTGCGTGGCAGGGATCAATTGCAGTTCCGCGCTCACGAGATCTTCTTCCTTCACCTTGAACATAGACGTGAGCGTTTGGGCGACCTGTTCGGTGACCGAGCCATCGTCCGACGGAATGCTGCCCGCGACCGGGTCGAGTTCTTCGCCTTTGAAGACATCGGAATACATGCGGTTGCGTAATTCGGTGTCGGAGTGGGGAGCATTCGCGGTTATGAGAAATACGGGGTCGCCCGGCTTGAGTCCGATGGAAACATCGACCCTGCGTCCATCTTCGGTGTCGATGCGGCCTACCAAGGCGAGTGGAACGTTTGCCCACTGATATTTCTCGATGCCTCCGTAATATTTAGTCTTGAAGAGTGCGAAACCACTTTTACCTGAGGAATAAATGGGCCGCGCTTTCAAGTCGATATGCGGACTATCTTGATGCGTACCGATGAGACGTGAGCCTTCCGCCATTGGCTGTGATCCGATGACGGCGAAAATGACTGCACGATCGCGGTTGTTGATGATGAGCCGAGCTCCGGCCTTGACTTGCGATGGATCGGTGAACTCGACAAAGCCCGCTGCTTTAGCCAGCCGCGTCACCTCGCGATTCGAAAGCTCGGCGCTGCGAGCCACGCTCAGGTATTGCTTATATTGATCGGCGAATTGGAATACCTGATTGTGTTGATCGCCCGAGAGCAAAAGCCATCCTGATTTCTTTGATTCCCAGACGCCGTCCCTTTGCGCGAAGGCCAGCGTGCTCCCTAACAATGCGGTTGCCAACATCACACAGCAAAGTGCCCAATCCACTAGTCGAGTTTGCATGTTCTCCCTATTCTTCCCGATGATACAACTCACCGATTCGAACGCTCCAGATGAAATATGAAATCGTTACGCAGATGCGAGCAGACACAACGGGTGTAAACTGTAGTTGTTTTTAAATCCAAGATTCGAGTTTGTGAAGTTCGAGTCTAGTAGGATGCTCGGAAGGTAGTTCGGTCTGATATGTTCTGGCGTTTGAGCCTCGCACTGCTGGCGGCGACGTTATCTTCAGCTTTGCCGCGTTCGAACGCCCAAATGCATGGGATGCATGTCGGCTTTGGGCATGGCGGCGTCGGCAGAATTGGCCGTGTTCATACATCGCATCGCCTTCCTCGAGAATTACTTCCCGGCTCGTCTTATCTCTATCCAGATCTTAGCGGGAGCTATTACTCCGATTCACAATACGATGAGCGATATGCAGAAGATAGCGCTTCGCCACAGGTTGTGATAATGCGGCCTACTGCAGCCGAAAATTCTTTTCAAACAATTAAACCCGGACCATTGCTGATCGAGTTGCAGGGCGATCGTTACGTGCGCTTTGGTGGCGTTGAAGAAACGGATCGGAGTGGAACCTCAGCACATCCCGACTATGCGGAAGCGACAGCTACGAACCCAATGAGAGACGTATCCGCGGGAAAAGATCACACGGAAGCTCCGGGCGCAGAGACGATTCCTGTAGTACTGGTCTACCGCGACGGGCATCGCGAAGAATTTCCCGATTATGCAATCGCGAACGGCATGATTTATGCCCACGGTACCGACTGGCAAAACGGCTATTGGACGAAGCAAATCCCACTCTCCGCGCTCGATCCGGCGGCTACTCTGAACGCCAACCGAGAGCGTGGCGTGAAATTCATGTTGCCATCCGCACCGAATGTGGTGATCGCCAGTTTCTAGTTTTTTCTTGCGTCCGTCCCTCACAGTGCAAAACAAAAGTATTCCGGGCAGATAAGATTCCGAGCACAGGGAGAACACCATTGCTGACCAAGCAGTCGCCCCATATATCCAGTAAAGAAATTGTAGCGCGGCAGAGTCTAGTCAGTGTCGCGCTGGCGCAACAGGAAGCGGACCTGGTATTGGAAGGGGCGACACTGTTAAACGCTCACACGCTTACCTGGAAGGAAAACTGGGACATCGTTATTAAAGGACAGCGGATTGCGTGGGTGGGTCCGCATGGCGAGTGGAAGGGATCTGCGAAAAATACAACTTCGGTTCGCGGATTGTGGGCCGTGCCTGGATTTGGCGAAGCTCATAAGCACATCGAAAGCACGATGTTGAGTCCGGAGTACGAGGCTGACCTAGTTCTACGCATGGGTACTACGTGGAACGTGGAGGCGTCGCACGAGTTCTCCAATGTGAATGGCGCGCGCAACGTTGAATTCTGGCTGATGGCGCGGGCGCACGGCAGTCCGTTCAAAATCTTCCCTTCTCTCGGCTCCGCCACACCGCCTACGGGTTGGGAAGAATCTGGCGGCTATTACGGTTATCGTGAGGTTCGCGATTTTATTGACCGTAATCTCTGGGTCACGGGACTCGACGAAGTCATGGATTGGCCGGCCGTAGTGAATCCGAAAAATCCCGGTTACAAACGGCTTTGGGAGAA
>Ga0209169_10002841_pt1 | contig 10303 bp, 5 predicted proteins | sample HubBroMetageWRM4_FD_188346 | JGI IMG/M metagenome (GOLD analysis project Ga0209169, IMG submission 188346) | Warmed soil microbial communities from the Hubbard Brook experimental Forest, New Hampshire - Hubbard Brook CCASE Soil Metagenome WRM 4... | ecosystem: Environmental > Terrestrial > Soil...
GTCGGCATCATAAAACTCTCGCGTGACTTTATTCCGGTCGAGTGCCATGTCAAACGATTTGAGTGCGAGCTCACGCGCCTCACCACGGAAGCCATATCTGAGCAGCCCATGGAAGATCATGTAGTTTGCGGGAATCCATGAGGATCCACGCCAGTTGCATTCTCCCGCACGAACTCCCTGATAGTAGTCCGGCTCGGTCTTCGCATACGTGGCGACCGCATAGGGAAGCCAAAATTCCTCTTTATTCAAAAGGTGTTCATGCACGAGGCGGCGCGCTTGCCGGGGGCTCGCGATGCCGATCCAAAGCGGTATGAATCCTGCCACGGACTTGACGTGGATCTGCTTGCCAGTCTTCTCATTGCGGTCATAGTAAAAGCCGTCTTTATCATCCCAGAACACCTTGTTGATCAACGCCGACAAGCGTTTTGCGTGCTGGGTATATTTCTTTTCGTTTGTCGCATCTCCCAGAGCTCTCGCAATCATCGACATTGCTTGCAGCTCCCGAACGAGATAGCAGGCCAAATCGACCCCCTCATCCTGCAGGGCGCCAATTTCGCCGGACCGGGAGACTTGATTGTCCATGCCGCTGGCGTCGGCGCTGTCCCAAACAGGCAGACCATTATGGTCCGCATCATATTCAAACCAGCGGTCTACGTACTTCTGCAACCGGGTGTAGTAGTTTCTGCGGAGCCAATCGTAACGATTTCCGTTTTGTTTCGCCGACAGCACCACCAACTGGGCCATGAACGGTTTGAACATTTGAGTCGGCTTGGGGTAGCTGATACCGATGGTACGAGAGATGAAGCCGTCAGGCTGTTGGCGATCGAGAAAGACTTTGAGATTCGTTAGATCGTAGTCACTCACACCATAGTAAGAAAGATAAAGGTTTTCAAAGTAAACGTCCCAATCATAATATTCACCATATTTATATCCCGTGAGCATTTCGCCTGTTGCCCCTGGAAAATCATGGAGGCCCTGGTTCCGGATATCGCTATTCAGCTCCCGCAGCCGCGCGGGGAGTCTTGCCCAATCATCTTTCCCAACGAGGATCTCCAGGTTCCTTGTTGCCGTGGGAGAGACCGCTTGTCGAGGCTGCGCGGGCACGGCCACCAGCATTAACAAGGTGAAAGCTATGATGGCACGAGTCAAAGGACTATCTCCATAAAATGAGGAACCTGCGCAATTACAAACTGATGTCTCGAATTGGCCGAGTAATTCAGTTCGAAACGACGGCCACATACGCCAGAAGCTTGGGCACGGTAACCTGCACCTGCCCTCCGAAGTAGCTAAATGCCACCGGCGTATCCGCTTCGTAATCGGGCGAGACAAGGGTCACACTCCCGGGAGCCTTGGCAATGGGAAAGCTGACACGCACTCCATCCTGTTCCTGAAATCCCTGTGAATAGTTGTGATTGATCAGATGCGCCACAGTGCGCCCATCGCTTAATCGCGTCAGATTGGTGCCAACATTCGCTACGGAAGCCGTGACCCTCCCCGGCAGGTCAGTGGTGTTGTGGTAGAGAGCGGCATGAGCCGGCATCTTGTAGAACGCCGCCGTCTTTTCGAAGAGCGGCATCAACCCCAGTTGCGTTGCCGTCGGGTCACCCACCGTGTCGGCCAGATACATATTCAGATACACAGTCGCCGCCAGCGCCTCTGGCAGATACATCCGCCAGTAGTCCGATTTCTCCGATGCAGGCAGCGATAAATAGTCGGTCATCACATCGGTCGGCCAATCGATGAACGCAGTTACCGGGACCACGCGTCCGTCTATCCTCGCGGATCGCTGCTTGATCCCCATAAATGCCGCCAGCAACGACTGCGTCCCATCCAGATGACCGTCCGCCGAAAGCGGACAATAATTCGCTGAAGACCCACCCGGCCCATCGGGATTGCCGCCCCAAAGACCTTGCATTTGGAAATCAACGAATGGGAAAATGCCGTTGGCGGTGATGTAGATCTCCTTGTTGTACTTTTGCCGCGCATAGTTACGGAGCGTCAGGACAATATCCTGCCAATAGACCAGGCTGGTATAGGTTCCGGTGAATGTCCCGTTCTTTGGCTCCGGATGGCCTTCCACTATCGTTCCCCACTCTGCCGCCAGCGGATTCGATTTATTGAGCGGCGATGCCTGCCATCCGTTGCGCGCCAGGTAACCGCGATAGTTGAACGATCGGCCGCGCGTGGCCACAGATTTCGAACAATCGAGATTGTCAGCCGCCGTTATGCCGTATTTCGACTGCCAGTCAGCCGGGCTGTAGTTGGGATACTTCCCGCACAAAAACCCTCCGAAATCGGCAATGTTGGCGTCGTCAAATCCCTCGTCTCCATCGTTTTCATTCCCAGAAGCCGCGCCATCAAAGCTAAAATCGGGCTCATCGAAGAAAAGCCCGTCCACGCCGCCGTCGATCTGAATCTCCCCGATGCCAATAATGTATTGCCGGTAAGTCGGGGATGCCAGGCTAGCGCGGTAGAGTTTCATCGGAGGATGAAGCACCGGCTTACCGGTCGCGTCGCATGAGACTACTGCATTGAATGTCGACGCTGCCGGAAACTCGTCCATGAAGAGGGCAGTAGCGGTTGTTCCACCAATAAACACAATGCCTGCGGCACGTACCTGTGTCAGATAGCTCCAGTTGTAATCGGATCGCTGAACTCCGCCACGATCCCACCGCTGCCACGCACGAGAGACGATATTGGGCGACATCGCAAGAACCTGCGGATCGGCGGGGAGATTCTGGTTTTCCTGGCTGAAGCCAAAGACCGTAAGCCCGGAAGTATCGCGCTTCCCATAGACTCCCGGATCGATCGCGATCTGCGTGTAGATCCCTCCGCCTCCAACGGGATTGCTCGCCGCCGGCGTAGCGCATGTAGACTGGGCCGCAGCGGGCGGAGAAGGCGGCGACAAATTGGTCGACGTCTGACCCGAAAGTTCACCGCCTCTGGTAATCGCGACCGCGAGAAGAAGCGAGCAAGCGCATCCAAAGACTCGATTGCTGCCCGACCGGAAAATCAGATTCAATGCTGGCATGACGGCTCCTGGGCGAATCTACATCACTGTCTACGCTGCCTAAAACACATACTTGATCGCAAGTTCCAGAACCCTGCGTCCAACTTTGAATTGTGGCGTGCCTGTCGTAGATGTGTTTGTATTGGTGCCGGTAGCTCCTCCTGTCAGTTCCAGGTCGTCGTCCGCACCTATTCCGAATTGCGGCAGCGGATGATTGATGAAATTGAACCCAGTTAGCCGAAACTGAATGTTCTGCTTGTCTCGCATCGCAAAGTTCTTGTAGACACCAAGATCGGTGTCGAGAAAGGCTGGTCCTCTCACCGTCGGGAACACGGCCGGCCCGTTCTGGTTGATCTGGGTCGGTGAAGCGAAACATGAAGGATTGAAATACTTACGCGACTGTGGATTACAAGTGACGAGAGGTCGCAAGACCTGCGAATCAGTACCCAAAATGCTCTGGTTCGATACCCCGGGCAAGAATCCGGCGTTAAGGGTGCCGTTCGTATTTGGTTGCAGCGACGGTCCGCTTTGAACCTGCGTGATACCGGATAGTTGCCATCCATTGACCGCATCCTGGAGAAGTCGGATCCCGTGAACAGGGCTTGGCAATTGCACGATATACGCTGAATTGAAGATGTGAGTCCGATCATAGCTCAGCGCGCCATAGTTTGCCTTGAGGTTGAAGGCATCGGTCGCGTATCCTTGTTCATTGCCATTGTCAATCTGCCCATCCCAAATGCCGAGAGCTTTGGAGAAGGTGTAGTTAATTTGAAGTGTGATGGCCCCACGCTGCTTCTGCCAACTTGCAACAAAGGCGTTGTAGTTTGAGTAGCTGCCGTGGGATGTGACGTTCAGTACCTGATAGTTCTGGTACGGGCGATAATCCTGCAGAGATCCTCCAGGTACCTGTCCTGGCGCATATGTAATGCCGGTGATAGGATCGGGGCCGAACAAAGCTCCGACCGGAATTTTATTTACGTTGGTGAGAGCAGGAATTCCCCCGGCGCCAGAGTCATCCAGCAGCTCATTGCGCGTCACATTGCCAGAGTAGCTGAACTCGAGGACCGAGCCGATCGGTCCGCGTTGCGATACTGTGACGTTGTAGCTCTGTGTATATGGCGTACGATTATCACCCTTCATCAAGGCCGTAACGTTGCCATTTTGTCCCTGGGTTACTGACGGACCATAGTCTGCTGCATTTGCAAACGAATTCAATGACGGCGTCGACACACTTAGGATATTAAGGGCCTGATTGAACGCTGCCTGAACGCTATTGAACGAGACTTGAAACAAGTAGACACCGTAACCACCACGTACTACGGTCTTACCAGTCCCGAAAATGTCGTAAGCCACACCGATGCGTGGAAGTGGACGGAACGGTGAAGAACTCCAGCCCGACACTGGGACATTCGGATTTATGGCATGCCATGAAAGGCCGGTAAACGCCGGTGCGTTGGGCGCGTTGCTGTACGTACTTGGATCCCAGACAGCAAAGCCAGGATGATTGGCCGGGTACCACTGTCCTTCATGGTCCAGTCTCAGACCATAGGTAAGAGTCAACCTGCGCACCTTCCATTGGTCCTGCGCATACAGCGAGTACTGGTTAAAGCGAATATCCTCGATCGGAATCGCGCTAACCTGGGTGTAAGAAAACGCGTGTCCGAGCACGAAGTCCGCAACGGGATTATTGGTACCAGTGGATTGACCATAATTCTCGAAGTCATATTGGCCCTGCGGGACTCCGGTATCCGCAGCTCCACTTGTCTGCATCTCTCTCTGCAGGTCCCAATAAGCGCCAACCTTGATCGAGTGTTTTCCGATAACCTTTGAAAAATCGTCTGAAATTGCAGGAGTTTGCACCATGTTGCCGAAGGCTCCGCCATGGAACGCAGCAGTAAAGGTCGGAGCGAAGAGCCCTGGAAAGCAGCCGCTGGTTGCCGTCTCCCAGCAAGTGTAGCTGAGCAAATTGGGAACCTGAGGAACCTCATAATTCTGAAAGGCGCCAGTTGCGGTAAAGCCGACTTTGGTGGGATCGAAGGCAGCTGGATTCGTTGGTTTAAGAGGAAAGGTATGCGTAGAGTAGCTGACAACCAAGTTGTTTGTCGCGCTCGCCCCGAAGCTGCGGGTGTAGTTGCCCGTCCAAAGCTGTGCCGTACTGTGGGCAACCATCTGCGATGGATACGGAAGTGTTGCGCCAGGCTCATAGTAAGCACCGAAGTTTTCGATGTCGCCTTCGTTCTGTTGCGTATACGAGCCGGAGATTTGCGATTTGTCACTCGGGTTGTAGTCCAGCCTCTCACGAACCTCGAAGCGATTCACAGGCGGATTGTCATTGTAGACGTAGTTAAACCCGTTATGTGTCGCGGGATCCTGGTTCGGTGCAGGAAAGAGTTTCGCCATCGCCAGCGCATTGGGGTCTATCTGTGCTTGCGGAATCACTCCATTCACGATGCCGGATGTTGGACAATAGCCATAGTAGACGCCTACGCACGGAACGTTTCCCACGGCTGAACCGCTCTGGCCGATGCTTGCAAGATAGTTTGGGTCGAAATCACCCGCGAGCATTTGAGCGGTCGGCACGAAGAGCTGATGGAGTGTGCCCGCCGGATGTTGGTAGTTGTATTCGTAGCCCGAAAAGAAGAAAAGCTTATTGCGGGCGCGGTTGAAGTTGAGGCCGGGAATAAGCACCGGACCGCCGATCGTAAAACCGGGGTACATCTGACGATCGTCAGGCCTTGCGACTCCGCTTGCTTTGAAATAGGCATCATTTGCGTTCAATGCGCCGTCACGTCCGTAAAGGTAAACATTTCCATGAAACTGACTACCGCCGCTCTTGCTGAGCGCCTGAAAGAGAACTGGCCCCTTGGCGTACTCCGCTCCGAAGGCAGAATTCAAAATCGAAACCTGGGCTGTCATATCCTGGTTGACGTTAATAACTTGCCCGCCCATTTGACCGGGATCAGTGATGATCGCACCATCGAGCGTGAGTTCCAGCCCACCGTTTGGCACAGTCCCACTCGCCGAGAATGACCCACCCGGGCCGTTCCCCGTACTCGTCGTTTGACTGTTGTACTCCGTTTGACCGAGACCGGTATTGAGCGCGAGACCAGGCATGACCTTGATCAATTCAGCTGCGTCGCGGCCCTGGATAGAAAGTTCCGTAACCTCATGAGTATTGAGGGTAGTCTGAATCTGGCCGGTGTCCACGGGGATGGCCTCTGTGTCCGCGGATACAGTTACGGATGCGCTCTCCGCCCCGACGTGCAGGACGATCTGCGGAATCGTCCGGTTTTCCCCTTCGTCAAGCACGATTCCCTTGACCTGGAACGAGGCAAATCCGGCGTGAGTAATCGTGATCGTGTAATTGCCGGATGGGACCGCGACAAAAGTGAAGTTTCCGGAACCGTTGGAATTCGTACTTCGGTCTGCACCGGTAGCCTCATTTGTCAGCACGACCGCCGAATCCGGCACGACGGCATCGCTACTATCGCGAACGATTCCGCTGAGAGATCCACTTGTGTTCTGAGCCACGCACGTCATCGTAGCCAGGCAGAAAGCAAGGAGCGCCAGGCAAATCCTGTAAAGGAAGTCTGTTGTATGGATGCCCAAGCACAGCTTCTGAAGGCCTTCCCTGTTTTCTGCCGATTCATTCTGGTTCGCTCTGCGTTGTATCAACATCGAATTCACATCCTGGTGAAGGCCAGTCCGACTTAACAGCGTGCTATGCCACATTGAGCTTCTCCGTTCCCTGCCGACATGTAGAACAATGCATTCCGTATCTCTGTCCCCGACGATTGTCTGGGCGTCCCAACTGGGGGTCGCTTAAGGCCAGGCCGGCATAGCCTTCGCCAAACAATCTGAAAGCCTTGACGAGAGTTCCATATCCGGCAACCAGCAACGCCGCCGCAAACGCTTCTCGACCTCGACAAAATTGATACGTCTCAAACCAGAAAACAAACAAGTAGAGAACGGTGCGTTACAGACGTATCGCATGCGGTACGTTCTTGCAACCAATTCATTTATAGTGGCTTAGGTCGTACGCGCCAGCGAGATCGACAGCCGATTAGAGCTATTTCTCCGGCTCATTGCCATGTATGATTGGGGCGAGGTCGTTTGTCGATATGGGAGGTTCAACGGATCTTCACAAGACCGAGGAACGCCAGATGGGAGGGCTCGTCGCTGAAGGCGAAAAACGCGACCTGATCCTGTCTGAGCTGGAAAGGGTTCTGGAAAGCAAACCATTCCGAACAAGCAATCGGAGTAGGCTGTTTCTTCGATACGTGGTTTTGCATAGCATCAACGGCCAATCGGAGAAGCTGAAAGAGCGAACGATCGGCATAGATGTCTACCAGCGCGTCGTGGACTACGCGACAGGAGATGACCCGGTCGTGCGGGTCAGCGCCAGCGAGGTACGAAAGCGCCTCGAACAGTACTACTACACGGCGCCTCATGACACCCCGGTTCGGATCGAGATACCGATGGGTTCGTATACACCGGAGTACCACTGGGCCTCCCTTCCCATTCCTGTCGCCGAGAGTTTAAGTCTGGCAGTTCCCGGTGTGCAGGAAACGGATTCGCCGGATATGGAAGTAACCACTCCGCGTCGCCGCAGAAAGAGCGGTCTGAAGTTGTGGAGTATGTTGACAGGGCTACTCTTCGCGGTGGGTGCGATGTTTACAGTGGCTTGGGTAATCGAGCACCGAACATCCTCGAGCACACAGAGTGTGTTGTACGATTTTTGGGCTCCGGCGTTGAATTCACAGCACCCGATCCTCATCTGCCTGGCCAGGCCCGTGGTTTACCGTCCGAAGATCGATCTTTACGAGAAGTTTTCTCGAATGCATCCAGGCACGTTCACTACCGAGGATCAACGGGACAACCAACAGCTTCCCCTCAATCCGAATGAGATGATTGCCTGGAAGGACATGGAAGTTTATTCAGGCTATGGAGTGGCAGGCGGAGACGTAGAAGCTGCGGTGTCGATCTCGGATCTTTTCACTGCGATGAAAAAGTCTCACCAACTCAGAATCGGGAACGACTACTCCTTCCAGGATCTGCGCACGTCCCCTTCGGTCATCGTCGGGGCGTTCAACAATCGGTGGACTTTGGAGATGAATTCGGGTCTCCATTTCGCCTTCGTCTGGGGCGTCGGTATACAGGAGCAGGGTCCATCTGGGCGAACTTGGAATTTCGAAGGGGACCCAACACAAAAGAACTTTGTCGATTATGGGCTCGTAACCAGGCTTGTAAACTCAAAGACTGGTCAGTTCGTCGTCTCCGTTGCCGGCCCCAGCTTTGGTGGAACACAAACTGCGGGCGAATTTGTCTCAAACTCAGAACTCCTCGAACAAGGTCTAAAGTCAGCTCCAAGCGATTGGCGCACAAAGAATTTCCAGCTTATTTTGAAGACCAATGTCATCGACGGTATTCCCGGTCCACCACACGTCGTCGCCTCATATTTTTGGTGATGTATCGACTTTCGCGTTGTTTACTTCAACAATGGAATGCATGGCTGGGGCTATACCGAAGCACAGTTCAAAGCATCGTATCCCCTGCTGATCGCGGCCGCGCGCGGACTCGCGGGTAAAGATTGCGCACTCGTGTGGGCCAACATCACGCCGGTTAAAGAGGACACACCGGACGGCGCAACGAATCCGCGCATTGATGCGCGCAACGCCATCGCGTTGGCCATGGTGCTGGCCGAGAAAATTCCCGTCGATGATCAGCACTCCTTGATGACGAAGCATCGCGACCTCTATCAGGACTTTATTCACTTCAACCCCGCAGGCGCCGCCATCATGGGTGACCACGCTGCGGCCACGATCAGTGGAGCGCTGCAAAGGTAAATCAGAACTTCGTTTTTCCTCATTCGATGCGGAAGAGCGCGTAAATTGAAATCAACTCAATCCGTTGAAGACTTCCAATCCTTTGAACATGCCGCGAGAAGATATGCAAATCGATTCACACCAGCACTTTTGGCACTACTCCCCGGCCGAACACGCGTGGATGTCGGATCAGATGAGGGTGCTCAAACGCGATTTTCTGCCTGAAGACCTTGAACCCCTGATAGAGTCGGCAGGTTTCGACGGGTGCGTCGCCGTGCAAGCGCGTCAGACTCTCGAGGAAACACGCTGGTTGCTCGAACTCTCAGAGAAACATTCGTTCATCAAGGGCGTTGTTGGATGGGTGGACCTGTGTTCGACGGACCTGCGAAAGCAATTGGAGATTTTTTCCGCTCATCCAAAGTTCGTGGGCGTCCGTCATATTGTCCAGGACGAACCCGACGATGAGTTCATTCTGCGTGCCGATTTCATGAACGGCATCTCGCAGTTGAGCCAGTTTAGCCTCACGTATGACTTGTTGCTTTATCCCAGGCACCTTCGCGCCGCTGCGCAAATGGTACGGAGATTTCCGGAACAGCCATTCGTTCTGGACCACATGGCCAAACCCAGGATTGCGGAAGGCCTCATTTCACCGTGGCGTGAAGACCTGCTCGAACTGGCGAGTGCCCGGAACGTTTTGTGCAAACTCTCCGGCATGGTTACCGAGGCAGAATGGAATCAATGGACGCCTGCTGAGTTCGTTCGCTACCTAGACTCCGTTGTTGAGGCATTCACCCCTGAACGCTTGATGATTGGCTCCGATTGGCCGGTTTGCCTGCTGTCAGCAGACTATGCGGCCACAATGCGAATCGTGATCGAATATGTCCAACAATTCTCACCAGAAGCTCGATCCGGCATTCTCGGGGAAAACTGTGCGCGGTTCTACGGACTCGACTCCTAGCTAATAGGTCTTGAGCGCGATGACGCTGACGTTTGCATCCGGCGCTTGCTGGGGAAGATCGATTTGCAACTTGCCTTCCGTCTGACGAAAGATCAACGGCTTTCCACTGGCGAGCAGTCGCGCCGAAAGGACCCTGTCTTCGATCCCGGCGATCTCCAGGGCCGAAACGGGCCAGTCGAAAACGTGCACAAAGATGGACTTATCGTTTGCTGTGGTGCGCAATCCGGCAACGCCCTGAACTGGCCCATAGGTCGTTCCGTAAATCGAGTCGCCATTCAGCGTGAGCCAATCGCCGATTGCGCGCAGCCGCTGCTGAAACTCCGGTTGGATCTGACCATCCGGCTGTGGCCCCACATTCAGCAGAAAATTGCCGCCGCGGCTTGCTACTTCAACGAGGCTTCGAATCAGCGTTTGCTCAGACTTATATTCGTGATCGTTCTTGTTATAGGCCCAGGTATTGTTGATGGTCATGCAGGTCTCCCAAAGCCGGAAGTCTTCCTGCCGCGGAAT
>Ga0209169_10002844_pt1 | contig 10298 bp, 8 predicted proteins | sample HubBroMetageWRM4_FD_188346 | JGI IMG/M metagenome (GOLD analysis project Ga0209169, IMG submission 188346) | Warmed soil microbial communities from the Hubbard Brook experimental Forest, New Hampshire - Hubbard Brook CCASE Soil Metagenome WRM 4... | ecosystem: Environmental > Terrestrial > Soil...
AATTGGCGAGGCCAATACGGGCGAGGCTGCGGGTTTCCGCGTTCGCAAAGCCCGCGCCGTCGACCAGAGCCGCCAGATCTTTCTCGAACCCCAACATCGCGATTTGCGTCGCCAGCTGGAAGGCCTGCTGGCCCGATTCGAGTTTACGAGAGAGATGCAGGGTTTTGGTTTGGGGATCGAACCGGCGATGGGCGCCCGCTGACGCGTTGTCGATAACGACACCAGCGCCGAATTCGGTGCGCAAATATTCGCCGAGTATGGCTGGTGTTATTGCCTTCGACGACGTCAGGCCTTCGGAGAGTCTTTCGGCCGCCTCGTCCAACTCCGCAATGTAATTGTGCCTGGTATAGAAGAAGTCGCGGACTTCCTCGTAAGACGTAGAAGGCAAGATCACGGTTTCGGCTTGACGATCCTCTCCCAGGCGTGCGGCAAGCGACGCGCTTTGTTCGATCGCCTGCCGGTACCTTCTGTTAAGACCGACCAGGGCGCGGCCTACTGCCGGCATGTTGACGGCAAGCTCGCGCAGTTCCGCGGTGGATATCGTCTCGCCGAGTTGCGGATCGGAAAGCGCCTCTCTGAGATCGGCGATCAGGCGCGCCTCGTCGTCATCCGAAAACAGCTGGACGTCGACGCCGAACGCGGCATTGAGCTTGAGCACTACGGGAAGCGTCAGCGGGCGCTGGTTGTTCTCGAGCTGATTGAGATAGCTCAGCGAAATTCCAATGACTGACGCCAGGGCCTGCTGCGTGAGCTGCCGTTCCTCGCGCAGACGCTTCAATCGGACCCCCATGAACGCCTTCTTCATCGACCATCTCCGTCACTTCGCAAACTTTGCAAACTTCACAGATTTTCTTCGCAAGTATCTACATTTTCAACACTATACACGATGTCCAGTATGCGGATATTGCGAATATCGAGCGAAGTTGCAAGGGCGAGTGAACATCTTCGATGCAGGGCACCCTCCAACCGGCCATCGGCGCGGTCGAACCAACCCGCTTTGTCGAGCTGGTTTTTCCCGATCAGGCCAATCACTACGGCACGCTGTTCGGCGGGGCCGCGTTAAGCCTGATGGGCAAGGCGGCATTCGTCGCGGCCACGCGGCGCGCGCGCCGCGCCGTCGTGATGGCGAACTCGGACAAGGTGCAATTCCATGAGCCCGTCCGCGTCGGCGAGATTGTCGAACTGACTGCACGTGTCGAGCGGGTCGGCCGCTCGTCCATGACGGTTGCCGTTGAGGTGATCGCAGAAACGCTGGTGACGGGCCGGCGACGGACCGCCATGCGCGGCTCTTTTGAGATGGTTGCGGTGGATGAGCACGGCAGGCCGACGCCCGTTGCCTCACTTCCTCAGGAAGAAATCTAAAGGAAATTCGATCGTGAAATCGCATAACGTCCGAACGCACAAGTCCTCGGAAAATCTGCCGCGCGCGGATCAACTGGCCTGGAAGATCGCCGAGGTGGCGTCCGATCCTGTCGCGGTCGAGCCGGCCGTGGTCGAGATGATCGGCAACCGCATGATCGACAATGCGGCCGTGGCAGCAGCTTCGGTCGCGCGGCGTCCGGTGGCCAGCGCGCGGGCGCAAGCGGTCGCGCATCCCATCAAGCCGGGCGCCACGGTATTTGGTCTGTCGCAGTCGCAGCGGATCTCGCCGGAATGGGCAGCGTGGGCCAACGGCGTTGCGGTGCGCGAACTGGATTTCCACGACACCTTTCTGGCGGCCGATTACTCGCACCCCGGTGACAACATCCCACCGATCCTGGCGGTCGCGCAGCATTGCGGCCTCGACGGCGCCGCGCTCGTTCGCGGTCTCGCGACGGGGTATGAAATTCAGGTCGATCTCGTGAAAGGCATCTGCCTGCACGAACACAAGATCGACCATATCGCCCATCTCGGGCCATCAGCGGCGGCGGGCATCGGCACGCTTCTGAACCTTTCGACCGAAACGATCTATCAGGCCGTGCAGCAGGCGCTCCACGTCACAACCACGACGCGGCAGTCGCGCAAGGGCGAGATTTCGAGTTGGAAGGCCTACGCGCCGGCCTTTGCGGGGAAGATGGCCATCGAGGCTGTTGACCGCGTGATGCGCGGGGAGGGAGCACCGTCGCCAGCGTGGGAAGGCGAAGACGGGTTCATCGCCTGGCTGCTTTCGGGTCCGAAGGCGGAGTACGCCGTCCCGCTGCCCGAGGAGGGCGAACCGAAGAGGGCTATCCTCGACACCTACACCAAGGAGCATTCGGCCGAATATCAAAGCCAGGCTTTGATCGATCTCGCACGCCGGATGGGACCGAAGATCAGCGATCTCTCGAGCGTCGAGAGCATTGTGATCCACACCAGTCATCATACGCATTATGTCATCGGCACCGGCGCCAACGACCCGCAAAAGATGGACCCGAAGGCCAGCCGGGAAACGCTCGACCATTCCATCATGTATATTTTTGCGGTCGCGCTGGAGGATGGCGGCTGGCACCATCAGAAGTCCTATGCGCCCGAACGTGCGACGCGGCTGGAGACGGTCGCGCTCTGGCACAAGATATCCACGGTCGAAGAGACCGGCTGGACCGAGCGCTATCACAGCCATGACCCCAAGGAAAAAGCGTTCGGGGGCAGGGTCGTCGTCACCCTCAAGGACGGCTCGGTCATCAGCGACGAGATGGCCGTGGCCGACGCTCACCCCCTTGGGGCCCGTCCATTCGCACGGCTGCAATACATCGCGAAATTTCGAAGTCTCAGCGACGGCGTAGTCGCACCGAAGGAGCAGGATCGCTTCCTCGCTTTGGTCGAACGCCTTCCCGAACTGAAATCCGAAGAACTCGCCGGCCTCACCTTCACGACGGACCCGGCGCAACTCGGCAGCACCACATCGTCAGGCATTTTTGACTGGTCCGGCGCACCGGTCGGTCGCTACGCCGCCGCGGAATGAAGGGAGGACATCTTGGCCAGCGAATCTTCAGTGCCTTCAAAGCCCGCGCCGAAAAAATCGGTCGCGCTTTCCGGAATTATCGCCGGCAACACGGCCCTCTGCACGGTCGGCCGAACCGGCAACGACCTGCATTATCGGGGCTACGATATCCTCGATGTCGCCGAGACCTGCGAGTTCGAGGAGATCGCTTACCTCCTGGTTCATGGCAGCCTGCCGACGCCAGCGGAACTTGCCGCCTACAAAGCCAAGCTCAAAAGCCTGCGTGGATTGCCCACAGCGGTGCGCAGCGCGCTCGAAGCGCTGCCCGCGGCTGCCCATCCGATGGACGTGATGCGCAGCGGCGTTTCCACGCTCGGCTGCGTACTGCCCGAGGCCCACGATCATAACCATCCCAGTGCGCGCGACATCGCCGATCGGCTGATGACCTCGCTGGGGTCGATGCTGCTCTATTGGCATCATTTCGCCCAGAACGGTCGCCGGATCGACGTCGAGACCGATGATGAGACCATCGGCGGCCATTTCCTGCACCTGTTGCACGGGCGCGAGCCGACAGAGTCGTATACCCGCGCCATGCATACCTCGCTGAATCTTTACGCCGAGCATGAATTCAACGCCTCGACATTCACCGCGCGCGCGATCGCCGGCACTGGCGCCGACATGTATTCGGCGATTACCGGAGCGATCGGTGCGCTGCGCGGGCCGAAACATGGCGGCGCCAACGAGGTCGCGTTTGAGGTTCAGAAGCGTTACGACGGCGTCGACGATGCGGAATCCGATATTCGTCGCCGGATTGCGGCCAAGGAAGTCGTGATCGGTTTCGGACATCCGGTCTATACGATCGCCGACCCCCGCAACAAGGTGATCAAGGAGGTCGCGCGACGACTGTCACGCGAAGCCGGATCCTTGAAAATGTTCGAGATCGCTGACCGAATCGAGACCGTTATGGCCGAAACCAAAAAGATGTTTGCCAATCTCGATTGGTTCAGCGCCGTGTCCTACCACATGATGGGCGTACCGACGGCGATGTTCACGCCGCTGTTTGTGATTTCTCGCACGTCGGGCTGGGCGGCTCATATCATCGAGCAGCGCATCGACAACAAGATCATTCGGCCTGCGGCGAACTACATCGGCCCGGAGAATCTTGAATTCGTGCCACTCGCCAAACGAGGCGCGCCGCCTTCGTCAGTGCGCGCAGCCTAGAGAGAGCCGGTGCCTTATCTCGTTGCGTCCGATCTGCCGTCCGAATCCGCGGGACGGCGCTTTCGCGCTCTTTTGAAGCGGCCGGGTATTCTTAGACTTCCCGGTGCGCATAACGGCATGGCGGCGCTTCAGGCCAGGGCGGCCGGATTCGACGGGCTGTATCTTTCGGGGGCGGCAATGACCGCCTCGATGGGCCTACCGGATCTCGGCATCATCACCGTCGATGAGGTCGCGTTTTTCATCCGGCAGATAGTCCGCGCCGCGGGCCTACCGCTGTTGGTTGACGGCGACACCGGCTACGGCGAGGCGCTCAACGTCATGCATATGGTTCGTGTGTTCGAGGAGGCCGGCGCTGGCGCCGTCCATCTCGAGGATCAACTGTTGCCGAAGAAATGCGGTCATCTCAACGACAAGAAACTCGCCGATGCCCATGATATGGCGGCGAAGGTGGCTGCTGCCGTAAAAGCTCGCCGCGATCTTGTAATTATTGCGCGCACCGATGCCGTCGCAAGCGAAGGATTGGACGGCGCGGTCGCCCGCGCAAAGCTCTATATGCAAGCGGGCGCCGACGCGATCTTTCCGGAAGCCCTCAACACCGCGGACATTTTTCGCACTTTTGCGAAGCGTATGCCGGGCGTGCCGTTGCTCGCGAACATGACGGAATTCGGCAAGACGCCATTTTTTACGGCGGACGAGTTCGAGGCGATGGGTTATTCGATGGTGATCTGGCCGGTATCGTCCCTGCGCGTCGCCAACAAGGCCCAGCAACAACTTTACGCCGCGATCGCGCGCGATGGCGGAACGCATCAGGTCGTCGAACAGATGCAGACACGCGTAGAGCTTTACGCGACGATCGGACTGCACAACTACGAGGCTCTTGATGCCTCAATCGTGCAAACCATCATTCCAGAGGGAATTCCGCAGAAATAATTCAAGAGGTTGACGAAGCAGTCGCCTTGCAGATATGCAGCAACGGTCGAGGTTCTCCGGGTCCTGCTTGATCCGGAGCTAAGAGGGAAGCCGGTGTAATGCCGGCGCTGCCCCCGCAACTGTAAACGGCGAGCCGCTGTCCAACAAAAGTCACTGAAGCCTATACGGGTTTCGGGAAGGCCGGACAGCAGCAACGACCCGTGAGCCAGGAGACCTGCCACGACAACATATTCGTCCACGGGCGGGGTGTCCCGGTGGTGCGCCAAGCAGCTGTCGCTCGCGCGACTTCTCCTGCACGCATCCGCCATGGCCTTTGCCCCCAATCAAGGGGTTGAAGCTATGTCTCTTCTCAAACTTCCCGTCGCTACGCTCGGTACGCCTCGCATCGGTCCGCGCCGTGAATTGAAGCTTGCGCTTGAAAGCTACTGGGCCGGAAAATCCAGCGAGGCCGAACTGCTCGGTACGGCGGCCGGACTGCGCGCCGACAATTGGGCGCGACAGAAGTCGCTCGGCGTGACGGTGATTCCTTCAAACGACTTCTCGCTTTACGATCACGTGCTCGATACCAGCGTGATGGTTGGCGCCATTCCGGAAGCCTATGGCTGGAAAGGCGGTCCCGTTGCACTCAAGACCTACTTCGCGATGGCGCGTGGCGCGCAGGGCGAGGGTCACGGTGCGGATTGCGGTCATTCCCATCACGCGCACGGTGCGGCGGCGCAGGAGATGACCAAGTGGTTCGACACCAACTACCATTACATGGTGCCCGAATTTCACAAGGACCAGACCTTCAAGCTCTCCTCTCGCAAGCCGATCGAGGAATATGAAGAGGCGAAGGGCTTGGGGTATCAGACGCGCCCGGTCCTGCTTGGCCCCGTTACTTTTCTAAAACTCGGCAAGAGCGCCGATCCGACTTTTGAACCGCTGTCGCTGCTCGATCAATTATTGCCGGTCTATATCGAAGTTCTCCAGGAACTGGCCGTACGCGGCGCCGAATGGGTTCAACTCGACGAACCCTGTCTCGTACTTGACCTCGACGAGACAGCCCGCAATGCGTTGCGCCGGGCCTATGCCCGTATCGCTCTGCAAGTGCCCCGGCTCAAGATCATGCTCGCCAGTTATTTCGGTGCTATCGGCGACAATCTGGAAACCGCACTGGCGCTGCCGGTTGCCGGGCTTCATGTCGACTTGATACGCGCGCCCGAACAGTTGAGCCGGCTTGTGGCAGGCGCACGAAAAGACCTGATCGTGTCCCTCGGCATCGTCGACGGCCGCAATGTCTGGCGCTCTGACCTCTCAGCCCTGATCGACCGGTTCGAGCCTGACGTCGCGAAGCTCGGCAAGGAGCGTGTGCAGATCGCCGTGTCCTGCTCCATGCTTCACGTCCCGATCGACCTCGAGCTTGAGACCGAACTCGATCCGGAAGTAAAAAGCTGGCTCGCGTTTTCGATCCAGAAGATGAAAGAACTGGCGACGCTCGGCCGGGCGCTGGCTACCGGTCGCGCGGGCGCAGCCGACGCGCTCCCGGCTTCGGAACAAGCCGCTGCCAGCCGCAAGGCGTCACCCAAGATTCACAATGCGAATGTTGCCCGGCAGATGGCCGCCGTGAATGAATCCATGCGCCATCGTCAAAACGCTTTCGCTCAACGCGCCGAGATCCAGCGCGCGCGATTTGCTCTTCCCCAATTTCCGACCACGACGATCGGATCATTCCCGCAGACCGCAGACGTCCGCAATGCTCGCGCCGCGCATCTGCGGGGAACGATGGACGATAGACAATACGAAACGTTTCTGAAGGAAGAAACCGCACGCGCGGTGCGCTGGCAGGAAGAGATTGGCCTGGACGTTCTCGTCCACGGCGAGTTCGAGCGTAACGACATGGTGCAATATTTTGGAGAGCATCTGTCCGGATTCGTTTTCACCAAGCACGGCTGGGTTCAATCCTACGGCTCGCGCTACGTCCGGCCGCCGATTCTGTTCGGCGATGTCTCCCGGCCCGAACCGATGACTGTCGACTGGTGGCGCTATTCGCAATCGTTGACCAAGAAGCCGATGAAGGCGATGCTGACGGGGCCTGTCACCATCCTGAACTGGTCGTTTGTGCGCGACGACATCCCGCGCAGCGAAGCGTGCCTCCAGATCGCGCTCGCGATCCGCGACGAGGTGATCGATCTCGAAAAGGCCGGCGCGACCATGATTCAAATCGACGAAGCCGCGCTTCGGGAGGGGCTTCCGTTACGCGAATCCGAGTGGACGGCCTACCTGGACTGGGCTGTGGATAGTTTTCGCGTTTCCTCATCGAGCGTCGCCGACGAAACGCAGATCCACACGCATATGTGCTATTCCGAATTCAACGACATCATCGACGCGATTGCGGCGATGGATGCCGATGTAATTTCGATCGAGACATCCCGGTCAAAAATGGAATTGCTGGAAGCTTTCAAGGGCTACAAATATCCCAACGACATCGGGCCTGGCGTCTACGATATTCACTCGCCACGCGTTCCCGACACCGCCGAGATGAAAACCCTGATTGTGCTGGCCCGGAAGCAACTTTCAGACTCCCAGATCTGGATCAATCCCGATTGCGGTTTGAAGACGCGAAAGTGGGAAGAGGTGCGGCCCGCGCTCGTCAACATGGTCGCCGCCGCGCGTGAATTGCGAGCCGCGTCCTGACATAGGATCGTCGTTTTCCTGGCACATTCTCGTGAACAGAGAATGCCGATGCGGTTCTGGATCAAATGCACCCGGTTTGGTACGGGGGAAGCCTATCATGTGAACATTTCGCTCGTGGGCGGGATGAGGCGTGAGGGTGACAAGACTGTCCTGGAATTCGTCGGTAGTAACGCTCAGACGATTGACGTGAGCGAGACTCCGGAGGACATTCTAGCGATGCACTTCGGGGCACAGCAGGGGAGTTGAGGACTTGAATCCGGTATTGGGGGCTGCAGAAGCGAGTATTGCAAAAGCAACGGCCGATTTGCGCCAGGTCGGCGCGCATCCGGATCACTGGTATCCGGTCGCGTGGTCACACGAGGTCAAAAGAGGGCAGGTCGTTGCATCCTCCTTTGCCGGAGAGCCGATCGCCCTCGTGCGCCCGCAACAAGGCGAATTGTATGCGCTGGAAGATCGCTGCGCACATCGCCAGGTGCCCTTGTCCAAGGGCTCCGTGAAGGATTGCAGGGTGCATTGCTGCTATCACGGCTGGAGTTATGACGCCTCGGGAAAGTGCGATGTTCCCTATATCGGCAAAGACAAAAAACCCAACGGGGTGCGAACATATCCGGCTTGGGAATGCGACGGCATCGTCTTCATCTGGCCGGGCAGTCTGCCGGCCGCTCCGCCGCCGACGGGCCTCGGCGCTGCCGGCGACAAGGCCTACAAGACGCGGAGCTTCGGCCGGGTCGTCAATTGCCACTATACGTTCATGCATGAAAACCTGATGGATATGAACCATCAGTTTCTTCACATTCGAACGACCGGAAAGGTCTCTCCGCGCTATCTCGGCAAGCGGTCAGGCGATGGATGGATGGAGCTCGACTATACGTTCACGCGGCCAGGCCAGAAGCCGCCGCTTGGCGAATCCCTGATCACGGGAGGTTTCCGGTCTGACACGTCCAAGCCGCGTGACCTCATGACCATCCGAACCGACTATCCGCACCAGACGCTACGTTTCTTTGCCGGGGGCGGCAGCGAACCGGCGCTGTATGTCTGGCTTGGCTACACGCCGGTGGATTCCGAGCAACGAAAAAACAGATCATTCATTCACCTTTCGGTGCGCCGGCCGAAGATACCCGGCATATTGGATATCGCCTGGCCCGTCCTAACCTGGTTTACCAATCGCGTGTTCGAGGAAGACCGGGTCATCGTCGAGATGGAGCAGGCCGCCTATGACGCGCAAGGTTCCGACTGGAATCAGGAGGTCTTCCCTCCGATCCGGGAATTGCGCGAACTGCTCGCCAAAAATGGGCGCGTGATGTCCGCGCGGTAGCGCTCAAGCGAGTTCGGTCAGCAGCTTCTGGTCGCCATAAAGCCGCAGGAAGTGCAGCAGGTCGGACAGGCCATCGCCGAGTAGCGTCACATGTGAGCGCATCACCTGGTTTGCTTGCGCCGCGTCGCCACGGAAGATCGCCTGCATGATCTGCTCATGCTCGGGAATGGAAGACTCCATGCGGCCCGGCTGGAATGTGATGGTCCTGCGGTAAGGCGAGATCTTCACGGTCAGCCGGCGCAGCTCCTCGCGCAGGATTCGGTTGTGGCTGGCGGCCGCAATCGTTTCATGAAATTCGAGATTGGCTTCGTAGAAGCCGTCCGCGTCGCGAACATTGGCGGCCGCCGAACAGGCCTGATGCGCCGCCTCGATCCGGCTTTTCTGATCGGGCCGAATGCGGCGCGCGGCCTGGGCCGACGCCAGCGCTTCCATCTCTGCCGCAACGCTGAACGCGTCGAGAAGATCGGCCAGCGACAGCTGAGCGACCTGCAAACCCTGACGCCCGCGCGAGACCACCAGTCCGCTCGCCGCCAGCCGTTGCAGCGCTTCGCGGACAGGCGTGCGGGAAACGCCGAAATGATCGGCGAGCTGCCGCTCGTCGAGACGGTCGCCCGGCTTGCGCTGGCCTTTGAGGATTTCGAGTTCGAGGCGGTGCACGACACTGGCCGAAAGCGATTCCGGCTCGCTCGGCACAATAGGCGTTTCCGCTGACGGTGGCGTGTCCGGCATGATCTTCATGGGTTTTCCGCCGAGTAAAACCGGTTGGCGATGGCTTCCCCGAGCGCCACCAGGCCGTAAAGTAACAAACCGCAAATACAGAGGACCACGATGGCGGCCATCGATATCTCGGTGTCCGCTCGAGCCGTTGCAAAAATGATCAGATAGCCGAGGCCGGCCTGGGCGGTGATAAATTCGCCGATGATGACGCCGATGATCGCGAGCGTAATCGCTATTTTCATGCCGCTGAAGATATACGGCAGCGCCGCTGGAAAGCGGACACTGGAAAATATCTGCCATTCATTGGCGGTCAGCGCGCGGCACAGCCGGATCATGCTCTTGTCGACGCTGGCGAAGCCCGCAGCGGTGGAGATCACGACCGGAAAGAACGCGATGAAAACCGCAAAGGCGATGCGGGACTGTGAACCAATCCCGAGCCAGATGATGAAAAGGGGCGCGAGTGCGATCTTCGGGATCAGCTGGAAAAACACCAGATTTGGATAAAGCGCCTCGCGGGCGATCTCGGAATAGGTGATGAGGATT
>Ga0209169_10002845_pt1 | contig 10294 bp, 11 predicted proteins | sample HubBroMetageWRM4_FD_188346 | JGI IMG/M metagenome (GOLD analysis project Ga0209169, IMG submission 188346) | Warmed soil microbial communities from the Hubbard Brook experimental Forest, New Hampshire - Hubbard Brook CCASE Soil Metagenome WRM 4... | ecosystem: Environmental > Terrestrial > Soil...
GCTTCACCACTACTCCGATACCGAGGCCCTCACGGCGTTCACCGAGATCGCCGGCCAGCAGGAAGGCCCGGCGCGGTAACTGCCTGATCTGCGCCCAGCTGAGCAGCACAGCAACCCGCTTGACCCCATCCCGGACGGCGGGCCCAGGGCATCCAGCACTCCCAGGGTCAATCACGCACCGCTACCAGGAACCGCCGGGCACGCCACGCCGAGCGATGCCGCCGTCCTTATCGGCGGTGAACTGGCCGGTCTCCTCGTCGATGCCGGCGTGCCTGCCAATGGTCTTGGCGATGACAGCCGATACCGGTAAAGCGTCGTGTACCGTTGCTCGCGTTCCGCTGGCCGGCTGCCCGTAAGGACGAGAATCTGTCCGCGCTCCCGCATGTGGAGGCACTGCATGAGCGAAGGCTGCGTGTTCTGTGATCAAAGCTGGATGAGGGAGGCCGAGATCTTCATCGAGACCCCCCACTGCATCTTCGTCTCGAGCCGGGACCCGGACATCCGGGCCGGAGCCGGACTGGCAGAGGGCGTCCTGCCCGGCTCCGGGGCCATCGTGCCCATCGCCCACCGGACTTCGGTCTTCAAGCTGACCCCCGCCGAGTGGGCCGACACCCGGGATCTACTGCTCCAGGCACAGATGGCGTTGCACGACCTGCTGGCCCCAGACGGCTATCTGCTGGGCTGGAACCAGGGCGCTGGCCTGCATCCCCACATGCACGTCATCCCACGATTCGACGACGAGCCGCTGTCTGACCGCGGGCTGCGCTCGGCGATCAAAGTCCCGGAAAACAGACGGCCCGATCCATGGGCGCCCGGGAGCGGACGGGCACTTCGGAAAGCCAGGTGAGCGAGGCCCCGGGCCAGTTTTCAATGCCCAGCTGGGCTGGTTCCCCTACCCGACCACAAGACTTCCGACTACTTACGAATATCTGCCGGTTAGGTGGTCTGCAGTCCGGGTCTTACGTGGGCACAGATCAGCCGAATAGGATCTCTGTTGCCGACGGACAAAGGAACAGTAATGCCGGGCGTCGCCGATAATTGGCCGCGTAGCCATGATCTCGGGTGATTGATGCCGGCAATCTGGGGAATTTATCCGGGCATTTTTTATCGGCGCCTCATCGGGTATTGTTTCGTTGCTGGCGGTTGAGTACCCAAGTCTGGCCGGTGGCGGGATTCCCTGGCGCCGAAGGTCGCACCATTACCGCCTGGCACAAGATCGAGTACTGCTGCCAGGTCATCGGCGCCAGCCTGGCCGCCTTGCTGCTCGGCTGGCTGCTGCTCGCGGTACTGGAGCAGCGCACTCCGTTCGGATCCGCGACAAGACTGGCACTCGTCGGCGAGCAGAAATGGCCCGTTATGCCATCCAGGCGGGCATCGACCCGGCCCCCCTCTCCACCCGAGCACCGCGCGGCCTGGCCTGATGTGACCCGCCGGGCGGTCAATGGGGGCCGACCGGCCCACACCCGGTGCGCTCAATTGGGCCGTTCGGCCTCTGCCGTCAGGCTCCGGCCGGGCGCACGCTGGGTCTGCTGCTCTCCCACCGAGGGAGGGCTGACTATGGGGAGGACTCGTGAAGAGAATCATCATGGCGGGCGCGCTGGCCGCTGCTATCTTCCCGCTCACGGCCGTGGGCGCCGGAGCGACCTCGCTGCCGGCGGGCCCGGCCATCTATCCTGGGAATGGCGGCGCAATCGAGCACGTGACGCTCTCGGCCCCGGCCGAAATCTACACCCCCTGGGGCGTCATCACCGACGAGTACGGCACCGGAGCGACGGTCCCGCCGCAATACGGCGGCACGGTCAACGGAAAGCCGATCCCGTACCCCGGCTGGAGCGCGAGCTCTACACCTATGCATGTCCAGCTGAACTTCGCCATCCTGACCAACTCCAGAGGTCAGCAGACGGTGATCCAGAGCCTCGTGAACGCCGTGAACTCCTGGTCCTCGGCCGGCGGTGGCGTCGAGTACCCCACATGCATGGCATTCGCAGTGGCGGCGACGGGCGTCTGGGACTGGATGCTGTGGCACGACGGCTCCTGGGTTAACGCCCCCGGCTGCGTGCTGCCGGGTTAGCAGCCCTCGCGGTATCTGGTGGAGGAGGAAAGCAAATGAGGACGCTGGTATCCATTGCCGCCGTCGTATTCACGCTCGCGTGTATCGTTCTTACGGCTACCGGGCAATTCTGGGCCTTCCTGCTACTGGTCGTGGTGCTCGGACCGATAGCGTTTGTCCGTGGCCATGAGAAAGCCCCATGTGTGGCTAGGTCTAGGTCCCCGCTGGTGGCCAGTTAAAAGTCCCCATCCCTCGTTCGCCGTGTCTGCCGCGAGTTCAGACCCCGGGCGGTGACGGTGGCGGTACCACCCAGTCACCGCCAACCGCCCGGGAGCCTCTATTGAAGTCTGCGAGGGAACGAATGGACATCATCGCCGCCTACCGTGAGGCAGGCACTTACCGTGGGCCGCTCAGATCGCGGGGACCACGCACAAGACCGTGAGGCGGGTAATCGCCCGGCAGGAGGCCGGCGGTGCCGCGCCAGGCCATCGCGGGCAATATAGCCCAGGGCGTCGCGGTCATGTCCTACGCCGGCCAGCTCAACCTGACCGCGGTCGCGGACCGGGACGGCTGCCCTGATGTCGAGGTGTTCGCCGAGTGCCTGCGCCGGGTGCTCGGCGAGCTGGCCCGCGAACCGGCACCGCCCGCCCAGGCCCTCGACCAGGTCGCCCTGCCAGCCAGCAGGTGCGGACTTCGGCCAGCTCGGACGCGGATGACCGCACCAGCTGCCAGGTTCCTTGACTGGGCGTCACCTGCCGACGGTAGCTCGACCGCGACTTGGGCGGGCAACCCGGTGCCGCTCAGCCGGCCAGCCGACAACTACGCGCGGTGGCACATCACTGGCTCCACAGCCGGCGACTGCGCAGAATAATCATTCCCGCGCCGCCTCTCGCTCGCCGAAATGACCTGACGCAACCGTACTTAGGCGGTTCTCGCGTATCGACGCTGGTGATCGTTCCTAGTGCAGCGCTGGCGCGATGCGGTCGTGGGCATCCTGGCTGAGCTGCACGCTGATGAATTCGTCCAGCCGTTCAGGATCTGGCTCGACCCTCCGGGCCTCCTTGAGCTCGTTCCAGGTGTCCCAGGCCCTCGGGTCGCCCATGGTGATCAGGCCGACGCCGTGGGCGCGGCCGACGCGGCGGGCTTCTTCGATGGTCTGCTTCACCGGTTGCGCCTTGTGCGCTGACACTAGGGCTGGGCCGGGGTATGCAGATGTTCCGGATCTGCGCGGTCCTCGCCATCGAGTTGCTGGAGCCACGCAAGGCCGCCGAGTCGATCGCCAGACCCGGTAGCACCGCCGGGTTCCGGGAAGGGGACTTCACCGAAGTGCCCGCTCGTTACCATGTGGCGGGCAGCCAGTCCCGGCCGGGCGGTGTCCTGGGAGGCGGGATGCAGGATGCAGGATGGGAAGGCTTGCTCATGAAGCGCAGGATCTTGAGGACGTCACCGGTATTGCTGGGCCTTTCCCTGGCGTCTGCCGCGGGCTTGGCGGTGGCCTCGGCGGCGTGGGCCGCGACGACGCCGGCCAGGCTGCCGTCGTGGCACGTAGTTGAGACGGTGACCGGGCCGGGCCAGGACTTTGGCGCGGTCGTGGCGACCGGCCCGGCGAGCGGCTGGGCTTTCGTCGACAACGCGTCCTACGCCTACGAGCGCACGGGCGTCACCACGTGGAAGAAGGTTCCCTTCCCTGGCGGCCACGGCGTGAGTGTCGCCGCGGCGGCGGCGGCTTCCGCGTCCGACGTGTGGGCGTTCACGGACATCGGCACCGGCACCAGGTCTGAGGCCGTCGAGCTGGTGCGCGGCAAGTGGACCGTCCGCACGACCCTGGGCGGCTACGTCGGCGCGGTGTCAGTACTGGCCGCCAGGAACGTGTGGGCGTTCGGCTCGACGGCTACCTACCACTACGACGGCAGCACCTGGGCCAAGGTCGCCCGGGGCTCACTCGGCGGCGCAGCACTGTCGGCGAGCGACTACTGGCTTACCGGGACGTACGGCCCGGCCCAGACGATCGTGACGCACGTGAAGAACGGCACGAAGGTGACCTTCAACCTCGCCGGCCTGCTCCCGGCCAAGACGAGGAACGCACTTGACGACCCTCGGGTGGCGGGCGTGTACGCGGCCTCAGACACCAACGTCTACGTGATCGGCAATGGCGGCACGCAAGACGCGGGCGGCCCGGTCGTGATCCTGCACTACGACGGCCACGCCTGGACCAAGCTCGCCAGCTACGGCATGGGCGACCCGTCCGGCTTCACCCCGGACGGCGCAGGCGGCCTGTGGATCCCCGTCGGGTGGGCCGGCGGCGGGACGATCCTGCACTACTCCCGCGGCACCATCACCGCCGCCGCGCTGCCCCGCCCCGGCAACGACGAGTCCACCGACCCCGGCGGCGGGGTGTCCCGCATCCCCGGGACCACGCAGGCGCTCGCCACCACCATCACGTTCCCTTCCGGCAACGGGACAAGCCTCTACTCCCAGGTCCTCCAGTACGGCTGACCTGGACTACATGAAGGCGGCCGGACCCGCGGCGGCAGATCCGGGCCGCCTTCTCGCGCGGGTCCAGGCCGGGCCGTCCGGCGGCCGGGCTCTCGTAGCGGCGTCCTGGGCGTTGTTCTCCGCCAGCACCGCGATCCAGTTCCCTTTCTCATCCGGTTCGGATACACCCGCGTCAATATCCCTGGCCACCATCCTGCCTTGGATGGTGGCCGGAGTGGCCGGTGAAAAACGCACCTGACCATGCCGTCGATCCAGAGCTGGCTCCCGCTCACCGGGGTAACCGGCACGGCCGCACTCATGGGCGACCTCGAGCCCGTGGCTGCGCGGCTGTGGGATCTGGTCCACGCCGGATACACGGCCAACTGGTTCTGCTACATCGCCTCGGACACCACTGAGCACGCCGCCGAACTCGACCGCCCGGCCCTGCAGCGCCTCCTAGCCCTCCCCGGCGACCTGTGGCTCGATGTCTGCGGCGAGACTGGCCGCGAAGACAGGTAGCTGAACACGACCGCATATCGGCCAGATCTGATCGCCGAACGACGCCATCTCCCAAAGCTGCGCATCCATGCAGATCGGCGGTTATCTGAAGTCGCCCGTGGATATTGCCTGGTCGGCGGGTGTTTCTGCGGCGTAGACATGTCGCCGCCGCAGCCGTGGGCGGGGTTGTGGCCGTGTCACGGTGGTTCGCCTGGAGTGTCTTTGGCGTGTTGTGTTCGCTGGAGGCCGAGATGGCGGGCGATCTGCTCGCGGAGGGAGCGGTTCTCGGCTCGCAGGCGGGTGTTCTCTGCGCGGGAGGCATCGAGCCGCTGGCGGAGCGAGTCGGCGGTTGCGCGTTGCGCGGTGGCCCGGCCGGCGGGTGGCTGAAGTGCCCGCTGCCGGCTGATGAGGTCGCGGATCTGGTCTTGGCGGTAGAGCCATCCTCGGGAGACGCCGGCTGTTTGTGCGACCGTGCTGAAGCTCACTGGCCGTCCCTGGCGTTGCAGCTGCTGTATGGCATGGTGTGCGGCCTGCAGTGCCGTCTGGTGGCGCCGGGCGTTGGCCTCGGTGAGGAACGCAGAGTTGTCAGCGCGGGTCATCGCCGGGGCCGTTATCCTGGAGCGCCTGGAGGGCGGGGATGATCCGGTCCAGGCTGGCCTGGACGCGGCGCAGGTTCCCGGCAAGGCGCTGCTGGCCCTTGGCGTCGGCTTGTGCGATGAGGCGGCTGTTGGTCGCGGCCTGCCGCTGGTGGATCTGCAGGAACACGGGCGTGGTCTGGAAGTCCGGGCAGGTGAGGCAGGCGTTGGGGTGCGGGCAGTCCTGCTGGGCCGGGCGGGCGCAGTAGCCGTTGGGGAGGCTGTCACGGACCCGGTTGAGGTTGTGCTTGACCCACTCGGCCGAAGCGGTCGGGGCGTCGGGGTCATAGCCGATCGGCTGCCCGCTGATGTTCACCCGCTGGGACTGGTAGCGGTCGAATGCCTCCCGGATGGTGGTGTCGTGGATCTTCGCGTAGTGGCCGGTCATGTGCGGGCTGGCATGCCCGAGGAGCTTTTGCACCACGTGCTGCGGGACGCCGGAGTTGATCAGGCGCGTCCCGAGCGTGTGACGGAACTGGTGGGCGGTCACGGTGACCGGCTGGCCGGCCTGGTCGCGCAGGCCGATAGCGCGCTGCCAGTTCCTGAGCTGCTGGCTGAAGGCGCTGTGCGAGTACGGCTTGGAGCCGTCGTCGTTGCCGGCCGTGCCGGGGAACAGCCAGGGGCTTCCGGCTGGCCAGCGCTGGCGCACGTGGTCTTGCTGGGCTGTGATCGCCGCCGCGGCCTTGGCGCTGAGCGGGATCAGCTGCTCGGCCCGGACCTTGACGGCCTCAAAGCGCAGGCACGGCCAGCCGCTGCTGTCGGTGAGCACCGGGTTGAACGGGAGGTTGCACGCGTCTCCGCCGCGCAGCCCTGTCTCGATCAGGACGACGATGAGGTTGCGGGTGGTGGTGTGCGGGATCTTCGACAGGGCCGCATCGGATTCCAGCTGCGCCATCACGGACTCGGGGATGAACCGGGCGATCTCGTCGTGGTGGAAGGGGAGTTCCTCGACGTAGATGGTCGCGCTGGCGGCCAGGCCCGGGAGCCAGCCGTGGCGGTGGCAGGCCTCGAAGAACACCCGGATCATCGACAGGGACAGCGCCCGGGTGGACGCCGAGTATCCCTGGGTGAGCAGCCAGGACAGGTAGTCCTCCAGGACCGGCCGGGTGATGGAGCGCGCGTCGCCCGCCTGCGGGTGGCGGGTCGCGAGGAACCGGGAGAACCGGGTGAGCGCCAGTGCCCCGGAATCGATGGTCGCGAACGCGCATCCGGTAGCCAGCCGGAGCCGGGACCAGCGCTTGACCGGATCGCGGAGCCAGGGCTGGCTGATCCCGCCGAAGCGCGCCGTGCCGCGTCCGCGCCGGGCGGGGATGCCCAGCCGCCCGGCATCCCAGTAATCCGACGCCCACTGGCCATCCAGGACGGCCGCCTCGCCGCTGACTACCTGGAGCCGCGGCCTGTCCTGCGCGGCAGGCACGGGGCTGGTCACCGGCCCTCCTTTTCCTGCCAGACCCCGGCCCGGCGCAGCGCCTCGCGGATGTCGGCCGGGTCGAGATGGACATAGACCTGGCTCGTGGTCGTCGAGGACCGGTGGGTGAGCAGCCGTGCGACCACCTCGATCGGCACGCCCCGCCGGACCATGTCGGTCGCACAGCTGTGGCGGAGCATGTGGGCGGTGAAGCCGATCCCGGTGCGAGCGGCGATCCGGCCGATCAGCTTGTGCACCGCCGAGTAGGTCATGGCCCCGCCGACCTGGCCGCCGAACAGGTTCACGAACACGTAGTCGGAGTCGATGTCGCCGTACTCGACGTGCATGTACTCCGAGTAAAGGCGCACCAGCGGTGTCGAGACCGGCACCACCGCGGCCGAGCGCACCTTCGCCCGTGCCCCGTTCACGTTGTCCGCCCGGGGCACGATCCGCACCTCGCGCCTGCGGGAGACGAAGTCGCAGTGACGCAGCCCGAGCGCCTGGCCGGCCCGCATCCCGGTCTCGGCCAGCAGCGAGAGCAGGAACCGGTCCCGCAGGTGCTCACACGCCGCCAGGATCGCCACGATCTGCCCGGGCTCCAGGGTCCGCGGCGCACGCCGGGGAACACGCAGCTTCACCGGCCGCACCGGGATAGGCCGGCCCTTTGTCACGTGATGCAGGAACGGCTTATACGAACCGCGGCTAATCCGCTGCCACGAGACCAGCCCTGCGGCGACCCCCAGGCCGGTCCGCGCATGGTGGTCATAGAAGCCGAAGACCCCCGCCAGATACCGGTTGACCGTCGCCGGGCCCCGGACCCCGCTCCCGTCCGCCAGCACGATCACGTTGGCTGCCGGGGCGCGCAGCCACGCCACGAACCGGGCCACGTCCTCAACGCCCGCCTCATCCCAGCTCGTCGCGGTGTGCTGCAGGAACTCGAACCACAGCTTCAAGCTGACCGCGTAGGCGCGGACCGTGTGGGGAGAGCGCTCGATCGCCGCCAGGTAGGCCAGGTAGCGCTCGGCCGGCTCTACCACCTCGCCGTCCTCCCCCAGGAGCGTCCAGGATTCCCTGCCGCTGGCTGGCATCAGCACCCGCTGGACAAGCACGCACGCCTCCCACCCGGGCAGCCCCGCCGGGGCCCGCCCGCTGCCTTGAAGGTAAAGCTTTCAAGGCAGCAGACGGCGGAGCCTCGCCGATGCACGCGCAAAGATGCGATAGCAACAAGGCATGCCCTCAGCAGCAGTCAACGCCGAACGCCGCCAGCGCCAGATCGCCGAGGAGATCGCCGGACTCGGCCTCTGCCTCCCCGGAAGCCTGGTCGAACGCACGACCCGCTGCGGCTCTCCCAGATGCCGGTGCCACAGCGACCCCAGCCACCTGCACGGCCCCTACCCGTCCTGGATCCGCAAGGTCGGAACCAGGACCTTCACCCGGACGCTCAGCCCCGCACAGCTCGAGCGGTACCGTCCCCTGTTCGACAACACCAAACGCCTTCGCGAGCTGATCAGTGAGCTCGAGACGCTCTCAGCCGAAGCCGTCGAGCAAGCCGAAGGATGGACAAGAACGTAAGACAACTGCGCCCGTCACATCAGCTACTGCGGAGACGTCACTGCAGATAACGTGTCCTCGCCGAAGCCCAGGACCTGCGGCGTTCACAGCAAAGACACCCCGAAACGGGCTGGAGATAACGGCGGCTACTTGCGCAATGGCCGCCACCAGCCGTAGTCGCTGAGCGTGATCGGAACGCTGACCCACCGAATTCCCTGCCGACTCTGTCGCAGCCGACGGTAATGCTGGAGGACCCATGCACCGCGTACGGGAGGTCCGGTTCTGGATTCACGCCGCTGGCATGCAGTGCCCTTATCGCTGCGTGAGCGGGCACTTTTCAGTTCACCCGCGAGCCCTTTGCCGGGTTACGCGGTGAGGGGGTTGTGCCAGCGGATATCGTCGAAGCGGGCGAAGTCGCTGTCGTTGGAGCACATGGTGGCGCTGTTGTCGGCAGCGATCGCGGCGAGCTGGGCGTCAGTGGTGAGATTGCCCGCAGTCCCGGCAGCGCGGAGATACGCAAAGGAGCGGGCATGATGCCCGGGGCCAGGCTGAGCCCAGCGGACATTGGGCAGCCCAAGCCAGGTCTCGACGTGCCGGGTAGCCTCGTCGGCGGACAGCGGGGGCTTGATGAGCCGCGGGTTGGTGCTGATGCGCAGGAAGCCGAAGATAGCGGGGTCGGCCAGGCCGATCAGTTCGTCGGAGTTGACGGCGTCCTCCCACCACTGCCGTGCCTTCTCGTGCTGGGGGAAGGCGTCGATAACGGCATAGAGCAGAAGGTTGACGTCAGGGATGATCACTGCTGCGCCAGCCTTACGATGGCTTCGTCCTCAAGCTCGTCGGCGAGCTTGTTGAACCCGGCGAGATCCAGGCCGGGTGCGAGTTCGGCGTGATGGATGTGCTCCCGGTACGGCGCTCGCTCCGCGGCAGGCGGGGAGAGGGCGGCACGGAGCGCCGTGTTGACGACCTGCTTGACGGAGGTCCGCGTGCGGTGCGCCGTCTCTGTGAGCAGGAGAGCTACGTCATCGTCAAGCGTCAGCGTGGTTCGCATGCCTAGCATCATAGTGCCTGGTTTTTAAGGCATCAAGATGTCAGGATACTGGTCAGGTGATCCCTGCGCCATTGCTCGGCCCACGTCTGGCAGGCCTTTCGGGAGCGGGCATCCGGCGCGCAGCGGATCGACCTGTTCTGCGCGCCGTGAGTAACAGATGCAGAGGATCTCAAGACCGAGCAGATCGGCGGTTCCGGCGCGTCTGAACCGCGGTGATCGTCCGGAGCGGCAGGCGTTCAGGCGGCGTGGGCGCTAAAGTCTGCATGCATGTGTCGACCGGCTGGAGGCGCCGAGGTGCCATCAGCGGGCGACACCAGAGCGCCAGTACCTGATCCGGCGGGATCTCCTGCTGGGTTTGTGCGAGAGAACAGTTGCTGCGTCCACCTCGTCCACGGGGACAAACTTTGACAGGCCGCCGTGGCATCCGGTGCGGCTGTGGTCACTGAGCGCGGCACGAGCGGATGGTCGTCCTGTTCGCGGCTGACGGCCATCCACGCGGACATCGGCGATGCCCGGGCGGCGTCCATCGGCCCGGCATGGGACGTTCGTTGCTAGCATACGGCGCGAGATGGATGTACCTGAGCAGGTCGAGGCGTACCTCGCCAGTCAACCCGAGCCCAAGCAGGCTG
>Ga0209169_10002849_pt1 | contig 10280 bp, 8 predicted proteins | sample HubBroMetageWRM4_FD_188346 | JGI IMG/M metagenome (GOLD analysis project Ga0209169, IMG submission 188346) | Warmed soil microbial communities from the Hubbard Brook experimental Forest, New Hampshire - Hubbard Brook CCASE Soil Metagenome WRM 4... | ecosystem: Environmental > Terrestrial > Soil...
AGCTTACATTCCGCCCATGCCGCTTTTGCGGGCGGCGTCGTCCTGGTAGTCGATTTTTTTGCCGGTCTTGGTTTCGAGGGAGACGATGGTCGAGCGCACGATGGATCGGCCTAACTCGAAGACGGCGGCGTGTTGGGTATCCTGCTCATCCTTCCAGCCGATGGTGAGGAAGTGGCGGCGGCGTTTCGCCAACGCGGAAAGGCCGGCGGTGGCGACGGCGAGGCCCACGCGGCGTGCGGCTTGCTGGCCGTATTCGAGATCGTTGACCTGGCTGTAAGGGATGATCAGCTGGCCGCCGTCGTATTCGAAGACGAATTCCTTTTCGTTGCCGGTGGAGGGCGATCCCTCGGAGCCTTCGCCGACCTGTTTTTCCGTGCCGCCCACGTAAGCGGCGCGGTCGGAAGGCATGCTGCCCGCGAAGGCGGCAAAATCAAAAGCGAACAAGACAACCAACAGCAAGGCAAGGAATCGCTTCATCCTTACGCTCCTTTTTGGAATCGCCCCGAATCGTTCTTCTAGCGTCTGGCTCTGGTCTTGCCTGGGATACTCAGGGGGCGTTTGACCGGTCGAAACTTTAATTGCCGAAACTCTGAATCGTCGAAACTATAGTTTAGGGCAAGGTGGCAGTCCAGGACAAAGCCCAATCCATCTGTCGGATTGGATGTGGGCAGGTACCCCGAGGGCTGCCTATCCGATCGCGGGTCGCAGACTTCTTCTTTCTCTAATCTTTTCCTATACGTTGCCTGTGCATTCGTCGCACACATGCAACTGGCGTCTACGGCCTGTAGGTGCAAGGCTTTTCTGCGAACGTGGCAAGTTTCTTCCGCGCTGGCCGATAGACAGTGAAGGAATATCGATCTGCGGGGGAAGCCATGTCGGGAGCCGAAGCGGCAAGGGGGAAGGTACCGGAGCTGAAAACGCTGTTTTACGTGGCACGCCAGCCGATTTTCGACCGGGAAGAGAAGGTGTTCGGATACGAACTGCTGTTCCGCAACGGGCTGGAAAATGCTTTCAGCGGCGATCCCGATGAGGCTTCCCGAGCCACGCTCGACCGTTCGTTGCTGATGGGCCTCGACGTTCTCTGCGATGGCCGCCGCGCATTTGTGAACTGCACGAAAGATACCCTGATTAAGGGGTTGGTCACGTTGCTGCCCTCGACTTCGACAGTCGTTGAAATTCTGGAAGACGTGCCCGCCGATCCGGATGTAATGGCTGCGTGCCGCAGTCTCAAGGAAACGGGATACATGATCGCGCTGGACGATTATATGGTCGACGACAAGCGCGAGCCGCTGGCCGAGATGGCGGACATCATCAAAGTGGATTTGCAACTCACCACGGAGGCGCAGCGCGATGAGTTGATCAGGCGCCATGGGCCATGGCGCTGCCGCATGCTCGCCGAAAAGGTAGAGACGCCGGCCGACTTTACCAAGGCGCGCGATCAAGGCTTCGTCTATTTTCAGGGATATTTCTTCCGCCGTCCGGAGATGCTGAACACGCGCGACATGCCGGCGAACCGGCTGCAGTGCCTGCGCATGCTGCGGGAGGTGTCACGTCCGGATGTAGACATCATCGGTTTAGAGACGCTCATTAAGTCGGAGGCGGCGATCTGTTACCGGCTGCTGCGGTATCTGAATTCATCGATTTTTGGATTGAAGAGCGAAATTCATTCCGTGCGGCATGCGCTTTCCATGCTCGGCGAGCGCGAAGTGCGGCGCTGGGTGCGCTTGGTTGCCGCTGTGGGCGCAGGGGAAGAGAAGCCGAGCGACCTGGTGCTGGCGGCGCTGGTGCGCGGCCGCTTTGGCGAGTTGCTATCGCCGCGAGTTTCGCATGGCGATTCCGATCTCTTTTTAATGGGGCTGCTGTCGTTGCTCGATGCCATGCTGGAAATGCCGATGGCGGAGGTGCTCGAACGCGTTCCGCTGGATCTCGAGACGAAAGCAGTGCTGCTGGGGCAGGCAAGCCTGCTGCGTCCGGTGTATCAGCTGATGCTAGCCCACGAGAGTGGGGAGTGGGAGGCAGTTGGGCAGTTGTGCCAGAACCTGAAGCTGCAATCGGAAGACGTGGCCGGACTCTACTGGCAGGCGCAGCAGTGGGCGCGCGATGTTTCTTCCGGCACGCAGAAAACTAGTTGATCCTTACCCGCCCTCGATTGCATCTCACAGTTTGCAGCGCCGGATTTGCACTCGGAACCGCCCGACCATGTACCGCTGTGCAAAACCGCAGGAGGAATGGGCCTTGCGCGGTTCGGCCCGGACGAGTACGATAAAGGTGTTCTCGATAAGGCCTCGTTCCCGCGCAGGCCTTCCGCGCCAGCCGATCCGAGGCGGCGCCTACGGATCCGAAAAACGGAAACCCGATATTTAAGTTAGAGATTTTGATTGGCGAATCGTTAAAGCTTCAGAAGTCGGAGTTTGTTCCATCGTGTGCCTAGTCGCAACCCGCAACTTCGTTGCAGCCCCTGTAGTGTGCCGGGCATCTCTTGCTCGAACGTGCGGAGTTCCGCGAATCCATGTCAGGGAATTTGTTTTGAGAGCCGCAAGATTTTGCAATTCATGCATAGCAGCTTGAGAGGAATATGAACGCTGGACCAGGAAGGCCCTCCGGTGGTGGTGGCGGAGGCGGAAGAAGAAGACGGCGCGGACGCCGCCAGCAAAACCAGCGCGGACAACGGCCCGGACCGGGCCTGTCGCGCGAAAACAAAGACGGCATCTATACGGCGCCGATGGACCACAGCTACCGCGCTGTGATGAACGGAAACAACAACGGCCATAAAGGCGGCGGCAGGCAAAGACCAGGCTTCGCGGCCCAGTATCCGCAGCCGGAGCCGGAACCGTTGCCGGCGATGACCGAGGACTCGAACTCGCGCATCTTCGTCTTCATTGAAGATCTGTTCTTCATGGCGAAGATTCAGGAGACGGCGCGCAAGCTTAACGTGAAGGTCGAGTTCGTCAAAACCGACAAAGACCTGATGGAGAAGATGCACCTGAACGGCGAAGAGAAGCCGTCGCTGATCATCTTCGATTTGAATAATAACGGCGTGAAGCCGCTGACGCTGATCCCAAAGCTGAAGTCGAAGCTGAAAAAGGGAACGTCGATTATCGGGTTCCTCTCTCACGTGCAGGGGGATCTGAAGCAGAAGGCCCACGAAGTGGGCTGCGACATGGTGTTGCCGCGCTCGGCGTTTTCGCAGAATCTGCCGCAATTGTTGCGGAGGCATGGCGCGCCGGAAGATCAGGACGCCGCCGTTCAGTAACAGCAAAGTTTCGAAGCGGCAGGGTTTCAAAGTTTCAAGAAGCGAGGCGTACCGCCCGCATTGAAGCTCTGAAACTTTGCAACGTTGAAACTTGCTTCCAACTATCCCTGGCCAACCGCGGCGGCGCAACGTAGCGGATCGACGTCCCACAGCAGAACGTCCTGGCTAAGATTTTCTATCCCCACTTCTCCCTGCATTTCCGTGCCCTGCTTGCCCAGCCACACAACGCGGAATTGCGCCTTGTTGCCCTTGTATTGCAGATCGACAACGTCTCCAGGTTTCAAGTGTGCACTGACGCCTTGCAGGGTGGCCCCGCGGCCGCTGATGGTGCGCAGGCTGGCGGGTTGGGTGAAGGGGCGCGAGTTGGCGTCCATACCCCAGATTTGTACGGGAAGTTCGACGAAAACACGCGACTGGCGGCGACGATCCATGGCCTGACGTACCTCCACACTAGTAGCTGCGAGGATGGTAGAAGGCGGGATATGGGAAACACAGGTAACGGCAGTCACTGAACGGTGGTTACTGGACGGCAGCGGGTTCGAGGCACTGAGGACACAAAGCCATAGCGGTTCAGGCCGACAGTTCCGTGTTTAGGGAGATCCTTCGCTCCGTCTGAAAGGCGACTCCGCTCAGGATGACGCAGCTTTCTTTTAGACGAAATCAGACTGCGCGACTACGGGAATCCTGGGAAACTGCTGCAACTTCGTGCGCGGCGACGATTCGATTGCGGCCGTCGCGTTTAGCCTGAAACATTCTTTCGTCAGCCAGGGCGAACAGCTCGGCGACGTCTTTTCCATCTTCGGGGAAGCAGGCTAATCCCGCGCTGATGGTGATGTGGATCTGTTCTTTGTGCGGGCCGAATGGCATGGGCGAAGCGGCCACCGATTCTCTGAGCGATTCGAGTTTCTGCTCGGCATCTTCCAGATCGGTTTCAGGCAGGATCACAACAAATTCTTCGCCACCGTAGCGTCCGGCGGTGTCGCTTTGCCGGAACGAGTCTTGCAAGAGCGCGCCAATTCTGCGGAGCACCTGATCTCCGGCCAAATGCCCGTAGGAATCATTCAGGGACTTGAAGCGGTCGGCATCGATCACCGCGATGGTGAGGACATTTCCGTAACGGCGAGCGCGGCTGAGTTCGACGGCGAAGCGGTCGTCGACGTATCCACGATTGAATAATCCCGTCAGCGGATCGCGGGTCGCCATCTGCAGCAGTTTCTGACTGCGCGCCACCATGGCAAAACTTAACGCCGACGCGGTCAGCATGATGATCAAGCGGGAAGTTTGCGCCGCCCAGCTAAACAAACCGTACGCGTAGGGCGCGAAAGCGGGGCTGTTGAGGTCCCAATGCGCGGCACAGTAGGAGACAATCGCCAGATATTCTCCGAACGCGAGAAGCCCGGCGAGGATGCAGATGCGTTTGTCGTAGCGCAGGCCGGTGCCGGCGAGTGCGAGGAAATATCCCTCGAAGACGACTTTGCTGTTGACCGCGGTGTGCGGCTCATTCATGAACACGAACAAAGCCAGGCCGCCGCTGACCAGCGTAACGTCAAGGCCGCTGCTGGCGAAACTCAGCCATGACGGGTTGTATTCGCGGGAGATCAGCAAATAGATCACCAGCGAAAGCAGGAAGGTGCCGCCGGTGAGAGTCAATCCGACGATGGCTTCCTTCGGGTCGTCAGGAAAAAACAGCGAGTCGATCAGTGGAATCAGAAGTAGAACGGAAGCCAGGATCAGCCTGATCTTCGCCACCAGCAATTCGCCGGAGATGGCGGCCTGGGCGAGAACCGGGTCAGGGCGCGACCACACGGAATCGAAGAGGCTTCTGACGCGGAGATTCATACAGAGTTAAAAGTCGTGCGTTGTTTTTCGCTCTTAATTTTCTTGCAGTGCAGGGTTGCGGAAGAACAGGGCCCCAAAGCAAAACGTGGAAGAAGGATAACGGCAAACCCGGCTCTGGGCAATGGAATTCAGCGCCGAGTATCAAGAGAACAATATTCGCTGAGGAGGGAATGTAAATCTACGTAAAGCGGCTTAGTTCATCGAGCACGCGCCGGGACCGCGGGGATCGCCACACGATCCGCAGCCGCCGGATGGGGCTGGCGAGGAGGACGAGGACGCGCCTTTGGCGGAGACCGCGAACACGGAGATTTGCGGCGCAAGTTTCGTGGTGTGGCACTTGGGGCACGAAGCTTTTTCTTTGCCGTAGACCAGCGCTTCGAAGCGGTGGTCGCATTCTTTGCAGATGTATTCGAAGATGGGCATGTGGAGTCCTGAGTCGCGAGTCCTGAGCTGCGAGCAATCGCTTACGACTTCTCTATTAAAATCAATTTGTGGGAAGTTCGCAAATTTCGGATTCTCGGGAAGAGAATCTCAAGCCAGATCAGCCGGCCACGCAGAATTCCTGGGCGCCTCGTGCGCCTTTTCGAGCGCGGCGCTGGCTGAGTGGCGGCCACGTGCAGACGCTGGCCAGTTTCTTTCTGCGCCGCCGCATTCATTTACCTGCTCCCGAGGAAAAGCTGATCGAGGTTGCTCCGGGTGTGAAGGTTCGCTGCTGGTGTTACTGGCAGAGCGGCGACCTCCGCGAACGGGCGAGGGCGTTGACCGCCATCGTAGTGCACGGGCTCGAAGGATCATCCGATTCGCAGTACATGATTGGAGTGGCGCGAAACAGTCTGGCCCTGGGCATGAATGTTGTGCTGATGAATCAGCGCAACTGCGGCGGCATGGATCACTTTGCGCCGACGCTCTACAACTCCAGCCTGTCGGGCGATGTTGCGGCCGTGGTTCGACATCTGATGCAGAACGATGGCGTTTCGGAGTTTGCGCTGATCGGATTTTCCATGGGCGGCAATCTGGTGCTCAAGCTGGCCGGAGAGTGGGGCAGCGACGGGCCGGCGGAGTTCAAAGCCGTTGCGGCGGTTTGTCCGGCGATGGATCTTGCGGCGTCCGCCGATGCGTTGCACGAGCCGGCGAACCGGATCTACGAATACTACTTTTTGCTGCAGTTATTTCGCCGCTTTCGCGGCAAGGCCAAAATTTTCCCTAAAGATTTTGATGTGTCGCGGCTGCGCGGCGTTTCTACGCTGCGATTATTCGATGACCGCGTCACGGCCTACTACTGCGGCTTCACCGGCGCTGACGATTATTACGCGCGAGCCGCGGCGGCGAATGTTGTCGATCGTATTGCCGTGCCCACTCTGATCATCCACGCGGCCAATGATCCCTTCATTCGCCTGCTGCCGGAGACGCGGGCGCGGATCGCCGCCAACCCGAACATTTCTTATATCGAAAGCGCCGACGGCGGGCATTGCGCGTTTATCGGCCAGCATAATGGTGATGCCGGGGACGACGGACGCTGGGCCGAGCGCGAAGCAGTGGAGTTTGTGGGCCGGTTTGCCGCCAGAAACGATTAAGCGCTGGCTCTTTCCGCGTTTCGTCCCGACCAACTGGCCCGTAGCTCCTGATAGTGCGTGCGCACGTACGCCAATCCGAGCATGGCCAGCGTGATTACAAGAAGTCCAAGCGAGGCCGATCCGATTCCTTGCGCGTGCTTGTGCAGAATCGAAAGGCGCCCGTAGACGAATTCGATGTGTACCCAATAGACCAGCAGGGAAGCCTGGCCAAGTTGAATGAGCGGGCTGAATCCCCACAGTCCCAATCCCCAGCGGCACCACGCGTAGCTGGCGGTCAGAATCATCAGCAGCATGCCCAGCCGGACCAGAAAAAATTCCGGGCTCGTATGCCAGTAGTCGTACACGGGATAGATTTGGCGAGGCTGGGCGTCGAGCCAGCGTGAGAGTTCAACCAGCACGAGCCCTGCGGCGCCGAGTGAAAAGAAAACAGTTGCCTCCCTCAACTGGACGGCTGCGCTTTGCAGAATGAATCCCACCGCGAGGCCGGCGAAGGCGAAGGCGGCCCAGGGAAAAATGGGGAACAGCCACGACTGCGGTGTGCCGAGGTTGTGTACACCGTCGAAATAGGATTCGATCGGCCAGGGGAGAAAGCTTGGCCGCCAGGAAGTCCAAACTAAAGGCGCCAGCAGCGAGATCAACAGGGCCATTCCTGCGGCGGCGAAGACGAATGGTGCATGCGGCATCTCCTCCCACCCTTGCCGCAAAGAGCGCGGCAAGGATGGGGCAACCACTGTGTTTTCCGCTTCCAGCCTCTTCGCTGTAACGAAAAGTGAGCTTGTGATCCAGCACAGGACACCCATTGCCATCATGGAAACGCCGATCGTGTTCAGGATATCGACGCGGAGCAGGTCGGCTTTCGGCGACCATCCCCAGGCGATGACGTATTCCTGGAAGCGAAAGAGCAGGCCAAAGGCGAAGATTTCCGCGCCGCGGCGAATCGTTGAGCGGGCAATCTGCGTCGGCGTCAGACCTTTCATCTGCAATTTTTCCGTTACCAGGGCAAACGAGATTCCTGCCAGAAAGAGAAAAAGCGGGGCCGGGAAGGTTCCGCCCAGCTGCGAATACATGTAGAAGCTGCCTTGGCGGGCGGCGCCTCCCAGCCAGGCGTCATAACAATGGGTCTGGAACATCAGCACGCAGGCCAGACCGCGCATCCAGTCGATGTAGGACAGGCGGGATTTTGCCGATATAAGCGTTGGCATGGGCAGAGAGCGGCGGCAGGTAGTATACGGCAGGCCTCGCGCTAGGACGGAGGGCGGCAAAAGGGAGATTCATCCAGCCGCGCCCGGTAACGTTACCCGATCGAAACTAAGTTTTGTCATAGAAATGACTTGGAAGATACAACCCCAGGCGCAACTGTCTTGATCAGAGAGGGTTAAAGCCGTATAAAGTGTTAAACGCGGCATTTTCCGGAAAATTTTGTCAGGGAGCGTCTATGTCGAAGAGCAGTCGGGCCTATGTGTGTCTGTTGCTGACGATCGCTATTTTTTCCAGCCTGAGCTATGCAGCTTCCCCGGATCGCATCGCCGGGGCTATTAATTCCAATCAGATTGTGGAGTTGACCGGCCATGTCTCGGTGCAGGCGCGGCCGCAGTATGACCAGGGCCCGGTCGATCCATCGCGTAGCATGACCGTCACCATGTTGTTGCTGCCGTCAGCCCAGCAGCAAGCAACCCTGACGACGCTCCTTGCCCAGCAGCAAGACCGGAAATCACCGCAATACCACAAGTGGCTTACGGTCGCGCAATATGCCGACCAGTTCGGCATGAGCCAGGCCGACATCGCGAAGATCAGCTCATGGCTGCAGTCGCAAGGCCTAAAAGTGACCTACGTCGCCAACGGGCGGGATTTTGTTTCTTTCCAAGGTACGGCCGAGCAGATGCAGAATGCATTCCGCACCCAGATTCACACTTTTAACGTGAACGGAAAGATGCACTTCGCCAATGTGATGTCGCCGTCGATTCCGGCGGCGCTGAGCGGGATTGTCGGCGGCTTCCGCGGGCTGCACGATTTCTTCCCGCATTCGATGCTGCGGAAGCGGCCGAGCTTTTCCGTCGATGCGGGCGGCGGTGAATTCTACACTTACCTCGCGCCGGGCGATCTGGCCACCATTTACGACATCAACAACGCGTCGGCGGCGACTAACGGTTCCGGCGAAAAGGTTGTGATCGCCGGGCAGTCCGATATCTATATCGCAGACATCAATAATTTCCGTGGCGCTTTCGGTTTTACCACCCTTACCGGCTGCACGACAGATTCGGCTACGCACACGATCCTGCAGGCTGGAACCTGCGCCACAGGGAACTTCCAGCAGGTTTGGCCTAACGGCAACGATCCCGGACTGAGCGCGGGCGACCTCGGCGAATCGGACCTCGACATTGAAACCATGAGTGGTGTAGCGCCAGGCGCGACCATCGTTTTCGTCACGTCGGGAAATGGCGTTGATGACAGCGTGAGCTATGCCGTCGACCAGAATCCGCCCTTGGCCAAAGTCATCAGCTACAGCTACGGACTTTGCGAGGCTCTTGTGTCTGGCGAGGGCGCAATCGCGTCCGCGGAGGCGGTGTATCAGAAAGCCGACAGCCTCGGCATTTCCATGTTTGCCGCTTCAGGCGATAGCGGGGCGGCCATTTGTGATGGAGATATTGGCGGAGATCCGGCGACCTACGGGCCGTCAGTAAGTTATCCCGCGAGCAGCGCCTACGTGACCGGCGTGGGCGGCAGCGAGTTTAACGAAGGCAGCGGTAATTACTGGAACCCTCCCGCCGACAACACTGGGACGGGCGGCTCTGCATTGAGCTACATTCCGGAAATTGCCTGGAATGACACATTCGTTTCGGGGGTGGACCAACTGGATGGTACCGGCGGCGGACCCAGCAATTGTGCGTTCGGCAGTGGCACTCATACTGTGACCTACAAGGTTGGTAGCACTACCTACGATGCCCCGTTCGAAATCTGCGACGCTTCTCCTAATGGCGGCTTCGCGAAGCCAACGTGGCAAAGCGGCGGTATAACTCCGAGCGATGGCGTTCGGGATGTTCCCGATATCTCGTTTTCTGCCTCGAATGTAAACGATCCTTACATCGTGTGCGTGCCGGAGTCGGAGGCGGGTCAGGGCAGCAGTTCAACCAGTACATGTGCCAGTGGGATCACCACGGCTCTCAACACTTACAACTCCGCGTTTGGCGGCACGTCGGCCTCGACTCCGCTGACTGCCGGAATGTTTGTGCTGTTAAATCAGTACTTGGCCAGCGACGGCCAGGGGCTGGTCAATCCCCAGCTGTACTCGTTACTTACTTCGAATCCAGCGGTGTTTCACGCAATTGCCGCAGGATCGAGTTCCACCATCACAGGAGCTCAGTCGAGCAATGCTGTCCCGTGCACGGATGGAACTCCGTCGTTTGAAGCCTCTGCGCTGCAATGCACGGGCGGAACGTTCGGCTCTAGTGTGGCCGGCGGAAAGGTTTATAACGCAGTCACCGGCCTCGGCTCGGTGGACATCAACGCGTTCATCACGGCGTGGGCCGGCGCGGTCACTGACTTCACGGTGGCGGCTGGTGCGGTGAGTCCGACATCGGTAGCCGCAGGTGGTTCGGCGGTGACGACCGTCACGA
>Ga0209169_10002851_pt1 | contig 10276 bp, 10 predicted proteins | sample HubBroMetageWRM4_FD_188346 | JGI IMG/M metagenome (GOLD analysis project Ga0209169, IMG submission 188346) | Warmed soil microbial communities from the Hubbard Brook experimental Forest, New Hampshire - Hubbard Brook CCASE Soil Metagenome WRM 4... | ecosystem: Environmental > Terrestrial > Soil...
TGCTCTGGCTCGCCCCGGAGTAACGCTGACCTTCTCGTTCTGCCCCTTCCCGTTCTGCCCCTTCCCTTTGCCCCCTTCCCTTTGCCCCTTTCCGCTGGCCCCTTCCGCTGCTCCCTTCCGCCGATTGAGCTGTATCAGCCACTACTGCCCGCCCTCTGGGTAAGCGAAGGACGAGCCAGCTCACCAGCGGGAGACGGGCATGTATCGGTCATCGGGCCGCACCCGGCGCGGGGCACTGCGGTGGCTGGGGATCTGCGCCGCGGCGCTGGTTCTCGGCTGGCCCGGCGGTTCTCCAGCGCATGCCGCGCTGATGTCGCTGACCGCGGCCGGGCGGCCGGCCTCGGTCGGCGCCGACACATTGATGGTCACGCCCACCTCGGCGACCGCCTCCGCCACCACGATGCTCACCTTCACTTTCACAGCCAACCTGCTGATCGATGACGGCACGGTCACGCTCACCGTGCCGCCCGGCTGGACGCCGCCTAGCCAGACGCCGGGGCCCGGCTACGCCACGGTGAGCTGCCCCTCGACCCTGCGTTCCGCGCCGCCCTGCGGGCTGACCGTCTCCGCCTCGGCGATGACGATCACGGTCACCAATGTGTACCGTGACGTCGACTACGGGCAGACGATCACTATCGGCTATCAGATGGCCCAGGCGCCCGCCACTGCCGGAAACTCGGCCTTCGACGCCACCGTGCAGTCCTCGCCCTCGGCGGCGGCCAGTCAGCTGGCGCCCGCGGTCGTGGCCGTGAACTGCCCGGACGGCACCGGGGCCGTGGCGGTGTCGCCTCAGCAGGTGACGGCCTCGAAGACCACCACGCTCATGTTCACCTATACGGCGGGCAGCTGCGGGACCCAGGCAGGCGGGCTGGTCGAGCTGACCGTGCCTGGCGCCTGGGCCGCTCCGGCCGCGGCCTCCGGCGGCAACCTCACGTGGACGGGTTCGGGGACGCTGTCGACCACCGGCTCGACCATCATCGCGCCGGCCGGGAACCTCGCGCCTGGACAGACGTTCACCATCTCCTACGGCCCCGTCCGGGCCCCCGCCGCGCAGGCCTACCTGTTCGGCGCCCAGGAACAATCCGCCCAGGACGGGACGCTCACGACGCTGTCCGGTCCGGCGCCGACGGTCACGGTGACTCCGGCCACCGTGGTCACCACGCCTCCCCCGCCGCAGGGCGGCGTGGGGATGATTGCGGTCAGCCCGGGGCGGGCGGTAGCCGGGCGGGCCAGCACGCTGAGGTTCACCTATACCGCGGCCGACGGCGGCCTTCCAGCCACCGGAGCGGTCACCGTGCAGGTTCCACCGGGGTGGACGGCCCCGTCGGGCACTGCGGGCAAGGCCGGCTACGCCAGCTCGGACGGGGGTGCGGTGTCGGTTTCCGGCCGGCTCATCACCGTCACCGGTGTCGCCCTGCTTCCGGGGCAGCAACTGATCATCACCTACACGGCCGGGATCGCCCCCCGCCTGCCCGGCGCGTCGACCTTCGTCACCTCGGAGCAACCGGATGGCACCGTCCCGCTGGCCGCCCTGGCCCAGTCCCCTTCGGTGACTGTGGTCCCGGCCGGCGCCGGCACCACCCGCAAGCCGGCCTCGTCGCTTCCGCTCCTGCTGCTGATCGGGCTCGGCGTGCTCATCGTCGCGGCGGGAGCGCTGGCGGCTCACCTGCTGCGCAGGCGGGCGGCCCAGCTGCCGCGCAGGGGCGGGCAGCTGACGGCCGCGGCGAGCGTCCGGGCCGTACCGCAGACGGGACCGCCGGCCACGCTGGCCGTCCGTGACACCGGACGCAGGCCGACTCTGACAGTCCGGATCGAGCCGCAGGCCAGCACGGCCGTCACCACGATCAAGGAGGCGCGGCGATGACAACCGCCGTCCAGAATGCCCCAGGTACCGCCACGGACCTGCTGTTCGGGCCCGGTGCCAGCGCCCCGGAGGCGCTGGCGCATCAGATCATGTCCGCGCACGCCGATCGCGAGCTGCACCGCCTGCCACGGCAGACCCGCGAGGCCGCCGTCCTCGAGGCCGCCGCCGCGGCCGCCGGACTGCTGGACGGGGACCTGACCGGCATGATCGTGGCCGGCTGGCGTACCCATCACGATCTGGCCGGCGCCGCAAGGCGCACCCTGGCCGCGCCGACCACCACGGAGCTCGTCGACCTGATCGACCACCAGATCACCACCACCCAGCAGCCGTCCGTCGCCGTCCTGGTGGACGGCCGCCAGGTGGCCACGATCCAGGTCAGCCTGTCCGTCGAGTTCGACATCGGCGCGCTGGTAGCGGGAGTACAGGCCGGGCGGCTCGTGGCAATCCACGCCGGGCACTGCGACGTAACCGCCACGCTGGGCATCCAGGGGACCACCGTGCTGACCAAGCACGCGCACTTCGACCTGCCCGGAGTCATCTCGGTCAAGCCGGGGATCCGGCTGCTCCCCGCGGAGTACTACCTGGCCGACGACGGAGCCAACGCGCCGACCCTGCCGACGCGGACCCCCCAGGTACCGGGCGCTGTCCCCCAGCAACCAGGCACAGCGGCCGCCGGCCCGGCGGCTCCTGGACCGGCGGCCGCTGCCTGGGCGCATGCTGGCTCGGCGCCCTTGCCCCGGTGGTGGTCGTAACCGTCTCGGGATCGCGCCTAGGGCAGGAGCGCCGCGGTCGCCGCGAGTGCTCAGCGTGGGCCTGCCCGCGGTGCTGAACGATCTCGGCGACGACGGCACGATCCGTCCCTGCAGCACCCTCAAGCCCGGGTCCCCAGCGTAACCGGCCGCACATTACCGCAAAATGCCCTATTTGTTCCTATTTGTTCCTTTCGGGTGCTTCCTGACGCCCCTTCAGCCGTCACCCGCAGGGCACCGGCCGACCTGCCCCGGCCGGAACGATGTGGCAACTGGCGGTCGAAGATCTGGAAGAGGCGGGCTTTGAGCTGAGGGGGCAGGGCCGGGAGGATGTCGCCGAGGAGCGGCAGGTCGTCGAGGAGGCTGGTGTCGACGGCGCCGGGGTGGTGCTGTCCAGGTCGGCGAGGCGGGCCTGGAGGTCTTTGCGTTCGGCGCGTAGTTCGGCGCAGCGCTCGCGGGGCCCGGCGCTGAGGGTCATGTCCGGTCTCCGGGGTAGTAGCCCAGGCCGGGGATCAGGTGGACGAGGCGCATGCGGGTCAGTTCGTGGTAGGCGTGCCCGGCGGTCGACCTGGAGATGCCGAGCGTGGCTGCGAGCTGCTTCTGGGTAGGCAGTTTGTCATCTGGGCTGGCCTGCCCCACGGCGTCGAGGATGGTGTAGGCGGCCCGGACCCAGACGCGGGGGTCATCGCGGCCGGTCCCCACGGTCACCATGTGAGCCTGGCCCAGACGATCCGGCCGCCGTCGCCGGTCACCTGCACGCCCCAGCCGTCCGGGCCGGTCAGCGTCTCCACGACGCTCAGCCCGTGGGGCCGGTCATCGTGCCGCCTGGTCCGCCACGGCCCGCCCGCATCCTGGCATTCCACCCTGACGTGGTCAGGGTGCAACTGGACGCGGATAGTGAACTGCTCCCCGCGTGACCGGCTGTGGAGGACGGCGTTGGCCGCGAACTCTGAGGCGGTGAGTACCGCGTCATCGGTGGCCGGGCAGTCTGCCAGGTAGCGCGCGACGTCGCGCCGGACGTGGCGCACTTCCTCGGCGCGTCCGTGGAAGGTGCCCGTGTACGTTGCTGCCGTCGCTGTGGACATGGGTGGTATTCCTCATGCGGGGTTGGGGTGTGATGTCGCTACTCAACTTGCCAGGCTGGTGACAGAATCGGGAGAGCGGCATGACGCTATGCCACTAACCGCCCCTATCGTCTGGAGGCCCGTCGCATGCCTCGCCCCAACAGCCGTGATCCGCAAACCGACCCGCGTGCGTTCCTGGGTGATGAGCTGGCACGCGCGAGGATGGCCGCTGGCTTCAATTCCCAGCAGGCGCTGGCGGATCATCTGGGTTTTGACAGGTCTGTGGTCGGCAAGGCGGAAAGCGGTGACCGGCCGCCGACTCTTGATGTGCTGAGATCGTGGACGAAGGCGTGCAACCTTGATGAGGAGCATTACGTGCGGCTGGCGGTGCTGGCCAGACGTGCCGACGGGCCTGTGCCGGTGTGGTTCGAGACGTGGCTGGCCGCTGAGGAAGCGGCGTCTATGCTCAAGTACTGGTCCCCGATCCTTGTTACTCCGATCTTTCAGACTGCCGCGTACGCTCGGGCGCTGTTGCTGGCGGCCCAGACCGATACGAGCGAGGACGCGATCGGCGCGCTGGTTGAGGCGAAGCTGAATCGTGCGCTGATCCTTGACCGGGCGGACCCCCCGGACGTGGTGGCGCTGATTGATGAGCTGGTGCTGCACAGGCTGATCGGGTCACCCGAAGCGATGCATGAACAGCTGGTGCACATCGCGGAGCTGGCGGAACGCCCGTACGTGTGCGTTCAGGTCGTGCCGACGGAGGTTGGCGCGACGGCGGGCTTGTCGGGTGCGCTGAACCTGGCCAGCAGTGAGGGTGTGCCGGATGTGCTGCATACCGATGCCGTACCGGAGGGCCACACCACCGAATCAAGATCGTTGGTGCGCAGGGCGGCGGTAGCCTTGGAGCGGACTCGCGGCTACGCCATGCCGCGCGCGCAGTCTCGTGACCTCATCATGGAAGTGGCGGACGAAAAGTGGAAGCGATAGACCCACGCTGGCGGAAGTCCAGCTTTTCAGGCAATGGCGGGGATTGCGTCGAAGTCGGCGGGGCCCGGCGCGTCGTGCTGGTGCGTGACACCAAGGACCGGACCGGTCCGGTACTCCGGCTCAGTCCGGCCGCATGGCGCAGGTTCGCCGGCCAGGTGCAGCGCTCGTTAGCGTCTGGCCCTCGCCCCGGGCCGGGTGGTCGGGCTCTTGCAGGGAGCGCTCTGGTGTCGCGGGAGCGCTCCCTTTCCGTGTCTGGTTAAGTTCCTCGCGGGCCCGTTTCCGGGGGGTCAGTGCAGGCAGCAGGGGAGCGGGCCGGAATGGCAGCGCGCAGCGCCTGCACGCGCGGGCACTGCGCTGCGCTGCACGGCCCATGTACGGGCCTTGTGACAGGCCCGCGTGGGTGCGCCGGGCCGGCCCGAGTGCAGCACGCAGGGCTCTTTTGCTGGGTATGAGTGGAGCGGGACGAACGATCAGCGAAGCACTCTTGCAGTTGGGAGAGCATGCGCGCGGAGAAAGCGATCTAAAAAGGTACAGATTAGCCTGAGCGATAATTTGGATTTCATATAGCCAGCATGTCACAGCCAGGGATTATCGTCTGATTTTGATTCTCTAGGAACTGGTGCATTGCTTACTGTTTCCGATGCTCTAGGAGCTGGTGCATTGTCGACTACTACGACTGGTCCGACCTGGCGTCGCCGAGGCCTTGGCCAGCTACCCCCACCAGTTCGGTGTTGCGCCTCGCTGCCGGAGCTTTTTCCCGTACTAGAAGGAGGCGGCGGCTCGAACCTGGGTGCGCGATGGATATGGCGGCCAATACGGTCGACGGAAATTAGAATGCCGAGGGCGTACGAGGTACCGCTGATAAGGCGAGTGATGGGCCTAGCCTCGGCTCCTTTAAGGATGTAGGTAAGTTCGGGCAGCCACTCGTCCTGGTAGACGGTGATGCGCTGGCTGATGGTGAGACGGCGGGCGGCGAGGCGGAGGATGGCATGAGGCAGGTGGTCGAGCCGGTCGCGTATTTCCTCGCTAGCCATGTCGCCAAGGGCGGTCATGCCGAAGCCAGCGAGGATGCCGATAGCTGCCCAGAGGTAGGCGGTCATGCGGGGTTGCCGTGGGGTCTGGGTCGAGTCCGCGCGACGACCGGTGGGCGGTACTGGTCGCTGAGGGCGGCGAGTTGGAGGCGGGCGACCACGACGGCGGCTCCGGTAATGATGTAGTGGAGACGGGCTGGTCGCCCTTCAACATGAGGATCGATGTCCTCTTTGCCTTTGGCCAGCCATCCGGCTTCTTCCAGCCGGGCGAGCATGGGATAGAGGGAGCCGCTGGCCAGACCTGTTAGGCGCATGATCTCGAAGCCGTAGCGGGGCTGATCGGGATCTTCGAGGAAGATCTTCAGGACCTTGGCCATCTTGGGAGTGATGTTGAGGTCTTGCATGCCTCCCAGTGTATGCCATCTACATAGGGTGGGTTGGCGGCGCGGGACGCGACGCGTGTTCGAGGGTCCTGAAGGGACAGTGCATATCAGCCCTGGGTGATCGGGCGATCGCGGCCGACGGCTCGGTGCTGAACTGGAACGGTACGGCCTGGTCCTGGTGACCCAGCTGGCGGAGGGCAACACGGCTATCGCCACGCTGTCGGCCACCGACGTGTGGGTGGCGGGCGTCGTGTCGCTGACGCACTGCAACGGGACCAGCTGGGCATCGGCAGACATCCCGTCTAGGGCGAATGCGCTCACCGGGCACGCCGTGCTGTCGCCCTGCCATGTCTGATTCTCCGGCTACTACTACCCCAGCAACGCCGTCACCACGCCGGCGATGCTGAGCACGACCTCAGGGCTGACGCCCGCGAGAGCACGCCTACCGCCCGTCCAGGCAGCTGGACGGGCGGCAGATCACGCGTTATGGGCCTGCTGTCGGAGGCGCGAGGAGCCAACCGCGCCGAGCCGCTCAGGCGCTGGCGAGCTGGCCGCCGTCTATTACCAGGACCTGGCCGGTCATGTAGGACGAGGCTTCACTGGCGAGGAATACGGCGGGGCCGGCCATCTCCTCGGCCCTGGCCCAGCGGCGCATCGGCACGTTGGCTACCGTGGCCTCGCCGCCGTCCGGCCCGCCCCATAGGTTCTTGTTCAGGTCGGTGGCGGTCCAGCCCGGACACAGGGCGTTAACCCGGATCCCGAGCGGCGCCCATTCGACCGCGAGCGTGCGGGTGAGCGAGACCACGGCTGCCTTGGACGCGCCGTAGGGGACGAGGCCGGGCGCGGCGGCCAGGCCCGCCACCGAGGCGACGTTGATCACCGAACCGCTGCCGCGCTCGCGCAGGTGCGGGCCGACCGCCTGGCAGACGTAAACCGTCGAATCCAGGTTGAGCCGCAGGACCTTCTCCCAGCCGGAAATGCGCATGTCCATGAACGGCACCATGAAGTTCGAGCCGCCGGCGTTGTTGAACACGATGTCCAGGTGGCCGAGCATCTTGATCGCCTCGGCGACGACGGCGACGACGTCCTCCTGCTGGGTCACGTCGAGCGGGAAGACGAAGGCCTTGCGGCCAAGCGCGGTCACCTCGCGCGCCGTCTCGGCCAGGCCCTCCTCGCTGCGCGCCGCGATCGCCACGTCCGCGCCCGCGGCGGCGAGCGCGACCGCGATCACCCGGCCGATGCCGCGGGATGCGCCGGTCACGAACGCCTTCTTGCCGGTCAGGTCGAACGCGGTCACGGTTCCTCCCAATGTGTCGGTAGCGTCATCGTAGGCGGGACCAGCGCGGCCGGGTTCACCCGGCGGACGATCTCGTTCATGACGATGCGCACGTAGGGCTCGCCGACCCACAGGTGCTTGGCCCGGTCCACGACGATCACGTCGGCAGAGGGAACCCGCGCGAACCGCCGCCGCGCCTCGTCGGGGCTCAGGTAGTCGTCGAGCTCGGGGACCAGGACGGTCAGCGGCTTGCCCGACGCCGCCCACCGGTCCAGGTCGGCGTCGCCGGCCCGGCGAAGAGCAGGCGACAGCAGGATCGCGCCCTCGATGGCGGCGGGATCCTCCAGGCCCCACTTCAGCGCCAGCTCGGTGCCGAACGACCAGCCGAGCAGCCAGCGAGCGGGCAGGCCGGCATCGACCGCGTAGCGGACCGCGGCGGCCACGTCGTACCGCTCGCCCTCCCCGTCGCCGAACGTCCCCTCGCTCGTCCCCTGCTCGGAGGAGGTGCCGCGGGTATTGAACCGGAGCACCGCCAGGCCGGCCAGGGCCGGCAGCCGGAAGGAGGCCTTGCGGAGCAGGTGGCTGTCCATCATGCCGCCCATGGTGGGCAGCGGATGCAGGCAGACCAGCGTGCCGACCGGATCGCGGTCCACCGGCACCGCCAGCTCCCCGACCAGGTGCAGGCCGTCGGAGGTCAGCAGGGTGACCGGGGTGCGCTTGGCCGGAAGCACCGTGGCGGCCCTGATCTCGCTCACGCGTCTCCTCTCCTGCGCCCGCGCGGGCCGCGGCGCAGCCGGTGCTGCCAGCACGCCGTGTGCCAGTGCCTGCGCTCATCGACGCCGACGTTGATCCCGTCCGCGGGCCAGGCCACGACGTGCGGAGTGCCTGGCACGATCTCCTGATCGCACCCCGGACAACGGTACGCCTTGCCGGTGACCGCGCCCGGCACCTGGCGGACTACCCAGTCCCCGTCCGGCCAGGATTCGACGCGCTCGGGCCCGGGCGGACGAACGGGGGGGCCGGAGCGCTCGCGGCGGATCCGGCGCGGGCTCACGCCTGCACACCTTATGTCAGCCCGGGCACCGATCCGCCGTCCGGCAAGTAGAGTTACCGGACGTGCGGCTCGTCATCGCCAGGTGCAGCGTCGACTACGTCGGCAGGCTCACCGCTCATCTTTCCTCGGCCCTTCGCCTGCTCATCGTCAAGGCCGACGGCTCGGTGCTCGTGCACAGCGACGGCGGCTCGTACAAGCCGCTGAACTGGATGTCGCCGCCGTGCAGGCTAACCGAGGAGCCCGGCACGCCTGCACTGTGGACGGTAACCGGCAAGTCCGGCGAGATGCTCCAGATCACGATCACCGAGGTGATCAGCGACACCTCCGTCGACCTCGGCATCGACCCAGGCCTGGTCAAGGACGGCGTCGAGGCGCACCTGCAGGAACTGCTCGCCGCCCAGATGGACCTGCTCGGCGACGGCTGGCGGCTGGTCCGCCGCGAGTACCCCACCCCGATCGGCCCGGTTGACCTGATGTGCCGGGACGCGGCCGGGGAAAGCATGACCATCGAGATCAAGCGGGTCGGTGAGATCGACTGGTCCAATTCTGCCGAGGGTACCGCTTCGGGCAGAGGCGTCCACGTGGCGGTGGAGGTCAAGCGCGTCGCCGGCATCGACGCCGTAGAGCAGTTGACACGCTACCTAGAGCTACTGAACCGCGACCCGCTGCTACGGCCTGTTAAGGGCGTGCTGGCCGCGCAGTCGATCAGGCCGCAGGCCAGGACGCTGGCCGAGGACCGGGGCATCCGGTGCGTGGTCTTGGACTACGACCGGATGCGCGGTGTGGAGCCTGAGAACACCCTCTTCTAGCTCTTCCAGCGTGCTTTTGCAGGCCGTACGGTATGCGCACTCCGGCCCGTGCCGCCTGGGTCATCCCTAATTGTCGGTTAGGAACCGGCTGCGCAAAGGAATAGCAGCCCCTGCGCGGGTGCGCTTGGCAGCCCTGCGCGCTAAACGACGTAAAGTAATTATTCGATTACGTATAGTGACATGCAGCTGGTGGGGCTGCTACGCTCTGCGTGACTTAAAGGCAGGACAGTCGTACTGCCCGTTGCTAAAACCGACTCTCCGGGGGGCTGGAGCGAATGAGCAAGCGGGGCAAAGCGCGTCACGCGACCATAAGAAAGCGCACTAAATCTGATGTTATGGCGGATCTGGCCGGTGGCGCAGTCCTCATCGGAGCTGCCGCCATGTGCATGTCGACTACGGGCGTCGCCCAGGCAGCGACGATGCACGGCGATCAGGCAAGCGCGTTCGGGGGGGTCGCATCCTCGCTGGCCGGCCAGTCGCGGCAAGATCCCAAGTGGTTCCAGACCACGTGCGGGCCAGTGGGACCGCAGGGACCTCAGGGTGGAAGCGGGCAGGGATCGGGCCAGGGCACCTGGGGCTGCGGCTCAGGGCTCCAGTTCGCGGAACTGTCAGACGTCGTTGCCGTGGCCCAGGGCTACCCCGGACCCCAGGGACCACAAGGACCCCGCGGCCGCCGCGGACCCACCGGCCGCCGCGGACCCACCGGCCACCGCGGCCCTCAAGGATTCCTCGGACCACAAGGCAACCGCGGATTCACGGGCTTCCGCGGATTCCCCGGAGCCCAAGGACCCACCGGAGCCCCAGGACCGCAAGGAGACCAAGGACTCCCCGGAACCCCCGGAATCCCCGGAACCCAAGGAGCGATCGGAGCCCAAGGACCGCAAGGAGCCCAGGGGGCGATCGGAGCCCAAGGACCGCAAGGAGCCCTGGGAACTCCCGGACCTAACGGAAGCCCGGGACCTAACGGAAGCCCGGGACCCAACGGAAGCCCGGGACCCAACGGAAGCCCGGGACCCAACGGAAGCCCGGGACCCAACGGAAGCCCGGGACCCAACG
>Ga0209169_10002852_pt1 | contig 10275 bp, 5 predicted proteins | sample HubBroMetageWRM4_FD_188346 | JGI IMG/M metagenome (GOLD analysis project Ga0209169, IMG submission 188346) | Warmed soil microbial communities from the Hubbard Brook experimental Forest, New Hampshire - Hubbard Brook CCASE Soil Metagenome WRM 4... | ecosystem: Environmental > Terrestrial > Soil...
CCGGGAGCCTGGCTCATGGCCACCGCCAAGCACCAGGCCATCGACCGGGTGCGCCGCGACGAGCGGCTGCAGCGCAACGTCGACCTGCTCGGACACGAGCTGCGCTCCCGGCAGGAGGCGGCCATCTTCGGCGGCTCACCGGATCTCGATGCCGTAGCCGACGACGACTTCGTGGCCGACGACGTGCTGCGGCTGATGTTCGTTGCGTGTCACCCGGTGCTGTCCGCCGAGGCCCGGGTCGCGCTCACGCTCCGGCTCATCGGGGGGCTGAGCACGGGCGAGATCGCGCGTGCGTTCCTGACCGCCGAGCCGACGATCGCGCAGCGGATCGTCCGCGCGAAGCGGACGCTGGCCGACAGGCAGGTCGCGTTCGAGGTTCCGCCCGCGAGCGAGCGCCCGGCCAGGCTGGCGTCGGTGCTCGAGGTCCTCTACCTGATCTTCAACGAGGGATACACGGCGACCGCCGGCGACGAGTGGACCCGCCCGGAACTCTGCTACGAAGCGCTGCGGCTCGGTCGCATGCTGGCCGAGCTAAGCCCGGACGAGCCCGAAGTGCACGGCCTGGTGGCCCTGATGGAGATCCAGTCCTCGCGGATGCACGCCCGGCTCGGCCCGGCCGGACAGCCAGTCCCGCTGCTCGAGCAGAACCGGGGAACCTGGGACCAGCTGCTCATCCGCCGCGGCTTCGCCGCGCTGCTGCGGGCGCAGAGCCTTGGCCAGCCAACTGGACCGTACGTGCTGCAGGCGGCTATCGCCGTCTGCCATGCCCGCGCTCGCTCCGGCGACGAGACCGACTGGGCGCAGATAGCCACGCTGTACGAGCTGCTGGGCCGCGTCATGCCGACCCCGGTGGTCGAGCTCAACCGCGCGGTCGCGGTGGGCATGGCGTTCGGCCCGGCCCGCGGGCTGGAGCTGGCCGACGCCCTGACGTCGCTGCCGGAGCTGCAGAACTACCACCTGCTGCCCACCGTCCGCGCCGACTTTCTGGCGAAGCTCGGCCGCCAGGAAGAATCGCGGGCCGAGTACACCCGGGCCGCGTCGCTCACCCGCAACGCCGCCGAACGCGCCGTCCTGCTGGAACGGGCCGCCGCCTGCCGTCCGGAGTAACCGCATCGTGCGCTTACGGCCATTTGGGTTCATGATTTACCCGGGGGGTTTGCGATGGAACGCGAGGGTGTGCCGCCGGATCTGAGCAAGCAGGCGATTGACCTGTGGAGCCGTTATACCCGCGACGGTGACCTGGAGACGCTTCACAAGGCCGTGGCTGGATTTCGCGCTGCGGCCGGCGCCCACGATCCGTGGGCCGCGTCGAACCTCAGCAACGCGCTGCTGGCCCTGTTCAAGCGCACCGGTGACCAGGCGGCGCTGGAGGAGGCGATCACGGTCGGCCGTGCGGCCGCCGACGCCGCGGCCGACCCCGGGCCCGAGGCTGCGGCGCTGAGCAACCTCAGCGGCGCGCTGAAGTCGTCCTACCAGCTGACGGGGAACATCGCGCCGCTGGAAGAGGCTTCGGCTGCCCTCCGCCGCGGCATTTCAGTTGCGCCCGACGCGTCCATGCGCGGGGTGCTGCTGGCCAATCTCTCTGACGCGCTCGAAAAGCTGTACGCCCGCAATGACGACCCTGATGTGCTGCGCGAGGCCGCTGCGACCCTTCGGGACGGCTTAGGGCTGCGCATGAGTGCCGGGCCGGTCCCGGCGCAGGAGTTCGCCCGCCTTGCGAACCTGCTGCGGATCACCTACGAGCGCACCGGTGACAGCGAAGCGCTCGTCGAGGCCATCGCGATCGCCCGCCGGCTGGCAAGCGGCGCACCATCCGGCCCACAGCGGGCCGGGTTCCTTTCCAACCTCGGCCTTTTTCTGTGCCAGCGGTACGAGCAGACCGGCGAGGAGAGCCTGCTCGCCGAGGCGCTCGAGGCGCACCGGGCAGCCATAGCGGGAAGCGCAGCCGGCCAGCCCGAGCGAGCGATGATTCTCCGCAGCGCCGACCGGACCCTTGGGATCGGCTACGACAGAACCAGCGACCCAGCGCTGCTCGAGGAGCGGGTTCAGGCACATCGCGGCCTGCTGGAAGAACTTCCCGACGGGGACCCCAGGCGAAGCGAGGAACTCCTTGGCATCGCCGAGTTCCTGCGCCTGCTCGCTCAGGTGTCTGCCGACGCCGCCACCTTCGACGCAATGATCGACACCCTCCGGGAGGCCGTCGCCGCAGCTCCCGCCGGGCATCCGATGCGCCTGGCGGCGGTCACAAACCTAGGCGTGGCGCTCCAGGCCCGGTACGCGGGCAGCTCCGACACAGCGGCCATCAGCGGGGCGGTCGGCGCCCTGCGCGAGGCGGTGGCTGGAACTCCCGAAGGCGATCCCGGCCGCCCGGCACTGCAGACCACGCTCGCCCAGGCACTCCAGACTCTGTACGAGGCCACCGGCGACCTTGCTCACCTCGAGGAGGCCATAACCAACGGCAGCGCCGCGCTCTCTGGCGACGACCAGCGAACGCGCGGGCTCCTGGCCGACTGCCTCGAAGCCCGGTATGAGCGCTCCGGTGATGATGGCGATCTCCGGCAGGCGATGGACATTTTCCGCGGCGCCGATACGGATCCGCCCTCGCAATCGTGGGTGTACGGGCCAGGCCGGCGGGCGGCGAAGTGGATGGACACGTATCTGGAGCGCCGCGACCTGGCCGCGCTTGACCGTGCCGTTGAGCTCTGGGACCGGCTGCTTATGCACCCTTGGTTTGCCGCGGTGACGCCAGATGTGCGAGCCGGGGCACTCGGCGGGGCGGGCGTAGCTCACCTGCGCCGTTACCAGGAGAGCAGCGATGGCGCCGACCTGGACGAGGCGCTCCGCTGCTGCACGGCGGCCGCGGAGTTCACCGAGCACGAGAACTACAGCGCGCACCTCAGCAACCTCTCCATGGCCCTGAAGGCGAAATACGAGCGGGACGGCGGCTTGGAGAACCTCACCCGCGCCGCGGAACTCGCCCAGCAGGTCGTGGCGATGACGCCCGAGCAGTCAGCGGACCGGGGGGACGCCCTGACGAACCTTGGCGGCATCTGGCGGCGCATGCGGGAGGCGGCGGGGGACTCCTACCTCGACGCGGAGGTCGACGCGTTCGTGGCAGCCGCCGAGCTGCCGGCCGCCGACGCGGAGAACCGGGCGGGCTGGCTCAACAACGCCGCTGTCGGCTTGCACCAGCGCTACGACGCGCGTGGCCACGAGGCCGACCTGCAGCGAAGTATCGACTACTCGCGCCAGGCGCTGAGTGCCGGGCCCGGCGACCATCGGGACCGCCCGGGCTGGCTCGGCAACCTGGGCAACACACTTCGTCACCGCTACGAGCGGACCGGTGCCCTGGCCGACCTGGACGACGCGATCGAGGTGCTCGAGCGAGCCGTGGCAACCGCTCCCAAGCAGTGGGGCGACCGGCGGACCTGCCTCACCAATCTCGGCTCGGCTCTCCGCCAGCGCGCATGGGTGAGCCGATCGCCGGAGTTCCTGCAGCGCGCCCTCCGGGCGTCTGCCGAGGCGCTGGAGCTCACGCCACCCGCCTCGCCCGAATACGACCTGTATGCCGCCAACCTGGCCGTCGGCCTCGGCACGCTAGCCTCCGCAACCGGCGACGACGAGCACGCCAACGCGCAGATTTCGCTGTACGAGGACGTGCTCGCCCGGGTGCCGGAGACGAGCGCGCGCCGTCCGTGGCTCCAGTCGAACCTGGCCGATGCGCTGCTCGCCCGCTGCATTGCGCGGAAGGACACCGCAGACCTGCCGCGCGCACTCGAGCTCGAGCGGGAGTCCCTCGCCCGGACCCTGCCCGGGACGGGTGACTTCGCGCACCGGATGGGCACCCTGGCCGGGATACTGGCGCGTGGCGCAGGCGAGGACCGGCAGGCTACGGACGAGGCGGGAACGGCATTCCGGCGCGCCAGCGAGACGGCGCTCACCATCGAGCCGGCGTACGCACTGGAGATCGCCTTGCGGTGGGCCCGCTGGTGCGAAGCCGAGGGCTCATGGGCGACGGCAGCGGACGCTTATCTGGTGGCGGCCAGCGCCGCCGACCGGCTGTTCGTGACCCAGATCGGCCGGCAGGACAAGGAGGCATGGCTGCGGGCGGCCAACGGGGTGCCCGCGCAGGCGGCATTCACCCTGGTTCGCACGGGCCAGCCCGAGAAGGCCGCGCTGACGCTGGAACGAGGACGCGTTCGCCTGCTGGCCGAAGCGCTCGGCCGCCACAGCGCCGCGCTGGACCGGCTCGCGGAGCACGGCCACGGACCGCTCGCCGAGCGATTCCGCGCGGCCCAGCGCCGCCTTGGCGCCCTCGAGGCCGACCCGGAGGCGGGCGGTCATGATGACGGGCGGGCCGACCGGATGCGTGGCGACGACCTCGCGTCGGCCCTGTCCGAGCACGAAGCGGCGCTGGACGCGATCCGCCAGGTTCCGGGGTATGAGCACTTCCTGCTGGCCGCGGAACCGCAAGACCTCGCCGCCGCGGCCGACATCCCGGTCGTGTACCTGGCTGCCGCGCGCCTCGGCGGCGTGGCCCTTGTCGTCACCCGCGCCGCCCGGAGCGGCGCCGGGGGCGGCGCGCCGGCCGTGCAGCTGCTCGAGCTTTCCCAGCTCACCGACACGGCAGTCAGCCTCCGGGCGACGGCGCTCGAAGGCGCCCGGCAGAACCGGGACCGTGACCAGGCTTCCTGGGACGGAACCCTGGACGCAGTCTGCCGATGGCTGTGGCTAGCTGCCATGGGACCGGTGACCAACGCGCTGTCCGGCCAGCCGGCCGCATGCCTCATCCCCACCGGCCAGCTCGCATCGCTTCCGCTGCACGCCGCTTGGACGCCGGACGATACCCGGCCCGCCGGCCGCCGGTACGCTCTCGACGATCTCGCCGTCTCCTACGCGCCGAGCGCGGTCGCCATGCTGCACGCCCGCGAGCTGGCCGGGCAGGAAGCGGCGCCCGGGCTGCTCGGCGTCGCGGAGCCGCTGCCGGTGAACGCGAAGCCGCTGCCGTTCGCGGCGGCGGAAGTCGCGGCCGCAGCGGCGATCCTCGGTGGCCCGGCCAGGGAACTGCACGGCACCGACGCCGAGCGCGCCCGCATCCTCGCCGAGCTTCCCGGGCATTCCGTCGTGCACTTCGCGTGCCACGGGCTGGCGCGGCCGGACGCGCCGCTGGACAGTGCGCTGCTGACCTCGAACAACGAGCAGCTCACCCTCGGCGACCTGTTCCGGCTCGAGCTTGCCGAAGGCAACTGGCGCGGAATGCGGCTGGCCGTGCTGTCGGCCTGCGAAACGCAGCTGCCGGGACGGGAGCTGCCGGACGAGCTCGTCGGCCTGCCGAGCGGCTTCCTGCAAGCCGGAGCCGCCGCGGTCGTCGCCAGCCAGTGGATGATCGGGGACACCGCCGCGGCGCTGACCACCACGATGTTCTACCGGAATCTCGTGTCCGGCGCCGAAGGCCCGGCCGCGCTGCGCGACGCGCAGGCCTGGCTGCGGGACACCACCAATGCGGAGAAGGCGGCGTTCCTGCACCCGGCGACCGGTCGCAGCGGTCTCCCCCCGGCCGTTGCCCGCCCGCTCTGGCGCTGGTTGATGCAGGCGCCCGATGGGCGGTCGTTCCTGATGCCGTCGCAATGGGCCGCGATGACCTACACCGGTGTATGACCGCGGCGGACGCTCACGGCGGCGGGTTGGTGAAGGTGGGGCTGGCCAGGCGCGATCCAGCCGACAGATAGGCGCTGATCCGCCTGCCAGCGGCGTATTCCTCCTGGGGATTGGCCGGGCGTGGCCAGCGCAGGGCGTCATAAAGCAGGCCCCGGTGAATGTCGTAGCAGGACTCGACGAGTTCGCCGTAGGTTCGGGCCGCCGCCAGCATGCGCGTGTAGTAGGTGGCGAACGCCACCGCGAGCCCGAGCACAGGCGCCCACCAGGCCCAGCCGGTGAACGCGAGGAACGCGAGCCCGCACAGCCAGACCTGCACGGAGAGGTCGAGCGCTGACCGGGCGGCCGCGACCTCCTGGCGCGAGGTGTCCGTCATGAGCAGCCAGAGCCTGGGCCAGCAAGTCACAGCGTCCAGGCCGTACCGTGCTCCAGGCCGGAGCTCGGATGCGCGCAGCGCGTTGCCGAGCCGGGTGGGCGTGCGCTGCGCGTCGGCCGGCGGTGTCCAGCGATATCCGTTCAGGCGGCGGCCGAGTTCCGCGACCTCGGCTGCGCTGAGCTGTGAGGTCGGCCTGCCAAGCAGCTCCCGCAGCCGCTTAGCGTGCCCGTCGGCGCGATCACTGATCCGGCGCCTGGACCAATCGCGTATCCCGTTCAGGGCGGGTGGCCAGTACCCCTCAAGAACGCGCAGGGCTGGCCGGGAGAGCCGCTGGAGCAGCAGCCCGGAGAGCGTGATCACGATCAGCGGGATCAGCACCAGCAGAACCTGCACCACCACCGGCAGCCCGCGTACGTCGGCTGTCCACTTCCTGAGCGCACCCAGCCATCCCAGACGGCTCACCACGGGCCAGCCGTGTCCGTAAAACCAGGCGGCCAGCCCGCCGGCCCAGAAGGCGAAGGCCGGAGAGAACAGCGCCGCCAGCCACCGGTCCGCCAGCTTGCCGCCCAGACCGGCCCAGAAGTCGCCCAGCACCGGACGCTAACTGCCGGCAGGCCGGAAGGCGAGCGGCGACCCGTCGTGGGGGCACACCGTCGGCTGCGGCGTCGGATCGGAGACGTCGAGTATCGGCCAGGCGTAGTCCTCCTGCGGGCAGACCAGGCGGTCGAAACTGTCATCGCTGGACTGCGGGTCGCCGGCCAGCGACTGGTAGTACAGGCGAGGCACGTCCCGCACGGGTGCCAGAAGGTCATTCAGGCGCTGGCGGGTCCGTTCGTCGCGGGTGAGCAGCTCGTAGATCTGGTCGACGCTTTCCTGCCGGCGCTCTTCAGGTTCTGCTTGACGTGCCTCCTGGATCAGCCGGCCCAGTCCGTCACGGTGCTCACCCACAGCGAGTTCTTCATGGATCTGCTGCGCCGCCGCCAGCAGTTCCCCGTCATCCACGATCCAAGTGTGCCCTAGATATGCGGAGCAGAAGGCGAGGTGCAAAAGGACCGAAGCCGTTCCGGTCAAGGAATCACGGGAACGAGCAGGCGGGCCTGCCGATCGGGACCCCAGTGGACCGCGCACCTGACGGCTGCGCCGTTGCACCTGCCCGCCGGGCCTTTCTGGTAGGCGGCCGGGAACTGGCCGGTAAGCGGGTTGAGCGGCGACAGCCAGCGCCCGGCGACGACGAGGCGCAGCGTCTCTCCGGCGCGCAGCAGGGTCGCCGACGGGCCGAGTGCGATGTCGAGCTGGACGATCTGGCCGGGTGCCAGCGGCTCGCGGCGGGTGAACGTCGGGACCGGCTCGAACGGCCGGGATTCGCGCTCGTCGAGCGCGCGCAGCGAGGCCTTCTGCCACCCGGTTGTGATCCGGTCGCGGCCGAACCCGTACGAGCCCTCGAACGGGACGTACTTTTGGCCGCGCCATTTCTCCACGCCCGCGAACAGGCCGACGTCGTCAGCGTCATGCGCCTCGATGAACAGCCGCAGCGCCATCGGCCCGGTCAGCTCCACGTCGTCCGTGACCGGCCACTCCCAGCAGGCGCCCTCGTCGCGCGTGCCGAAGGTGATCTGGCCGGCCGCCGACGGCGGCTCCGCCGCGAGCCCGGCACCGGTCAGGTACAGCGACCGCCACCGCGTGCGTTCCAGCGGCCAGGCGTCCTCCTCGCGCAGGCTCGCGATGACGTCGCGGCTCTCGCGTACCTCGAGCCGCACCCGCGGCGGCGCCGGAACATCCCGCCCCCGCAGGTAGCGGTCGAAGAACCGCAGCTGCGCGGCGCGGGCCTCAGCGGAGTAGAACGTGGCCCACTTGCCGCCGCGGTGGGTGTACAGGAACCGGTCGGCGCTGGAGATGCGCTCAAAGCCGCGGAACGACCCCCGGCTGTGCAGGTTGTTGTCGGAGAAGCTGCCGCAGATCAGCGCCGGGATGGTGATCCGGTCCAGGGCCGGGACCAGGCTGCGCCACCAGTCGTCGCGCAGCGGGTGGCTGCGCTGCTTCTTGTTGATCCGGTAGCGCTGCCGCACCCGCCGCAGTCCGAGGCTCCACATCCGGACGAAGCCGTCCTCGCGGATGCCGCCTGGGAACAGCAGGTCCCGGTAGGCGTCGGTGAAACCTTCCCACGGGCAGATAGCCTTCAGGCCCGGCGGCCGCTGCGCCGCCGCCTCCCACTGCGAGATGGCCAAGTACGAGACGCCGAGCATGCCGACGCTGCCGGTGCTCCACGGCTGCGCCGCGGCCCACTCGATCACGTCGTGCACGTCCTCGCCTTCCTGACTGGACAGCAGGCCGGCTTCGCCGTCCGAGGTGCCTGCGCCGCGCAGGTCGCAGTTGACCACCGCGTAGCCCTGGGCCGCCCACCAGGCCGGATCGGGTGCTTCCCATCCGGTCAGGGACGAAAACCGCAGCGGGGCGGCCTGCCGCAGGATCCGGAACTGGAATGACACCGACCAGCCGCTGCCGCGCCGCCGTGGCAGGTTGTCCTTGCCGTACGGGTGTGCCGACACCAGAACCGGGAACCTGCCGTCGCCGGCCGGGCGGACGACGTTGACCCGCAACGTCGTGCCGTCGCGCACGACCACGGGCGCGTCCCGCAGCAGCGACACCGAGCCCGGGGCCGGCGTGTACACGCTCACCGGCGGGTGAACCATTCCGGGCAGCCGGCGGGTCAGCGTGTACCACGCCGCGCCCGGCCGGTGCCATGGCCGGTCCAGCCGGGTCATTCCCGTCCGCGTGGGCATTCCGTCCTCTTCCCCGCCTCGGCTTCGAGCTACTCCTGCATCTTCACAGCGTGAGGCCGGATTCGAGGTGCATGAGCGCCGTGTCGGTGAGCTCGGCGAGGTCGGCGCCGGGGTCGTCGTTCATCGCGGGGAGCACGGCCATCGTGGCGCCGACAATGGCCCCGGCGACGCTGCGGACCTTGAAGTCGTCGGGCGGCAACCCGGCGCGTTCCGCCATGGCGTGGGCGAGGAACTCCATGAGCTGGAAAAACTGGTTGAGCATGGCCGCGCGAAGCCTCGGCACGGCGAGAATGAGCGCGACCCGATCCCGCTGCTCGGTCTTCTGGCTGGGCGTCATGCTGGCGAACACAGCGGCGAACGTGGCCCGCATCGCCGGGACCGGGGCAAGTTCGGGCGGCTGTTCCCGGTAGGCAGCGATGATCAGCGGGTCGTAGTCGTCCTGCAGCACCACGTCTTCCTTGGTCGGGAAGTAGCGGAAGAACGTGGTCTCGGAGATCTCGGCGGCGTCGATGATCTGCTCGATGGTGGTGGCGTCGTAGCCCTGCTCGCGGAACAGCTGCAGCGCATGACTCTGGATCGTCGCGCGAGTCCTGGCCTTCTTGCGTTCCCGCAGGCCGGCCGTTGACTGATCGGTACGGGCTGGCATGAGGTTCCTTTCGCTGCTGCCGGGCCGGTGACCGGTCCTGCCCCGGGGCAGGAAGGCCAGGGCGAGGATGGCGCCGGCGATGCCGATGCCGGCCGAGACCAGCAACGACGCATCCAGGCCACCGACGAACGCCGCCCGGGCCGACTGGGCCAGCCCGGCCGACCTTATCTGGCTGGCGACGGCGAGCCCGCCGTCCACGCTCTGCCGGGCCGCGGCGGCCGCGGCGGCGGGCAGGCCAGTGACGTTGAGGCGGGCCTGGTAACCAGCGGCGAGGACGCTGCCCGCGATCGCGGTGCCGAACGGCCCGGCGGTCTTCTGGAACGCCTGGACGACGGCGGATCCGATCCCGCTGCGTTCGGCTGACAGCTGGGAGAGCGCGGCGGCGGTCGCGGCGGTCAGCGCCATCCCGGTGCCCGCGCACAGGACCGCCATCCAGAGCCCGACGAATGTCATTCCCGACGTCGCGCGGGTCATGGTGCCGGCCAGGGCGCCGACAGCCAGCAGCACGAACCCGAGCGTGACGGTGAGCTTGGCGCCGATCGCCTTCGCGAGGGCGCTGGCTGGCAGCGCCCCGGCGATGAGCCCGCCGACCAGGGGCAGCAGCCGGATCCCGGAGCCGAAGGCATCGACGCCCCGGACGGCCTGGAAGTACTGCGGCATGCTGAACAGCAGCCCGATCATGCCCAGCCCGGCGACCCCGCCGAGCACGGCTCCCGAGGTGAACGACCCGGACCGGAACAGGGCCGGGTCGACGAGCGGCCGGCCGCCCCGGCGGGCCAGGCGGCGTTCCCAGCCCGCGAACCCGGCAAGCGTGAGCA
>Ga0209169_10002855_pt1 | contig 10271 bp, 10 predicted proteins | sample HubBroMetageWRM4_FD_188346 | JGI IMG/M metagenome (GOLD analysis project Ga0209169, IMG submission 188346) | Warmed soil microbial communities from the Hubbard Brook experimental Forest, New Hampshire - Hubbard Brook CCASE Soil Metagenome WRM 4... | ecosystem: Environmental > Terrestrial > Soil...
CAAGAAGCCGGTGGACTACGGCATGGCCGAGGCGCTGGCTTTCGCGAGTCTGGTTAAGGAGGGGATTCCTGTACGCCTCAGCGGACAGGATTCTCGGCGCGCGACCTTCAACCAGCGCCACTCGGTGCTGCTCGATATTGAGGATGAAACGGAATACGTCCCGCTGCAACACATTTCGCCCGGTCAGGCGGCATGCGACATCTACAACTCGCCGCTTTCAGAAGCGGGCGTGATGGGATTTGAATACGGCTACAGCCGTGATTATCCCGAGGCGCTGGTTCTGTGGGAAGCGCAGTTTGGCGATTTTGCCAACGTGGCGCAGGCGGTGATTGACCAGTTTGTATGTGCCGGCGAGGACAAGTGGAACCTGCTGTCAGGTCTGGTGCTGTTGCTGCCTCACGGCTATGAAGGCCAGGGTCCGGAGCATTCGAGCGCGCGCATCGAGCGCTTTTTGCAACTCGCGGCGCGCGACAATATTCAAATTTGTCAGCCTTCGAATGCCGCACAATATTTCCACTTGTTGCGGCGGCAGGCGCTGCGGCATTGGAGGAAGCCGCTGGTGGTGTTCACGCCGAAAAGCATGTTGAGGAATCCCGATGCCTTATCTCCGCTGGAAGATCTGACGCAGCAGCGGTTTTTGCCCGTGATCCCGGACACCGAAGCGCGGGACGCCAAACGCATTTTGCTCTGCACCGGCAAGATCGGACATGAACTCCGCGCCGAGCGCCAGAAGCGCAACGACTTCAGCACAGCGATCGTCTTCCTCGAGCAGATGTATCCCTTTCCGGAGGCGGAGCTGGCGGCGGAATTCGAGCGCCATAGCGCGGCGCGAGATATTGTGTGGGTGCAGGAAGAGCCAGCTAACATGGGCGCGCTTTCCTACATGCTGCCGCGTCTGAAGCGCATGGCGGATGACCGGCCCGTGCTTTCGGTGAAACGTTCCGCTAGCGCGAGTCCGGCCACAGGTTCGGCCAAGGCGCACGAGGTGGAGCAAAAAACATTATTAGCGCTGGCGTTCACAGCACAGGACTGAAGACGCTACGAACGAAACCGGTGTTACCGGAATGCGTACCATGGTTATGCAGAAAGAAACTGTCTGACGAGGACCACGGTGTCGTCGGGATTCTCCCCGGGGAAGAAATGGCCGCCCTTCATCTTCTGCCCATGCGCGCGTGGCGCCCATTGCCGCCAAATGCCGAGTGGACCGCTGCCGTAGCGACGCACGAAAATAGTCTTTCCTGAAACCTGAACTTGAGAAGTTTCGAAAGATCCCTGCTGAGCCATGCTTCCTCCAGTCTTCAGTCTTAGCGGAGTTCTGCGCGAGCAGCAAAAATCAGTTTCTGCAGAATAAGGCGGGGCCGCGCGAAATACTACTTTAAGTCGGAACGAGCCGAAGGTGCCACTGTTTGGAGGGGCGGTATGGCGCTGCGAGGAAAAGTTGGTTCCAGCAAGTTTCCTCCAGAGGTCGGCCGCAGACCTATGTACTCGCCGATCTGTGTCAAAATGCGGTGGTGCTCCAACGACTGACCGCGCGCAAGGAATGGAAGTTCTTCGCCGTCCTTCCGAAGGCCGACCCTGGGTTGGCCGCCGTCTGGTGGGCATGCCTGCTGCTGAGAGGGATTCTGCCGGCGGGGTTCGCGATTGCGATGGGTGTGCTCGTCGGCGCGGTGCAGCATGGCAATCCTCTGGCCGGTCCGCTTGCGTTTGTTGGCGTGATCTTCGTGCTGCTTCAGGTACTGAGCCCGATTCATCAGGCGGTGAGCGCTAACCTCGGCGACCGCACCGCGGCATGGCTCTATGACCGGCTCACTGAGGCTTGCGTGCGCCCGCCGGGTATGGGACACCTTGAGGACCCGACGCTCACGGGCGATCTCACGGTGGCTCGCGACTTCGATCTTGGGATGACGGGGCCGCCGCTCTCCATCTCCATGGATTTCATCGCGAGCGGCATGGTGGAGATGATCGGAGGGGTCGCGTCCGCGGTGATCCTGGCGCGATATGCATGGTGGGCGGCGATCGTGCTCGCAGGCGCGTGGCTGGCGACGCACTGGATTCTGAGCGACAGCGCGATCTGGCACGACCGCAATACCGACGAGGTGCGGGCGGCGCAGCGGGATGCCGAGTATGCCTACCGGCTGGCGGTTGATCCGCCCGCGAGCAAAGAGTTGCGATTGTTCGGCCTGGGAGGCTGGACGATCGACCGCTTCGTCGCTCGACGCACTCGCCTGCACGAGTTGCAATACGCCGCCACACGCCTGCGCGAACGTCCTGTCATCTGGAGTGTGCTTCTGGTGGTCTCCGCGAACGTCCTGGTGTTCTGGGCATTGGCGAGCGCTGCCGCAGCTGGCCGCATCGGCCTTGGGGAAGTCGTCGTCTACGTGCAGTGTGCCATCGGCGTTTCGATGATTGCGTTTGGCGGATTCAGTTGGGCTCTCGATGGATCGGCTGCCCCGGTCGCCGCGGTGATGCGACTGGAGCCGGCGATGCGTCCCGCTGGGGCGCTGCGTTCCGGCAATCGCTCTGCGGACGCGACACCGGCACGCGAGATTCGCCTCCGCGATGTCACGTTCGCATACCCCGCGGGCGCGGCGGGGCAGGAGCACCGGGTGTTGCAAAATTTCGATCTCACGATTCCTGCCGGCTCCTCGCTGGCGATTGTGGGACAGAATGGAGCCGGCAAGACGACGATCGCCAAGCTGCTGTGCCGGTTGTACGATCCGCAGTCAGGGGCCATCGAGATTGATGGAGTCGACATTCGTGAGTTCGATCTGGCATCGTGGCGCTCGCGCGTGGCGGCAGTGTTCCAGGACTTCAGCCGGCTGGAGCTGCCATTGCGCGACAATGTGGCACCGGCTGGCGCGCCGGACGATGTCGTGCGCGCCGCTCTGGAGTCGGCGGGAGCGGCAAATCTAGCCGCACTGGATACAGTGCTTGCACGCGGATACGACGGCGGCACCGACCTTTCAGGCGGACAATGGCAGCGCATTGCACTGGCCCGCGCGCTGGCGGCCGTCAAGCTCGGCGCAGGCGTGGTGCTGCTCGACGAGCCGACCGCGCAGCTCGACGTGCGGGGTGAAGCGGAGATCTTCGATCAGTTGCTCGCCGCGACACGGCATTGCACGACCATCCTGATCTCGCATCGCTTCTCCACTGTTCGCCATGCCGATCGTATCTGCGTGCTCGAGCACGGACGAGTGATCGAACTGGGCACGCACGATGAACTGATGGCGCTCGGCAGCCGCTACCGAACGATGTTCGAACTGCAGGCGCAGCGATTCAATGTTCCGGAGGAGGAGGGCACGAAATATGACGTCCTCTCCTGATAAAAAGCGGGCGGTCGAGCAAACGATCGAGAAAACGATCGAGCCACTGCCTCCGGCACTGTCGTCGATGTGGCGGCTGTGCAAACTGGGATATCGCAGCGAGCCGCGCTTGATGGTCGCGGCGTTCGTGCTGTCGCAGCTTGCTGCGCTGCCGGATGCGCTCCTTGCATTGTGGCTGATGTTGCTGGGCAAAGGCGTGCTGGAGCACAGGCCCGGCTTGGTGCAAGGCGCGGCGATTGGCCTCGGAGTGTCGGCCGCCGCGACCTGGTTTCTCCGCACGATCAGCACGCGCATACAGCGCCGTTTCCGCGACCGGGTCACGATCGCGCTCGAGGCGCATGTTGCGCGACTGCAGGCATCGATCGGGACGATCGCGCATCAGGAGCGTCCGGAGTATCTTGACCGGCTGTCGATGCTTCGCAATCAGGTCTTCGTGCTTGACCACATGTACATGTCGCTGTTTTCCACGCTGGGCTGGATCCTGCGGCTGGCGGTGACCATGGCACTGCTGATGTCGATCCACCCGGCGCTGATTCTGCTGGCGGTGTTCGCGGTTCCGACCGTGTTGACGTCGACGTGGCGGCCAGGAGTCGAGAAATCTGCGCAGGAGCGTGGGGGACAAAGTAACCGGCTGGCGCGTCACCTGTTTACCATCGCCACGACCGCGCCGCCCGGGAAAGAAGTGCGGGTTACCGGAATCGCGGAACGCCTCATTACAGAACGCCGGGCGGCGTGGGAACGCGGATACCGACCTCTGGCGGCGGCGCGCTGGGGCTCGGCGTTATGGCATGCGCTGGCGTGGGCGATGTTTGGGCTTGCATATGTCGGTGCGATCGTGTTCGTCTCGTCCGGCATGCGCGCGCCAGCCAGTGCCGTATTGCTGGTGCTCGCGGCGGGAGCACGGCTGTCGGCATACATCGGAGCCACTGTCGGCGAGATTGGATTTCTGCGCGGATTCTGGATGGATGGCTCGCGACGGCTGGCGTGGCTGGAGGATTATGCTGCTTCCGTCGCGGCGTCGGGCGAGTTGCCGGTTCCCGACGCGTTGCGCCGGGGCATCCGGCTCGACCACGTATCGTTTGCGTACCCCGGAACATCACGGGTTGTGCTAGACGATGTGTCGGTGACGCTGCCCGCGGGTGCGGTGGTTGCAATCGTCGGCGAGAATGGCGCGGGCAAGACCACGCTGGTCAAGCTGCTGGCGAAGATGTATGAACCGTCCTCGGGTTCGATCTTGGTGGATGACACGCCGCTGGCGCGCGTGCCGGCCGGAGAGTGGCGAGAGCGTCTCGCGGGAGCGTTCCAGGATTTTTTCCGATTTGAGTTCCGGGCGGGACACACGGTTGGGTTAGGCGACCTCTCCCGATTGGACGACGAGGCCGCCGTGGTTAAGGCGGTCGACCGCGCCGGAGCGGGTGACGTCATCGCCCGTCTGACGGCGGGTCTCGACACGCAGCTTGGTCCGACTTGGCCGGGTGGAGTCGAGTTATCGTTTGGACAGTGGCAGAAACTTGCGCTGGCGCGTGGCTTCATGCGGGATCAGCCTCTGCTGCTGGTCCTCGACGAACCCACCGCCGCGCTCGACGCGGAGACTGAACATGCGCTTTTCGAACACTACGCCGCGGCGGCGCGCGGCGGCGCGAGCGACAGTGGGAGGATCACGGTCCTCGTCTCTCACCGTTTCTCGACGGTGCGAATGGCGGATCTCATCGTTGTGCTCGATGGATCGCGACTGGTGGAAGTCGGCACGCATGATGAGCTGATGGCCGCTGGTGGGCAGTACTCGGAACTGTATAGCATTCAGGCTGCCGCGTACCGCTGAGCACCTATTTGTTGGTCGTGGTGTGGAGGTTTCTGATTACTTGAAATTTGGCTTGGGCGGCGTGCACGCCGATTCAAACCAGCGACTGATGTAAACCTCGGCGTGCGCTTCGCCGCAATAGTGCCGGGCTCCGGGGGCGTTGGCGGTTTCGGAATTCCACCGGTGAATAGTGAGATCGGAATCTCCACATCGAATTACGAACCAGTGGGCTGGATTGGTGGTGATCAGTCCACAGACCTCACATCTAAATTCCTGTAGAGATGTCATGGCTCCATTCCGTATATCAGTGATTGGTTATGCTTGCTACGCGATCGGGGCTGGTCGCCGATTTGGTGTCAGAATCGTGAGTTCGCCGACTTGTTCCGTCTTCACGGTGCCGCGGAGGTGGGCGTGATCCATCATCCACAGCTCGGGAATGATTTCGCCGACCAGATGTCCATGACAGAAAAGCCGCACCACCGAACTCTCAGAGACGACAATTCCCACGGCTTTGGTAACCGCGCTCATGTTGGCGGCGGCGATGTGACGACTGCCGAGCCCTAACGGCACGTCCACTTGCGCGTCCACGGCATCGAGATAGCGGCACGCGGAAAGGACAATTCCGTCGCGACTCACCACGAACCCGCCATCCAACTGCGCCAATTCCTTGATGGTTCCGCGGAGATTGGGATTGGTGACGTGGAGCGAAGACTCAGGATGCCCCGATAACGGATCCAAAATCAACGGCCGGGATCTCGCAAGCACGGCGTTTTCATCGCCCAGTGTAAACAGGGTGCCAATGCGTCTGCCTTCCCTGCCCTCGCGAGCAATCTCAACTGCGAGCCCAATCAGGGACTCAAGGACGTCGGGATCGTATTCGGTTACCTGGCAGAGAATGCTCTCAAACATTCGTCAATTCCTGTCCTTTCGGTAGACAGCACCGACTACAGCGTAAACGCACTGTGCTCTGGATGAAAGACCGCGAAGAAGATTCAGGCCTGAATGACCGATCTCCTGTTCGTTCCTAGCTGGCACGCGCCATACGGTCCAGTTCCTGCCATTTGTCTGCGTCAATCTTCAACTCCCCAGCCGCCACATTTTCTTCGAGATGCTCGACCCTGGAAGTTCCTGGGATCGGAAGAACGACGGGAGATCGTGCAAGCAGCCATGCCAGAGCCACCTGTGATGGAGTCACCTTCCATCGCGCTGCTATCCGACCGACTGGGCTCTGAGCACCGGAAACACGACCGGCGGCCAGCGGGAACCACGGAATAAAACCAAGTTTCTCTTTTTCACAATACTCCAGAACATCTTCCGATCCGCGGTCGGTGATGCTGTAGCGATTCTGGACGCTGACGATCGGAACCGTCATTCGCGCGTGCTGAATCTGTTGCACGCTCACTTCCGATAAGCCGATGTGTTTGATTTTTCCTTGCGCTTGTAAATCTTTCAGAGTGCCGAACTGATCTTCGGGCGGCACCTTGGGATCGATTCGATGCAACTGATAAAGATCGATCCGGTCAAGACGTAAACGGCGCAGGCTGCCTTCGCAGGCAGACCTAAGGTGCTCCGGCTTCCCGTTTTCAATCCATTGGTTCGGGCCGGGCCGCACAAAGCCGCCCTTGGTGGCGATCACCAGCCCGGGCGGATAGGGGTGCAATGCCTCGGCTATGATTTCTTCACTTATGCCGGGTCCATAGGAATCCGCGGTGTCGATGAAATTGATTCCTAAGTCGATAGCGCGCCGCAAAACTCGGACAGCCTCAGCCCGATTCGAAGGCTCGCCCCAAACTCCGTCTCCCGTGATTCGCATCGCGCCGAATCCCAGGCGCGTAACCCGAAGATCGCCCCCGATGAGGAATTCACCTGCGCTTTTGGCGAGTGCCGGGCCGCTTTGCATTGCCGATTTGCGGTTCTCCATATCTCCCATCCAATAGAAAAATCGACGGCGCGAAATTACCCCTTATCTGCTTGGAGTAGCGCGATGCCAACTGCGTCGCAAAAAATGCACGTCCATTTCGCGTTTGCTGCAATTCTGTATGGAGGCGAACTATCCTCACAATGCGAAGTCCACACCGAAAGGATTCTTCATCAAATCATCGTAAAAGAAAAACAGGAGAAAAACGAACATGCAGAATTCATCGGGAGTCAAAGACAAGGTCGTGGTAATCACGGGAGCGAGCAGTGGAATTGGCGAGGCGACCGCACTCCTGCTCGCGGAGCGCGGTGCCAAGGTCGTGCTAGGTGCGCGGGGATCGGATCGCCTCAAGGCTCTCGCAAACCGTATCGCGGATGCGGGTGGTGAGGCTGCCTATGCTCCGACCGACGTAAAGCGGCGCGACGATCTATCCAACCTCGTCAAGTTGGCGTGTGAGCGCTACGGCAAGCTTGACGTTCTGGTCAACAATGCCGGCGTTATGCCGGTTTCGCCGCTCGACGATCTTCGCGTCGAAGACTGGGATGAGATGATCGACGTCAATATTAAAGGCGTTCTGTACGGCATTGCCGCGGCGCTGCCGGTCTTCCGACAGCAGGGCTTCGGGCATTTCGTCAACACCGCTTCTACAGCCGGACATAAGACTGTGCCGAATCAGTCGGTTTATTCGGGCACGAAGTTTGCAGTACGCGCCATCTCCGAGGGGCTGCGTCAGGAGGCTGGAGACAAGCTGCGCGTGACGATCATTTCGCCGGGCTTCGTCCGGACGAACTTCGCGGATGGTGTGACGAATGCGCAGATGAAGGCCCAACTCGCCGAGTCCCGAGACAAGTTCGCGATGCCACCCGATGCGATCGCCCGCGCTATCGCGTTCGCCATCGAGCAGCCCGCCGACATTGACGTGAACGAGATAATCATTCGCCCCACTGCACAGGGGTAGCTCCGCTCTCTTTGGGCGGCGCGTCTACTTGATTGGCCGCGAACCGGTAATGAGGATGTCTACGAGCCTTCTGGCGCTTTGCTGCCAGTCAGGGCCTGAGGCCACATGGGAGACGCCGATCAGCGCGCGGAGCAGATCGAATGGCTCGAGATCCTTGCGAATTTCGCGGGTCTTGATGGCGCGCTGCACCAATGAATCGATTGCTCCCTGGATCTGACTGCGCGAACCTTCGTACAACTTCGAGGGACCTCCGACCAGCGAATTTAGAGCAGGGCCGATGATCTGCTTGGTCCCGATGTAATCGACGAACAGTAGCATCCATGCGCGTAAGGCCTCGATGGGGGGAAGGGTTTCGGAGAACTTCTTCTGGGCGGCGGCCAGCTTTTCTACTTCCGTCCGATAAACCGCTTCGATCAGTGCATCGCGTGTAGGAAAGTGGCGATAGAGAGTTCCTGCTCCGACGGCTGCCTCTTTGGCGATGTCGTCCAGGCTGGCGTTTGCGCCGGAGCGGGTGAAGGCCTGCTTGGCAACTTCCAGAATGCGCTCGCGGTTGCGCTGGGCGTCGGTGCGCGGCTTTCTGGGGGCAATTTTCAGATTTTTGGACGGCATATAAAAAAGTTGCAACCGGAGGCATTCTCCGGTTATCTTATCTAGTGATTCGGAGACACTCTCCGTTTTAGCTGGAACCCGGCGGCCTGTCAATAGCGGTTGCGGACTTTGAGAAATTCAGGGTTCGAAGAAGGGTTTTTAGCCACGGAGGACACGGCGGATCACAGCACGGCCTTAATCGGAGGTTTATTTATGAATGCAGTTGCTGATTACAAACGGTCGAACGTTTCCAACGCTCGTTGCTCTGATTCCATGACCATGGCGGAGCGCGAGCTGTCGGCATTCTTCAACGCCGTCGCACAGTCATTCGGGTCAGAACAGGCGAAGCTTTCGGCTCAAGACTGGCTGCGGGAGTTGATTGAGATTGATGGTCTGCCCACTTCAGCCCGCGAATGGCGATTGATTACTGCCAGGGCTTCGACTCGGCTGGCTCGTCGAGTTCGAGCTTTGTCTTTATTGACATTGGCTGACGCACAAATTCCTTCGTGAGGTTGAGGGTTCGAAGAAGAGCTTTGACCACGGAGGACACGGGACCACGGGGGACTGAATCAGAATTTACTTTGGAGGATAAGAATATGCGTATTTTTGTTACTGGCTCTACAGGCTTTATTGGTACGGCAGTCGTCCGAGAACTGATCGACGCTGGTCACCAGGTGCTCGGTCTTGCCCGCTCAGATGCGGGCGCCAAGTCCCTGGTCGCGGTGGGAGCCAATGTCAAAGTGCATCGCGGTTCGCTCGAAGATCTCGAGAGCCTTCGCAGCGGCGCAGCGGCTGCCGATGGAGTGATCCATACCGCTTTTATCCACGACTTCAATAACTACGGGCCAGCGGCGGAGGCGGACCGGCGTGCGATCGAGACTCTCGGCGACGCACTCGCGGGCTCTGATCGTCCGTTGGTCGTTACCAGCGGGACGTTGCTGGTTCAACCCAAAGGCGCGCTCGCGACAGAAGAGGATGCATCCAATCCCAACTTGCCTCGCAAGTCAGAAGAGGTGGCGCTGGCGCTGGCGGCACGCGGAGTTCGCGCATCGGTGCTGCGGCTTTCGCCATCAGTCCATGGGAAGGGTGATCACGGCTTTGTGCCGCGCCTGATCAGCATCGCGCGCGAAAAGGGCGTTTCCGCGTATATCGGGGACGGGCGCAACCGCTGGCCGGCGGTGCATCGGCTTGACGCCGCTCGTTTGTACCGGCTTATGCTTGAGAAGGGTTCCGGCGGAGCCAGCTATCACGGCGTGGCCGACGAGGGCATACCGACTCGAGAGATTGCTGAGGCAATCGGCCGGGGCCTGAACCTACCGGTCGTCAGCAAATCCAGCGAGGAAGCAGCTGATCATTTTGGCTGGATTGCTCGCTTCTTTGGTATCGACGGGCCGGCCTCAAGCGCGCTGACGCGGCAACGGTTGGGATGGCGCCCGGTTCAGCCAGGGCTCATTGCCGATCTGAACGCGGCGCACTATTTCGAACACGCTGCAGACGCCGTGGCTTTGCACGTCTAGCGCTTGCACGATAGTGAACATTTATTTAGACGTATTAGCACAAGGAGGCAGAAAATGACGAACACACTTGCGGCGACTTTACTTGGAGCGACTTCGACCACGGATGATGTTTTGTCGGGCGTGAATCTGAAGGGTAAACGGATTCTCGTAACCGGTGCTTCGGCCG
>Ga0209169_10002856_pt1 | contig 10271 bp, 9 predicted proteins | sample HubBroMetageWRM4_FD_188346 | JGI IMG/M metagenome (GOLD analysis project Ga0209169, IMG submission 188346) | Warmed soil microbial communities from the Hubbard Brook experimental Forest, New Hampshire - Hubbard Brook CCASE Soil Metagenome WRM 4... | ecosystem: Environmental > Terrestrial > Soil...
TGCGTCCATAAAAAAGCGCGGTCGACTTTCCAGTTGTTGTCGTGGTCCTGCATTGACATCCAACCGACGATCACATTCCCATCAGCGGCTGCCCCTCCAATAGTAAGGTTTGCCAGGTCGACGCTCTGTCCATTGATCCTGAGAGCGCCCAGATCCTGCGCTCCACCGGCCTGCGTCCAACGAATCACGTGGTCGGCCTTCATGCCCACGATTACCGTTCCATCGGCCGAGATACTGAAAGGATGATCCATGGCTGGAAAGTCCTGAAATCCGCCTTGCGCGGTCCAGCGAAAACCCCGGCCAGCACCTATGCGGGCCTCAGTGTACCCAACGATCACAGAGCCATCGGCTGAAACGGCTCGAACTGCTCCGCCGCCTGTACTCCCCAGATCTTTTGTTCCGCCAGCTTGGGTCCAACGAAACAACTTTGCGCCCGTTTTTATGGAACTCTCTGTCCAAATGACCATGGTACCGTCGTTTGAAACGAAGCGGACCAGGCAATAATCTAAGCCGTGGATCTTGGCAATTTCTCTGACTTGACCCCCTCTTGGCCAGACGAATACACGCTCACTGATACCCTTCCAAAATCTTCCCGCGAATACCGTGCCATTGCTAGAGACGACTTGCACACAGGCGGGAGGATCGGAGTTGACGGGCGGTGATTCGATACCACCAGAGTGCGACCAGGGCCCCTGACACCAGACTAGCACCGTTGATCCGTCCATGGAGAGGGATAGGCCTATGGTGTTAGCTGGAGGGAGTTCCACGTAGCTCTGGATCTTGGCGGCAGGCTGCTGGGCAGAGGCGATGGTTACAAAGCAAAAGATCGCGCAGGCTACAAACGTGGCGAGCCGAAGATGCATACGGCAGGTGCGGACTTGAATAGGCATGAGAGTTTTCCGGGCGGAGGGGGCCGCAGGAGTTAATGATATTTACAGAGAAATAACGGGCAAATTACATAGGTACTTAGTCCTTCGCAGTACCTATTCGCAGTACTTAGATGACACCTTTTTCGTCACATCCGCTCCGTCCACCCGTCACAGACGCCCATCCCACCCATGTGAAAATATGCACCAGAATAAGGGCAGCGACGGAGCGGACGCTCACCGGAGCGAACGTTCCTCGCTGCCCCATTCCGCGTGCATACGTTCTTTAAAAATTGATGAGCTAAGTCCTTATCCCAGAATATTTTGCATATAACTTACGAAGAATCAAAGATTTGGAACGAAAACATGGCCTAAAACATTGATTCTAAAAGACCGATCAAGAGTTTTTTCTTTTAATATCTGGTTATTATCGTAGTAGTAAATATGTCGAATTTCATAAATCACTCATACCCGAAACAGGAGTCACCACATGCCTTCCTATCCACCAGCTATTCGTCGTTGCCATCACATCAAAATCAACGGCACACAGTGCGGATCGCCCGCTCTGCGCAATGAGAACTATTGCTACTTTCACATGCAATGGCGGCAGAAATCCCTGGAGATCAACCTGACCGTCCCGATCGAACCGCGATGCGTCACCATGCCCATGCTCGAGGATGGAAACTCGGTTCAGATGGCCCTGGTCGAGGTGATGCGGCTGTTAATGACCCAACAGATCGCGGACCGCACCGGAGCCCTGTTACTGCATGCCTTGCGAACCGCGGCCTATAACCTGAAGCGAACGTCCTTTGAACCGGGACTTCCGACCCACGTCGTCATCGATCGCGATTGCGTGGAGCGGCGTCCGCTTGGAGCTACGGCTTGGTCAACTCTCGAAGGACGCGAGTACGACGACATCGAAAATGACGAACCGGAGAATGAAAACGGAGAATGTGGCGAGGATATAAAGCGCTTAATCGACCTGGTGATCACTGATCCGGAGTATCAGGAAAAGCGTGCTAACGATCTCCGAGTCAAACAGGAACGGGAAGAGCTGCGGCGCTTCCACGCCGGGCTCGCGCTGCGATGAAGTGAAGACGGCATCATGGTTTCTGCGTCGGCCGCAGCAGCACTTCGCTGGCGAAAGATTGTGGAGCCTGCGTCACCAGCATGGCTACGACGTGAGCCACGTCCGCGGCTTGCAGCATCTTCTCGTTATTTTTGCCAGGATGCGGGCTGAATTCGGTATTGGTCGATCCTGGGCAGATGACCGAGACGCGAATGTTATGGGCGCGCAACTCTTCGGCGACGGAGTAGGTCAATCCGTTCAATCCCCACTTGGAGGCGGCATAGGCGGCTCCGTTGGGCAGAGCATTCTTGCCGGCGAGGGATGAGATGTTGATGATGTGTCCGTTGCCGGTTTTGATCATGATGGGCGCAAGGCTGCGGATGCAGTAGTAGACGCCGCGCAGGTTGGTGTTCATCACACGCTCCCAATTGTCGGGAGAAAGCAGATGAAGCGGGCCACCAACTCCGCCGATGCCGGCATTGTTGACGAGAATGTCTAAGTGGTGAAAGGTGCGCTCGACGCGGGCGGCGAGGGCTTCAACCGATTGCAGATCCGTAACATCGCATTCGATGATCGAAGCTCTCCTGGAAGCATGGGGCCCGCTGTTTTGGATATTGTTTTGGACGTTGTTTTGAATGTTGTCGGCGGTTTGTTCGAGAGCCTCGCGTGAGCGTCCGGTGAGGACAACCTGCGCGCCGAGTTCGGCGAGCCTCATGGCGATAGCCCGGCCTATGCCGCGCCCAGCGCCCGTGATGACCGCGACCTGGCCGGCCAATGACGGGGACGATTCAGCTTTCGTCAAAGTGTTTTCCCTCCGAGAAGATACTGTTATTTATTCCAGTTGCGTCATTATTCTACTTTTTACTATTGTGCATCAAAGTTGGCGTTTGCGATTGTGCCGCAATTATGGCGAAGGTGGGTCTACACGGTTAACGTGTTTCGGCATCTAAGATAGGGGAGGGTTGAGCAAGCAAGATGCTTGCCTTAGCGGGAGTACATCCTTATAATCCGCTCACCGGAATAAATGTTCAGCCGCGGCATATCGGCAGGCGGCCCATGATTTTCGGGCCAGTCAATAAAGCAGTAGTTCAAAACAATAGTTCATGGTGCAAGTCCGACGCCAGCTTTGAGTGTATCGGGCACGAAATCAACTCCAGTTTTCCCGAAGAGTTCAAGGAGCCACAGGAATGAAGAAGACTGTTCTCGCGATGTTGCTGGTAGCGGCAGTTACCGCCGTCGCTCAAACCTCACCCGCGCCCGCGCCACAAGGTACTGCGCCCGTACCGCAAGGTACCGCGCCGGTGCCGCAGGGCACAGCCACCGCGCCGCAGCAGAAAAAAGAGATTAAAGATCCGGCCGAGTACAACGCGTACGTTGGCGCCTTGCAGCAAACGGATCCAGCAGCCAAGGTCAGCGGATTGGAAGCGTTTCTGACCCAGTATCCCAACAGCGTGATGAAAGAAGACGCGCTGGAACTTCTGATGATTGCCTACCAACAGACTCAGAACCCCACCAAGATGATGGATACTGCGCAGAAGGTATTGCAGGCAAATCCGTGCAACATCAGGGCGCTGGCTTTGGTGGCTTATTCCAAGCAGGCCATGGCCGTGGCAGGCCAGAACGCGCAACAGAATTTTGCGGATGCGGGTCAGGCTGGTCAAAAAGGCTTGCAATGTCTGGACACTGCGACCAAGCCGCAGGGCACTGCTGATGCCGACTGGGACAAGTTGAAATCGCAGACGGCAGGGATCTTCAACGGCGCAGCGGGCATTAGCGCCTACCAGGCGAAGGATTATGCGAATGCCGAGAAGTATCTTCGGGCCGCAATCGATAAGGATCCGGCGAACCTGCTAGAAGTTTATGACCTCGCGCTCGCTGACCTGGCTCCGGGAGCGGCGGAAAACGATCCGGAAGGATTGTTCTTTATCGCCCGTGCTTCGAATCTGGCGCAGGGCACAGGCAAGGATCAGATCGCCAAGTTCGGCAAGAGCAAGTATGACAAGTATCACGGTGCCGATGATGGATGGAGCGACATACTCGCGCAAACGGCCACCACGCCTGAGCCCCCCGCCGGCTTCACCATCAAGAAGTACGTGCCGCCAACTCCTGCCGAGCAGGCTGCTGCCTTGGTCAAGAGCAAGAAAATTGAGGAGATGAGTTTTGCGGAATGGCAGATGGTTCTTTCCGAAGGCACTCCCGAGGATGCCGACAAGGTATGGACTTCTCTGAAGGGAAAACCGTTGCAGATGGTGGCTCACGTCATCAGCGTTGACGCGACAAGCAAGACCGCAACCAAGCTCCAACTGGCCGGCAGTTCAGACGATATCGATGCCAAGCGGGCCGACATCGATCTCACCATGGGGGCCGCGATTCCAGCGAAGGACATGCCGAAACAAGATACGGATTTCCAGTTCCAGGGAACGCCGGTCTCGTATGTAGCCAAACCGTTCGTGATGACGATGGGCGACGGGGCCTTGCTGGTAACGGCGAAGCCGCCGGTCCACAAGAAGCCGGCTGCGCACTGAAATTCAGGTCTTAGGTTTCAGGTCTCAGGAAAACCGCTAGGCTTGAAAGATCGATAGATGAGAAAAGGGCGACCCGGTGGGTCGCCTTTTTGTTTCAATTTTTCTCAGCAAGTTTTTCCTGATACCTGAGACCTAGCACCTAAGATCTGACTTGTTTCCTCTCCACCGACACAGGGCGTGCGCTGCGTGGCGGACGCTTAGCGCCTGCGCGTAACGGACGAACGTCAATCTTGAGCTCCTGCATGGTCCGGCTTAGAGTATTGCGGTGCATGCCTAATTGCCGTGCAGCCTTGCACTGATTGCCCCGGTTTTCCTCGAGCACGGTTATGATAAAACGCTTTTTAAACTCACGAACTGCCTCCGAATAAAGGATGTTGCTTTTGTACATCTGAAGAATGAGTGCTTCCAGTTGATCTTTCAATGCTGCCTCTTTTCCGCACCTGTATTACGAAAATTTATTACGTAAATTCCCTCAGGGGCTAAAGCCCCCCTGTTGATTAGCTCTGTGCGGCACGGCTAAAGCCGCGCCCTACCCAAAACGAATCCAATATAACTACTACTTCGACTGCCCAGATGACTGCGACTGAATTTTGTCCGCGGCAGAATGCACTTGCCGCATGTAATCCAATCCCTGGTAGAAACGGTGGCGCAATTCCGGTGGTGCAAGCCAGACCGCAGCCCTTCCGCCTACCAGGAAATATGGAGCTAACTCAGATCCCGCCAGCCAGTTCGCGGCGGGCTCAAATGCAGTTGCGGCTGTGAGCACGATGGCCACAACCAAAACGCCTTTTAATAAGCCCAGGACCGCGCCGAGCATCCGATCAATCGAGCTCAGCCCGGCCTTCTTCATCACCCAGCGCGCGAACTGCCCTGCAAAACCAGCAACCAACAAAACCGCGATAAAAATAATCAAGAAACCGGCCATCTCACCAACCCATGGCGATTTCAAATGAGGCGCGAACCAAGCTGCCAGACGCTGATACTGCCAGGCGGCGAGGAGATATCCCACAACCAAGCCCGCCAGTTTGAAAGCCTCGTGGAAGAAGCCTTCAAAGGCGGCTGCAATCACGGAAAAAACCAGAAAACCGAGGATGATCCAGTCCGCAATGCTCATGCTGCGGACGGAATCTCCAACTCGCGACCCGTCAATTGACGGTAAGCCCCGAGATACTTTTCGCTTGTCCGCAGCGCAACGTCTTGGGGGAGGGCTGGCGCGGGCGGTTGTTTGTTCCAGCGAATTTCTTCGAGGTAATCCCGTACATACTGCTTGTCGTAAGAATCCTGCGCGTTGCCCGGTTGATAGGTGTCGGCCGGCCAGAAGCGCGAAGAGTCCGGTGTAAGAACTTCATCCGCCAGCGTGATGCCTTTGACGGTCTGCCCAAATTCAAACTTAGTGTCGGCGATGATGATGCCGCGTTGGCGCGCGTAATCCGCGGCCGTGGTGTAGATACGCAGGGTCAGATCGCGGAGCTGGCGGCTTAATTCTGGGTCAACCAGCTTGCACATTTCTTCGAATGAAATGTTGATGTCGTGTCCGGTGGTCGCCTTGGTAGCAGGAGTAAAGATCGGCTCAGGCAGCTTATCCGATTCCTTCAACCCAGCCGGAAGCTGGATGCCGCAGACCTTGCCGGTCGCTTTGTACTCTTTCCATCCGGAGCCAGAAAGGTAGCCGCGCGCCACACATTCGACGGGAAACATTTCGGCGCGCATCACCATCATGGAGCGCCCGCGAAGTTCGTCAGCATGGCTGCGGATCACAGCTGGGTAACGATTCACGTCGGCGGTGACGAAGTGATTGGGAACGATGTCTTTAAGAAAATCGAACCAGAAGAGCGAAATCTGGGTGAGAACTCGGCCTTTGTGTGGGATTCCGGTTGCCAGCACGTAGTCAAAGGCGGAGATGCGGTCGGTGGCCACGAACAGCAGATGGTCAGCGTCCAGGTTGTAGACGTCGCGGACCTTTCCACTGGCATGTAACTCTAACTCGGAATAGTCGGTTCGCAGCAGGACGGGATCTAGGATTTGGGGGCTCATACTTGGAGGCTCATGATTAAATTAGCGGCTAAAAACTTTGCGTATTCTAGCTATCGCGGGAAATTTGTCAACGCTTTCCTCGGACACATGGTTTTGGCACGGTCGCAGTGCTGCGGAAAAGAGTTGACAGTTCCAGTGTAAGCCAGAAGCCTTGTCCAGCGCTGGTTTTCGAGAGACGACGATGTGGAAAAACTGAGGAAGGCTCTGGAAAAAAAGGCAGTGAGTTCTAGGCGGTTGAAAGCAAAAAAGCTGGTGTTCTGTCAATGCAGTTGTTTCCGAAATAAGTAGAGCGGCCGGCTTTAAAGCCGGTGGTACGTCTGAAGAAATGCCAAGCCCGTGCATAGTGACTCACCGCAGGGCGGCATTGATTTTTGACTGTCTCAACTTTTTCATCAGGTTGCCAACTTCTTTTGGCAATCTTTCCTTGGCCCCAAATTTTGGCTTCGCCCCGTTCGCAGTCGGCATTGCCGCGATCAGAATGCCTTCTAGTTCGTCTCGGCCCCTTTTGTCGGGTACGGCGAATGCAGAGCAATGATTCCAAAAGTTGTAATAGCGTCTTCTAGGATTTACCGCGTGACCTCGCAAGCGCGCAAACAGTGAGTTCCCACTTTTCCCGATGTAGTACGGATGTTCGTCCCGATAAAGCACGTACACACCCTTTTCCTTCGTCAAGAAATCAAGTTTTGAAGCCAACATTCGATTTCCGTCCTTGGTGTCGAAAACCTCGCGCGGCCACATACTGGCATATCCCTTTACGATGCCGACTTGCTTAGCTGCCATCTCATACCTCCAGTCCGCATGAATCAGCGATCACTCCTAGGACGCACGCCGTGTCAAGCGTTTGATCGTCTGCTCAACTTCTTCTGCGGTGGCAAACTGGCCTCGGTCCGCTTCCTCCAGACCTTTCTTGATCTCCTCAATCTGCCACCGTTCCACATCGTCCAATTCACCAGGTTCATTCTCAGAGGATGTCATCTTTACGCCGCCCCAAACCTCACCGACACCAGCTTCGAGACGCCCGGCTCCTGCATGGTCACGCCATAAAGCACGGGAGCGATGCTCATGGTCCGCTTGCTGTGCGTGATCAGGATGAACTGGGTCTGCACGCTCATCTCGCGCACCAGTTCGGTGAAGCGAGCGATATTCGATTCGTCGAGTGGAGCATCGACCTCATCAAGGATGCAGAACGGACTCGGCGTGTACTGAAAGATTCCGACCAGCAGGGCGAGCGCGGTGAGCGCCTTTTCGCCGCCGGAGAGCAGCAGCACATTCTGCAACTTCTTTCCTGGAGGCGATGCCACCACGTCGATACCGCTCTCCGCGCTATTTTCGATATCGGTGAGGCGCATGAAGCCCTGTCCGCCGCCGAATAGTTTGCGGAATGTAGCCTGGAAGTTCTCGTTAATCTTGTGGAAGGCTTCCTCAAATTTTTGCCGCGAGACTTGATCGATCTCTTTGATCGTGGCGGCGGTATTTTCGATGGCATCGAGTAGGTCTTTTCTCTGCGTGGAGAGGAATTCGTGGCGCTCGGCCGTCTCTTTGTATTCTTCGAGAGCCATCATGTTGACCGGACCCATGGCGTCGAGCCGGGCGCGCATCTCGCGATGCGCCTGATCTTCGGCCGCAAGTTCATCGGCAATGAGTAGTGGGATCGTCGCGTCGGATGTTGCTTCGGCCATCAAAACCGGGCGTTCGATTCCGAGTTCGTTCAGGCAGGTATCGGCGAGGTGTTGCAGATCGGATTGCAGCTTGGCGGCTGCTGCCGATAGCTCGCCGCGACGATCGCGAGCTAGATCGAGCTGCTGACGCGTACTCTTCAGGAGTTCGTCAATCTCGGCGAGACGCGCGCGGACTTGTTCGGACTCCAGTTGCAGCAAGGCTTCACGTGCTTCTCCGGCGTTGCGCTCGGCTTCGAACTGCACCAGTTGCTCGGCTAGTTGTACGTTCTCATTTTGCCGCTGCGCAATTTCAGCGCTCGCCGATTCCATTTGCGATTGCAGAACTCCGGCCCGCTCGCGCATCTCGGCGACAAGAGTTTCGATGCGCTGAAGCAAGGTCGTGGCCGACCGGTGGCGCTCTTCGAGCGTGGCTACGCGGGAGGCTCGCTGCGAGGTGGTTTCGGCGGCAGTGTCACGCTGGTTGCGGAGGACGGTGAGGCGGTCCTGACCGGCTGCGAGCTGAAGCTCAGATTGAGTGCGTGCTTCTTCGATGGTGGTCAGTTCCGCTTGGCGTGACGCGATCAAGCTCTCTTGCTCTTGGCGCTCTCCGGCGAGGCGCTGAATTTCGCGTTCGCTGATGGTGATCCGCTCCCGCACCCGCGACATTTCGCTTTCCAGTTGCTGGAGCAAATGTCCGGAGGTCATCGCCTGTTTTTCGGCTTCGCGTTTTTCCTCTTCAAGGCGATCGAGCAGGGACGTGTGCTCTTTGATTTCGCGGCCCAAGGTGATCGCGAGCATTTCCTTTTCGCGCAACGCTCGCTCCAGCTCTTCGAGCAGACGCATCACGTCGCGCAGTTCGCGCTTCATGGAAAGCGGTCCCTCGGTGCGCTGCTTGCCTCCGGTGACGGTCACGTTGTGGAAGCATTCGCCGGTGTTTGCAGAGAGGAAGAATGCATCCGGACTGGACAGTGCTAGCTCACGGGCTGCTGCGGGATCGGGCACGATGTAGCCGTTGCCGAGTTTGGGCAAAATCACTTCGAGCGATTTGCCAAATCCGTTCAGAACGCGGATCGAGTTCTTCAATGGAATGACCGTGTCGTTGAGCGGAGCATAGTGCTGGCTTTCGTCCGCGACGAAGGAGAATTTTGCCTGCGAATCTTCGGGATGGACTAGGAATGTCGCACGGCCGTTGACGTCGGAACGCAGCAAGCGCAGTCCTTCGTCGGCAGCGCCCCACGATTTGACTACGACGTAGTTCAGTTCGTCGCGCAGGAAGTCTTCGACTACGCGCTCATAACGGGGCTCGACTTCGAGGAAATCCGCTAGCACACCGGCGGGAGTGTTGCCTCCCTGCATTGCGCCCGACTGAAAGAGGCGACGCACGGACTCGGTGGAATATCCATGTTCGGCGATGACTGCTTCTAGCGAGCCCTTTTTTCCGAGGGCAGTGGCGTACTCGGAGCGGATCGAGTCCAGATGTCTCTTGGTTTCGCTTTCGGTTGAACGTTTGGTTTCGACGGTTTCGCGCAGGCTTGCGATCTCCGCGGCAAGGCCATTGGCACGCTGGGAGACGCTTTCGAATTCGAGGGCTATCTGACCGCGTTGTCCGCCGAAGGTTTCTGATTGTGACGAGGCGGTTGCGATCTCGGCGCGTAGGCGCTGCTCCTCGCGTCCGATGCCGGCTAACCGTTCCTCGGATTGCGTGAGCTGATTGCGGAGATTGGAAGCGCCGCCTACGGCCTCGAGAATCGCCATGCGATGCGATTCCTGCTCGTGTTCGAGCATGGCTAGATTGATGGCCGCATGTGCCGTTTCCTGCAAGCTGAGGTCGTGCTCCTGTTGGGCTGCTGCGAGATCGATCGCTGCGGAGTCGAGCAGTTGCTGGTTGGCGTCTCTCTCTTCGACGAGCGCGGCGAGCCGAGTTCGCGCTTGAGCTAGCTCTGCTTCCGCGGATGCGGTGCGAGCGATTAATTCGGTGCAGCGCTCTTCGTTGGTTCGGATGCGCGCCTTGCCGCGATCACCCTCGATAGCGATCTGATTGAGCCGCTCGCCATTTTGGCGAGTCTCGGTCTCGATGGCGTATCCACGCTGGGTGCGTTCAGAGTGCTCGGCTTCGGAT
>Ga0209169_10002857_pt1 | contig 10270 bp, 9 predicted proteins | sample HubBroMetageWRM4_FD_188346 | JGI IMG/M metagenome (GOLD analysis project Ga0209169, IMG submission 188346) | Warmed soil microbial communities from the Hubbard Brook experimental Forest, New Hampshire - Hubbard Brook CCASE Soil Metagenome WRM 4... | ecosystem: Environmental > Terrestrial > Soil...
AAGAAGCCTGGTGCTGGCGGACGGCGCCGGCCTCCGGTCCCGGGTGTGGCGGTTGTCGCTCCGGTTGTTGAGGGTGGCCCGGTGGTGGATGACGAGGACCTGGATGCAGAGGAAGTCGCGGCTGCCGCGGCCGCTGCAGTCGGCCCGGCCCCCACGCAGGTAACCCCGCCGCGCCGCCCCACGAGCGGAGCCGGTCGTCGCAAGGGCGGCGGCCGCGAGTAAATTATTGGCCGAAACTCGCCTGCGGCGCTTTCGGCACAGGATCCTTCTCTAATGAACATTACAGCAGATGCAGTGAAGCAGCTCCGCGAGCGCACCGGCGCGGGCATGATGGAGTGCAAGAAGGCACTCGTGGAAACGAAGGGTGACCTCGACGCGGCCGCCGATCTCATGCGCAAGCAGGGGCTCGCGAAGGCCGACAAGAAGGCGTCCCGCGTGGCCGCCGAAGGTGTGGTCGTTGTCGAGAAATCGAGCGATGCGCACACCGCCGCCCTGGTCGAGATCAACTGCGAGACCGATTTCGTAGCGCGTGAGCAGGATTTCCGGGGTTTCGCACAGGCGGTGGCCGCCGTGGCCCTGGCCGGCAAGCCTGCCTCGCTCGAGGCTCTGCTCGCCGGGAAGCTGCCGAGCGGCGAGACCGTTGACGAGCGTCGTCGTGCGCTCATCGCGAAGATCGGTGAGAACATCAGCGTTCGTCGCTTTTCGGTGCTCACCTCGGCCGGTCCTCTGGGCGCCTATGTGCACGGCACGCGGATTGGCGCGTTGGTTGCGGTGAAGGGTGGCGATGCCGCTCTCGCACACGACCTTGCCATGCATGTCGCTGCCAGCAATCCGAAGTACCTGAGCCAGGCGCAGATCCCGGCGGAAGTCGTAGCAAAGGAGCGCGACATCCTCACGGAGCAGGCGCAGGGCGAAGGCAAGCCGCCGGAGATCGTCGCGAAGATGGTCGAGGGACGCTTGCGCAAGTCCTTGGGTGAGATCACCCTCTCGGGACAGCCGTTTGTGAAAGACCCGGATGTCACTATCGAGAAGCTGCTGAAGGGCGCGAAGGCGGAAGTGACCGCTTACGAGCGCTTCGAGGTCGGCGCCGGTATTGAGAAGAAGCAGGAGGACTTCGTCGCGGAGGTCATGGCACAGGTGTCGAGTGCTACGCCTCCGAAGAAGCACTGACGGGCGATCCGGTCCGGGAGTCTGCCCAACCCATGAACATCTACTGCGGCCGCCCCGTACCGGCATATTGCCGCGATCCTTTTCCTTACATAGTCCCCACTATGCTCGGAAAACGATCGCGGCACTATGCCGGTACGGGACGCCCTCGCTACGATGTTAATGGGTCGGCCAGACTCCAGAGAAAACCCCGCCCCGCGCGGGGTTTTTTCCATCTAACGTCCTTAGCACGAAGGGTCAAAAACAGCATGGCGGTGTCCCAATGAGCTCGAAATTCACGCGCATCCTGGTGAAACTGTCTGGTGAAGCCCTGCTGGGCAACAGCGATTACGGTATCGATCCCGCGGTGTTGAAGCGCATCGCCGGCGAATTGCAGGACATCATCCAGATGGGCGTGCAGGTCGCCGTGGTCATCGGCGGCGGTAACATCTTCCGCGGCGCGGGTCTTGCGCGCGCCGGCATGGATCGTGTGGCCGCGGACCACATGGGCATGTTGGCGACCGTGATGAACTCGCTTGCGATGCAGGACGCGCTCGAGAGCCTCGGCATGTACGCCCGCGTCATGTCCGCGATTCGCATTAACGAAGTGTGCGAGGACTACATCCGCCGCCGCGCCGTGCGACACCTGGAAAAGGGCCGCGTAGTGATTTTCGCGGCCGGCACCGGCAACCCTTTCTTCACGACCGATACCGCGGCGTCCCTGCGTGCGATCGAAATAAACGCCGATATCCTTCTGAAAGCGACGAAGGTGAACGGTGTCTACTCCGACGACCCGGTGCGCAATCCGAGCGCCTCGCGTTATACGCACCTGACCTTCGACAAAGTGCTGACCGACAGGCTGAACGTCATGGACGCGACCGCCATCGTCATGTGCCGCGACAATCGCTTGCCTTTACGGGTCTTCAATCTCAACAATTCGGGTGACCTGACACGCCTCGTCAAGGGCGAGGACGTGGGTACGTCGGTCACCAACGAGTAGTGAGGAGCTGGTAATGCTGGACGACATCAAAAAAGACGCGCGCGAGCGCATGGCGAAGTGTGTCGCGACCTTTCAGGCCGACATGAAAAAGTTGCGCACCGGTCGGGCTCACCCGAGCCTCATCGAGCACCTGAAGGTCGACTACTACGGCAACGACACCCCACTCAACCAGGTGGCCAACATAGCGGTCGAGGATGGTCGCACCCTCGTCGTCTCACCGTGGGAAAAGACCATGGTCCAGCCGATCGAGAAAGCGATCCACAAGTCGGATCTGGGCCTCAACCCGATGACCGCCGGCACCATCATCCGCATCCCGATGCCGGCGCTGACCGAAGAGCGCCGCCGCGACATCACCAAGATCCTCCACAAGGACGCCGAGGGCGCGCGCGTTGCCGTGCGCAACGTGCGTCGCGATGCCCTGAGCGACATCAAGGACCTGTTGAAGGAAAAGCTCATCTCACAGGACGATGAGAAGCGCGCCGAGGTTGATATTCAGAAGCTGACCGACAAGCACGTCGCCGACATCGAGACGCACCTCGCGGCGAAAGAGAAGGAGGTCATGCAGATCTGATGGCTAGCGCCGTCCCTCATATAGTGCCCCGGCATGTCGCGATCACCATGGACGGCAACGGACGCTGGGCCGCCGCTCGCGGACTCGCCCGTTCCGCCGGCCACAAGGCCGGCTTGGATCCCGTGCGGATGTGCATTCAGGAATGCACGCGGCGCAAAGTCACCGCGCTCACCCTGTTCGCGTTCTCGAGCGAGAACTGGCGGCGTCCGGTGGAAGAGGTGGCCAGCCTGATGGGCTTGTTCGTGGAGGCGCTCGATCGCGAGATCGCCGAGTTGCATTCGAACGGCGTGCGCGTGCGGTTCATCGGCGATCGCCAGACCTTGTCGGTCCGCCTCCAGTCCCGCATTGCGGCCGCCGAGGAGCGCACCGGCGCCAACCAGGGCCTGCGCCTGCAGATCGCCATGAGCTATGGCGGCCGCTGGGATATTGTCCAGGCAGCTCAGAAGCTTGCGAAAGAAAGTGCAAGTGGTGCATTAAGGCCGCAGGACATCGACGAGGAGCGCTTCGCCAGTCACCTGCAGCTCGCGGGCATTCCCGATGCGGAGCTGCTCATCCGCACGGGCGGCGAGCAACGCATCAGCAACTTCCTGCTCTGGAACGCTGCCTACGCCGAGCTCTTTTTTACTGACCGCCTCTGGCCCGATTTTTCTACGAATGACCTCGAGGCCGCGCTTGCCTACTTCGCCACGCGGCAGCGCCGCTTCGGTCTCACGGGCGAGCAGGTGGAGTCGGAACCTCTGGATGCCTCGGGCAGCCGCCGTTCATGACCGAATCGCTGCGCAAGCGGATCATCACCGCGGCCATTCTCGTCGTCGTGCTACTCGGGATTTTGTTGTGGCTGCCGCCCGTGGCGACGGTAATTGTAGTGACCGCGCTCGTGCTCACGGGAGCGTGGGAATGGTCCGCGTTCCTGCGTCCGACGGTTAGTATCGCGCGCGCTGGCTACGTCGCCTTGATCGCTTTGTTGTTACTTGGCGCGAGGTATCTCGCTGCCGATCCTGACGTCCGCCACCTGATTCTCGTCGCCGCGCTGTTGTGGTGGGTGGTCGCCTTGGGATGGATCATCTTTGCGCCGCGCAGCGTGGCCCCGTGGTCGGCCGGCCTTGCCGGCGTCCTTGCGTTAGTCCCGGCATGGGTCGCGCTTGTGTGGCTGCGTTATCTCCCGAACGGGCAGTATTGGGTACTTTTCACACTTCTGCTGGTGTGGGGTGCGGATGTCGGCGCTTACTTCGCGGGCCACCGTTTTGGCCACACGCGTCTCGCGCCTGCTGTTTCGCCGGGTAAGACGTGGGAAGGCGTGATCGGGGGCTTCGCTCTGAGCGCCATCGTGGCGGTCGCCGGGAGCGCATGGTTCGCGCTGCCGTTGTATGCATTCGTACCCTTGTGTCTGGCTGCAGTAGGCTTCTCGATTGTGGGTGATCTCACCGAGAGCCTCCTGAAACGCTTCGCGGGCGTCAAAGACAGCGGTACTCTCTTTCCGGGCCATGGGGGCGTAATGGATCGAATCGATAGCGTGACGGGCGCGGCACCGGTGTTGTTTTTCGGACTCACTATCCTGGGGGTGGTGGCGTGATCGGCGTAGCGGTACTCGGGTCTACCGGCTCGATCGGCGAGAGCACTCTCGATGTGGTCGCGCGCCATCCTGATCGGTTCAAGCTGGTGGCCATCGGCGCTAATCGCAGCGCTGCGAAGCTCGCCGACCAGATTGCGCGCTATCGTCCCGCGTATGCGGCGCTCGCCGACGAGACGGCCGCGGGCGAGCTGAAACGACTTCTCGGTAACACCGCGCCTCAAACACGGATCCTGGCCGGCGAGGGCGCCCTTACCGAAATCGCCGCGATGTCCGAGGTCCACAGTGTGATGGCGGCGATTGTCGGTGGGGCTGGTCTGCGCTCCACGCTCGCTGCCGCGCGCGCCGGCAAACGCCTCTTGCTAGCGAACAAAGAATCACTCGTGATGGCCGGCCCGTTGCTGATGGACGCGGTGCGTGTCGGCGGCGCGGTACTGCTGCCGATCGACAGCGAGCACAACGCGATCTTTCAATGCATGCCGCATAACACGCGTGTGGGAACACCTCCGCCCGGCGTGCGGCGTGTGCTTCTGACAGCCTCCGGCGGTCCGTTTCGCGACTGGACTCGGGAGGCTATTGCGACCGCGACTCCCGAGCAGGCGTGCGCTCATCCCAACTGGGTGATGGGACGCAAAATCTCCGTGGACTCCGCGACCCTCATGAACAAAGGCCTCGAGCTCATCGAAGCCTGTTTGCTGTTCGCCGTGCCGCCGCAGCAGGTCGAAGTCGTCGTCCATCCCCAGAGCATCGTCCACTCCGCCGTGGAGTACCTCGATGGCTCCGTGCTGGCGCAGCTCGGCTCGCCCGACATGCGAACCCCAATTGCTCACGCGCTCGCGTGGCCCGAGCGAATCGCCTCCGGTGTAGAATTCCTGGATCTGATCAAGACGGCGCGTCTCGATTTCCGCGCGCCTGAGCCCGACAAGTTCCGTTGCCTCGCGCTGGCACAGGCCGCGGCACGGGCCGGTGGACTGACGCCGGCCGTTCTCAATGCCGCCAACGAGGTCGCCGTGCAGGCGTTCCTGGACCGCCAATTGAACTTTCTGGACATCGCAGCAGTCATTGAGACCGTAGTCGAACAAAGTGACGGTGGGGTCATCGGCTCGCTCGAGGATGTTCTGGCGGCCGATCACGAAAGTCGGCAGCGCACGGCTGAGCGGATAAAAAGCGAGTGTGCTCACGCATGAGTGTGGTCTGGCAAGCGTTGTGGTTCATAGTGGCCGTGAGCGTGCTCGTTACGGTGCACGAATTCGGCCATTACTGGGTTGCGCGCCGCCTGGGGTTCAAGGTGCTGCGCTTCTCCGTCGGCTTCGGTAAGCCGCTGCTGAGCAAGGTCGCCGGTCCCGATCGCACCGAATACGTCCTGGCCTCCATCCCGCTCGGGGGCTACGTGAAGATGCTCGATGAGCGCGAAGGTCCGGTGCCCGCCGCAGATCTGCATCGCTCCTTCACGCGCAAGCCACCGTGGCAGCGCATCCTGGTCCTGGTCGCGGGTCCCGCTTTCAACATCCTGTTCGCCATTGTCGTGCTCTGGGGCATGTTCTGGTGGACGGGTACCGATGAGGCGAAGCCGATCGTCGGTGAAGTTGCGCCGAGCTCCGTAGCGAGCGTTGCCGGCCTGCGCAAGGGCGACGAGATACGTGCCATCAATGGCGCGCCGGTCGTCGGCCAGCGCGATGTCGTGTTCGATCTGCTGGATGCGATGAGCTCGCACGGTAACGCGGCCCTGTCGGTGCGCGGAAGCGATGGTGGCACGCGTGTCGCGACGCTGAGCGTGCCCGATAGCGCGCAGCGAGTTCGCCTGACGGAGCCCGCGGAGCTTTTCAGGGGCTTGGGTTTCGAATTCTGGTTGCCGCCGGTTCCTCCGGTGCTCGGCGTCGTCGACTCAGATGGTCCTGCGGCGCATGCGGGACTGAAAGCGGGCGACCGTATCGTCTCGATCGGTGGAACGTCGACGAACGACTTCAACGACGTCGTAAAACGCATCAAGCCCCATCCCGGCGAGAGCCTCGACCTTACTTATAGTCGTGGGGGGATGGAGCACACGGTCGCCGTGCGGGTGGCGAGCGACGATGGCGGGGATGGGAAACACATCGGCCGCATAGGCGTGAAGGTGGCGCAGCCGAGCGTTACACTTCCTGACAGTTTTTTCCTCCACACTGACTTTACGCTCATGGGCGCGCTGGGGCGTGCCACGGAAGAGGCGTGGAGCATGACGGTGATCCAGGGACGCCTGGTTGCACGTATGCTCACGGGGCACGTGTCGGTAAAGAATTTGAGCGGTCCGTTGTCCATCGCCGAATACGCGGGGGAGTCGGCGGATGCGGGAGCGGCGTCGTTTTTGGAGTTCCTTGTCCTGATCTCCCTGTCGTTGGGGTTTCTGAATATGCTGCCCATCCCGATTCTCGACGGCGGGCAGATTGTCTTCCAGGCCGTCGAATGGCTGAAGGGCAGCCCGCTATCCGAACGGGCGCAGGCCTTTGGCACGCAGGTCGGCATAGCGTTGCTCATCCTTCTGATGGGTGTGGCGCTCTTCAACGATATCGCGCGCCAGTTCAGTTGAATGCTTAGGGGACCGAGGGTCCGTGCTTGCCCGGGTCGAGCGGCAGTGCGGTGGCCTCGTATAACAGTCGTAAAAACATTGCATAGAAAGTCACTGGTGGTTGAAGCATGAAGCGTCGCGTCGTTATGGTCTCGGTCGCACTGTTTGTGCACGCTGCGCTGGCGCACGCTCAGACCCAGCTCCCCGTACAAACAACTACGCCGAGCGAGGCGGACTTCACCGTCGGGGACATCAAGATCGAAGGCCTGCAGCGGGTCTCCGAAGGTACGGTCTACAACTACCTGCCGGTGAACATCGGCGATCACCTCACCGCGCAGCGGGTGCGGGAAGCCATCCGCGCGTTGTATGCCACTAACTTCTTCCGCGACGTGCAGATGCGCCGCGACGGCAATACCCTCGTGGTCGTGGTGCTCGAGCGCCCCTCCATCGAGAGCTTCGAGATCACGGGCAACAAGGACATCAAGACCGAGGACCTGCAGAAATCCCTGCGCAACGTCGGCCTCGCCACCGGCAAGACCTTCGACCGCTCGGTCCTCGAGGACGTGACGCAATACCTCACCGACCAGTATTTCAGCCGCGGCAAGTACGGCGTGCGTGTGGATACGAAGGTCGACGAGGAGTCCGGCAACCGCGTCAAGATCAAAATCGAGATCAAGGAAGGCAAGCGCGCCAAGATCCGCCAGATCAACCTGGTCGGCGACACGAAGTACAAGCAGAAGGAAATCCTCGATACCCTGGAGCTGAAGACGCCGAACTGGCTCTCCTGGTACAAGCAGGATGACCGCTACTCGCGCGAGACCCTGCAGGGCGACCTCGAGAAGGTCCGCAACTTCTACATGGATCGCGGCTACGCCAACTTCAACATCGAGTCCACGCAGGTCGCCATCGCTCCCGAGAAGGACGACATCTTCATCACCGTCAACCTGCTGGAGGGCGATGTCTTCAAGCTGTCCGACATCAAACTCGCCGGCACGTTCGTGGTGCCGAAGAAAGAGCTCGAGCAGTTGGTGCTGGTGCAGAAAGGCGACACCTTCAACCGCAAGCTCATCACCTCCACCCAGGAGCTCATCCAGAACCGCCTGGGGCGCGACGGCTATGCATTCGCGAAGGTCGAGCCCGTGCCGACACCCGACAATGCGACCCACACGGTGTCGTTGACGTTCTTCATCGACCCAGGCAATCGCGTGTATGTCCGTAACATCACGTTCTCCGGCTCGAACCGGATCAACGACGAAGTGCTGCGCCGTGAAATGCGCCAGCTCGAGGGTGGCTGGCTCTCCAACACTTCGCTGGAGCGTTCCAAACAACGTATCCAACGCCTGCCTTACGTGAAGACCGTCGACTTCGAGACGACCCCGGTGACGGGCGCGCCCGACCTGGTGGACGTGAACTACAAGATCGAGGAGGGCCCGAGCGCCCAGCTGGGCGGCGGTATCGGCTACTCCGAAACCTACAAGTTCCAGTTGAACGGCAGCTACTCGGATGCGAACTTCCTGGGCACCGGCCAGCGCGTCGCCATCGAGTTGAATGGCGGCGCCTTCAGCAAGGTCTACAGCATCCAGGAAACGAATCCGTACACCACGGTCGACAACCTGCAGCGCACGATCTCGCTCACCTATCGTGACGTGACGCAGTTCGTCTCGTCCTCATCGAACTTCTCGCAGAAAACCTTCAGCGCCGGACCCACGTGGGCGTATCCGCTCACCGAGTTCCAGTTCATCCGCTTCGGCACCGTGTTCGAGGACTCGCAGCTGCTCACCAGCTCCATCGGCAGCGCCCTGCAGGCGCAGCAGTGGGTGCAGCAGAACGGTCATCCGTACTCCCGCGTCGGCCACGACGACAGCTCTAACAACGAGTACGTGTTCTATGGCACGAACTTCAAGGACTTCGAGCTCGTCGCCGGTTGGGATTGGGATACCCGCAACCGCACGCTGTTCGCCGATCGCGGCTCGCGTTTGTCGATGTCTATCTCGTCAACCGTGCCCGGCGCGGATGTGGAGTATTACATTGCGAACGCGAACTTCGTGCACTACATACCGCTGTGGAAGAACTTCGCGTTTGTGACGAACGCGGGTATCGACTACGGCGAGCCCTTCGGCCACACCACGTCCATTCCGCCGTACCGCCAGTTCTTCGGCGGCGGTCCCGACAACGTGCGTGGCTATCGCGAGAGCCGCCTTGGACCTACCGACCAGTTCGGCAACCCCTACGGCGGCAACATGCGCATCACGAGCCAGAACGAGCTCATTTTCCCGATGCCGGCGAAGTGGCGCAGCAGCGCCCGCGTAAGCGCCTTCTTCGACATGGGTGGTGTCTACGAGACCGGCAGTAAGCTGACGTTCTACGGGCCGGACGGCGTCACTCCCGAGAGCTACCGGCTCACCGAGTGGAGCGATATCCGGCGCTCGGTCGGTGTGGCTGTGCAGTGGCTGGCCCCCCTGGGACTCTTCCGGTTCAGCCTGGGTGTCCCGTTGAATGCCCAGCATGGCGACGGGGTCACCAAGTGGGGCGACCAGACCGAGGTCTTCCAATTCTCGATCGGGCAGGCGTTCTAGCGCATAATAGGGGATTACACTCCCCATCCGTAATTTGAGGTAGGTATTGCCGTGAAGCGCTTGATCAGCACCCATTCCTTGGCCTGGATCGTTGCCATAACGGGCGCCTTTGCCGTCCTGCCGGCGTGGGCCGCCGATCTGAAGATCGGTGTTGTCGATTATGGCAAGCTCATGGAAGCCTCGCCGCAGGCGAAAACCGTGGTCGACGCCATCCGTACGGAGTTCACCCCGCGCCAGCGCGACCTGCAGAACGAGCAGCAGTCGCTGAAGGCCAAGGAAGAGCGACTGCAGAAAGACGGCGCCACCATGACCGAGGATCAGCGCCAGCGGACCGAGAAAGAGTTGCGCGACAGCTATCGCGACCTTTCCCGCAAGCAGCAGGAAGTGCAGGACGACTTCAACGCGCGTCGTAACGAAGAGATGTCTCGTCTCCAGAAAATCCTCATCGAAGAGGTGCGGGTTTATGCGAAAGCGCAGAACTTCGACTTGGTGATCGCCGATGGCGTCATCTATTCGACGCCCACGCTCGACATCACCCCGGCGATCCTCACGGCTCTGCAGTCGCACGCGCCCGCCGCGAAGACGTCTGGTCCGGCAGCGCCGGCGCCGAAACCGCAGGGGAAGTGAGCGTCGGGGCCCGTTGAGGAGCCCTTTTCGCTCACCCTGTTGGCTTAGTTATGGCGGTGTCGCTGGGAGAACTCGCTGTTCGGTTCGGCTGCGAACTGCGCGGCGATCCCGACGCGAGTGTAGAACGGGTAGCAACGTTAGGGGGCGCGGACGCGCGCTCGCTCTCGTTTCTGGCTAATCCGCGCTACAAGGCGCAGTTGGCGCAAACGAAGGCGGGCGCCGTCGTTCTCGATCCCGA
>Ga0209169_10002858_pt1 | contig 10267 bp, 9 predicted proteins | sample HubBroMetageWRM4_FD_188346 | JGI IMG/M metagenome (GOLD analysis project Ga0209169, IMG submission 188346) | Warmed soil microbial communities from the Hubbard Brook experimental Forest, New Hampshire - Hubbard Brook CCASE Soil Metagenome WRM 4... | ecosystem: Environmental > Terrestrial > Soil...
AGGGTTTCATGCAGTTCGGTCGGCGGCACCATGTCATACTCCACCGCGTATCCCGCGCGAATCATCCTGCACGACTCGAGTCCGGGAAGTGAGTGCAGCATCTCGAGTTGGATTTCGGCCGGCAATGACGTCGAGAAGCCGCCGACGTACAGCGTCGGCTCCTCCCAACCCTCCGGCTCGATGAAGATCTGGTGCGACGGATTATGCGCGAACTTGACGACTTTGTCTTCAATCGAAGGACAATACCGCGGACCCACACCGCGGATCAGATCCAAACCGTAAAGCGGTGACGCTTCTAAGTTATCGCGGACGAGCGCGTGAGTGCGCGCGCTGGTTTGGGTGACGTAACAATGCAGTTGCGGACCGGCGAACTGGTCGGCGCTGCCGTACGAGAAGAGCAGCGGCCGCGGACTCGGCGGCTGCGCGAGCATTGCGTCGTAATCAACGCTGCGCTTGTCGATTCGCGGAGGGGTCCCCGTCTTCAATCGCGCGGTCGGAAACCCGAGGCGCCGCAAGCAGGCGGCGAGACCGATCGCGGGTGCCTCGCCGAACCGCCCCTCGGCGCGAACGACGCTGCCGCGGAAGGATTTCCCTCCCAAGAAGGTTCCGGTCGCGAGCACGACTGTGGCCGCCCGGTAACTTCGACCGTCGGAACAGAGGACGCCGCGCACGGCTCCGTTCTCGACGACGAGGTCCTCCACAAGCCCCTGCACGATTGCCAGATTGGGCTGCCCGCGGAGCGTCGAGATGGCTAGGCGAGCGTATGCCGGCTTGTCCATCTGCTGGCGCAGCGCGCGCACCGACGGGCCTTTGCTCTCGTTGAGGAAACGGGCGTGCAGGCTGCACTGGTCGGCGATCGCACCCATCGCGCCGCCGAGCGCGTCGATTTCGCGCACCAGCTGCCCCTTGGCACTTCCGCCGATCGACGGATTGCAGGGCAAAGTGCAGATCTTCTCGGGGTCGCCCGTGACGAGCAGCGTCGGCACGCCAAGCCGGGCGGCCGCGAGGGCTGCTTCGACGCCGGCATGACCGCCGCCGACGACGATCGTGCCGGCGTCGCGCACGCGAGGTTCCTAGGTCGTTCCTTGGCCCGGCACGTGCGAGCGCAGACGGAACGCGAAGCCGATCATGATGATGCCGAAGACGATTGCATATGCCGCGATGATATAGATGACGGTGAGCGCACCGATGATCGGAAAGAGCAGCATCAGGACGCCGAATGCGATTGACGCGATGCCGCCGATGATCAACCATATTTCGTTCGAAATGTGTTTGCGCAGTTGCACCGCCGCAACGATCTCAAGGATTCCGGTGATAAATGCCCAGGCGGCGATCGTGAGATAGAGTGCGGCAATCGTAATCCGAATGTCGTACCACGTGATCGCGGCGATCAGAATGCCGACGAGGCCTTCGAGCAGGAAGGGCCACCAGCGCTGCTGGTGCTCGACCGCGCGAACCGCTGCAATGATCGCAAAGATGCCGTCGACAAGCGCGTAGGCACCGAACAAAATCGCAATCGTTATCCAGGTTAACCCCGGCCAAGTAAAGGCCAGCAGTCCGAAGATGATCGCAGCGAGCCCGCGGATCAGCCACAGCCACCACGTGCGCGCGACCGCATTGATTACGGGCGTTCCCGCTATCGCGCTAGTGGAGAACATTGCCGTTCTCCAAGTAAACGCGTTGCACCGAACAGCGTTTCGCCGTCGGTCCGTTCCACGGCTGACCGGTTAACGCATTGGTCAGGTTGTGATTGATTTGCGCGCCGCGCGCGAAGCTGCCCTTGTCGATGAGGATGTATTTATGACCGCCGTAGTTCACGAGAAAGTCTACCTCCGTGGCTGGCGAGTCGTGAGTGTTGTAGTAGACAACATTGATGCCGTTGGTCAGGTTGCTTCCGTTGGAGTTGACGACACAGCTGGTGATCGTCACCCCATGCGCCGATCCGGTCTTTGCAGCTGTCGCCGGCAGCGCGATCGCACAGAGCGCGGCGACGGCCAAGAGCGTACGTTTCATCCGGTGCCCCCTTATTTTCCAATGCAAAAGCGGGAGAAAATCCCGTTGATAACCTCTTCGGCGGCAACCCGCTCGCTTACATGCCCCAACGCTGAAAAAGCGCGCTGAAGGTCAGTCGCGACGAAATCCAGCGGCTCTTGGGCATTCAAGGCTTCACCGGCACGCGTCAGGGCATCGACGGCCGCGTTAACGGCATCGAATTCGTGAAGCGAAGCGAGGTGCGGCCGTGCGGCGTCGAGCGTTTCGCCACCCCACCCAACGGCCGCGATCGCGTCGCGCACGAGCGATAACGTCCGGTCGTCGTGGACGCTGCCGACGATCGCCTGCAAATCTTTCCAGCCGCGCATGCCGACCGTGCCAAGATCCGCTTTGTTGAAGAAGATAATCCGCTCCCGGTCGCGCGTACGATCCAGCAGCTTTTCGGCGTCGGGGCCGAGCGGTTGCGACCCGTCGATGACGACCAGCGCAACGCGGGCCGCCTCGAGCGCGCGCTCGGTGCGCTCGATGCCCGCCGTTTCAAGTCGATCGGCATGCGTCCGAATTCCGGCCGTGTCGACGAGTCGAACCGGTACGCCTTCGACGATAAGGGTCTCCTCGATCGTGTCGCGCGTCGTGCCGGGAATCTCGGAGACGATTGCGCGTTCGCTGTCGAGTAGAGCGTTGAGGAGCGACGACTTGCCGGCATTTGGGGGACCGACGATTGCGACGCTTACGCCTTCGCGCATTAGCCGTCCGAGCTCGCCGTCGTGCCGGAGCCGCTCGAGACGGTTCCGCAGCCGGGCTAGTTCTTCGCTAAGCGACCGACGGCCGGGCTCGGGAACCTCATCGGGAAAGTCGATCGTGCCGGCGAGCTCCTCGAGCACGCGGGCCAACGCGGCCCGCAGCGCCCGCACCTCGATGGCCAGGCCGCCCCCAAGGTTCGCCAGCGCAGCGCGCAACGCCGCACGGGTCTCGGCGCCGACGACGTCGGCAACGGCGGCCGCGGTGGAGAGATCCAGCTTCCCATTGAGAAAGGCGCGCCGGGTAAACTCGCCGGGCTCGGCCAGCCGTGCGCCGCAGGCCAGCAGAGCCCGCGCGACTTCGCGCGCCACCACCGGCGAGCCGTGCACCTGGAGCTCGAGCATCTCCTCGCCGGAATAGCTGCGCGGCGCCGTAAAGCGAATTGCTAGGCCTCGATCGAGCTCCTCACCGAGTTCGTCCACGATCGTCGCATAGGTCGCAACCCGCGCGTGGAGTGCTGATTTCGTCCGAACCAGCCGGCGTGCAAGAGCGGGAACCTCCGGGCCGCTAACGCGCACGACGGTGATGGCTCCCTTTCCCGGCGGAGTCGCAATCGCGACGATCGTATCGCCGCTTTGCATGATTATTAGAGGCCCAGGCGGCTTGGCCGCTGGGGGGCGCGGAGCCCTTGGGCGTAGCGCCTTTTCAACTGGTGGGGTCCCCGCTTAGCGAAAGCTCAGTGGGGGGACTCAGCGAGGAAAGATGACGACTCGCCGCTCGGGTTCCTCTCCCTCGGATTCGGTTCGCACCACCTCCGAGCTGGCGAGGGCGAGATGGACGATCTTTCGCTCGGAGGGAAGCATCGGCTCGAGCTTTTGCGCTTTTTGCTCGCGGATGACGCGCTCGAGTGTCGCAAGCGCGAGATTTTTGAGCTGATCGGCCCGATGAGCGCGATAACCTTCCGCGTCGATCGTATAGTAGCGGCGATTCGAACGGACGCCGGAATTGAACGAGTTGTTGAAGAGAAGATTGAGTGCTTCGAGCGTGTTGCCGTGGCGGCCGATCAGCATGCCAAGATGCGGCCCGTTGATCTCGAGATACTCGCCCTCAGGTCGTCCGATGTAGCCAATGTCGACGGGCCCGACGCCCATGCGTTCGAGAATCTCGCGCAGCAAATCGCGCGCCGGCTTAGCGTCTTCGGGCACCTCCGCGCCGCGAACGCGATCGCTCGCAGCGTTGCGCCGGGAATCGCGTGGCCGGCGCGTGCCTCCGCCGCGACCCCCGCCGCCAGGCTTTCCGCCAATCGTGCGGTCGCGGATGTCCGCTGGTTGTTCTTCGAACTCGAAATCGTCTTCGTAGAGCATGTGATAACCTATGCGCCTCTTTTGTTCTTACGCTTCGACCGCGAAGTTCGCGGCGGCTTCGATTTCGTCACGCCGTTGCCGCTGGAAGCTGCCGGTATTGCGGCTGCCTTTGCGGTACCGCCAACCTCGGCGGTAATAACGTGCTCGCTATCGATCAGCGCGAGCGGTTGGTGATAACGGCGCAGCAGATAAAACTGCTGCGCCATCGTGAAGATGTTATACGCGAACCAGTACAGCACCATCGCCGATGGCCAGTGATATTTCCAGCCGAGGAAGCCCAGCATAACCGGCGAGATCACCGCCATCATGCGCTGCGTTTGCGCCTGCTGTGGATCGGTTGCCGGCATGCTGACGTATCGGACGCTCAGGTACATCGAAAGCGCGTAGAGCAAGATCAGAACGAGATCCGGCTGGGCGAGACTTTGCGCAAAGATCTTTGCGCCAAACATGGCGGGTGCCGATACGGCCTGCGTGAACGTGCTGCCGATCCAGAGCCATCCCTGATTCGCGAACAGCGCCTTGTGATTCATCACCACGTAATAGACGCTGATGATGACGGGGTATTGGACCAGCAACGGTAAGCAGCCGGCGGCCGGATTAACCTTGTGCTCCTTATAGAGCGCCATCGTCTCTTGCTGCTGCTTTTGTTTATCGTCTTTGTAGCGCTCTTGCACGCGTTTGATCAACGGCGCGATTTTCTGCATCTTGAGGAATGCTTTGAACTGCGCGGTGTTGAGCGGCCAGAAGAGCAGCCGGATGAGCGCCGCCAGAATAACGAGGCTCCATCCGAGGTTGTTAATCGGCTTGTCGATTCCCCAAACGACCCCCGAAATAATATTGACGATCGGGTCGAGCCATGAGGCGGCAAGCAGCAAATGCACGCCTAGGCTCCTTTGCCCCGCCCAGGGACGAAATCGACGCCGCCCGGATTCCACGGATGACAGCGCGCCAAACGGGCGATCACCAGCCCCGTACCGCGCAACGCGCCATGATCCTTAACGGCAACCAGGGCGTACTGCGAACACGTCGGATAGAAACGGCAGCTTGCGGGAAGGAGGGGGGAGATCGCGAGTTGGTAGAGCCGGATCGCACCGACCAGAAGAAGCCGCATGCGCTCTAGTACACCGGTCCCAGCGCCGAGGTTACTTCGCCGCGCAGATCCGAGTAGCTGGCGGCTGCTGCGATCGGACGTGCCACGACGAGCAAGCGCATCGTGCGTTGGCGAGCGAGCGCTTCATGAACGATTGCCGCAAGCCGGCGGCGCAATTTGTTGCGAATGACGGCCTTCCCGATTGACTTACTTACCGTGATGCCGACCAGCGACGTAGGATCGCCAGTGAACGGAGGACCACGATAGATGATGAGGCTCTTGGTCGAAACACGGCGTCCCTGCCGGCGCAAACGGGCATAGTCTGCCTGGCGGCAAAGGCTCGCGAAACGGCGCATTAGACCGTGAGGCGATGACGCCCCTTCTTGCGGCGGCGCGCGAGCACCCTACGGCCCTGCTTCGTGCTCATCCGTTCTAAGAAACCGTGTACGCGTTTACGGCGGCGATTGTGCGGCTGATAAGTCCGCTTCATAACGTCCCTTTAGGCAAAAGAGTAGTGCTCCACACCTGGTGGCAGGCAGCCCCTGATTATAGCTAGCGCCGGGGCGGCCCGCAAGCTGCTTCGAGAAAGGTTAGTGTCCCGTTCGTCGCGTCGAGCTCGGCTTCCACTCCGATCGGGAGCACCCATTGAGCCTGAATATGGCCGATCGGCGCGCCGGTAGCGGCCGGGCGGCCGAGCGCTTTCAGGCGTTCTTCGATCACCTCGGCGGCGGAGTGGGTGGGGAACGGGGCCGTGCACTTGGTGCACTGCCCGATGAGGATTCCGCGAGCCGCCGAGAGCTGGCCGGCAAGGTCGAGCTGCGTCAGCATGCGGTCGATTCGGTAGGGTGCCTCTTCCGTTTCTTCCAAAAATAGGATGGCGCCATCGGTCGGAACTGCATACGGCGTCCCGACCAAAGCCGCCACCAACGCGAGGTTTCCCCCCGCCAACCGCCCGCGAGCTCGTCCAGGGACCACCGGCCGGGCGCCGCCGGCCGGGCTGAGGGGCTGATCGTTGAAGAGCGCGGCTTCGAGGTAAGTGCGGGCGACGCCGCTCCAGGATGACCCGTGCGCACCGACCGGTCCATGGAACGTCACCACCCCGCTGCGAGCCGTTACCGCGTTGAGCAGCGCCGTCAAATCGGAGAATCCCATGACGATCTTGGGATCGCGCCGGACCGCTTCGTAGTCGAGCAACGGGAGGAGGCGCATCGTCCCATAGCCGCCGCGAATGGCGACGATCGCGCGAACGCCGGCGTCGGCTGCCATGGCGTTGAAGTCGGCCGCGCGCTGGGTATCGCTTCCGGCGAGGTAGCCGTTTTGCTCGTGCACATACTTCCCCAGCACCGGCAGGAGCCCAAGGCTTTCGATGTGCGCGACGGACTCCGCGATGTCATCGCGGGTGGGAGGCGACGCCGGCGCAATTAGGCCGACTCGATCGCCGCGAACGAGCATCGGCGGCTTTTCAACGATCGCCGGAAATCGCGGAACGAGCGGTACCATGCCTGCCAGCAGCGTCGTTTGAAGGAAATCACCACGAGTCCTCACCACGCATTGGGTTCGAAAACGACCGGGTGATTTACTCGGCGGGGAAGCACCTGGATGTCGCCGTAACTTGCTGAAGTTTTGAGCGTTTCGAGTATGCAGCCGCCTGGCCGACGCCGCGTCGTGGTCACCGGGTTGGGCGCAGTGACCCCGGTCGGCAACACCCGCGATGAGTTTTGGAGGCGTCTGGTTGCAGGGGAGTCGGGCATGGCGCCGATCACGGCCTTCGACGCCAGCGACTTCGACACGCGCATCGCCGCCGAAGTCAAGGACTTCTACCCCGAGCAGCTGATTGGGCGCAAAGAGGCCCGGCGAATGGACCGTTTCACGCAGTTTGCTTTCGTCGCCGCTCGTGAAGCGATCGAAGACGCAAAGCTGCCCCAAGATGAGGAGTTTAAGGCCCGGGTCGGCGGCGTGATCGGGACCGGCATCGGCGGCATTATCACGTTTTGGCTCAACTCCGACAAAGCCAACGAAAACGGAACCTGGGCGAAGGTGACGCCCTTCTTCATCCCGATGCTCATGGCAAATGCCGCACCGGCGCACATTTCGATGGCCTTCGGATATCGCGGGCCGTTCTTTGCAGCAGCCAGCGCCTGCGCGAGTGCAAACGACGCCATCTGCACGGCCTACAATGCGATCACCTACGGCGATGCGATCGCTATGGTCGCCGGTGGAAGCGAGGCGACGGTCTCACCCTTGGCGATCGGTGGATTCTCCTCGATGCGTGCGATGTCGACACGCAACGACGATCCTACCCGCGCCAGCCGGCCGTTCGATCGCGAACGCGACGGCTTCGTTCTCGGCGAGGGTGCGGGCATTCTCATTCTCGAGGAGTACGAACATGCTCGCGCTCGGGGCGCTTCGATTTACTGCGAGGTGCTGGGTTACGGGCAGTCGTCTGATGCCTACGATCTCGTTGCGCCCGACCCCGGCGGCAACGGCGTAAAGCTGGCCTTCGCGCGCGCGTTTGCCAGCGCCGGCATAACGCCCGACGACGTCGATTACATTAACGCGCACGGAACATCGACACCAGTAGGCGATCCGGCGGAATCGAAGGCAATCGAAAGCACCTTCGGCGAGCATGCCTACAAGATCGGCGTCAGCTCGACCAAGTCGATGCACGGTCACGCCCTCGGCGCGGCGGGTGGAATCGAAGGCGTTGCGACCGCATTGGCGGTTGCGCACGACGTCATGCCGCCGACGACGAACTACGAGTTCCCCGATCCCGAATGCAGGCTCGATTACGTCCCGAACGTCGCGCGCCGTGCGCCGATTCGTACGGCGCTCTCGAACTCGTTTGGGTTCGGCGGCCACAACAGCGTGATCGTCTTCGGTAAGGTGCGATCCGGCAAGTCGTGAGCGGCGAGAGCCATCGGCGACGCCTTCGCGGACTGCTTCGCCTTGCCGGCGCCCGCGTACCGAGCGACTTGGGCTTATTCGACGTTGCCCTCGTGCACCAGAGCTATGCACGCGAGCGGGGCGGAGCTTCGAACGAGCGAATGGAGTTCCTGGGTGATTCGATCCTTGGCGCCGTCACCGCCGATTGGCTTTTCGAACGCTTTACCGACGAGCCCGAGGGCCTGCTGACGCTCCGAAAAGCCGCTATTGTCAACGACGGGCAGTTGGCGCGCACGGCCCAGCGGCTCGGTTTTGGCGCGTTGATCGCGCTTGGAGCCGGAATGCGGGCCGGCGGCGGCGAGGAGAACACGTCCGTCCTCGCCGGTGCTTTCGAAGCATTCGTGGGGGCGCTCTACCTTCGCTTCGGTCTTGAAAAGGCGCGCCATTTCGTCGTCACGCAACACGTCGATGGACTCGATCACTCTACCGACGCGCTTCTCGACTCGAAGACGCGACTGCAGCATTACGCGCAAGAGCATCTTGCCGCCACGCCCATCTACCGTGAAACGAGCCGCGGCACGCCGCAGCGTCCATCGTTTAAATCGCGCGTCAGCGTCAACGGACACATCTTAGGAAGAGGCGAGGGTCTCTCGAAGAAGGCCGCTCAGCAGGCCGCGGCGGCGGCCGCACTCCTCTCGATTGCCGAAGCGACGCAGGCGGTTCAATGAAGCTGAAGCGCGTTCGGGCCTTCGGATTCAAGACGTTTGCCGAACCGACGATGTTGGAGTTCGGCGACGGCGTCACAGCGATCGTAGGACCGAACGGATCGGGCAAGTCGAATCTCGTCGATGCGTTTCGCTGGGTACTGGGCGAGATGTCGACCAAGAGCATTCGGTCGGGAAGGCTTGAGGACGTCATCTTCTCGGGAAACGAGTCGCGCAAACCGCTCGGTCTCGCCGAGGTTTCGATTCTCTTCGACAACGCCGACGGCAAACTCCCGATCGAGTTCGCCGAAGTCGAGATGACCCGGCGCGCTTATCGCGTGGGCGAGAGCGAATACTTCATCAACCGCACGCCGGTGCGCTTGCGCGATATCGTCGATCTCTTGATGGGAAGCGGTTTAGGCCCCGGATCGTACGCGATCGTCTCGCAAGGGCAGATCGACGCGATTCTCACCAGCAAGCCCGCCGATCGCCGCGCGCTCTTCGAAGAGGCGGCTGGGATCGGAAAGTTCCTCTCACGCAAACACGAATCGTTGCGCCGACTCGAGCGAACAGAGGCAAACGCGATTCGCGTCAGCGATCTGATCGCCGAACTTGGCCGGCGGATCCCCGAGCTTGAGACGCAGATGCGCCGCGCTCGGCGATATCGCCGAGTCAGCGTGCGCGTACGCGATCTCGAGATTCTCGGCTATTTGCGCTCCAGCGCGTCGCGACGAGCCGAGTGCGAGTCGTTACGCGAAGAATCGGCGAAGAACGAGGGGTTTCGCGGCGCGGCAGCGGCGAAGGCGGGCGCCCTCGGCGAGGAGCTCGCGCGGGTGCGAACGCAGGTCTATCGCTGCGAGCTGCAGCTCGAAGAGCTGCGTTCGCAGGCCCAGCGCCGTCGTGAGGAACTCGCCCAAATAGAGGCGCGATATGCAGCCGCGCTAGCGCGGCGCGAAGCGCTCGAGCGGCAATCCACGCGAACGTCGCAGGACGCCGCGCGCGTCGAACAAGAGCGAACGTCGCTCGCCGCTGCGATCGAAGAGTTGGAAGAGCGCCTTGCTCCGCTCGGGCAAGAGATCGAGAACTCGCGCGAGGGAGAACTTGCGGCGCACGCGGCGCTTGCGCAAGCCCGTGCAAGTCTCGATACCATCTTTACGCGGTTGCGCGAAGTCGAGGTGGGCGCCGCCGAAGTTGCGGCGCGCAAGGCCGAACGCCGCGCACAGGCGGGAAGCCTGCGTACCGAAGCAGAGCGCCTCGAAGTGGAAGAACGTGCCGCGCGCGAGCGCGCTGAAGCGCTCGAGATTGCGGCCGGCGGCGCGGCACATCGACACGCCGAACGCCGGCACCAGCTCGAGTTGCGCGAAGAAGAACTACTCGACGCCCGCGGGCGCGCAGAGGATGCCGTGCGCGAGGCGGCGCTTGCGCAGGACGAAGCGACCCGCGCCTCATCCGTCGCGCGCGATCACTCAGTCGAGTTGCGAGCCGCCGAGTCG
>Ga0209169_10002860_pt1 | contig 10257 bp, 7 predicted proteins | sample HubBroMetageWRM4_FD_188346 | JGI IMG/M metagenome (GOLD analysis project Ga0209169, IMG submission 188346) | Warmed soil microbial communities from the Hubbard Brook experimental Forest, New Hampshire - Hubbard Brook CCASE Soil Metagenome WRM 4... | ecosystem: Environmental > Terrestrial > Soil...
TAGGCATTGGTGTAGTTACGCTTTCAACTGGTTCCTGGTTCAGGGTCAATTGTACGAAAAATATGCTATAAGTTACGCTCGCAGCGACGTCAGAATGTCTTGACGGGCCGCTTGCCAGGCGGGCGCGAAACCTCCCGCCAAACCCATCACCAGAGCAAACAGAACTGAGGTAGCGAGGACATTCGCCGAGAAGCTCAGCGCTGGAATCACTACATGATTAAAGTGCAAGGCTGGGAAAGTAACCGGTATGCTTCCAAATAAATTTAGACTAAAGACAGTTTCGCTGAAGGTCAGCGAATTGCCGATCCCCGTGGTGTGGCCGTTGAAGGGGAGCGTCAGGGCGATACCGATTCCGGCTCCCAGCAACGAGAGTAACAGCGCTTCGAGCACGAAGGACGTGAGAATGCTGGGGCGGGAGAATCCGATGATTCTCAGGGTTGCGATCTCGCGCGAGCGGTAGGCGACTGCGGCATACATTGTATTCATGGCGGCGAAGCTGGAGCCGATGGCCATGATGATCGCGACAAATGTTCCGATAAATTTGATTGGTCCACCGGAGCTGGTCTGCTTTTCGTAGTAGTCGGTTTCGAGCGTGCCTTCCAATTTAAGCCGCTGATCATCGCTGACGCGGTTTTTCAGCGCGTCTGCTGCGACCGGGTCGGTGGCACGCAGATAGACGGACCCGTACCCTCCCTGGCGATCGAAGTCGGCGGCGATCTGGTTAACGTCGCCCCAGATTTCGGAATCATAAGATGTGCCGCCGGAGTCGAACACGCCTACCACCTTCCATTGGCCCTTGGCGAAGTCGAGAGTATCGCCGACGTTCGTGCCAGAAAAGCGATTATGGATGGAGTTTCCAATGACTACTTCACGCTGTCCTGGGGTGAACCAGCGACCCTCGAGCAGTTTCGCACCGGGACGTAGCGTGAGTCCCGCGGGCATGAGACCCCGAACTGAAACGTTGACTTCACCGGTGCCATCTTTGCGAGGCAGCACTACTACCACCACCCATTCACCGGAGGCGATTGGCTCTCCCTGGGCGTCTTTGGCGATGCCGGGGAGCGTTTTCAAAGTTGGAAAAAGGCTGGCGTCGAAGCCTCCTGAAAGCTCCGCCGTGGAGCCTTTGCGCATGACGAGGACGTTGATCGGATCGCCGCTGGACTTGAAAGCTTTATTCAGGCCTGCGAGCAGCGCCATCAGGAAAACGGCCGTGGTGACGGTGAGCGCGATGCCCAGCGCGGTCATGATGGTGAGGCCTTTGCGCAGCTTCAGATTGCGGATGTTATAGCTGATCGGAATCGCCATAGTTTTTATTCGCTGACCGTTATCCGGTGTAGCGCAAGCCCTCCACGATATCCAACTTGGCGGCGTGATAGGAAGGTAAAATTGCGCTCAGAAATCCGACCATCGCGGCGACGAACATGGCGAGCAGGAAGGTCGGGATAGTCACAGTCATCCCGAGGAAAAAGAATCCCATTCCAGGCGCATTCTTCAGAACCATCACCAGGAAAACCGCCAGCACGCAGCCCAGGACGCCGCCAACCAAAGCGACGGTAATGGATTCGCTCACATAAAGCCGGAGAATCGATTGCCGGGTAAAACCCAGTGTTTTTAGGACCGCAACTTCGCGGGTGCGTTCGCGGATTGACATGGCCATGGTGTTCGCGGACACGAGCAGGGTCGCGAACACTACCGCGAAGCAGATGCTCAAAATGAACGCTTTCACATTGCCGAGGCTATTAATGAAGCTGAGTTGGAATGCTTTTTCGCTCTCCGTTTTAGTGGGCTCGGGAGAGTTGCGGAACATAGCATCCACGGCGGCTGCGACCTTGGGAACGTCGTCCGGAGAATCGGCGAGAATGCCAAAAGTGCCAGCGCGATCTTTGGCAAAGGGAACTGCTTCCTCGACATATTTCTGGTTGAAGTAAACGGTGATGGTGGGCTGCGGGGCGGTGAAGATTCCGCGAATGGTGAGCTCGAGATTCATCGGGAAGATGGTGCCTTTGATGACGATACGATCACCGATTTTCCATCCATACTTCTTGGCCAGTTCACTATCCACTACGCAGCCGGCCCGATCGCGCTGCCAGGCAGCGAGCTGGTCGTCGGGAATTTTGAAGTCGGTCATCACTTTGAAAATTTCCGCGGGATCGGTGCCGAACTGGGCGAAGAAATTCTCGGGCTTGTCATCTTTGTACAATCCGCCAAACCACTGCGTGGGAGCGACCGCGACGACTCCTGGAACGGTGCGCATTTTTTCCCGGTAGTAAATCGGCATATTCTCGGTCAACGAAACGCGATGGCGAGTAATCAGGCGCTGGGCCGATTGAGCGTCTCCCTTATCAACGTAGAAGCTGTGCCAGACGGTCATCATCAGAGTCAGGAGCAGGAGAGAGAACGTGATGCTGAGCACGGTCAGAATGCTGCGGCGTTTGTTGCGGAACGCGCTCTTTCTGACGAAGCTGGTTAATGTCATGCGAGGTAGACTCCAAGACGGGCTGCACGGTTACAAGAAATTTACAGTGAGGGAAAACCAACCCCAATTACGTTAGCACTGAGGATAAAGCAGGGTTGTGATATGGACAACTGGGTTTAATTTTTTTCTCTAGCTGGCACATTTGTGAACGGTTCGGTTCAGACAGTCTCAGTGTGTCTTTGTTTGGGAAATGGTCAGATTGTAGATTGCGGAAGTGGGACGCGGCATCCCACTCATCGCAAAGAACGCGATGAGTGGGGCACCGTCTGTTGCGTTGGGTATTAACCATCAAACGGCATTTGAGTGTTTCAGTCTCCAGGTGGCGTGTACTCTACTGGGGGCCCGTTCCCATTTCCGCCTCCGTTGATTTCATCGAACGTCAGGGCTGCGCCGATCTGCTGGATGTAAATGTACCAAGTACTGCCCGCTGGGGGAGGATAGGTTGCGTTACTGAGATTAAACGAGCAACTGATCACGCCGCTGCTGGATGTGCAGTGCGAACCGGTCGGGAGGATGCTTTGCTCCGATAGATTAAGGTCTCCCGCGCCAGTGCCATACCAGATTTTGAACTGATCTATGGTTGTGGGAGAGGTGCAAGTTGAACTGGAGGGGCAAGTAACAGGGCTAGACAGTGCATCGGCGCTCCAACTTACGGTGGTTCCACCGGTGCCGCCGATTGTGGGAGTGGAAATGCGCCAGCAGTTATCGACGCCATTCTCGATGTTAGTTCCCTCCCCGTAATCGTTCCATGTCGCGAGAAGGATCCAGGGCAGCTGCTTTGAACTGCTGTAGCCCGCCTGAGCGATTGCTCCTGTGGATTGGGAGCCGCCCTCGAATTGGAAGAGCTGGCCGCACTGCCGCGCCAGAATATTGTGATTGTAGTTATTGTTGCTGCCATCAAAACCGGCGAAAAACGTGCCCATCTGAATCTGTCCGCTACTGGTGTAGGCTTGTTGAGCTAGCGTGTAATAGGAGCTGATGTAGTCGTAGGATTCGCACTCGCCATTCGAGTACCCGGGCCAAGCCCAGCAGAATTGGCTGCCCGGTTCGCTGTTGTTGAAGGCAAGGGGCTGAGGCCAGGCATAAGCACCGTCAACTTCGCCAAAGGTGCCATTCCACTCCTGGACAATCTTGTAGGGTGTTGCGTATTTGGACATATACGATTTAAGGGTCGACCATACGGGGCTTTGACCGCTGCACACGCTGCCATCGCTCGCCTCCCAGCACACCCCTGGAAAGTCGCTTTCACCGATAAAAGTCAACGTCATCGGATAACCGCTGACTGGGTCGGTAGAGTAATAGGATTGACGGCCCCAGTTATGGTCGATGTAATCATAAGCCGCTTCCAACGCCGTGATCACACAAGCACTGTTAGTTGTGCTCGCCGGACAACCGGGACTCCCGCCACTATAGCTCGTGGCCGTCATTCCTGAGGTGATGAGCCCTTTATCGATCATGATCATAAGCCCCAAATAACCCGAGGCCCTGGTAGCAAGATCGGCAGCTTCCGTAATAACGGTTTGATTGAGGAAAGTTTGCGGCGTTCCGTTATTGCAGCCGTCGCCATTACAGTTGCCATACCAGTCGGGACTAACATCCGTGAACCCCACCTCGTGCATGGTCGTATCCTGTAACTTCACGGTGGCTGCGACATTTTCGCTGTATCCAGTGCAGGGATGCAGAGAATAGCTTTCGTTCCCGCCGGGTCCGTAGTATTCGCAGTCGGGGTAGGTTGAGCCTTCGGGCGCAAACCAGGGCTGGTAAGCGGAGATGATTCTGGTTGTGGCTCCTGAGTACAAATAGCTTGTCTTGATAGAGATTGAGGAGACGTGGCCGGGCGTGGGATTCAGAACCTGCGTCTGGGCGTTGGTGTTTGCGCTGGCAGTTGTCAATTGAGAGATCTGGGAGACTGTGCAGTACGAAGGGTCCGCTGTACCTCCGCCGTCATAGCTACTGGACGAGCAAGCAGAGGTGTTATTCGAGGTTTGAGCACTTAGCGTCGAGGTGGGCTGCGCTGGGGTTTGGGCATTTGCCAGAACCAACAGTCCCCATAGGCATACGCAGAGATTCAAAACTGTGTATTTCATTCTGCTACTCCTTACTTACATGCAACTTACATTTCAAAACGGAGCATGAGATGTCGGTAAGGAACTTGCCGGTTGCTGTGCATAACTCGAAAGTTGAGTGGTCGGTGGGTAAGGCGAAGTTACCCGTGGACGTAAGCGACGAAAATATACGGGATACCGGTACGCCACTGCATTCATTGAGGGTGGCGGAAGTGGAGACGCCCGGGGCGGAGTGTTTAGGGTTTCGCTTCGCGACGCTGGGATGCTAGCCTCCTCAGTAAGGTGAATGCATGGAAGAGCGGGTTCTTATGATGCTCCGCGACCAGGTTGTCCCCATCATGCTGGGGACCGTGTTTCTATTTGTCGGCCTGATTGCGTTCGCCATCTCTGCTATTCGTGGTCGCGGGGTAAATCGCATCCTTCTCTGGTTCGGCCTGTTGAATATAGCGTGGGGAGCTCGCATGCTGGCATATGCACCAGCGGCGTTCGACATGCTCCCGCGATTCTTGTGGGGCAGCCGCCTCGATTTGATCGCTATTCTCTCCTACGTGACCGTCATTCCCGGACTACTTTTTTTCCTGGAAATGAGTCGTGGAATCGTGCGCCGGTTGTTGCAAATCTTGTTGCTGGTGGAGTTGCCGATCTGCGCCGCTGGAGTCAGCGCAGTGCTCTTTACCAAATCGCCTTACAGATTCATCCACTTCAGTAATGTGCTGGTGGTGTTATTCGTTCTGTTTATCGTGTTCGTGGTTGCCATTCCCGCCACAGCGAAGAAGTTCGGAATCCAGACCCACCGGATTTCCACGGTTGGCTTTCTCGTAGTGGGGGTTGCCGCGCTCTATGCCAATCTGAGGGGGTTTGTCGGCCTTCCGGAGTATCGGTTACTGGAACCTCTGGCCTTTGCCGTGTTGATCTTGTCGCTAGGATACGTCGTGGCCGAGAGGATCTTTACCGATGGTCGCCGCTTGGTCTCTATTGAAAAGGAGCTTGCCATCGCACGGGAGATCCAAACGTCGATTCTTCCTACCGGTGTTCCAGAAATCACAAGTCTCAATATCTGCGCTGCTTACCATCCGATGGCTGCCGTGGCCGGCGACTTCTATGAATTTATTCCGAAGGACGAGCACCGAGTAGGCTTTCTGATGGCAGACGTCTCGGGGCATGGTGTTCCCGCCGCGCTGATTGCTGCCATGATCAAAGTGGCGATGCAGTCGCTCGTGCACTGTGCTGATCGGCCGGGCGAGGTCCTGAAAGGTTTGAACCGCATCCTTTCCGGTCAATTGCGGTCGCAGTTCGTCTCCGCCGCCTATTTGTGGCTGGACATGGTAAGTGGCAGGGCGCTGTACTCGGCTGCCGGCCATCCGCCGCTAATCTGTTGGCGGCAGGGCAGGCTGGAGCGTATCGAAAGCAACGGCATTCTGATTGGAGTAGTGCCAGACGCCGAGTATCCAGTTTGCGAGATTCTTCTCGGTCTTGGAGACAGATTCCTGCTGTACACGGACGGCGTCAGTGAGCCTGAGAACGCCGCGGGCGATTCATTTGGCGATCGGCAGTTTGAAGACATTGTCCGGAGGAATCAGTCGCGATCGCCCTCGGATCTGTCAGACGATCTGCTCAGAGGCGTACGCAACTGGCAACCTGCGTCAGTGAGTCAGCAGGATGACATCACGCTCATTGTTATTGACGTTGCCCAGGCTCCGTGGAATATGCAATCGGAAATTGTGGGGACGGCCCGGGCGGCGGTTTGAGGGGAGGTCAGACTTGTTTAAACGCGCCGGATGGGATTCAATTTTGGAAATTGGTCGGGGCGATAGGATTTGAACCTACGACCCCCTGCGCCCAAGGCAGGTGCGCTACCAGGCTGCGCTACGCCCCGACATAAGTAGCAGAATTGATTCTAAAGTACTTTTCAACTTTGTGACTACTCTATCGACGTTGAATCTGACCGTTGCACCGTCCGCATCGCTTTTTCGTGTGACTCATCTAACGACTCATGGGTGACGGGTTGGCGGTTTCAGTTCTGGATCTTGTGGGCATGCGAACCGGGGAGTCGGCGGGCAGTGCGATTGCCCGATCGGTGGATCTGGCGCAGCATGTAGAACAGTGGGGATATAAGCGCTATTGGCTGGCGGAACATCATTCCATTCCAGGACTGGCTTGCTCCGCCACGTCCGTGCTGATTGGGCATGTGGCGGCAGCGACCAAGACGATTCGAGTGGGCAGCGGTGGAGTGATGCTGCCAAACCACGCACCGCTGGTTGTGGCGGAACAATTCGGGACGCTGGAAGCTTTGTACCCGGGTCGAATTGATTTGGGGCTGGGACGGGCTCCGGGCGGCGACTTTCAAACGATGCGGGCGCTGCGACGAGATTTGCAGCAGAGTGGCGAGGATTTTCCGGCGCTCCTCGCTGAATTGCAAACCTACCTGGGGCCCGAGCGGCCGGGGCAGGCAGTGAGAGCGATTCCGGGGCAGGGAAGCAACGTCCCGATCACGTTGCTGGGGTCGAGCGGCTTCAGCGCGCAACTGGCAGGGATGCTGGGCTTGCCATTCGCATTTGCAGCCCACTTTGCTCCTGAGCTTTTACATGCAGCGGCAGAGCTATACCGCAAAGAGTTCCGGCCCAGCGAAGTACTGCGGAAGCCGTACTTCACGGTGGCGGTTCAGGTGATTGCGGCGGAGACGGACGCGGCGGCGAAGCGATTGTTCACGACTCCTCAGCAGCGCTTTCTGCGGTTGATTCGAAATCAGCCAGTGGAGTTGTTGCCTCCAGTCGATTCCATGGAGCCGCTCTGGCAGGACTGGGAGCGGGCAGCCGTACAGAACAAACTGGGTGCGGCGATAGTGGGATCGGATGCGACGGTGAAGGCGGGGCTGGAGAAGTTAGTCGAAGATACGGTCGCCGACGAGGTGATCGTTGTCACGGACACCTATGAGCATTCCGATAGGATTGAGTCGTATCGGCGAGTGGCTGGCATTGCCAGCGTATTCGAGGTGAACCCGCGGGTAAGCGTGGAAGCGTAAACAGAATCCCCAGGCGCTGAGCGCGGACACTTTTGAGCCGGACTCATCGATCATTTCGATCGACATAAGACGACGATCGATCTCGGGGCCAGCGCGTATTTCATTTCTTTCAGAGAGATCCCGTCTTGTGAGAAATCGTCGGGACCGGGTAAAGCGGTGTCCACGATTCTCTTCCACTCCTGTGTGATGCCTTCCTGCACCTGAAATTCCAATTTCTCCCAATAGGCGTTAATCATCACGTAGATATCGTTATCACCTTGAGAAGCGCCGTGCAGGCAGAATGCTAGGCTATGCGAATCGGAGGATAGATCGACCGCGGGGCCGACGCCATACCAGGAGATATCCTCGCGCCAGAACCTGCTCCGGCTCAGCGAAGGATGATTCTTGCGGAACGCAATCATGCTCTTAAAGAACCGGAAAATGTCGCGGTTCGTCTGAAGCTGACTCCAATCGAGCCAACCGATTTCGTTGTCCTGGTTATAGGGATTGTTGTTGCCGAGTTGAGTATTCAGGAACTCGTCGCCGGCGCGAAACATCGGTGTACCGTTGGATAAGAAGAGCAGGCAGCAGAAATTCTTTACCTGTTGCCGGCGCAAGGCGCGGACTGCCGGGGAGACGCCTTCATCTCCCTCGTGCCCACAGTTCCAACTGTAGTTCGCGTCTGTTCCATCCTGATTATTATTTCCGTTTTGCCAATTGTGCTTGCGATCGTAAGAAACAAGATCGTAGAGGGTGAAGCCGTCGTGGGAGGTTACATAATTCACACTCTGATAAGCGTGATAAGCATCGGCCCGGTTGTCTGGAAATAAATCGTCGCTACCGTAGATGCGCCGCATCACTTCGGCAACCATCCCTGTGTCGCCCTTAACAAAACGGCGAATGTCATCGCGAAACCGTCCGTTCCATTGCAGCCAAGTCAGCCCAGGGAAGCCGCGTCCGAGTTGATAAGCGGCTGTGTCCCAGGGTTCCGCGATCAGACGCACGCGTCCCAATTCCGGATCCGCGGCAATTTCACTAAAGATCGGAGCTTCTCTCCAATTGAGCGACCCATCCGCGTTGCGGCTGAACACCGACGCCAGATCAAAACGGAAGCCGTCGATGTGCATACTTCGCTTCCAATAGCGCAAGCTATCGATCACCATCTTGCGCACCTGGGCCTGGCCAAAATTCAAGGTATTGCCCGTACCCGAGTAGTTGGCGTAGGGGTTGGCCGGATCAGAGGACATCATGTAATAGCCCGCACTGTCGAGACCCTTGAAGCTGTAGATCGGTCCTTTGTAGTCGCCCTCGCAGGTGTGGTTATATACAACGTCCATCACCACGCCGATATCAGCCTCGTGAAAAGCCTTCACCATATTCTTGAATTCAAGATGGGGCTCATCGGCATAGTGAGTGCTCGCGTACTGTGCATGGGGTGCGAAGAAGTTCAAAGGCATGTAGCCCCAGTAATCGCTCTCTTGTGGATCACGCTGAAAAATCGGCATCAGCTCGACAACCGTCACTCCGAGTTCCTTTAAATATGGAATTTTTTCCACCAGACCGGCGTAGGTGCCGGCGCGCGATGGATCTATGCCGGAGTTTGGATTCTTGGTGAACCCCCTTACGTGAAGTTCGTAGATCACAGAATCCGACTCATGATGCGGCGGCCGATCTCCCGCCCAGTCAAATGTCGGTCGGTGATCCTCCAACACTCCTAAAGGCGCATGGCCTGCGTTCGATCCTTCTCGCATAGCTAAATTGCGATCGAAACCGGAAGGAAACAAAATGCATTTCGCGTAGGGGTCGAGGAGAATCTTCTGGGGGTCAAAGCTATGGAGTTGAGGAATGGACTCTCCCGCCACGGAGTATGCGTAATAGCGAGCGTTGCCAAGTTTTGTGACGGGGACGCGGCAGTGCCAAATTCGCCCGGACTTGTTGTGCAAAAAATCAAAGCGAACCGTCAGGAGAGGATTCACCAGATCGTCGGGGGAATACAGCAACAGGGTGACGCTCTCGGCATGTTCCGAGTGAACGGCAAAGTTGAAAGCCTGCTGCTCTTCGATCCACTTGACCCCAAGCGGTAATGGGTTGCCCTCGGATTGCTCCCATGCTAAACGTTTCGTGGGAGCGGGATTCGAGGAGTTCGCTGGAGAGTCCGTAGAGGTGAGCGCATCAGGATTTGAATTCTTCATGCTGTTTCTTTCATTTGCCTAGGCTGTCCTTCCCTATATCGTTATTCGCCTATGCCGTCCGATCTCTGGCCTTAGTCCGCCTCAATGTGCCGCCATATTGGCGACTTGCGGCAATGAACTAAGCAGCTTAGCTGCGCCGTTCCAGAATATCTGCACACCGATGCACACCAGCAGAAACGAGGACAATCTCAGAATTACGTTCACTCCAGTCGGCCCCAGGGCGCTTGCGAGGCGATCGGCGAAGGCGTAACAGGGATAAATGGTTGCCGCCACGAATGCGCAGCCAATCGCCGCTGCCAAAAGCGCTAAAAGGCCCGGTCCTAAGTGATGCGTCGTTTCATTCGCGCCGAGAGTTATCGCGACCGAGATGGAGCCGGGGCCAACGGTCAAGGGCAGTGTCAGCGGGTAGAACGCCTGGTTCAGAGCATCGGCGCAAGTAACGGTTCGCCGGCTGACGGTGTCTCGGTCACCGCCATCCTTCTGATTCAACATCACCCAGCCGGTCGAAATCACAATCAGTCC
>Ga0209169_10002862_pt1 | contig 10253 bp, 8 predicted proteins | sample HubBroMetageWRM4_FD_188346 | JGI IMG/M metagenome (GOLD analysis project Ga0209169, IMG submission 188346) | Warmed soil microbial communities from the Hubbard Brook experimental Forest, New Hampshire - Hubbard Brook CCASE Soil Metagenome WRM 4... | ecosystem: Environmental > Terrestrial > Soil...
GCTGATCCGCGGCAGCCTCGCCCCGGACGGCGGGATCGTCAAGCTCGCGGTGGCCGATGTAGGGGGCCGGGGAGGTGGGCGGGGGCTGGACTTCGCGGGCCCGGCCGTCGTGTACGACTCGCCTGCCAGCGCGCTTGAGGCCGTCCGGGCCGGCCAGGTTCATAGCGGGGACGTGGTCGTCCTGCGCGGGCAGGGGCCAACCGGATCCCCCGGCATGGGCATGGCCTCACAGCTCGTCTTCGCCCTCGACGGCGCGGGCCTGACCGGCCAGGTGGCCGTGGTGACCGACGGCCAGCTCTCCGGCCTGGTCAACAAGGGCATCGTGGTCGGCGAGGTCTCGCCGGAGGCGGCCAGGGGCGGCCCGCTCGCGCTGGTCCGCGACGGCGATCTGATCCGCATCGACGTCCCGGCCCGCACCGCCGACCTCGACGTCCCGGCCGCCGAACTCGACCGCCGCCGGGCCGCGCCCGTGACCCCCGCGGAATCCGACCCCCGTCCCCCCGAGCGCGGCTGGCTGTCCATCTACCAGCGCCTGGTCCGCCCGCTCCCCGAGGGCGCGGTGCTCAGTCCCGGCCGCCAGGAGCCAGCCCCATGACCCGCGAGCGGGGCTCGCTGTCCATCTACCAGCGCCTAGTCCGCCCCCTCCCCGAGGGCGCCGTGCTCAGTCCCGCCCGCCCGGACTCTGACCCGTGAACCCCGTGAATCCCGCAGCCCCCGGAAGCCCCGCAGCCCCCGGAAGCCCCGCCGGCTCCGCGACCCGGGCCGGCTCCGCGACCCCGGCCGCCCCCGCCCTGGCCGTGCGAGGCCTGTCCGTCGCGTACGGGGACATGGTCGCGGTCCACGACGCGACGTTCAGCATCGCGGCCGGCGAGGCGTGCGCCATCACCGGGCCGAACGGCAACGGCAAATCCAGCCTGCTGATGGGCATCGCCGGCCTGATCCGCCGGCGCGGCCGGGTGGAGATCTTCGGCGCGGTCGCGCCCAGTGGCGACGTCCGGTGGGCCGCGCGGCACGGCCTGACGCTGGTGCCCGAACGCCGGCAGCTCTACCCGGGCCTGTCCGCGCTGGACAACATCATGCTCGGCTGCTACTGCTGGACGTCCAGCCTGCGCAGGGCGAGAAACTCCAGGCCGTTCGGCACGGCTATTGATCTTTTCCCTGAGCTGAAGGGCCAGCTGAGGCAGCAGGCCGGCACCCTGTCCGGCGGCCAGCAGCAGATGGTCGCGATCATGCGCGGGCTGGCCAGCGACCCGAAGATCCTGGCCGTGGACGAGCCGTGCCTCGGGCTCGCCGAGGCGGTCGCCCGCCGGGTTTACGCCGCGCTGGCCGAGATCCATGAGGCGGGCACCACGCTGATCGTGGTCGAGGAGGCGCCGAAGCGGGCGCTGACCATCTGCAACCGCCGTGTCGAGGTGCGCAACGGCGTAGTCCTGGATACGCCGTGAAGCTCGGCAACCTGATCATCGCCGGGCTGACCACCGGATCGATCTACGCCGTGTTCGCGGTCTGCGTGTCGGTCTGGTACCGGGTGAGCAACATCCTGAACCTCGCCGTCGGCGACTTCGCCATGGCGGGCGCGCTCGGCGTCGACAACCTCTACCGGGTGAAGAGCTGGCCGCTGCCGGCCGCGATCGCCGCGACGCTCGCGGTCGTCATCGTCTTCGCCTACCTCTACGACCTGGTGGTACTCCGGCTGGCCCAGGACGGGCCGCGCCGCCAGGAAGGCATCGTGATCACGTTCTTCTTCACCTTCGCGCTGTCCTTCTTCATCGACGGCGTGGCGAAGATCCTGTTCGGCACCGACGTGCACGCCGCCCCCGCGCTGTGGAACGGCGGCTCGCTCACCGTGGCCTCCAGCCTGCACATCGAGCGGGCCGGCGTACTCGTGCTTGCCTGCGCGCTGATCATCGGATCGGCGTTCTGGCTGTACATCAGGTACACCCTCGGCGGCAAGGCGATGGAGGCGTGCGGGGAGAACCCGCTCGGCGCCCGGATCGCGGGCATCGACACCCGCAGGTACCGGCGGCACATCTTCGTCGGCACGGCGGTCATCGCGGCGGTGTTCGGGATCGTGGAGTCGCCGATCACCGGGTTCACCTACCTGTCCGGCGCGACGATCTCGCTGACCGGGTTCATCGCGGCAGCCTACGGCGGCTTCCGCAAGCCGGGCCGGGCGCTGCTCGCGGGCCTGGCCATCGGCATCCTCGAGGCGCTTCTCGGCGGGTACGTCAGCGCCGAGTACGGCGACACCGTGCTGTACGCGATCCTGGCCGCGCTGGTGCTCGGCTGGCCGCGCGCGATGGGCTTCGAGTCGGCGGTGAGCGGATGAAAGCGCTCCGCAGTACCGGCCTGGTCGTCGTCGCGGGCGTCGTCGTGGTGCTCGTGTTCGGCCAGCAGTACGCGGGGTCGGTGTTCGTGCTCGCGGTCTGCTACGCGATCGTCACCGCGGGGATGGCGGTGCAGCTCGGCTTCAGCCAGCAGATCGTGTTCAGCCAGTGCGTGTTCATGGGCGCCGGCGCGTACGGCGTGGCCCTGCTCAACACGCACTTCTCGATGCCCTCGCTGCTGGCCACGCCGGTCGTCATGGTCGGCTGCGGCGTTGCCGCGCTGCTGCTCGGCTCGGTCGTCACCAGGGCCTCCGGGCTGGCCCTCGCGGTCGCCACGCTGATGCTGCCGCTCATCGCCACCGGCTACGTCAGCTCGGCGGGCTACCTTGGCGGCTCGGTCGGCGCGCCGCTGACGGGCAACCTGTGGAACGGCTCGTCCACCGAGTCGGTCGCGATCGGCAACGGCCTGATCACGGTGGCCTTCCTCGCCGTGGCCGTGTTCGTGGCGGTGCGGATCCTGTCCTCCGACATCGGGCTCGAGCTGTACGCACTCGGCGCCGACGAGCGGACCGCCGCCGCGATGGGCATCCGCACCCCCCGCCGCAAGCTCGAGCTGTTCGTGCTCGGCTCGGTATTCGCCGCCGTCGGCGGCGCCGCCTACGCCGGCACCCAGCTCTTCGTGCCCGCCACCCTGGTCGACCCGACCGCCGAGCTCGCCCTGCTCATCATGCTGTTCGTCGGCGGCCGCCGCTCTGTCCTCGGCGCGGTCGTCGGCGCGGTGGTGATCCAGTACCTGTACGGCGCGAGCAGCTGGGTGAGCGTCAACATCCTCATCATCGAGGGCATCCTGCTCACCGTCGTCCTCCTCGTCGACCCCGAGGGCCTGGCCGGAATCCTCGCCTCCCTGCTGCGCCGCCTAGGCGCCAGCACCCACGCAACACCAGCCACAGGGGTCCCGGCCACCACACCAGTGGTAGTCGCCACCCCGCGAGCCATCCCGTCCGCCCCTTTCGACCCTCCAGCCCCTTCCGCCCCTGCGGACCCGGATCACACCCTGCTCACGTGCGCCGGCCTGGGCAAGGAGTACGGCGGCCTCACCGTGCTGGACGACGTCACGCTTGCGCTTCCGGCCCGCGGCCTGTTCGGCCTCTGCGGCCCGAACGGCGCAGGCAAATCCACCCTGCTGAACATCATCGGCGGCAGCGTCGCGCCGTCCCGCGGCCGGGTGCTGCTTGACGGCGCGGACGTGACCAGGCTGCCGCCGCAGCTGCGGTTCGGGCTCGGGGTCAGCCGCACCTTCCAGACGGTGCACCTGATCCGCGACCGCAGCGTGCTCGACAACGTGGCGGTCGCCTGCCTGACCTCGCATCGCTCGAGCATCGTGTCGCGGATCGCACGCAGCGCGCTGGCGCAGGCGCGGGCGTCGGCGGCCGACACGCTTGACCGGCTCGGCATGGCCGCGATGAGCGGCCGGGACGTGTCCTCGCTGACGCTGGAGAGCCAGCGGATGGTGGAGCTGGCCCGGGCCATCGCGGCCCGGCCGCGGCTGCTGCTGCTTGACGAGCCCGCCTCCGGGCTCAGCGAGCAGCAGCGTCACCGGCTCGGCGAGCTGCTGCGCGAGTTCGGCGACATGACCTGCGTCCTGCTCGTCGAGCACGACCTGGACCTGGTCGCGCAGGTCAGCCAGCGGATCTTCGTCCTCGCCGGAGGACGGCTCGTCTTCGACGCGGGCCCGGCGGAGTTCCGGGTCTCGCCCCTGGTGAATTCGCTCCTCATCGGCGAATTCGCTCCTCGTCGGCCACTAGGAGGCTGAATCAAATGCGAAGACAGACCCTCATACCCCTCACCCTGGCGTTGATTGTGGCCGGCGCGCTGGCCGGCTGCAGCTCGTCCTCATCAACAGGCGCCTCGGGCGCCTCGGGCGCCAACGCCGCCGGCGCAAAGTCGCCGATCGTCGCCTGCGGCGACCTGGCCCTGTCCGGTCCGTACGCGCAGATCGGCGAGACGGACAACTGGGGCGCCGAGGCGTACTTCGACCACGTCAACGCCACCGGCGGCATCCTCGGGCACAAGGTCGACTACACGGTGCAGAACAACCAGTCCTCCGCGGCGGAGTCGGAGCTGATCGCCCGCAAGTGCATCTTGTCCGATCACGCCCAGTTCATCGTCGGCCCGGAGTCCGGCGCCGACACCGAGGCGGCGCTGCCGATCGCGATCGCCTACCACACGATCCTGATCAGCCTGTCCTCCGGCTGGCAGACCAACGGCTACCCGGCGAGCGAGCTGAACTCCTGGGGATTCCCCGGCTTCTACGACGTCTTCTACGAGGACCAGTTCGCCTCGGTGCAGGACCTGATCGTGCCCAGGCACTACACCAGGGTCGCGCTGCTCGAGGACAACTGCGGCTCGGTCTGCCTGGCCAACCAGGGCAGCGTGCAGAAGCTGGCCGCGCAGTACGGCTTCAAGCTGGTGACCACCCAGATCGACCAGGTCGGCGCCACCGACGTCACCCCGCAGGTGCTCGCGATGCTCGCCGCCAAGCCGCAGATCATCCTGTTCGGCCTGGTCCCCGGCACGGACTCGATCACCGCGATCCGCGCCATCCGCGCCCAGAACGCGAACATCCCGATCAGCGAATGCTCCGCCTGCGAGCTGCCCAGCTTCATCGCCGCGGCCGGCGGGGCCTCGGTGATGCACAACATCTACGTGCTCGGCTCGATGCAGGACTGGCTGACCGCCGCCCAGCAGGGCACGTCCGCGGAGGACCAGGCGACCGCCGCGGGCCTGCAGGCCTACTTCGCCGGCCTCAAGGCGGCCGGCTTCACCAGCGCCAACCAGCTGGACAACAGCCAGGAGGGCTGGGACGCGGGCCTGGAGATCGACTGGGCGATAACCCAGGCAGGCAACCTCGACGAGACCACGATCATGCAGAAGCTCCAGCACCTGGACATCAACACGCTGGGCATCATCTGGGCCCGCACCCCGCAGAACTACGAGAACATCTCCCAGGTCCTGGCCGCCATGGAAACCATCTCCCCCAACGGCACCCCCAGCCTCTACAAGTAAGCCCCCCCAAACATCGTGGATCGTTACTTCCCCTATAAGGGCAGTAACGATCCACGATGATGAAACTCACCAAGGGAGCCCCGCTTCGAGGAGGGCGAGGGCCTCGTCGACGCGGCGGAACGAGTTCGCCTCGGCCTGATCCTGGGTCAGGTTGCTCCACGGCAACGTGACCGTGATGATGATCCCGAAGACGGCGCCGGCGATGGCCTGCACGGCCAGGTCGTCCGGGGCGCGCCCGACCCGTCTGGCCAGCACGTCCGTCATCGCCTGAATGGTGCGCGCCAGCTCGTCGAAGGTGCGGGCGCGGATCTCGGGGACGGAGAAGCTGAGCTCCGAGGTCTCGCGGAACTCGGCCCACTCGGCCGGGGTCAGCGTGGCCAGCGCCTCCCTGACGGCGGCGCGGATCGCGGCAATCGGGCTGAGCTGGGGCGGCTGCCGCTCGAACGCCTCGAATATCCGCAGCTCGAAGTCGTCCCGCAGCACGACGTCTTCCTTGGTAGGGAAGTACCTGAAGAACGTGCTCTGCGATACCTCGGCGGCCTCGGCGATCTGCTCCACCGTGGTCGCCTGGTAGCCCTGCTCGCGGAACAGCCGGAGCGCGTGCTCCCTGATGGAAGCACGCGTCCTGGCCTTCTTCCGCTCGCGCAGCCCGTCCAAAGGTGCGCTAGCCATCAAAGCTCACACTCCAAACCCCGCTCGCTGCGGGTCGCCAGCCGAAGCACCCGAAGCACCCGAAGCGCCCGAACCACCCGAAGCGCCCGAAGCACCCGAAGCGCCCGAAGCACCCGCGGCCTCTCCCATTGTCCCGCCGGCCCGGCGCGGCAGGAAGATCACCGCGAGGACGGCGCTGGCCAGCGCGATGCCGCCGCAGACCCACAGCATCGTGTCCATGCCCTGCACGAACGCGCCGCGCGCCGAGCCGAGCAGGGCCGCAGAACGCAGCTCGTGCGCGATCGCCACGCCCGCGACCACGCTGCTCTTCGCGGTCGCCGCGAGCGCCCCTGGAAGCCCGGCGACGGCAAGGTGGCTACGGTACACCGAGCCAAGCACGGTGCCGAGGATGGCCACCCCGATGGTGGCGCCGACCTGGCGCAGGGCGGAGATCAGCGCCGAGCCCGAGCCGCTGCGCTCGGCCGACAGGGCGGAAAGCGCCGCGTTCATCGCCTGCGGCATGGCCAGCCCGAGGCCGAACCCGGCCAGCGTGAGCCAGGTCGCGGCGAACCCCGTGCCGCTGCCTGTCTTGGTGAGGGCGCCGAACGCCAGCCCGGCGGCCATGACCGTGAACCCGATCGCGACCAGGGCCTTCGCGTTGGCTAGCGGCGGGCGGGCCGGGTCCGCGGTGCCGCCGGCCGCCTTGCGCGGCCGGGCCAGCACGGTGCCGCCGATCATGCCGACGATCATGCCGCCGATCATCGGCAGCCACCGCACCCCGGTGCTCATCGCGTCCAGGCCCCGGACCTCCTCGAAGTACTGCGGGATCGCGAAGAAGATGCCGAACAACGCGAACGACACCAGCGTCGCAAGCGCCGTGCCCCAGGTGAAGCCGGCCGACCGGAACAGCCGCAGCTCGATCAGCGGCCGGATCGATCCGGCTCGCCGGGTCAGCCAGCGCTCCCAGGCCACGAACCCGGCGAGCACCACGGCCCCGGCGGCGATGGTGGCCAGCGCCCCTGTGTTCGTCCAGCTGGTCTCGCCGACCCTGATGAACCCGTAGGTCAGCCCGATCAGCCCCGCGCTGGACACGATGACGCCTACGAAGTCCACGCTAGGCCGCTGCTCGCTGCGCGACTCAGGCAGCAGGAACGCGACCGCGATCAGCGCAAGCGCCACCACAGGCACGTTGATCAGGAAGACCGAGCCCCACCAGAAGTGGTCGAGCAGGTAGCCGCCGACGATCGGGCCGATCGGGAAGCTGATGAAGGTCGCCGACGCCATCAGCGCGATCGCCTTCTGCCGCTCCTCCGGCGCGAACAGCACCGGGATCACCGCCAGCGAGAGCGGGAAGATGGCCGCGGCGCCGACGCCGAGCGCCGCCCGGGCGGCGATCAGCTCGCCGGTGCTTGTCGCGTACGCGCACGCCGCCGAGCTGACCCCGAACAGGGCCAGCGCGAACAGCACCACCTTCTTGCGCCCGAGCCGGTCGCCGAGCAGCCCGGCGGGCAGCATCACGGCCGCGAGCACCAGGCTGTAGGAGTCCAGGATCCACTGCAGGTCGCTCGTCGAGGCGTGCAGGTCCGTCGAGATGGTGGGCAACGCCAGGTTAAGCACGGTCAGGTCGAGCCCGACCACGAGCACGCTCGCCGCGATCGCGACCAGCGCCCACCACCTGCGGGCCGAGTTGTCCGCCATGACAGTCACATCCCTTCGGCAGTAGCATCAAAGTGGAAGCTACTTCCAAAAGTATGCGTCACCCAGTTGGCGGCGTCAACCACAATCGGCCGGCCCCGGGGGGCCGAGCCTCAAGCCTTGAGGCGGTCAAGCAGCGCGGTGCCGTCCGGGCTGCCAAGGCCGGTGCAGGCATCCCAGCCAGGCCCGGCCGAGTAGGCGCCGTTGTTCCCGCTGGTGATGTCCTGGAACCCGGGCACGTCCGCGCCCGGCGACACGCCCGCGTACAGGGCCGGCTGGATCAGGCCGAATCGCGTCCCCGTCGCCTGCGCGAGCCGGCTGATCAGCGCCGCCCACAGCGGCGCGACCGCGCTGGTGCCCCCCACCACCTGGGACTTCCCGTCGGCGTAGATGCTGTAGCCGGTAACAGGGTCCGCGTTGCCCGCCACGTCCGGAACCCCGCGCCCGCCGCTCGCCGCGGCCCCGCCCGCTGGCTGCCCGAGCCCTCCGCCCGCCGCCGCGGCCTCGTCCTCGCCGTGCCCGTGGTGGTGATGCTCGCCGTGCCTATGGTGGTGGTGATGCTCGCCCTCGCCGCCGCCGGAGCCAGTCCCGCCGGTGCCAGTCCCGCCGGTGCCAGTCCCGCCTGAGCCGGTCCCGCCCGGGGTGGTCCCGCCGGCCCGGGCCGGCACCCCGGCGTTCGCCTGCCAGGACGGCAGCGCGAACTGGTCGCTGACCCCGCCGCCGCCGGCGCCCTCGCCCGCGGCGGTCTCGTCCCACACCACCTCCGAGGTGATCACGCCGCCGGAAAACTCCAGCTTGGTCCCGCCGCAGCCCAGCGCGTACGGGCTGGACGCGGGGAAGTCGCAGTGCGGCTCCCCGTCGGTGACGTCGTCGCCGCTGCCGTTGTCGCCTGCCGCCGCGCAGACGGTGATGCCGAGCGCCGCGGCGTCCGACATCGCGGCGTTCATCGAGGAAAGCCCCTGCGCGGTCCAGGAGTCCTCGGACTGCCCCCAGCTGATCGAGATCGCGATCGGCGCCGGGCTGGCCTCGGCGGCCGCGGAGATCGCGTCCACGAAGCCCTGGTCGCCGTTGTTGGGCCCGAAGTACACCACCTGGTTCGCGCCGGGCGCCGCCGCGCCGATGACGTCGATGTCCAGGTTGACCTCGATGTCGGCGCCGGTGGGGTCCGACCCTGGCGCGTTGGCGGCCCCGTCCACGCCCTGCGCGGTGACCGAGGGGACCGCGATGCCGAGCCCGCCGAAGTACGTGTCGAGGTCGCTGGCGGCAAAGCCGCCGCCGAGCTCGATGATCGCGACCGTCTGGCCGCTGCCGTCGGTGCCGGCCGGGAACTGGTAGGCCTCCGCCACCTGGTTCGGCGAGTATCCGCCGCTCGGCGCCGCACCCGCAGCCCCCCTGGTCCGGAAGTGCGGCCGCGCCTGCGGCCTGGTATCAAGCCCGAGCACGGCGACCACGACGCCGGCCAGCGCGGCGGGGACGAACAGCGCGCCCACTCGGTAGCGGTGCGTGACCATCCCGCGACCACCCGGGTCCGGGCTGCTGACTTGCCGCAGCGTTGTGCCGAACGCGCCGGCCAGATCCGCCAGCGTGCCCGCGACCATGATCCGGCGGGTGGCCGGGTAAGCGGCGGTCACCTCCAGGCCGTAGCCGGCCAGCACCTCGCGCACCCGCGCGGCGTCGTCGGGGTGGGTGCCGTAGCGCTCGGCCAGTTCGTCCGTGGTCAGCACGGTCGGCCCGGTGACGATCTCGGCGGGCATGGTGGCCCGCCGCCTGGTGATCAGCGTGATCTCCGCGCGCTGCGAGGTGTCGAGCGTCCCCGCCGCGGTGGCCGCCGCGAGCGGCGCGCGCTCGCTGCCGGGAAGTTGAACCAACGATCCGGATTCGTCAGGCATTTGTCACTCCCGCTCTAGCAGCTGCGATCGACCCCGTGGCCGGATTCTGCCGTGCCGGTGCGTCGAACCACGGCCCGTTCTGAAAAAAAATTATTTTCAGCCGAACGGGACGTGGTACCACTGCCGGTACCGGCGCGACGTCCCATTGGCGGCTTTCGCGCGGAAATATACGTATTGATGTGGTCTTCAGAAAAAGGCGTGTACCACGTCAACCACCCGATCATCGGAGTCCGCGACGGGAATCATCCGCCACTTGTCCAGGGTGGTGCAGGGATGCGAGATGCCCAGGCCGATCAGGTCGCCAGGGGCGACCGCCGCGTCCTTGTCGAGGCGCAGGTACGCGTGCTGGTCGTTCAGCTCGGTCACGGTGGCGCCGCCGAGGTCGAGCCGGCCGCCGTCCCGCCGCACGCCGCGCAGCGGCACCGGCAGGCCCAAGTCGAAGCCGACGTCGCGCCGGCCCGCGCCGAGCAGGGCCAGGCCCGGCTCGGGCCGGGACAGCACCTGGGCCCACAGCTCCAGCGCGGGCCGCAGCGCCGGCGCGCCCGCCGCGCTCCGCCCGGCGGGAGAGACCGTGCCGTAGAACCCGTGGTCGTAGGTCAGGTACGCGCCGCTGCGCAGGATGACC
>Ga0209169_10002863_pt1 | contig 10253 bp, 10 predicted proteins | sample HubBroMetageWRM4_FD_188346 | JGI IMG/M metagenome (GOLD analysis project Ga0209169, IMG submission 188346) | Warmed soil microbial communities from the Hubbard Brook experimental Forest, New Hampshire - Hubbard Brook CCASE Soil Metagenome WRM 4... | ecosystem: Environmental > Terrestrial > Soil...
GAGAATTGGCCGAACTGTACCTGAAGGCTCCGGAGGTTACACGTCGCAATCCACGCGTACATTTCATCCAGCCATTGAAGGAACGCGTGGTGCGGGAAGTCGGCTATGGGCTTGCGCTCGAAGGATCGTCCTCCGCCGATCTCGTGAAATCAAAACAGGTCAAGAGCGAACCAGTTGCGCGGATGAAAAAGACTGGCTAAGAGGACAAGAGCTTCATTGATTTTTGGGCAGACACCATCACGGGATCGAGCCGATGGTGTCCTGCCCGGAGAGCGGTCCCTCGCGATTCAACCGGATCGAATAACGCTTGTCTAATTGGCAAAAAGTAGACGAATCACCTTCAGCACGGTGTTCGACCTGTGCCTGTCCAATAAACAGCGGGATGGCATCTCCCCGTTTGATGCCTCGCACGAGCGTGCAGTTGAGGAAGTGGATGGATTAACGCCACGGCATTAGTGCTCTCTCGTCGACTGGTCTGATGCAGTCTCACGAAAGAAAGGAAGGATAGCGGATGTCTCAAAGAAACGGTCTATCAAAGCGAAGTGAAAAAGGTCTTCTGACTCCCGATAACTGCGTTGTCGCCCTAATCGATCATCAACCCCAAATGCTATTTGGCGTCTCAAGTACCGACCGGCAATCGATCATCAATAACACCCTGGCATTCGCCAAGGCGGCTCAGGTGTTCGGCCCCCCTGTGGTCCTGAGCACGGTTGAGACGAAGAGCTTCAGCGGATACATGTGGCCGCAGCTCGCGGCGCTGTTCCCGGGGAGAACGCCCATCGAACGCTCATCGATGAACGCCTGGGACGACAAGAACTTTGTCGCCGCAATCGAAAAAACGGGGAAGAAGAAGATCGTCCTGGCAGGTTTATGGACCGAGACGTGCGTTGCTCTCCCGACTATCCAGGCGATCCATGACGGCTATGAGATCTACGTTGTTGAAGACTGCTGCGGCGATGTGAATCAAATGGCCCATCAGAACGCCATGCATCGCGTGATTCAAGCTGGAGCGAAGCCGGTGATGGCTCTCACGGTAATGCTCGAATGGCAGCGGGACTGGGCACTCACGGACACCTACGATGCAGTGATGGACATCGTGAAGAACCATTTCGGGGCCTATGGTGCCGGTGTCGAGTACGCGCAAACGATGATCCACGGCCTGCCTGCCAGCAAGTACCCGGCATACGTGGTGCCGGAGCCCGCTGTCGCCCACATGTGATTTCCCCGGTTTGGGATGTGCCGGCGCCGGCAGTCCGGTTCATCCCCAACCATCTTACTCAGGCAAGGAGAATCAGATGACCACCAACAGCGCTGACGTAATTATCTACAACGGAAAACTAGCCACTCAGGATGACAAGCGGTCTTTCGCGCAGGCGGCCGCCATTCGCGGTGGCAAGTTCATTGCCGTCGGAAGCGATCGCGAGATGATGGCTTATCGCGGTGCGGATACGAAACTGATAGACCTACACAAGCGGACGGTGATTCCAGGCCTGAACGACTCGCACTTGCACCTTATCCGAGAAGGCCTCAATTACAATATGGAGCTTCGGTGGGACGGCGTTCCATCCTTGGCTGACGGTTTGCGAATGTTGCGCGAACAGGCACAGCGAACGCCACCCGGTCAGTGGGTGCGGGTGGTGGGCGGATGGTCGGAGTTTCAGTTTGCCGAACGCCGCATGCCGACAATCGAAGAGCTGAATCGGGCAGCGCCGGATACCCCAGTATTCGTTCTTCACCTCTATGACCGCGCGTTACTCAACAGGGCGGCCCTGCGAGTACTCGGGTATACCTCTCAAACACCGGCTCCTCCGGGTGGGCAGATCGAGCTCGATGGTGTCGGAAACCCGACGGGCGTTCTCATCGCAAAACCGAACGCCATGATTCTCTACTCGACTCTCGCCAAAGGGCCGAAATTGCCGCCTGAATATCAAGTCAATTCCAGCCGTCATTTTATGCGGGAACTGAACCGGCTCGGTATCACGAGCGCGATTGACGCCGGAGGAGGTTTCCAGAACTATCCCGAAGATTATCAAGTCATTAACGGGCTTCATAACAGAAGCGAGTTGAGTGTCCGAATCGCCTACAACCTGTATCCGCAGAAGGCCAAGGGCGAATTGGCTGACTTCGAGCACTGGTCCGGGATGATCAAGGCGCACCAGGGCGACGACTATCTGCGCCAAAACGGCGCGGGCGAAATGCTGGTTTTCTCAGCCGCGGACTTTGAAGACTTTCTCGAGCCGCGGCCGGACCTTCCCCGCTCCATGGAGGCGGATCTGAAGCCGGTCGTGACATTTCTTGCGAAGAATCGCTGGCCTTTTCGGCTTCACGCGACTTATGACGAATCGATATCGCGCGCTCTGGACGTTTATGAAGACGTGAATCGGGACGTACCCTTCAAGGGCCTGCACTGGTTCATCGATCACGCGGAAACCATTTCGCAGCGAAACATGGATCGGATCGCGGCTCTCGGCGGCGGGATTGCCATTCAGCACCGGATGGCTTTCCAGGGCGAATATTTCCGCGACCGCTATGGCGCCACGGCATTAAAGCACACGCCGCCCGTTCGGGACATGCTGAGAACGGGACTGCCTGTAGGCGCGGGTACCGACGCCACGCGCGTTGCCAGCTACAACCCCTTTGTGTCTTTATACTGGCTTGTTACGGGGAAAACCATGGGCGGGTTGTCGATGTACGACGACAACAATCGTCTCGACCGAATGGAGGCATTGCGGCTCTGGACGGTAGGGAGCAGTTGGTTTTCGACAGAACAGGGAAGTAAAGGAGCAATCGTACCGGGACAATTGGCTGATGTCGCGGTGCTTTCTTCAGATTATTTTTCTGTACCTGATGAGGAAATCAAGCAACTCGAATCTGTGCTGACTATAGTTGGGGGTGCGCCAGTGTATGGAGCTGAAGAGTTTGAAGATCTTGCTCCGCCGGCTTTGCCGGTATTACCCGACTGGTCCCCTGTGGCGGTTTATGGAGGGTATGCCAGGCCGACGACGGTCACGGCGGCTCACCATCGAACGAGTACCCCAACGCATGTTCATGCCGATCGGTGTAAGCACAGCGAGTTCGGTGGTGGTTTCGGTTGTCTCTGCTGGGCGTTCTAGCACAAAGGAGATTTTCAATGCAAAAACGAGGATTGTTCGGATTGCTTGCATCACTTCTGTTGACAGCCGCGATGGCGGTTGGTGGCTTAGCGCCCGACTTCGCCGTAGGACCTCAATACGACACCACTCATGTCTACGTGACGCCGGAGAACTTCGATAAATTCGTCGCCAGTCTGATTGCGACCTTCGGTGGCACGACGACAAAACAAGGGGTCTTCACCGCAACGCCGACTCCCAGCAGTACAATGTCGCAGCTTGTGCTGACGCCTGCGGGGACGTTGTCGGTGTTCGGATTCAAAACCCCGGTACCATACCCGTTCGGTACGGAACGCACTGGCTACCTGGTAACAGATCTCGATGCCGCAGTGGGGGCCGCACGCGCCGATGGGGCCGATACCAGGGTTAGCTCGTTCAACGATCCGGTCGGCCGGGACGCAGTCATCGAGTGGCCCGGCGGCGTGGATATGCAGCTCTACTGGCACACTACCGCGCCTTCGTATCCGCCCTTGAAAACCGTACCTGAAAACCGTGTCTACGTCTCAGCGTTGCGAACCGCACAGTTTGTGAAGGCCTTCCTCGCTTTCTCGCACGGTGAGGTCGTATCCGACGTTGCCGCTGCGCCTGGAATCGAAATCGGGCGCACCTCCGAAACGTTTCGCCGGATTCGTATTAAGTCTGGCTTCGGATTGCTCACGGTTCTCGTGACTGACGGCCACCTTCCGTATCCCTACGGTCGAGAAATCACGGGCTACGAAGTTTCCAACCTCGGCGAAACGATTGCGAAGGCGAAGGCGGCGGGAGTTTCGGTTCTGATTGCTCCTTATACTGCTGACCATCGGTCGGCCGCAATGGTGCAGTTTCCCGGCGGGTACATCGCAGAAATCCATTCGATCGGGAAGTAGCTGATGAGAACCGGGGCGGGAGCCACGCTTTGTCTTGCGGCCGCTATGAGGCTGTTCGCGCAGGCGGACGCGACAGCGCCAGACCGCGAGTACTCTTTACTCAGAGAAAACGAGGATTGGAGCTTCCTCTCCAATTCCTCAAATCGAGATGATTTCTGGGATCCGATTAAGTACATCCCGCTGGGAAGCAACGGTTCGTATGTGTCACTCGGCGGCGAGGTTCGGGACGCTTTTGAACACGTCGGAAACGACAACTGGGGCAAGCAGAACTACACAAACACGTTCTTTCTGCAGCGCTACATGTTCCATTCGGACTGGCATCTGGGCGATTGGTTTCGCGTATTCGTGCAATTGAAAAGTGGCTTCGAAGACTTTCGAGTGGGCGGCGCCAGGCCCATCGATGAGAAGAAACTTGATTTCGAGGCTGCCTTTGTTGAAATCGGGAACCAGCGGGGAAAAAACTGGGCTATTCTTCGCCTCGGAAGACAGGAACTCAACTATGGCTCGGGCAGACTGGTTTCGGTTCGCGAAGGCCCCAACGTGCGTCAGAGCTTCGATGGTGTCAAAATCCGCAGCAAGGTTGGAGCCTGGAATATCGACGAGTGGGCCGTCCGTCCCGACCTCGACAATCCCGGCTTCTTCGATAACGCTCCCGATCACAAGACGGCATTTTGGGGCGTCTATGCGACGCGGCCCTTACGCCATGGAATTGCCATGGATATTTACTATCTGGGCGAAGACAGAAAGACGGCAGCCTTCGAGCGTGGAGTCGCGACCGAACTAAGACACAGTCTGGCGGGCCGTCTGTGGCGGCCGGTTGCGAAAAAAGAGCCCGGGCTGGATTTTGACTACGAAGGAGTCGTGCAGCTCGGGACCTTCGGCTCCGACGACGTGCGCGCATGGACTGTAGCCTCCGACACGGGATACAGTCTGACGAGTCTGCCGCTACGCCCGCGCTTTAGCGTCAAGGCAGACATCTCCAGCGGAGATAACCCCCGCGGTCACACGCTGGGTACCTTCTACCCGGTCTTCCCGATCGGCAACTACTTCGGCGTTTTGGCGGATACCGGTCCGGGACCAGTGAACTTTATCGATGTTCATCCCCGAATCCAGCTGCAATTACCGCATAGTGTCTCGGCGTCCGTCGACTTCGTAGCGCAGTGGCGCGAAAACACGAATGACGGTGTCTATGCGGTTCCTGGCTTCTTGCTGGTCGCCGGCAATTCGGCCGAAGGCCGCTTCGTCGGTTACCGGCCAGGTACCGAAGTGCGATGGAATATCGACCGCCACGCGTATCTTCAGGCAGACTACGGAGTCTTCTATGCGGGTAAGTTCCTTCGCGAAGCTTCGCCCGGCCGCAATATCAACTATCTCGAACTGTGGGCTGGTTACAAATTTTGAGGGGTAACATGAGACCATTCGATGTTTATTTGCTGGTGCTGGGCCGAATACTCATTTCAGCCGTATTCATTCTGAACGCGCTCGGCGTTATCGACCAATCCGTTCCCGCGCGCGAGCTGGTGGAGCGGGGCGCTCCACCCCGCCTTGTTCCCGCGATGATGTTGGCTGCACGCGCCGTCGAACTCCTGGCAGGGCTGGCCCTCATTTGGGGCGTCTTCCCGCGTTTGGCGGCTTTGGCGCTCTTTGCGTTTCTCGTGCCGGCAACCTTCGTGTCGCACTCGTTCTGGCTTTCAGCCGGAACACCAGCGTTCATGAGCCAACTCATCAACTTCTCGAAGAATATCGCCATATGGGGTGGTCTGCTCTTTATTGCGGGGAGCAGTCGTTAGCTTGAGATCGCGCTAGAGTTTCAAAGTGACTGGACGCGGCACGGAACGTGCGAGGCAGCCAGCGCGATCGTGGAGGCGAACGGCGGTGGCTATGGCATCGGGACTCGCCTATGCCCGGGACATGATTCGTCCCGCCTGATCGGAGTTCAATTGAAGTAAGGGAAAGGAAGGCAAATATGAACGCTGCTCAAGAGGCTATATCTCACAATCGACTCACTGTTCCCAACGATCTGGGGCAGGATGCCTCGGTGGAAATCACCAGTGAGCTGAAGGCCTTGCTGGCCGACGTCTTTACCCTTTATATAAAGACCAAAAACTTTCACTGGCACATGACGGGGCGCCACTTTCGCGACTATCACCTGCTGCTGGACGAGCAGGCGGAACAGATATTCGATATGACCGACGATATCGCCGAGCGCGCGCGCAAACTGGGAGGGGCAACCTTGCGTTCGATCCACGACATCGTGCAGCACCAGCGCCTCAGAGACAACAATGGCGATCAGGTGGACGCGCATCGCATGCTGCTGGAACTCCGGGCGGACAATCTGCAGTTGACGGGTTATCTTCGCGCCGCCCACGGCCTCTGTGACCGGCACAACGATGTCGCTACCGCCAGTCTTCTGGAGAACTGGATCGATCAAACGGAGCGCCGCACCTGGTTCCTATCGGAAACAATCAACGGCTGAACCATCTGGAGAACAAAAATGTCAATACGCCCGGTCAAGCGCCTGATCAAATCCAAGCCAACGCTCGAAGGCGCAGGCGTGCATCTGCGCCGCGCGTTTGGGTTCGGCGACACGTCTCAGTTTGATCCGTTCCTCCTGCTCGACGACTTTCGGAACGACGTGCCCAACGATTACCTTGCCGGATTTCCATGGCATCCACATCGCGGAATTGAAACCATTACGTACGTGCTGGCGGGAACGGTTGAGCACGGAGACAGCTTGGGCAACCGCGGGTCCATCGCTTCTGGTGATCTGCAATGGATGACTGCGGGCAGCGGTATCATCCACCAGGAAATGCCGAAGGGAGATCCAGCCGGGCGAATGCATGGCTTCCAGTTGTGGGGCAACCTGCCGGCTTCCCTGAAGATGACTGCGCCGCGTTATCAGGAAGTGAAGGCGGTCGATATTCCCGAGATCACTGACGATGACGGAACGCATGTTCGCATCGTCTGCGGAAGCTTCTGGGGAAAGCATGGTCCGGTAGATGGTGTAGCCGCGGATCCCGTCTATCTTGATGTCTCGATCGCCCCCGGACAGAGAAAAACGTTGCCTGTCGAGACCACCCGCCACGCTTTCGCTTATGTCTTCGCCGGCTCAGGAAAATTCTGCAATGCCTCCGGTCCGCTTGCGGTACCAACAGAGGGAATCGCATGGCTGGATACGGCGCCGCCGCCTGCTGCCGATAATCGTTCGCTGGTTGTTTTCGACCGGGGCGATGAGGTGGAGGTGCAGGCTGGCCCGGATGGTATTCGATTCCTTCTCGTCTCCGGCAAACCATTGGGTGAGCCGGTAGCGTGGTACGGACCGATCGTGATGAATACCCAGGAGCAATTGCGACAGGCGTTCGACGAACTCGAGGAGGGCACCTTTCTGAAGCGATGAGCTCCAATCGCGGTGTTTTTCAGATCGGGAATTGCCCAGACTGACGGAAGCCCGTCAGCAGAACGACCTTGTCCGCAATATGATTCACAGCGTGTAGCCATGAACTTTTCGGAGGTTATTCTCTTCGTCGCTCTTGGAGCGGCGGTTGGCTTCGCCGGCGGGTTGTTCGCGATCGGAGGTGCGTTAATCGCGATCCCACTACTCACGGCGGGTTTTAGCTTTACGCAACATGACTCCCAGGGAACGGCGATGGTCATGGCTCTTGCAAGTGCCTGCGTAACCCTTGCAATCTACATGCGAAAAGGGCTTCTGCGTGTTCGTGACAGCCTTCTGATGATCGCCTGCAGTACAGTGCTCGGACTTGCGTCCTCGCAGGTGGTTCGCTATGTCAACGACGGCATCCTGCAGCGCAGCTTCGGGGTATTTTTGATCGTGCTGGCAATTCTCGTCTGGTTCGGGCACCTTGGCGAGGGAGACCGGTCGGCACCGCTCTCGAATCGGGCCCAGGCCGGCATCGGATCCCTGGCTGGCGCCCTGAGCGGCCTCTTCGTTGTCGGCGGCGCCCTCGTCAGCGTGCCGTTGCTTGAGCGGGTCGCCGGGTACTCGCAGCAGCGGGCTCAGGCCATGGTCTTGGTGATGCTGGTCCCGGCCTCGGCGATCGGCCTTGTGGTCTACTCGTCGGCGGGTTACGTGCGCTGGGGCGAAGCGCTCGCGCTCGCTGGTGGGGCGGTGGCGCTGGCACCACTTGGCACTCAGACGGCGCTGGCCATGAGGCCGCGACTCCTGAGGCGCTGCTTTGCAGTAGTGCAAGGAGTCGCCGGTTTGTTGCTGGTCACAGGTCGCTAACTTCATCCGTTTAACTTTTATCAACGACCTCGATATCGTGGCCGTCAGGATCGAGTGCCCATGTCGCATAGGTAGTTAGGATGGTATTCGGACCGAGCTTGAGGTGCTTTCCTGCTCCTGCCTCCGGCGTCCACAGCCGCTCTGTGGAGTGCATCTAGCTCGGCATATCTTCTGGTGCTGGGCCGAGTACTCACGTCGGGCCGTATTTATTCTAAACGCCCTCGGCGTTATCGACGAATCTATTCCCGCGCGCGAACTGGTGAAGCGGGGTCTACCCCGCCTTGTTCCCGCGATGATGTTGGCCGCACGTGCTGAGAACTGAATCCTCCCGGTTCGTCTTGAGTCTCTCAGCTTTATGCGCGACGCAATTGCGCTCGAGCGCCGCGTCGATCTGTCTTCCGTCCTGACGTCAGAGATTCGCCACGCAACGAATACCGGCGAGATTCGCCACTTCACAACTCTTTTGAATTCACGCAATCCTGCGACGGTAGTTTCTGGCAGTCGGCATGCGTCGATAAGAAGCGCAGACGTTTAAATCTGCGGCCAACACGAAAGGACAACGCTTATGCGAAAAGCACAACACCTTATGTTTCTGACGATCTCCGCTGTTCTCACTGCGACAGGCGCGGATGACACGACCGCACGGCTCGACAAAGCCTCTGCTGTCTTCAACAACATGACGCAGTCCGGGCACGACATTCCGAAGGGAAAACTCGCCAGTGCCGATTGCGTCGTGGTCATTCCCGGATTCAAGAAAGGAGCCATTGTTGTTGGAGTAGGGCACGGACGGGGATTCATTTCGTGTCGGAACGGTGACAACTGGTCGGCGCCAGGAGCGGTCGCCTTGGATAGCGGCAGCTTGGGTGTACAGCTCGGCGGCGAAGAAATGAACATCGTCATTCTCTCCATGGACAAGGCCCTGCGTTCCAAGCTGCTCTCCGATCGTTTCGCGATCGGGTCGGACGCTTCGGCTGCCTGGGGAAATGGCGCGTCGGCACATGGCGATCCCAACGCAGGGATTCTTCTCTACGGCCAGACCAAGGGAGCCTTCGCGGGCTTCGGTCTCGATGGTGCAACCATGAAACCCGATGATTCCGGCAACAAAGCCCTTTATGGAAAGACGCTAAGCAACGGCGAAATTGTCGCAGGAGCAACCACGCCTTCGAGTGCGCAGGCGTTCGTGGCAACCATCACTCAGGCGTCCAGTCGCTAATGCAAGAGCGCTTCGTGCGGAGTACTGAATCGGAGGCAGAAACTGCCTTTGATCCGATCTGGATTGAAGCGCTTCAAGGAACGTATGCGTAGATATCTGGACTTTGTCGGGAACATTGGCCTGTTTGCTCTGCGCGCGGCGCGACGGGTGCTGGCTCCTCCCTTTGAGTTCCAGATGATCCTGCGACAAATCGAAGCGGCTGGATGGAAATCGTTGCCGCTGGTGTTGTCTTCGGGCTTCGCGTTAGGGCTTGTCCTCGCGCTTCACACACGGACTACTCTGGTCCAATTTGGAGCTCAAGCAGAAATGCCCGCAGTCCAATCGTTGGCGTTCTTCAACGAGATCGGACCTCTCCTTGCCGGATTGCTGATGGCCGGGCGAGTGGGAGCGGGCATCGGTGCGGAGTTGGCGAATATGCGTGCAACCGAACAGATTGACGCGATCGAAGCGCTTTCCATCGATTCCTTCAAAATGCTGGTGATTCCCCGCATCATTGCCTGCTCGATCGTGCTTCCCATACTTACTATTTTCATGGATGTAATGGGACTTGCGGGGGGATACTTAGCGGAACGCGCGAGCTCCGATCTATCCCTCCAGCTCTATATTTCCCGCGGATTCCATGACGTCGGCTGGGCAGCCTTTGTTCCACCAACACTCAAGACGGCCGTTTTTGGAGCCGTTATTGGTCTGATCTCCTCTTACCTCGGCTACACGACCGACGAAGGATCTGAAGGCGTTGGGCGCGCTGCGACAAACAGCGTCGTCATCTCCTCGCTAGCTAT
>Ga0209169_10002865_pt1 | contig 10250 bp, 8 predicted proteins | sample HubBroMetageWRM4_FD_188346 | JGI IMG/M metagenome (GOLD analysis project Ga0209169, IMG submission 188346) | Warmed soil microbial communities from the Hubbard Brook experimental Forest, New Hampshire - Hubbard Brook CCASE Soil Metagenome WRM 4... | ecosystem: Environmental > Terrestrial > Soil...
GGGGATCATCAGCACGGCGTAGAGCAGCGCTTGCATTGCAGAACTGCGTGCCGCGCGCGAGACAGGCTGCTGCGTTGCAGTCACGCGGATCCCGGCCTTGCCGTAGTCGCTGCGGTACATCCAGCCGATGGCCATGAAGTGCGGAAACTGCCAGACGAAGAGAATGGCGAAGAGTGCGATCGCAGGCCACTCAATGACGCCGCGCGCTGCGGTCCAGCCGATGAGCGGCGGAGCAGCGCCGGGGAATGCGCCGATGAAGGTGTTGAGCCGGGTGATGCGCTTGAGCGGCGTGTAGATGCCGACGTAGCTGACGGCAGTGAGCAGCGTGAGCGTGCCGGTGAGAAGGTTCGTCGTCCACACGAGATAGAGCGAGCCGAGGAAAGTGAGAAGGAAGCCCGTGATGAGTCCGCTGGCGAGGCCAATGCGATGCTGCGCCATGGGGCGCTGCGCGGTGCGCGGCATCCGGCGGTCTGTGACGCGCTCGAAGGCCTGGTTGAGCGCGCTGGAACCGGCGGTGACGAGCGCGATGCCGAAGAGCGCCTGGAGAAGATTGATCGAGAACGGGCTGATTCCGGAGCGCAGGCAGCCGAGGAAGTATCCGCCGGCGGCAGTGAGAACAACCATCGCCGAGACGCGCGGCTTGGTGAGTATGAAGTAGTCCGAGAGTATGCCGAAGCTGTGGCTGCGGGCGCGAACGGCCGTGGATGTGGCGGAGACGGACACCGCAATCAGGATATCGCGAATGCGGCGGCCTAGCCGGCGCGGAGGCGTTAGCCGGCCCGGAGGATCGCGGCGAGGGCAATTGCGCTATCGGCAAGCGCGCCGTCCAAAGTAAGGCAATCGGGGCAGAGGCGCAGCCAGCGATCGCGGGCGTCTGTGAGGATTCCGTGGGTGCGCAGAGAATCAGCGAGCGCGGGGGCGGACGGGTGCTCGACGGTGAGGAAGGCGCCGTGAGCACCGTCTGCGCCTTGCGCTTCGATACCATGCGCAGCGAGGTACCGCTTGAGACGGCGCAGGCGGTCGAGGCTGTAGTCGCGCAGCCGCTGGACGCCGAGGCCCAGGGTGAACTGTTGGCCGGCGCGCGCCTGATACCAGGTGAGGACGGGCGGCGTTGACTCGAGGAAGGCGTCGCCGCCTGTAGCGAAGCGCGGAGGGTTGGGGCGCTCGAAGAGGAAGGGCTGATCCTTGGCAAACCAGCCGATATCGAGCGGGCGCAGGCCGGAGTTGAGCGCGTCGGGCGAGATGTAGAGGAAGCACGCGCCCGGGCCGCCGCGCAGGTACTTGTAGCTGCCGCCGATCATGAAGTCCGCGCCCATGGCCGTGACGTCGACGGGGAGCGCACCGACTGCGTGGTACGCGTCGACGAGGATACGCGCGCCATGCTGATGGCAGTGCCCGGCGAGCGCGTCGAGGTTCGGCAGGAGCTCGCCGGTGGCGAAGAGGACCTGCGACACAACGACGAGGTCGACGCCGTTGCGAATCTTGTCGTAGAGCGGCGAGAGATCGAGGCGTCCGTTGGCTGCATGGATGGAGATGAGTTCGAGTTGAATGCGCCCGGCGGCGGCGTACTGCTTGAGGATGACGTCGACAGAGTCGAACTCGCAGTCGGTGGAGAGCACGCGCGGAGTGCCGGGAAGCGCGTTGAGCACGGTGCGCAGGCCCTGGCCGGCGGAGGTCTTCGGAATGATGCAATCAGGGCGCGCCGCGCCGATGAGTTGTGCGAGCCGCGAACGATACGCGTGATGCTCGGTCATCCACCCTTCCCATGCGTCGCCAAGATGCGACTGCCAGAGCTCGATGCATTCGCGCACGTCGTCCCGCGTCTGGTTCAGGGGGCGGCCGAGCGAGTGGTTCGCGAGGTAGATTCCCGGCCGCGCGATGGTGTGCGAGAAGAGCGGAAAGATGTGCGTGCGCAGCGCGTCCTCGGTGAGCGGGCCGGGGCCGAGTGAAGCGATCGCTTCGGTGAGGCTCATTCGTTCGGCGCCTCGGTGCGCGAGGTGAGCAGCTCAGGGAAGAAGGTGAGGTCGAGCGCCTGGCGCAGGAAGCTCGCGCCAGAGGAGCCGCCGGTGCCGGTGCGGAAGCCGATGATGCGCTCCACGGTCTTGAGATGGCGGAAGCGCCAGAGCTGGAAGTACTCCTCGACGTCGACGAGCTTCTCGCTCATCTCGTAGGCCTCCCAGTGCGTGCGTGTATCGGCGTAGATCCCGCGGAAGACGCCGACGATGGCGTCGTTGCGTTGATAGGGTTGCGACCAGTCACGATCTGTCGCCTCGGTTGGAATCGCATAGCCGTGTCTCGCGAGGTAGCGCAGGAACTCGTCATAGAGGCTGGGCGAGTGCAGGGTGCGCTCGAGGTCGGCATGGATTTCAGAGTTGTGCTCGAACACCTTGATCGTCGCGGCATTCTTGTTGCCGAGCAGGAACTCGATCTTGCGGTACTGAAACGATTGAAAGCCCGAGGCATTGCCGAGCACGCCGCGGAACTGCATGTACTCCGATGGCGTCAGCGTTTCAAGCACCGCCCACTGCTCGAAGAGCTGCATCTGGATCAGCTTGACGCGCGAGAGAATCTTCAGCGTGGCTGGCAGGCGATCGTGGCTCAGGTGATCAATCGCGGAGGTTAGCTCGTGGATGAGCAGCTTCATCCAGAGCTCGGAGACCTGGTGCTGAATGATGAAGAGCAGCTCGTCGTGATGCTCTGGGCGCGAGAGCGGGTGTTGCTGCGCGAGCAGGCCCTCGAGCGAGAGATAGCCCGAGTAGCTTAGGCGATTGGAGAAGTCGCTGACGATAGAGGCTTCGACGGGGCGCTGGTTGGGTGTGGACATCGTTCACTCGCGGGTGAATTTTACGCCACTGCGATTACGCGTCGGCGAGAACGATCTTGGCAATCGTTGCGAGCTGCATGAAGCTCGTGCCTTCGTATATCTTGCCGATCTTTGCATCGCGATAGAACTTCTCGACGGGGTAGTCCTTCACGAAGCCCGCGCCTCCGAAGATTTCGACAGCGAGCGAGGCTGTGCGCTCGGCGACCTCGGAGGCGTAAAGCTTGGCCATCGCAGCCTCCTTCAGGTACGGTGCGCCCGCGTCCTTCAGCCGTGCGGCGTTGTAGACGAGCAGCCGCGCGGCTTCTATCTCAGTGGCCATGCGCGCGAGCTGAAACTGCATCGCCTGGAATTCGGTCAGCGCTTTTCCGAACTGCTTGCGCTCCTTCGCGTAACGAGCCGCGTGACGCCAGGCACCTGCGGCGAGCCCGAGCATCTGCGCGCCGATACCGATGCGGCCTTCGTTCAGCGTCTCGATGGCAATCTTGTAGCCCTTGCCGGGTTCTCCGAGAACGTTCGCCGCGGGCACGCGGCAGTTGTCGAAGCGCAGCTCGCAGGTGGAGCTGGCGCGGATGCCGAGCTTGTCTTCTTTCCGGCCGATGGTGAAACCGGACGTGCCTTTTTCGACGATGAAGCAGGTGATGCCCTTGTAGCCGGCGGCTGGGTCGATGGTCGCGAAGACAAGGAAGATGGACGACTCGAGCGCATTGGTGATCCAGAGCTTGGCGCCGGAGAGGATGTAGTCACCGGTTGCATCGTCACGCGTTGCGCGACACTGGAGCGCAAAGGCATCGGAGCCCGATGCAGCTTCGGAGAGCGCGTACGAACCCGTTGCTTTGCTCGCGAGCGCGGGCAAGTACTTCTTCTTTTGCACATCGGTTGCCCAGAGCAGGAGCGCGTTGATCACCAGCGTGTTCTGTACGTCGACGAGGACGCCGACGGCGGGATCGACCGCCGAAATCTCCTCGACTGCGAGTACCGCCTCAAACAGTGTGCCGGCCGCGCCGCCAAACTCCTCGGGAATCTGGATGCCCATGAATCCGAGCTCGTGGAGCTTGCGAAGGAGGCCCGCGTCGAAGTGGGCCTGCTCGTCCATCGAGCGGACGAGTGGTGCGATCTCGGTGCGGGCGAAGTCGCGGACGGTGGAGCGGAAGAGCTGTTCGTCGGGGGAGAGCTGGGTAAGTGGCTGCATAAGCTTCGCGCCGAGTTTAGCGTAGCCCGATGGCATCACGCATGGTTCGCGGCCGTTTAGCGAGCGCCAGAGCAGGATTGCAGCGTTTTCGGGGCAGGACTATACTGCTGGCATTGGGCACAGCTGGTGTTTCTTCACGCGGTGCCACGGGTGAGGTCCGTCTTCAGCGTAAGCGTCGAGGATGTCCGGCTCGGAAATGGAGGGCCGCCTGGCCGTGAGGCAGGTGCGGGCGAAAGCTGGCGCGCTGTTACGCGCGTCCTCCGAAGTTGCAGGGCGGCGGTTGGTGGGACTGTCGTCGATGTGGTGAATGCCGTTTGGCCGGGGGACTGCCGGCTGTGCGGCGGGCCAATGATTTCGATAAGCCGGGCAGGCGTCTGTGAGGCTTGTGTTGCGCAGGTGGAGGCGCAGGACGAGCAGTTCAATGTGCTCTGCAGCCGGTGCGGTGATGCGCTGGGCATGGAGTCCGCGCGGTTCGCCGGTGCAATGGGAATAACCGAGTGCACGATGTGCAGACTGGCTCCGCCAGAGTTTGCGCGCGCTGTGGCGTTTGCGGAGTACGACGCTGAAGTCCGCGAGATGCTGCATCTGCTCAAGTTCAATGGAGTACGCCAGGTCGCCGGGCATCTGCTCGGCGAGTATCTGGTGAAGGCGGTACTGAAGCTCGAAGATCAGGCTGCTCGTGAGTTGGCCGTCATTCCAGTTCCGCTGTTTGCGGCGCGTGAACGCAGCCGCGGCTTCAATCAGTCGAAGCTGCTGGCGGAGGCTGCGGTGAAACGCCTGCGCAAGCTGCGCCGCGGATGGAAGTTGAGGATCGACACGAAGTCACTCGCTCGCGTGAAGGACACGCATGCACTGTTTACGATGCAGCCACACGAGCGACGTAAGAGTTTGCGCGGAGCCTTTCGCGTGATGGATGCGGAGGCTATCCGAGGCCGCGAAGTGCTGCTGATCGACGACATTATGACCACCGGAGCCACGGCGAGAGAGTGCGCGCGAGTGCTGCTGCGCGCCGGAGTGGCCAAGGTATGGGTGGCAACGGTTGCGAAGGCGCAGCCGGAGAGCGTGCGAGTTCTGCGTGCAGAAGAGTTTGGCGAGGCTGCTGATTCAACGGTGGCTCGCTGGGATGCAACGCCTGTGTCGAATGCGGTGGCACAGGCAGGTTTGTAGGCGATCGGAACCTTTTTGGGAGGGTTGTGATGCAGACGGGCAAGATGAGAGGGAAGCGCAATCGACACCACACTACGCAGCCGGTGCCCGGCACGGCGCGCGCGGAGGCGCTGGAGATTCGCGCAGGGGTCTTCCGGCAACCGGCCATGCAGACGCCGGTGCTGGTGCTGAACGCGAGCTATGAGCCGATCAACATCTGCGGCGCGCGGCGGGCGCTGGTATTGGTGCTGAAGGGCGTGGCGCGCACGGAAGAGCAGCAGGGAAGCATCCTGCACTCGCACAAGATGACAATCCAGATGCCGAGCGTGATCCGGTTGCTGGAGTACCGTCGTATCCCGCACCAGACGCGCGCACTCAGCCGCAAAAACATTCTGCTGCGCGACAGAAATACCTGCCAATACTGCCAACTCGTGCTGACCTCAGCGGAACTGACGCTGGATCATGTCCTGCCGCGTTCGCGTGGTGGACTCTCGACGTGGGAGAACCTTGTGGCGTGCTGCCGGGAGTGCAATCGCCGCAAGGGCAATCACATGCTGCATGAGCTTCACGACATGGTGTTGCTGCGCGAGCCGCGGCCGTTCACGTTGCACACCAGCCGGCACATCATGCGCATGATCGGGAGCGCAGACGCTGCGTGGCGAAAGTATCTGTATTTTGAGAATGAATCTGCGGCGTAAGCAGACAGCTTAAATTGCGGATGTTGTCACGTGAGAGCGCGGCTGATGGCCGCGCCTTTATTTATGGCGCTGGCTCGGCGGCGTTGTTGGTCACGTTGCGCGCCAGCTGCATCAGGACAACCAGCATCAGCAATGCGCCAAAGTATAGATACGACTGCAGCACGTTCCAGCCGAGGTACGGCGCGAGGAAGTTCGTTGATGTCAACGCATTCAATGTGAGGAAGCTCGCTATCGCCAGCAGCCACGGTGGCCGCTGCTGCCAGCATCCATAGGCAAACCACACCCAGGCGGCAATGGCAAAGACAATGCCGTAATGGTGCTCCCACGCCATCGGTGACGACGCGACCGATGCGAGCCCGGTAGCCGCGAGATCTGCCGTCGAGCCGCGCATCTTGCCCCACGGAAACAGCAGCGCTCCGCCGATGAGCACGAGACCGGTGATCAACGTTACCCGGTAGACCCAGGCGATGTACGGCGTATAGAGCAACGGCGTGTAGGTGATGTTCTCGCCATTGCCGATGACGCGATTCAACGTGCCGAACATCGACTGATTCCCGTAGTGCGACTGTGCTTTGCGGCTAAGGCCGGCGAGCACGTGAATGTAGTCGAGGTTGTTGTGCCAGCCGAAGACGAGCGTCGAGACTGCTATCAAGACAATCGCGCAGACGAGAAACGCAATTGCGGCATTCCAGCGCCGCCGCACGATCATCCAGATCCACAGCAGACCATACTGCGGTTTCACGAATGCGAGCAGCGCCGCGATAACGCCTGCGGAACGCTCGCGCCCCGTCGTCCACAGCAGCAGGAGAACGGCGAACAGGAACGACAGAAAGGTCTGCGCATTGCCCAGCGCGTAGCCCTTGATCAGCGGGTAACAACCGACGCACGCCAGCATTACGGCGACGATCGATTGCCAGTCGAGCGAAACATTGCGACGCCGGAGTAACCGCTGGCCCATCCAGAGCGACACAGCACCCACACCGAACACCGCGAGCCAGGATGTAATGGCCAGGGTCTCGAGAATTGCAGATTCTGTCAGACCAAGTTTCCGCAGAGCGACGAGCGGAAGGAGACTCGCGAGTGGATAGATCAACGTGTCGTAGAGGTGCGCATAGTAGATCGGCTCTGTCGGATGCGCGCGGAAGTAGTCGAGCGATTTCAGCATGGGCAGCCATGAGTCGGTCCACTGACGCACATGCACGAACTGCAGGAAGAAGACCTTGATGCCGCCCGGGTTTCCGAGCCCCGCAACGCGGCAGAGCGCCCATTGAACTACGTTCGCTAAAACAAGGCTGATGGAGACGAACAGCAGAAGCCGAGTGCTGTGCGGGCGCGGCGAGGAGTCGCTCGGCGAAGGAAGAGCCATTGGGGTCACTATAACAAGTGGCTGACAATCAACTGCTTGCAATCGCCTATCCTGATGAAATGCAGAATGCTGTTGAGCGGTTCGATGGCCGTGCAGCCGACTACGATCTCTATCGCGAACGCTACGATGCCAACGAGATTCTTGCGCCTCTTCGCGACTGGTGCGGGCTGACACCGGAGTGGCTCGTCGCGGATGTCGGCGCTGGCACTGGAATGCTCTCCGACGTCTTTCTCGCGAACGGAAATCGTGTGATTGCGATTGAGCCCAATGCGGAGATGCGCGCAGCCTGTGCACAACTACATGGAGGCGAACGCGAGCTTCAGATTCGCGAAGGCACTGCCGAGGCGACAGGCCTCGCCGACGCGTCCGTCGATCTTGTTTGCTCCGGGCGTGCGTTGCACTGGTTCAACTTGGAAGCTGCGATGCGTGAGTTCCGTCGCGTCGTGCGTCCCGGCGGATGGGTGGTGAGCGTCGCAGCGGGACGCACCGAGTTCGGTCGTGAGGAGAACGAGGCGTTTGTGCGTGTATTGGAGCAGTTCAGCGGCAGCGCCAGCGAAAGGCTCGAGGCCTACTCCGCCTACACGCGGATGAAGAACTTCTTTGGCAGCAGCGACTTCCACCACTATGAGCGCGGTGGAGAACTGCGAATGGACTGGCAGCACCTGCGCGGTATGGCGCTCTCTCTATCGCATGCGCCTCGTATTGGCGATTCGCGCTTTCCGGAATTCGAGCACGCGTTGAAAGAGTTTTTCGATCGCCATGCGAAGGACGGCGTTATCACGTGGGAGACGCGCTGTTGGTTGAATGCAGGCCACATACGTTGATACGAGTGAAACAGTCCTTCCACGAGTATTTGCTGAGCGATGCGGTGAGGATGTAACTTCTGTTCGCAGTCGCAAGGGGATTCGCATTGCGTGAAGCCGCTTTGTTGGCGTCGGTGATGACGAATCCAGGTTGAGGTAGTGGTCTGTTGTTTTGCAGAACGGAAGGATGAAGTGCCGGCCTCGACTCTAACGAGGCGCAACGGCGATAGATCATCGTAAAGACGAAAGCCACTGCGGCGCGTGTCGAGGATCGCGGAAGCTGCAGATGATTCGACGCTTTCAGCAACGAAGCCCCGAATAAGGAAACCTCGCAGAAACACAAATGAAGCGATCATTCGCGGAGCTTTCTCCGCGCTATCGCATGCCGCGCACGCACGCGTAAATGTCACGACGTTTTGAGAAAAGGAGAATCGCTATGGCATCGATTCTTGAGAGTTTGAGGGGAATGCTTGGACCACAGGTGGTAAACGGAGTGTCGTCACAATTGGACGAGCCGACCGGCGTAGTACAGCGTGGGTTGGAAGAAGGTTCCGCGGCGTTGCTGGCAGGAATCGGCTCGAAGGCAGATCAGCCGGGCTTCATGCAGCAGATATTCAGCTTCATTAAAAATCCGGCGAATGACCTGGCGTTTGCCGGCGTTCCCGCAGCCGCGGCGGCCGGCGGCCTCGGTACTCAGTTTCTTTCGACCGTCTTCGGTTCGAACCAAGGCGCGGTGGCCGACGGAATCGCCCGCGAGACAGGAATGAGCGCAGGGAAGGCTGCCGCTGTGCTCGGCATGGCTGCGCCGCTCGTGCTTGGAATGTTGGGACGGCAGGTGCAAGCAACAGGGATGAACGCGTCCGAGCTCGGCCAATCGCTGAAGAGCGAGATGCCCGGCCTCACGAGTTATCTTCCCGCAGGTATGCGGTCGTTCTTTGGACGCGCGCCTGTAGTGGCGTCGATGCCGGCAGCTGTTGTTCCCGAGGTCCGTAGAGCAAATCGCTGGCTGTGGCCGGCGGTGGGTCTCGTCGCGCTCGCACTGATTGCTTTCTGGATATTCCATCGCGCGCCGACGCCGTCTCTGCCGACGGTTGATACCTCAGGGCTTGGCGCGTTCTTCTCGACGAAGCTGCCCGATGGAACCGCACTGAACATCCCGCAGAACGGCATCGAGAACAAGCTGATTACCTTCCTCAACGATTCGTCGCGTCCGGTCGACACAACCACGTGGTTCAACTTCGATCGGCTGCTGTTCGACACAAACTCTGCGACTCTGCAGCCTTCCTCGCAGGAGCAACTTAACAACATCGTCGCCATCATGAAGGCCTACCCGAATGCACAGGTGAAGATTGGCGGCTACACGGACAACACTGGCGACTCCGCGGCGAACCAGACGCTGTCAGAGAACCGTGCCAAGAACGTGATGGATGCTATCGTCGCCGGCGGCATCGATCCGTCGCGGCTCCAGTCGAAGGGATACGGCGATCAGTATCCGGTCGCTGACAACTCAACGCCCGAAGGGCGCCAGCAGAACAGGAGAATTTCGCTGCTTGTGACGCAGAAATAGCTTCGCCGCCCGGCGCTCGTCGCTCAACATTCGATGATGTTGAGCGCGAGCCCGGCAAGCGAGGTCTCCTTGTAGCGCGATTGCATGTCCATGCCCGTGCGGTACATCGTCTCGATCACCTGGTCGAGCGAGATTTTGTGGGTGCCGGGATCGTTTATCGCAAGTCGCGCCGCATTCACGGCCTTCACCGCGCCCATGCCGTTCCGCTCGATGCATGGAATCTGCACCAGCCCGCCGATGGGATCGCACGTCATGCCGAGGTTGTGCTCCATCGCAATCTCGGCAGCGTGCTCAATCGCTGCGTTGTCGCCGTTCATCGCCGCGACGAGCCCGCCTGCGGCCATCGAGCACGCAACGCCGACCTCTCCCTGGCAGCCCACCTCCGCTCCTGAGATCGACGCATTCTCCTTGTAGAGAATCCCGATGGCCGCGGCCGCGAGAAAGTAGCGCAGCAGACCCTGTTGCTTGTCTGCGTGGCTCTGGCCTTCGCCCGCGTGATGCAGATAGTAGTACGCAATCGCCGGATTCACGCCCGCGGCACCGTTCGTTGGCGCCGTCACCACGCGGCCACCGGCAGCGTTCTCTTCATTCACCGCCATGGCCACCATCGTCACGGTGTCGAGCGGGGCGAGGGGATCGCGAGGTTTTGGTTTGCGG
>Ga0209169_10002866_pt1 | contig 10243 bp, 8 predicted proteins | sample HubBroMetageWRM4_FD_188346 | JGI IMG/M metagenome (GOLD analysis project Ga0209169, IMG submission 188346) | Warmed soil microbial communities from the Hubbard Brook experimental Forest, New Hampshire - Hubbard Brook CCASE Soil Metagenome WRM 4... | ecosystem: Environmental > Terrestrial > Soil...
AAGCTGGCCGCTGGCCCTGAAGCCGCGCTGCACTCCGGCCCGGGCGAGCTCGCTGAGCACGATGGGCGCGCCGCACAGGTGCGTGACGGGGTAGCGCTCGGCCAGGTCGAGCGCTGCGCGGGCGTCGAATGAGGGCAGACAAACATGGGTGGCGCCGACGGCGGTGCCCCCCCAGGTCATCGACCAGCCGTTGCAGTGGAACATGGGCAATGTCCACAGCAGGCAGCTGGCGGCGGTCAGCTCGAATTCCAGCGCCACGCTGACCGCGTTCAGGTAGGCGCCCCTGTGGGTGTACACCACGCCCTTGGGACGCCCGGTGGTCCCGCTGGTGTAGTTCACGGTGATCATGTCGTCCTCGTCGGCGGGCAGCTCGAGGCCGGAACCATCCCGTCCCGCAACCCACTCGTCGAATGCCGTCGCCCCGGGCAGCGCCCCGGCCGGAGCTCCGGGGAGCAGCACGACCCGCCGGACGGGCAGTTCGGCCGCGCTGCTTACCGCCAGCCGGGAGAGCAGCTCGGCGGACACGAGCAGGATCTGGGCGCCGGAGTGGGCCAGGATGTCGTGGTACTCACCGGGCGCCAGGCGGGTATTCAGCGCGACCAGCGCCGCGCCGCTGCCGGGCACGCCGAAGTGGGCAGCCAGCAGCCATCGGCTATTGAAGTCGAGCACGGCGACCCGGTCGCCCTGCTGCACGCCGTCGGCCCGCAAGGCGCCCGCAAGCGAGTCACAGTCCCTGCCGAACTCGGCGTAGCTGACAGCCGTCCCGTCCCCGTCGACCACCGCGGCCTTCCCGGGGAACACCCGCCGGGCGCGGGCCAGGAAGCTGAGCGGACTCAACGGCACATGATTGGCTGGGCTGATCATGACGCTCTCCCGGCAGGCTCTATCACCCTTAACCGTCTAGTTGGTCGGGCGCTCCGAAGAAAGCCTAGTTCAGCCGCTGGAACGGCTGTATGCCCTCTAGCTTGCCTTTTAGTTACCCTGAGACAAGATGCGCCCGGCCATCCGTCCGGCGAGTCGGGAGGAAAGAGTCGGGGAGGAAAGAGTCGGGAGGTAAACCTGTGCAAGGGTCGGTCATCACTCCGGCCGACGCCGAGGCGATCGGCAAGCCGGTGCGCGGTTTCATCGCGGATTCGGTGATCCCGCTGGAGGCGGAGGCCCTCGCCACCGGAGTCACCGACGAGCTGCGGGTCCGGCTGCAGGGACTGGCGCGTGAGGCGGGGCTCCTCGCTCCGCAGGCACCGGCGGAATACGGCGGCGGCGGGGCCAGCTTCTCCAGCGCCGCCGTGCTGCTGGAAGAGGCCGGGTACAGCCTGCTGGGTCCGCTGGCGATGAACTGCGCGGCGCCCGACGAGGGCAACATCCACCTGCTTTCCGTGATCGGCACGGCCGAGCAGAAGGAGCGCTATCTGCGACCGCTGGTGCGCGGCGACATGCGCTCGTGTTTCGCCATGACCGAGCCGGCTCCCGGCGCCGGATCGGACCCGGCCGCCCTCGCCACCACGGCGCGGAAGGTACCAGGCGGCTGGCTGCTCAACGGCGACAAGCACTTCATCACCGGCGCGGATGGCGCCGCGTTCGCCATCGTCATGGCCAAGCCGGAGGAAGGCGCAACGATGTTCCTCCTCGACGCCGACAATCCCGGCTGGCAGGTGGGGGAGCGGATGCGGACCATCGACGACAGCACCGTCGGAGGGCACTGCCCGGTGCGGCTGCGCGAGGCGTTCGTCGGCGACGACGCGGTGCTCGGAGAGCCGGGCCGCGGGTTCGCTCACGCCCAGGTCCGGCTCGTGCCTGCCCGGCTGACACATTGCATGCGCTGGCTCGGCGCCGCCCGGCGGGCGCACGATATCGCGCTGCGGCGGGCGAGCGGTCGCGAGCTGTTCGGCGCGCCGCTGGCGACGCTCGGCATGGCCCAGCAGCTCATCGCGGACAACGAGATTGAGCTGGCCGCCTGCCGCGCGCTGCTGTGGCAGGTCGCCGCTCAGGTCATGGAGGGCGTCAAGGGCACGGAGGAATCGTCGCGGGCCAAGGTCTTCATCAGCGAAGCCACCTGCCGGATCGTGGACCGGGCCGTGCAGCTGGCCGGCGGCGCGGGAGTCACGGAAGAGTCGGTGATCGGCCGCATCTACGCCGACATCCGGGCCTTCCGCATCTACGACGGGCCCTCAGAAGCGCACCGCGCCGCGATCGCGCGCCGGGCGGTGTCCAGGATTCAGCGGGCCTCGCCTTGACCGCAGGCCATCCCGGTGCCAACGGGCATGGTGCTCCGAGCGCGCTCATTACCGAGGCGACCGAGGCGACCGGGGCGACCGGGGCGACCGAGGGCATAGGGACCGCGACCTAGAGCGCAGGGAAGAAAATCATCGTGACCATTCAGATGCTGCTAGACGTCGACGAAATCATTCGCCTTCGGGCGCGGTACTGCCATCGTCTGGACCACAAGGACTGGGATGGTTTCGCCGAACTGTTCGCTGTTGACGCGGTGCTGCGAACGGGCCTGGCCGGAGGCCCGGAAGTTGTCGAGCGCCGCGGCCGGACAGCGATTGCGGACTTCGTCAGGGAGCGCATGGGCTCGGCTGCGTCGAGTCATCAGGTGAGCGCGCCCGACATCCGGGTGCTGGCCTCCGATCGCGCACAGGGAACCTGGGCGGTGCATTACGTACAAGAGGGCAATCGGCTAACCGGTTACGGGTTCTACCATGACGAGTATGTCAAGCAGGACGGCCAGTGGTTGATACAGCGCGTGACGCTCGAAACAACCATCCGTTTCGGCACGCTCGTGAGCTGAATCCCACCGTTATCGGGTCGCTTTCCAGGGACGGAATGCACTGCCGCAGCCGTTGAACCCCATGCTCCGGCGTTTCGCATACGGAACGAGAGCGCCGCCGGGAGATCTGCCTGGTGGCCACCGTACTGCCCGGCCTAGCCAGACACCGGTCGCTGGCCAGCGGAGGGATGGTAACGATATGGACCGGTGTTTCCAGCGGCGAAACAGGCCGGACTGCCCAGCCGGCCGTCGGGCTACGATCCGCGGCAAGCTCTGCGGCCTAGATCGGCCAGGTGGCAGGGTGCGCAGGACAGGGGCCGCAGTCCCCAGCAACCCGGAATGGCCACCGGAGGGGAAGGAAACGTAGCTAGATGCACAAGAGAACTGACAACAAGAGAACTGTTTCCATATTCATAGCAGCGACGGTCGTGGTCCTTTCCGCCGCTGCATGTAGTAGTAGTGGCAGTAATAGCAGCACCAGCAGCAGCGGCGCTGCCGGCTCGACTAGCGCCGCGGCGACGGGGAGCACGATCTCGGTGGTCGTGCCGTGCCAGGTCACCGGCCCGGTTCCGTACCCGGAATGCGCGAGCTCTGTTCAGGCATACTTCGATCAGGTCAACGCGGCCGGCGGGGTCAACGGGCACAAGCTCAACGCAATCATCTGCGACACGCAGGATAGCGCGGTGACCGAGGTGGACTGCCTCAAGAGCGGGGTTTCCAATCCGTCCGTCGTCGCCTTCGTCGGGCATACCGGTTTTTCTCCGAGCACTGACAAGGGGATCGCCGATATCGGCATCCTTGCCAACACTCCCGCGCTGACCACGGCTCCGATGGACTTCACGGTTGGCAGCTTCTCCGGTACCACCGGCGGCGATTCGGGCGCTATCTTGATCCAGCGACTCTTGCTGGCCAAGGGCATCGACAAGCCGGGCATGATCGCCTGCACGCTCGAGGGCTGTATCGACGATGAGAAGGGCGCGAAGGCCTTCTACGCCCCGCACGGCATCAGCGTCAAGATCGTCACCGCCTCGCTCACCGCAGTGGACCTGACCCCGCAGATGACCGCCCTGCAGCACGCGGGCGTCAACGTGGTGGATATCGCCGAGGGCACGGCGGGCGTCGTCGGCGCGATCAAGGCTGCCGCCGGCCTCGGTTACACGCCCTCGTTCAATCTCAGCTACTCCGCCGACTCCGCCGAGGTGCTCACCCAGCTTCCGGCCGCGCCGAACGTGTGGGTGCCGACAATGTTCAACCCCGCCGCGTCGGCCCGCGCGCCGTACACCCAGCTGATGAACACCTACATCGGCACGGGTAAATGGTCGCTGTCGTATGCCGGGTTGAACGCCTACCTCGGGGCGCAGGCATTCGTCGATGACCTCAAGGGGATCAGCGGGCCCATCACCCGGGCCTCGGTGCTGGCCGGGATGAAGAAGATCACCAGCTTCTCCTCGCCGCTGCTTGGCGTGCCGATCGACTTCGCAACGTCGCCGGTCGCCGCGTACCCCGCCATCTACAACTGGTACTGGTACGCGGCGCAGGTGAAGAACCAGGCACTGGTGCCGGCGGGCGGGGCCGTGAACATGGCACCGGGAGCGTAGGCCGCGGCCTAGATCAGCCGTCCGGGCTCATGAGTTCGGCCCGCGCGGTCAAAGCTCCGGGCGACGCACTATCGAGAAAGTTCAGCACGACGTGATCCGCTCCCGCGCTGAAGCAGGAGCGGATTCGTCGTCGCAGCTCGGCTGGCTCGCCCCAGGCAACCAGTGCGTCGAAGAGCCGATCTGAGCCGGGACCGCGAGTTTCGGATTCGTCCCATCCGAGCTCGAGCAGGTTGTTGCGGTAGTTCTCGAATGCCAGCATCCGCGCGCAGAACACGTCCGCCTGTGCGCGAGCGGTATCCCGCGACCGGGCGACGACGACCGGAAGGGAAACGGCGAGAAATCGCTCTGCCAAGATGGCGCGGGCCCGTTCGGTGTGCTCGAGCGGGACGAAATAGGTGTATGCGCCGTCCGCGGCCGTGGCGGCCAGCCGGAGCATCCCTTTGCGGAGAGCGCCAAGCACGATGGGTGGTGACGGTGCGGCCGGGCCCGCCCAGAGTTCGCCGGCGGAGCGAATATGCGACAGGTAATCACGCATGAAATCCACCGGAGCCTCATACCGGTGCCCGCGCCGCTCGACGTTGGGCCGATGAGAAATCCCGAGGCCCAGCACGAAGCGCCCGCAGGACGCCTCGGCAAGCGATCGGCCCGCATAGGCGGCCGCATGGGGATCCCGCGCCTGCGCCACGGCCACGCCGGTTGCGACGACGATGTCCGATGTCGCCGCGACCAGGATCCCGGCCTGGACGAATGCCTCGCGCGCTGTGCCCTCGCCGAACCATATGCAGGAGTAGCCAAGTGCCTCGGCGGACTGGGCGACGGCACGCTGCTCGGCGGCGGGAAACTGCGACGTGGCACTAAAGGAAATGCCGACGGATCCGCGGAGACGGTCAAGGACTGAAGCCAGATTACTCACTGTATTTTCTCCCGGGACGGAATCCTGCCACCGATCGACTCGGTGACCCGGTCGGACACCTCTTGCATGTGACGCACGTAGCACTTCAATTGCTGTGGGCTGTCCAGCGAATGGGCGAGCCGGACTCCAAGCGAGATCGGCGCCGTGCCGTCCACGCCGAACACGGGTACATAGATAAAGCGCACCTTGTGTGCCTGTTCTGCGGAGAAGTCAAGGGGATCGATGGGCAGGCCCGCCAAGGTCTTTCGCTGCTCAGCCGACATCTCCGCGTACGTGCCCGGCAGCAGGTGCTGGCCGGCCATCTCGGTGAGCCGGCTGCGGTGCGGGCTGTCCATCATCACCGAATACCCGCGCTGGCGCGCCTGCTCGAGCCGCCGCAGGTAGGTCCGCCGCTGCCGGCTGGATTCGACTCCGCTTAGCCAGGACCCGATCTGGCCCGGCTCCTGCCACGCCATGATGTTGCTGCCGATCGGCGCGACGGCCGGATAGCGCTGTCCCACCGTCGCCCACGTCGGGTCGTCTAGTCCTCCCGCGCTGGCGGCGGACAGGATGTTCACGCAGAACGCATTCGCGGGCCTGATCTTGGGCCAGCTTGACGAGGTCTTGTCGGGCATGAAGGCCACGAGTGGCGGGTGCAGGGACAGCGAGGTGAAGGACCCCACGGCGAGTCCGGTCGGCTGACCGTCCTGCGTGATACCCGTCACCACGCATACGCCGGTCGGATACTGCCCGAGAACCTGGCGGAACCGGGCATCGGAGGCCTCGGGGCTCGCCGTCTCGTCCACGCCTGCAGCACCGGGTCAGGCGGGCGTGCCCGCGGCGATCCAGTCGCGGAACAGGGCCACGTTCTGCGCTGGCCACGGGTCGTCGCAGGGCATTTCCCCGCTCTCCAGCCGCTGCAGGATGAGTTCGGAGTGCTGCCGGACGTCCTCGACGTCCCACAGGTCGAATGCCCACAGCATCTCGTCGCGGTCCTTCTCGCGGAACAGCGCCTGGATCTCGGTGAAGGCCACCGCGGTCATGGCCGCCGTCCCGCTGCCCGGCCGGGTTCACCGAGTGAACAACCAACCCGCATCACGTCCTCCTCCGCGCAGTACCGCAGCCCCGGCACCGGCCACCCCGGCACCGGCGGATTGCAGGCATGATCGTAAGCGCCGAATTTGCACCATGTCGACACACGTGCCAGCGGTAGTCCGCAAAGAGCTGGCACCATACGTGGCACGATGTCGCAGCCGTCGCCCGAGGTCAATGGCGATCAGCATCCTGTTCCACCTGCGAAACGAATCCTCCCTGGTCTGCTTCGGGAGCGTTATAAATTGAATTGCAGACGGTTCGCGGGTCTGGCGGGCTCGACAAATTCAACTCCGGAATTCGGTGCCGTGAGCCGGGGCGCGAAAGGGATGGCAGACGAGCATGACCGAGCAGGCTGTCTTCAAGGTCAACACCACGATCCTGGACACCGAAGTCGAGGCCGTGCGCGAGTTGATCGGGCAGCCACTGCGGCTTCCGCCGCCGTTCAACCGCGAGGCGACGCTGGACACGATCCGGCACTACGCGCTCGGCATCGGGGATGACAACCCGCTGTGGTGCGACGAGCAGTACGGCGCTGCCTCCGCCTACGGCTCGGTCATCGCCCCGCCCACCTGGCTGTACAGCACGTTCGCGGCCGGGATCGGTCCCGGGTTCGGCGGGCTGCAATCGTTCCACGCCGGGGGTACCTGGCACTGGCTGCAGGTCGTGCGTCCCGGCGACCGGATCTTCCCCGAAGCAGTGCTCACCGACGTCCAGCGCAAACAGGGCAAGCGCTCGGGCGAGATGCTGATCCAGATCGGCGACGTGACCTACCGCAATCAGCGCGGCGAGGTGGTCGCCACGCATGAGGGCCGTCGGTTCCGCGTTCCGCGGCGTGCCAAGGGTGGCCTGAGCTACGAGCCCAAGCCGCCCTATCAGTACAGCGACGACGAGATGAGCGCCATCGAGGACGCGGTGGTTGCCCAGACCCGCCAGGGCGCCGAGCCGCGCCACTGGGAGGACGTCGAGGTCGGCGAGACGCTGCCGGACCGGGTCAAGGGGCCGCTGGACTCGGCCACGATGATCGCCTACTACGCCGGTAACCTGCAGACGATGTACAAGAGCGCGGACCTGGCCATCAAGTGGCGCCGCTTCGTCCGCGACCATCCCGGCGAAGTGCCGAACGCCCGCCCGATCGAGTGGCAGCTCGAGACCACGCCGCCCGGCATGGGCCACCACGACGCAAAGGTGGCTCAGGCCGTCGGGATGCCCAATACCTATGACAACGGGTGGATGCGGCTCGGCTGGATGAGCCAGGTCGTCACCGACTGGATGGGCGACGGGGGCTTCCTGCGCGACCTCGACATTTCGGTCCGGCTGCCGAACGTCCTCGGTGACACCCTGTGGGCACACGGCGAGGTCACCGCCAAGCGGATCTCCGACGGCGAGCACCTCGTCGACATCAGGCTGTGGGCCGATCGCCAAGACGGGGCGCTGAGCTGCGACGGCACGGCGACGGCGAGGCTCCCCTCGAGTAGCGGCTGACGCGCTGACCGCATCCAGGCAGAGGAAGGATTCGGATGGACCCGAGTACCAGGCTGGCCTCCATGGTCCAGGTGACGAAGTACGAGGAGGCGGCCGAACTCCTGGTGCGGGCACGCGAGGTGTACCAGGCGAAGCAGGCCGAGGCGGAATACCTGCCGCTGAAGCGGGACACGCTGACCGTGCTGGCCGGGGAGGCGCACAACGACCGGCGCCGGATGGAGACTTCCCTGTTCGCCCGGGCGCAGCTGCTCAGGTTCGAGCATTCGGTGCTGCATGAGTCGATGAACCGCCAGCTGGCCAAGCTGGTCCGCCAGGCCGGGGGCCCGGGCGAGGCACTGAAGGCCGACCTGCTTCACCTGAGCAGGTTCACCCTGCTGCCGGTGACCGCGGCGCTGGTGGGCCTGGAGGTTCAGGACAGCGACGAGTGGTGGGAGCGGCTGAGCGAGTTCGTGCGCCTGTTCGGCATCGCCAGCGCGCTGCAGTGGAAAGAGGGGGACATCGAGCAGGAGCGGGCCGAGACCATCCAGGCCGCGGTCGATTTCGATGCCGAGGTCTTCACCCCGGCGTGGGACCGGCGTGCCGCCCTGATCGCCCGGTATGACCAGGGTGAGCTGGCCCGCGAGGACCTGCCGCAGGATCTTATTACCGCGCTGCTCGCGCACCTGCCCGGGCGCCCGCGTGACGTCATCCTCCGCGAGGTGATCCTGTTCTTCAACGCGTCGACCGACACAAGCACGATGGCCGTGGCGACGGCCGTCTTCCACCTCAGCGAATGGCTCCGGGATCATCCCGAGGACCGCGACCTGCTCGGCGACTACGGGTTCATCCAGCGGGTCGCGTTCGAGGCGATCCGGTTGCACCCGCCGCCCGGCCTGATCCGGTCCGCCCCCGAGGACATCGTGCTGGCCGGCGGCCGCAGTATCCCGGGGGGCAAGGACATCTTCATCGACCTGAAGGCCGTCAACACCGACGTGGAGGTGTTCGGCCCGGATGCCGAGCAGTTCAACCCGCACCGGGACCTGCCTGCCGGGGTGAAGCCGTACGCTCATGCCTTCGGCGGCGGAGCGCACAAGTGCATCGGCCGGCCCCTGGCGACGTCGCACGACACCCTCGACTCGGCTTCCAGCGAGGACGGCGCGCTCGGCGCGGTCGTACGGGTCATCCGCCGCCTGCTGGAACTCGGCGTCCAGCTCGATCCCGCCAACCCGCCGACCATGCGCACGGGCAACCGCCAGGAACGGTACGTCACCTTCCCCATCCTGCTCACCGAGCCGAGCGCGCTGGCGCAACTCCAGGACGCGTAACGAGGTATCTGTGACGGGCGAGGAAGCGGCACGGGCCGGCGTACGGGATGCCCTGGCGGGGTGCCTGAAGCGGGGAGAGGTCGGCGTGCAGGTTGCCGTGTACCGCGGCGGCGACCTCATACTCGATGAGTCGATCGGCGTCCTCGCCGAAGGCTCTTCCCGCGAGGTCGATTCCGGCACCCTGTTCCCGATCTTCTCCGTCACCAAGATCCTGCCCATCATGGCGATCCACCTGCAGGCCGAGCGGGGGCTGCTGGGCTATGACGCCCCGGTAGCCAGCTACTGGCCGCGGTACGCCGCCAACGGCAAGGCGCCGATCACCATTCGGCACGTGCTGGCCCACCGGGCGGGCGTGCCGAACATGCCCGACGGCGTCACGATCGACAACATCGGCGACTGGGACTGGATGACCGGCCGGCTCGCCGAGGTCGCGCCGCTGTGGCCGACCGATACGCGCAGCAGCTACCTCTCCTACACCTACGGATGGATTCTCGGCGAAGTGGTGCGGCGCACCGACCCCCGGCATCGCTCGTTCCGGCAATTCGTGATCGATGAGCTGTTCGAGCCACTCGGGATTACCGATTTCTACCTCGGGATACCCGACGAGCACCCGGTTGCCGACCGGATCGCCACGCTGTCGAACCCGGGATTCAAGCGGGCATCTGCCGTGGTTGCCCCGTTCCGGAGCGCGGCCGTTCCCAAGGGGCTCGAAACCGGCCCGGTATTCAACGATCCGCGGCTGCGGCGGGCCGTTTTCCCCTCGGCCGGGGGAATCGCCAACGCGCGGTCCGTCGCGCGGCTGATGGCGGTGATCGCCGACCGCGGCGAACTGGGCGGGGTGCGGCTGTACTCACCCGAGCGGGTCGACAGCTTCCTGGCGCTGCGGGAGGATCCGTACGCGGTCGACGAGGTGATCGGCAAGGCCGCGATCATGAGCTGGAGCGGGTTCCGAATGGGCAGCGACCATCCCAATCGCGAGCCCATCGTCGGGACCAGCCCTCATGTGCTGAGCCAGTCGGGCGCCGGCGGGTCGGTCGCCTGGGCCGACCCGGACGAGCGGTTCTCTGCGGCGATCTGCCACAACAGGATGTTCAGACCCGAC
>Ga0209169_10002867_pt1 | contig 10241 bp, 9 predicted proteins | sample HubBroMetageWRM4_FD_188346 | JGI IMG/M metagenome (GOLD analysis project Ga0209169, IMG submission 188346) | Warmed soil microbial communities from the Hubbard Brook experimental Forest, New Hampshire - Hubbard Brook CCASE Soil Metagenome WRM 4... | ecosystem: Environmental > Terrestrial > Soil...
TGCGCACCAAGTTTCCGCACGCGCACATTGTTGGGTGCAGCACCGGCGGCCAAATTCATAACGACGACGTGACCGATGACGAGATTGCCGCAGTCGCGCTCAATTTCGATGCGACCAAACTGCGGGTTTTCTGCGAGCCGGCGTCAGCCGCCGAACGCTCGCGCGCGTGCGGCGAGGCGATTGGCGGCGCGCTTGCGGCGCCCGATCTTGTCGGAGTTTTTGTGCTGTCCGACGGTCTCAACGTCAACGGCAGCGAACTCGTCGCCGGAATAACTAGCGTGGTGGGCGAGAATGTTTCGATCACCGGCGGATTAGCTGGCGACGGTGCGGATTTTCACGAGACGCTGGTCGGCGCCAATTGCGCTCCCCGCAAACACCTGGTCGCAGGCGTCGGGTTCTACGGCCCGGCAGTTCGGATCGGCCACGGCAGCGCCGGTGGCTGGGACGAATTTGGACCGCGCCGCCGCATAACCAAATCGCGCGGCAACGTGCTGTTCGAATTTGACGGCGAACCTGCGCTCGATCTCTACGAGCGCTATCTCGGCGAAGATGAAGCCAAAGGGTTGCCCGGCTCCGGTTTGTTGTTTCCGCTGCGGATCTTCGATCCCGAACGGCCGCAGCACGACATTGTCCGCACCATTCTCGCCGTCGACCGAGAGGCGCGCTCGATGACGTTTGCCGGCGACGTTCCCCAGGATTGGACCGCACAACTCATGCGCGGGCACTTCGACCGTCTCGCGGCCGGCGCCGCGCAGGCCGCTCGTCAGGCCGTCGACGGCATCGGCGAAACCCATTCCGGCGACAGCGTCGCCATTCTTGTCAGCTGCATCGGCCGCCGCTTGCTGATGGGCCAGCACACCGCCGACGAACTCGAGGCGACCAGCGCCGAATTCGGTCCGCGAATTCCGCAACTCGGTTTTTATTCGTACGGCGAAATCTCCCCGCATCGCGTGTCCGGCGTCTGTGAACTACACAACCAGACCATGACCGTTACGACGATTGCCGAGGCGACCGGCAACGCTCGTGCATAAGCTTCTCGCCAGACAACTTGCCAAGGCGGCAAAAGCCTCGGGCGAGGTGGACCTGCAGGCCCTTCTCGCACTCGTCTCGGGGGCCTACGAGCAATCTGACGTTGACCGCCAGCGCACCGATCGTTCGATCGCGCTGATGATCGGCGAGCTCGAACAGCTCAATCACGGACTCGATCAGCTGGTGCAGGAGCGGACCGCCGAATTGCGCGAACGGGAGTTCGAATTGCAGGCGCAGAACCTGCGGTTTGACGCTGCGCTGGAGAATATGCCGCAAGGGCTGTGCATGTTCGACCGCAACGAGCGGCTGATCGTCTGCAACGAACGCTATGGCGAGATGTACGGCCTGTCTCCCGAGCAAACCAAACCGGGCGTGACGCTGCGCACGATTCTCGAAGCCCGCGTCGAGCGCGGCTACCATCCCGAGGAACCGGACCTGTACGTCGAGAAGATCCTGGCGAAAGTGCGCAACAGCCAGCCGTACTATACCGAATATCCGATGAGCGATGGACGCATCTTCGCTATCTTTCACCGGCCGATGGCCGGCGGCGGATGGGTTGCCATCCACCAGGACATCACCGCGCAAAAACAGGCGGAAACGCAGATCGCGTTCATGGCTCGCCACGACGGCCTGACCGGCTTGGCCAATCGCTCGGTGCTGCTGGAGAAAATGGAAGAAGCACTGGCACGGCTGCGCCGCCACGGCAGCCCGTTCACGGTGTTCATGCTCGACCTCGATTTGTTCAAGATCGTCAACGATTCACTCGGTCATCCCATGGGCGATGAGCTGCTCAAAGTCGTGGCCGCCCGGCTGTTGGCGTGCACGCGCGAAACCGACACCGTGGCGCGGCTCGGCGGCGACGAGTTCGCCATTCTGGCGACGGCGGACGAAAATCAGCAAGGCGCCGCGATCGCCACCGCTAATCGGCTGTTGGCGGCCATATCGACGCCTTTCGATCTCGACGGCAATGTCATCAATATCGGCACCAGCATCGGCATCGTGCTGGCGCCGACGCACGCAGCAAATGTCGAACAACTGCTCAAGAACGCCGACCTCGCGCTCTACAAGGCCAAGGGTGAAGGCCGCGATTCCTATCGGTTTTTCGAACCGTCCATGGGGCTCGAGGCCATCACGCGACGCGCCCACCAAAGCGAACTTCGCAGCGCGCTTACCAACGACGAATTCATTCTGCACTATCACCCCATCGTCGACGTCCATACGCGGGAACCCGCCAGCGTTGAGGCTCTGATCCGCTGGAAGCATCCGCAACGTGGCATGATTTCGCCGCTCGAATTTATCCCGTTGGCGGAGGAAACCGGCCTGATCAACCCGATCGGCGAATGGGTGTTGCGCAAGGCTTGCGCCGACGCCGCGCAATGGCCGGCAAACGTCAAGATCAGCGTCAATCTGTCGGCAGTACAGTTTCGTCGCTTGTGTCCGATCGACAACGTCCGCAACGTGCTCGACGACACCGGATTGCCGCCCGAGCGGCTCGAACTCGAGATCACGGAAACAGTGTTGCTGCAGGGAAACGAAGAAAACGTCGAGACGCTGCATCAACTGCGCGCCATGGGCATTTCCATCGTGCTCGACGATTTCGGCACCGGATATTCATCGCTCAGCTATTTGCGCATGTTTCCGTTCGACAAGATCAAAATCGACCGCTCATTCGTCCAAGAGCTGGCGAAGAATGAGCACAGTGCGTCGATCGTATCGGCGGTGGCGGGCCTGGGTCGCAGTTTGCGCATCGGCACCGTCGCCGAGGGCGTGGAAACCGAGGACCAGCTGGTGCTCATCCGCGCCGCCGGCTGTACGCACGCGCAAGGTTTTCTGTTCGGTAAACCGTGTGCGGTCGAGGAGCTTAAGTTTGGGCGTCTGGGTCAGCGAAAGCTGAAAAGCAAAGTCGCTTGACGCGACGGCAGTGGCCCGAAGCGGCTTCCTTCCTAGGCGAACCGCGCCCTTGCCCGCTCCCGCGCCTTCACCGCTTCGACTTCGCGGTTTCGCGCCGGACTTGCTGTCTCAAGCGATGCCAATAACCGGCGCGCCGTCGCGGAAACTTCATCGACTGCACGCGCGAAGGCCGCCTCATTGGCGTGCGACGGCTTCCCAAACCCGCTGAGCTTGCGGACAAATTGCAGCGCGGACGCGCGGATTTCGTCCTCGGTCGCCGGCGGCTCGAAATTAAACAGCGTACGGATGTTGCGGCACATCGTGGCCTCCTTCACTAATCGCCCGATTGTAACATTCGCATCACGTCTCGGCACACCTTCACGCGAATGTTAGGATCAAGGTGCCAATATGCCGGATCAATCTACCAAACTCGCTGCAACCCCGGTCAGCATTACCGACGAGCGTAGTGTCCGGGTCTCGGGCCTACTGCAAGCACCGTCCAGCTCGCGCGCGTGCTACGTCTTTGCCCATGGCGCCGGCGCCGGCATGAAGCATCCCTTCATGGCCGCAATTGCCGAAGGCCTTGCAACGCGTGGCATTGCCACGCTGCGCTACCAATTTCCCTATATGGAGCGCGGCGCGAGGCGGCCGGATCCACCGCAGCTTGCGCACGCAACCGTCCGTGCCGCCATCGCGGCGGCGGCCGGCGCCTTCCCCGGTCTGCCGCTTGTCGCCGGCGGTAAATCTTTTGGCGGGCGCATGACCTCGCAAGCTCAGGCTATCGCGCCGCTCCCCGGGGTCCGCGGGCTTGCATTCCTCGGTTTTCCGCTGCATCCGGCCGGCAAACCATCGAGCGAGCGCGCCACTCATCTCTCTGCCGTGCATATCCCGATGCTGTTTCTGCAAGGAACCCGCGACCCGCTCGCGGCACTCGAACTCCTCGAGCCGCTCTGCCGCGCGCTAGGCGAGCGTGCAAGCTTGGAGCTCTTTGCCGAAGCCGATCATTCGTTCCACGTACCGGCGCGCAGCGGCCGCACCGACGTCGATGTGCGTGAGGTCTTGCTGGATGCGCTTTCGGCTTGGATCGCAACCGCGATCAGCGTCCCATTGCCAGAGCAATGAGTCCGAGCAGGCCGACCACCACGCGCCACCACACGAACAGCGAAAATCCGTGGCGCGAGACGTAGCCGAGAAAGGTCTTCACCACGAACCAGGCGCAAGCAAAAGATACGACGAAACCCACGGCGATGATCGCGATGTTGGAGTGGGTCAATTGCCCATGTTCTTTGTAGAGATCGTAAGCGAACGCACCAGCCATGGTCGGCATGGCGAGCCAGAACGAGAACTCCGCGGCCGCCCGGCGGTCGGCGCCCAGCAGCATGGCGGCGACAATGGTTGCGCCGGAGCGTGAAACTCCCGGGATCATCGAAACGCACTGCGCCAGCCCGATGTAGAAATACATCGGTAGCGTAAACCTCGTCGCCTCGTGAAAGCGGGGTTTCAGGTCGAGCTGATCAACCCAGAGCAGCACGGCGCCGCCGGCAATGAGCGAAAAGCAGACAATCCATGGATTGAACAGCACGTCCTTGATGAGTTTGTAAGCCAACGCGCCGATTACCGCCGCCGGCAGAAAGGCAATCAACACCCCGATCACAAAGCGTCTCGCCTGCGGATCGGTGAAAAAACCGGTCGCCAAATGCAAAAGCCGCCCCGCATAGATCGACAGCAGCGCCAGGATCGCGCCGAACTGGATGAGAACCGCGAAGCTTTTGCCGAAATCCTCGTCGCTGAAGCCGAAAAACCGCTGCATCAGCAGGAGATGCCCGGTCGAAGAGACCGGAACGAACTCGGTCAAGCCTTCCACCACGCCGAGGATGATCGCTTTGATGAAATCGAACGTCATGGCTTTAACGTCATGGGCGGACTCCGCGACCGGATGCGTCGGACGACGCTTGGTGAAAGAGGACTGGAAGTATCGTTTGGCTCGACTTGTGACCGAGGGCGGCGATTGTGGCAACCGTTACGGCAGCAGGCAAATCGCGCTGTGCAAACCGCCCGCTCTTTGTTGCCTGGGGATTCGCTTCCCGTATAAGGGAACTAGTGGTCCGATTCTAACATTCGTCTCCCGGTTCGGTAACTATCATGCGAATGTTGGAATCAAAGGACCACTAGCAAATATAAGTGCTAGTGGAGCTTTGGATTTGACATTCGCTTGGCGAGTTCGCGGCCCGGTGGGTAGCGAATGTCAAATCCACTCCACTGGGAGGAGCGACCCGCTTCTTCGCGTTTTGTGCAATCACAGCTCTATGCGCCAGGCATGTTGACGCTGTTCCACTATCCGCTTTGCCCGCATTCACGCTTCGTGCGCCTGGCGCTCGAGGAGCTTGGCGCGTCGCCGCGACTGGTGGAGGAAAGGGCGTGGGAGCGGCGGGAAGAATTTCTCCGCCTTAATCCGGCCGGCACGACCCCAGTCCTGATCGAAGAAGGCGTGCCGCCGGTCCCCGGCGCGGCCGTCATCATCGAGTATCTCGAAGAGACGCGCGGCGATGCGGCTCCAGCTCATCTCATGCCGCGGCCGCCGGTGGATCGCGTCGAGGTCCGCCGTCTCATGAGCTGGTTCAACGACAAATTCTTCGCCGAGGCGAGCGGCGCGCTGGTGAACGAGCGGGTCTATAAACGCTTCATCCCGGGCGACAGCGGCGGGGGGGCGCCTGATACCGAGGTCATGCGGGCGGCGCGGAGCAACATTAAATACCATCTGCGCTATATCGGCTGGCTCGTCCGCAAGCGCGACTGGCTTGCCGGAACGAGCCTGACCTACGCTGACCTGGCCGCGGCGGCGCATTTATCCGCGGTCGATTATCTGGGCGATGTGCCGTGGGACGAAGACGACAGCTGCAAAGCCTGGTACGCGAGAATAAAGTCGCGCCCGTCGTTCCGCCCGCTGTTGCGCGAGACGCTTCCCGGCCTCGCGCCGGCGCCAAATTACGCCAACCTCGACTTTTGATCGGTAGCGGCGACGCCATAAAGACGGCGCTTGCCGCCGCGGCGCGGGCGGAGGGATTTGACGCGTTCGGCGTTACCCGGCCGGACGCCATCCCGCAAGCCGCCGCACGGCTGCGTGGCTTCCTCGCCGACGGTGCTCATGGCGACATGGACTGGATGGAGCGCAACGCCGATCGCCGCGGCGATCCGCGTCAGATTTGGCGCGACGGGCGGTCAATCGTCATGCTTGGCGTCAATTACGGGCCGGACGAAAATCCGCTCGCGGTGCTCGAACAGCGGATGCAGGGTGCCGTCTCGGTCTACGCGCGCGGCGACGATTATCACGACGTGATCAAGCCGCGGCTCAAGAAACTTGGGCGCTGGCTCATCGACAACGCCGGTGGCGAGATCAAAGTCTTTGTCGACACGGCGCCCGTTATGGAAAAGCCGCTCGCCGAAGCCGCTGGCCTCGGCTGGCAGGGTAAACATACCAATCTCGTATCGCGCGAGCTCGGTTCGTGGCTGTTCCTGGGCGCGATTTTCACAAGCCTGGACTTACCCGTGGACCCCGCCGAGCATGACCATTGCGGCACCTGCCGCGCCTGCCTCGACGTCTGCCCCACGGCGGCGTTTCCGGCGCCTTACCAGCTCGACGCTCGGCGCTGCATTTCGTACCTCACCATCGAGCATAAGGGGCCGATCTCGCGCGAACTGCGCCCGCTGATCGGGAATCGGATTTACGGCTGCGACGATTGCCTCGCGGTATGTCCGTGGAACAAGTTCGCGCAGTCAGGCCGCGAAGCTAAGCTCGCCGCCCGCGCCGCTTTACAAGCACCGCAGCTCGCCGATCTCGCGCGGCTCGACGATGCCGGCTTTCGCGCCTTGTTCGCCAAAAGTCCGGTCAAGCGCGTTGGGCGAGCCCGCTTCTTGCGCAACGTGCTTATCGCCATCGGCAATTCGGGCAGCGCCAAGCTCGCGGACGAGGCGGAACGGCTCCTGGAAGATTCCTCGGCACTCATTCGCGGCGCGGCGGTCTGGGCGCTCGGGCGGCTCGATCGCGGCCGGCTTGCGCGCTGCGCCCGGACGCGGCGAAGCGCTGAGGATGATCCGCAAGTGATCGACGAATGGGCGGCCGCGCTTGAGTGAGACGCCATGCCGACACTGATGTGCTTCGGACTTGGCTATGCCGCCGAACATTTCATCGCCGCCTTCGGCGATGGCTTCGACCGGATCACCGGAACCGTGCGCGGCATCGAGCGCGCCGCCGATCTCAATTCGCGATTTGCCGGGCAGGTGAAAGTTCTTGCGTTCGACGGCAAGTCGGCAAGTGCCGAAGCCAAAGAGGCCGCGGCGAATGCTGATGCGGCGCTCGTCTCGATCCCGCAGACCGAAACCGGCGACCCGGTGCTTGCGGCCTTCGGTGAAGAAGTGGCGCAGGCGCGCCGCATCCGCACCATCGTCTATCTTTCAACGGTCGGCGTATATGGCGACCACGCCGGCGCCTGGGTGGACGAGACGACAATGCCCCGCGCCGACTCAATCCGCGGGCAGAATAGGCTCGCCGCCGAGAACGCCTGGCGCGAATTCGGCCGGCACTCCGGAGCCGCGGTCGCCGTTCTCCGGCTCGCGGGCATTTACGGGCCTGGCCGCAATGCGCTCGTCCAGCTCGCCCGCGGCGAAGCGCGCCGCATCGTCAAACCAGGCCAGGTTTTCAATCGCATCCACGTCGCCGACATCGCGCAGACGATCGATGCAGCGTTTGCAAACGCCGCGCGCGGGATTTTCAACGTCACGGACGATGAGCCGGCATCGCCGGGCGATCCAATTGTGTTTGCCGCTCAACTTCTCGGCCGCGAGCCGCCGCCGGAGATTTCGTTTGCGGAGGCGGCGCCGTCGCTGTCGCCGATGGCACTGAGTTTCTGGCAGGGCTGCCGGCGCGTGAAAAACGCCAAGCTCAAACGCGAACTCGGCGTCAAATTACAGTTTCCGACTTATCGCGAGGGGCTCCGCGCGCTTTTTGCCACGGATCAACACGCCGCCTAACTGCGGCGCGGCCACAGCCTTGCCGGCTAGTGCAGACTTGGGCCCTTGAGAAAGCGATCTCGCTCGCCCGATTTAACGCGCAGCTCTGAGGTCTCGCCGTCGCGATAGATTGTGATCGGCACCTCGACGCCCGCCGGGCCTTGAGCCCAGACACCGCGGAACAGACCGGCGAGATCGCTGACCTCTTTTCCAGCCACCGCGAGTACAATATCGCCGACGCGCAAGTCGGCGCGCTTGGCCGGACCGCGATCGGCAAGCCCGACCACTACCAGGCGATCTTCCACTTCGGTCGCGTAAAAGCCGAGCCACGGTCTAGGCGGCGCATTGCGCCTTCCGAACTTCATCAGGTCGTCGAAAATCGGCGGCAAAAGATCGATCGGCACCATCATGTTGATGTTCTGTGCCGGCTCGTTGTCAACGGCCTGCTGTAGCTGCAACGAGCCGATGCCGAGAAGATCACCCGCCGGACCGATCAAAGCGGTGCCGCCCCAATTGGGATGCGCCGGTGCGGTAAAAATGGCTTCATCGAGCACGTATTCCCAATAGCCGGCGAATTCCTGCTTGGCGACAATGCGTGCAGCGACCGAGCGCGGCCGGCCGCCGGCGCCACCGACAACGACGCGCTCACCGAGTGAAGCCGACGCCGAGCGGCCGATCTCGAGCGCCGGCATGTCGAGCTTGGCGAGCGCCTGTATCAGACCGAAGCCGGTTTCCTGGTCATAGCCAAGCAAGTGGCCCGGCACCGAACGGCCGTCGTTCAGGGTAAGCCAGATTGTGTCCGCCTCGGTCACCAAATAACCGATGGTGAGGATCAACCCGTTGCTGCGAATAATGACGCCATTACCGGCGCGCTCGGTTCCGAGCGTTTCCGCCGTGAACGCATCGGCGGGCACCGTTGCGCGCAGCGCAACGATCGAAGCCAGCGCCAAGTCGAGATCGTAGGAATAGTCGTCGGGTTTCGGCTGCGCCGAGTTCGGCACTTTCCAGTCGCTCACCGATGCCATCGAACTTAATCCTTAGCTGCCCGACGATTGCAGCCTAGCACAAACTGTTCCACGTCATCGCCGGATGTTCACATTTATCATTTAGATCATCGGCGCCGTCACGGACACGCCTTCAAGACCCAACGCGACCAGGCGTCCAAGCTCCTGCCTTGTTCCCGCCCAATCCTTTCCGCAAAACGTGTCGCTTGCTTCGTCGCGGGATCGGGGAACTCGGTGCGTCTCTTTTTCAGCTTGGCTGTTCTTTCTCTTGCGGCTGCGGGCATGTGCGCGAGCGCCGCCGCACAGCAGCCTTATCCCCCGCCGCCACCCGGTTACTATCCGCCGCCGCCCGGTTATTACCCGCCACCACCGGGCTACTCCTCGCCAGCGCCCTATACCCCGGCACCGCCGCAGCCCTATAGCGACGAGCCGTTGCCGCCGGGTGATGTTTCCGCGGCTGGCGGACCTCCCGGTTATGACCGCGACATCACCGGCGGACCGGTCCAGCCATATGAGCCTTATCGCCAAGGTGCTGGCAATCCGCCGCCGGGTTATTATCCGCCGCCGGGCGCGCCGCAGCGTAGTACGGCGATCGAAGGCCTGCCGCCGGACGACCAGCCCGAACGAGGGCCGCGCAAGGAATTGCCGCCGCAGCTTCAACGCCAGCTCGTCGACTACGTGACATCCGAGCCAGCGGGCACGATCATCATCGATACGCCGCACACGTTTCTTTATTTGGTGCGGGGTGGCGGCAAGGCAGTTCGCTACGGAATCGGCGTCGGCCGCGAAGGGTTCACCTGGACCGGAACCGAACGCGTCAGCCGCATGACCGAATGGCCCGACTGGCATCCGCCCAAAGAGATGATCGAACGGCAACCATACCTGCCGCGCTTTATGGCTGGCGGCGAAGGCAATCCGCTGGGCGCCCGCGCGCTTTATCTCGGCAACACGCTCTATCGCATTCACGGGACCAATCAGCCATCGACCATCGGTCACTTCGTATCATCGGGCTGCATTCGTTTGACCAACGAAGACATCGAAGATCTCTACAGCCGGGTGAATTTGGGCACGCGGGTCGTGGTGTTGCCGGGCGCGGATGCAGCTTCGCCGCAGCGGGCGGTTGCGCGCTAGGGGAAGCCGCGGAAACCTGTCTCATTAGGCTCGGCAGGTTGTTTCGCCATTCGGCTTAGCGATTTGTGATGTTGGATCGTCGCCGACTCATTTAGTGTCGCGCGTTGACGATTTACCCTGTGGACACCTGCGTGATGATTTGCCGAAACAATCGCGGCTTATGCGAGAATAATCTCGCAC
>Ga0209169_10002868_pt1 | contig 10239 bp, 7 predicted proteins | sample HubBroMetageWRM4_FD_188346 | JGI IMG/M metagenome (GOLD analysis project Ga0209169, IMG submission 188346) | Warmed soil microbial communities from the Hubbard Brook experimental Forest, New Hampshire - Hubbard Brook CCASE Soil Metagenome WRM 4... | ecosystem: Environmental > Terrestrial > Soil...
ACTTTCTCCCCGCACCCACCACCCGCCACCACTGCCCCGCAGGCTCAGCTCACCGGCCTACCCAACCACAACGATGGCCCGTCGTCGTGGCCCAGCCCTGCGATGGGCAGCGCCGCCACCCCCCGTCCCGCACCTCCCGCGTCCCGTAAACCTCACCCACCCCAGCCGTGACAGCTCGGGCGACGGCGCAACCGGCACGTTGGACCATCGAGCCGGCTCTGGCCGGCACGTTGGACCATTGAGCCGGCCTGAGCGTTCCTGGAATGCCGGTTCCGGCGGGCCGGTCAGAGGTCACGAATGAGTAAGCCGCGGACGCTGCGGCGGTCCGGCATGTTCCAGCAGTAACTCGCGCACGGCTCGGTCCCAGCTGATCGGCGCTTTGGTTGACCTGGGTCGGCACGTAGCGGGTCGTGAGCAGCCGTTCGGGTCGGCGGGCCGCCGACCCCCCTCCGCCGACCCCCCTCCGGCGGCGCGCCGGTCCCTCCCCGGTCCGGGCCCTGGCGCGCTAACCGCTTGCCGGTCAGGTCCGCGAGCACCTCTTCGAGCCGGTCCAGGGACGCCGCGATCCAGCTCAGTGAGCACGGGTCGGCGGCGCCAAGCGCGGTGATCCGCTGGTCCTCGGTGTCGCCGTACAGCAGCGCTGTGGCCACCCGCAGCCGCAGCCAGCCGGGCGCCTCGCCGAACGCGCTGCCGGGCAGCACCCCGACGCCGTACTCGCGCAGCAGCAGGCCGGCCAGGCCCACGTCGCTCGTGATGCCGTGTCTGCGCAGCAGCACGCCGGCCAGCGGCGAGAAATCCGGGTACACGTAGAAAGCCGCCTGCGGCGCGGGCACTCGAGCCCCGGCGGCGCTGAAGCGGTGCGCGACCGCACGCGCGACGGACCCGTGCAGCCTGCGGCTGAGCGCAACCCGCTGGGCCAGCACGGGCGGCTCGTCGAACGCGATCGCGGCCGCCTGCTGGACCGGCGCGGCCGGGGACGACCAGATCTCGCTGCCGATGCCGAGCAGCCGGGCGCGAAGCTCCCGGCCGAGCCACCCGTCCGGCAGCCTGGTCACCCCGAGCCGCCAGCCACCCAGGGCGAAATTCTTGCTCACGCCTGTGGTAACCACCGTACGTTCGGGATAAAGAAGGGCGGGGCTTGGATGGACCGTGTCATCGTCATGCAGGAGATCCCGGTAGATCTCGTCCGAGATGATGACCAGGTCGTGCTTGTCCGCGACGGCGCCAAGCGCACGGACGGCGGCGGCCGAGGCCAGCGTCCCTGTCGGGTTGTCGGGCAGCGTGACGATGACCGAGCGGATCGTGCGGCCGGCCGCCTTCGCCTCGTTCACCGTGCGGGCGAGTTCGCTGGCATCGGGCACGCCGCCCGCGCCGGGCACGAAATGGGCCACCCTCCTGGCCAGGCTGGCCTGTGCGGCGTAGCTCACCCAGCTGGGCCGGGTGACCGCGACGTCGCCGCCGATGGCCTCGGTCAGGCCGAACAGCAGTGCCTTGCTGCCCGGGCCGGCCACCACCGCGTCCGGGTCGGTGGGCAGATCCCGCCTGCTCCAGTAGCCGGCCGCCGCCTCAAGCAGCGCGGCCTCGCCGGCCACCGGGCCGTAGCTTGTGCGCCCCGCGGCACGGCTCAGCGCTTCCCGCAACAGCGGGTGGGCGGGGAGTCCCGCCTCGCCGAACCCCATCGGCAGCACCGGCTCGCCGCGTGTGCGCCGCGCGTCCATCACCTCGTTGACGGCGAGGGTGGCGGAGACGGGGACCGTCGCGGGGCCGAGGCAGGAGCGCCCCGGCGGAGCGAGTGGATGATGGCCGGGGCCAGTGTCGGGTTCTGTGTCGGGGTAGGGGGATGTCAGAGGTCGCCCAGGCGCGACGCTGATAGCCACGGAAGCTCGCGCTCCTAGCTGCGGGAATAACGAATAGACAGGTCGTCGAGGCAACTGCGGGCCGGAACCCCCCCAAACTTCGACAACCTTCGGGTATCTGCTCAAAGTCTGCTTCGGATATACCATTAGCGCAAGCGCTGATCTCTATTGCTGAGACTAAGATTCTCTTATGCTCGATCTGCATAGGCTGCGCTTGCTGCAAGAGTTCGCTGCTCGCGGCAGCATCGCGAGGACCGCCGCCGTGCTCGGCTACACCCCTTCGGCGGTCTCACAGCAACTGGCCGCACTCGAGCGGGAGGCGGGCATCGCGCTGCTCGACCGGTCCGCCCGCCGGGCCGAGCTGACCGACGCGGGCCGGCGGCTGGCCGGCCACGCCGAGCGCATCCTGGCCATGGTCGAGGAGGCTGAGACCGACCTCTCCGCCCACGCGCAGGAGCCGTCCGGGCGGGTGGTGGTGACCGCGTTCCCTTCCGCGGCCGTCGCGTTCGCGCCCGCGCTCGCTCGCAGCCTGCGCACGCACCCCAGCCTGGCGCTCGTGCTGCGGCAGACCCAGGCGCGCGAGGGGCTGCGCCAGGTGCGTTCCGGCGAGGTGGACGTGGCGATCGTGGACGACTGGACCAGCCGGCTGGCCGAGGAGATCGAGACCGGCGGCTCGATTCTGACCTGCTACCACCTGATCCGCGACCGGCTCGTGCTCGTGGTGCCGCGGGCACACCGGGCGGCCGACCCCGGCCAGGCAGTGGACCTGCGCGCGCTGCGGTTCGATCCGTGGCTGGCCGCCCCGGCGGGGGAGCAGTCCCGGCAGGCCGTGGACCGGCTGCTGGCAGCGGTGGGCGTGGCGCCGCCGGCGCTTTCTGAGTTCGAGGGCATGTCCACGATCGTGAGCCTGGTGGCGCGCGGCATCGGCATCGCCATCCTGCCCAGGATTGCCGTGGCGGCGGAGCGCCGGGTGGCGGTCCGTGAGCTGCCGCACGGCCTCGACCTGGCCAGGGACATCCACGCGGTGGCCCGCACCGCGAGCGTGCGCCGCCCCTCGGTGGCGGTGATCCTGTCCGCGCTGCGCTACGCCGCCAGGGCCATGCAGCCCCGGCCCGCTGGCCCGCACCCGACCGCCTAAGCTACCCGGGTGAAGGATCTCGACCTCGGCCTGGACGGGGCGGCGCTGACCGCTCTGCTGGTCGACATGCCCTCGGTCAGCGGCGACGAAGGACCGATCGCGGACGTCATCGAGGCCGCGCTGCGGGCGCTGCCGCACCTGGCCGTGCACCGGGACGGCAACACGGTCGTGGCTCAGACCATGCTCGGCCGGCCGGAACGGGTTATCCTCGCCGGGCACGTCGACACCGTGCCTGTGGCGGGCAACCTGCCGTCCCGCAGGGAGGGGCAGCGGCTGTTCGGCTGCGGCAGCACGGACATGAAGTCGGGGGTGGCCGTGCAGCTCAGGCTCGCCGCCACCGTCACCGCGCCGGCCAGGGACATCACCTACGTGTTCTACGACGGCGAGGAGGTGGCGGCCGAACGCAACGGGCTGCTCCGGCTGAGCCGCCGAGCCCCCGAACTGCTGGCCGGCGACTTCGCGGTGCTGCTCGAGCCCACGTCCGCGTTGGTCGAGGCGGGGTGCCAGGGCACGCTGCGGGCCGATATCACCGCCGCCGGCCTTCGGGCGCACACCGCCCGCTCCTGGATGGGCAGGAACGCGATCCACGAAGCCGGCGCCATCCTGGATGTGCTGCGCGGCTACACGCCAAGGGAACCCGAGGTAGACGGACTGCGATACCACGAGGGGCTGAACGCCGTCGCCGTCCGCGGCGGGGTGGCGGGGAACGTCGTGCCCGACGAGTGCGTGGTTACGGTCAACTACCGGTTCGCGCCCGACCTCGACGGGAACCAGGCGGCGGAGCACCTGCGGTCGCTGTTCTCGGCCTGGCCGGTCACCGTGCTCGACTCCGCGGACGGTGCGCGGCCAGGCCTCGGGCATCCGGCCGCCGCGGCGTTCGTGGCCGCAATCGGGCAGGGCTCCGGCTCGTCGCCTCGCCCGCCGACGGCCAAGCTCGGCTGGACGGACGTGGCCAGGTTCGCCGCCCTCGGCATCGCCGCGGTGAACTACGGCCCCGGCATCTCCGAGATCGCGCACACTCCAGGCGAGTACGTGGAGACCGCCAAGATCGCCGAGTGCGAGGCACGGCTGCGGTCCTGGCTCTCCTTATCGGGACCGTGCTTGTTATCGGGACCGTGCTTGTTATCGGGACCGTGCTTGTTATCGGGACTGTGCTTGTTATCGGGACTGTGCTTGCGAGGCCTAGCCGTTCCGCGGCCCGGTACTGGTCTGATCTGTGCTTATCTGATCTGGCCTGCGTTTACCTGGCCGGGCCGTTGCCCAGCGTGATCGAGGTCGTGTGCTTCGCGCCGCCGATGCCCACCCAGTCGACCGACACAACCTCGCCCGGGTGGAACATGGCCGTGATGCCGGTCAGTGAGTCCGGGGTGGTGACGGGGTGGGCGTCCACCGAGGTGATCACGTCACCGGGCACCAGGCCCCCGGAGTCGGCAGCGGTGCCGCAGAGGATGCCGAGGATGAGCGCCCCGGTGCCGATCGGCGCGATCCTGGTCGGCACCGTCGACGGCTGGCCGCCGACCAGGCACGCCGCGTTGCCGCCGCGCTGCCGGCTGCCGTTGCCGCCATTGCCCAAGGCCTGTTGTTCGTCGATGGCCTGCTGCCGCGGGCTCGAGCTGCTGCTCTGCGCGACCTCTACGCCGAGGAAGCCCGGCAGGCCGATGTACACGGTCGGGCTGCCCTGCCCGGCGGCGATCTGCCTGGCGATGGTCAGCGCGCTGTTGATAGGGATGGCGAAGCCGATCGTGTTCCCCAACGTGCCGGGGCTCGCGGTGTCCGCGGCGGTGATCATCCCGATCACCTGGCCGGCGTTGTTGGCCAGCGCTCCGCCGGAGTCGCCCTGCTGGATCGCGGCGTTGGTCTGCATCATGTGGTACAGGAACTCGGTCGTGCCGGAACCCTGGTCGCTGGCCTGGATGGAGCGGTCCAGCGCGTTGATGATCCCGGCCGCGGGCGTCGCGCCGCCCCGTCCCTCGGCGTTGCCCAGCGCGAGCACCGCGGTGCCGAGGCTGACCTGTGAGGAGTTGCCGAAGTTCACGGTGGCCAGGCCAGAGGCGCCGCGAAGCTGGAGCAGGGCGACGTCGTCGGTGTCGTCGTAGCCCACCACCTGCGCCTGGTATGTCTTCCCCGAGTCGACCAGCCTGGCGATCACGCTCGTCGCCCCGTCGATCACGTGGTTGTTTGTCAGCACCAGGCCGGTGGGCGACAAGATCATCCCGGTGCCTTCGGCCGTCTCGCCGTCGTACTTGAGCGTGGAGATGATGTCGACCAGGCCCGGCTTGACCTTGTGCGCGACCGCCACCTGATTGAGGACCGCGGACCCGCTGCCCGCCGCGTTGCTGTGTGGCGCCGGGACGTCCCGCGACGAGACCCCGGCCGCCGACCCGTCCGTCCCGCCGAATGCAATGGTCACTCCCGCCCCCACGAAAGCCGCCAGCGCGGCAACCGCGAGATAGACCATGAACCGCCCGCCCCGCCGACGCCGTGGCGCCGGCGGCACCCCGGGAACCCCCCACCCGGCCCCGCCGAACCCGTCACCGCCCGCGTGCCCTCCGGAGCCGCCGGCCCGGTACCCTCCGAGGTCACCGTAACCCCCGGCTTCGTTCCAGTGCTCGGTAGACTCACCACCACGTCCGGCGGCATCGCTCCAATGTCCCCCGGAGCCTGCCGCGCGTCCCGTGAAGTCCTCTTCGCCCCGTCGACCCCAGAGATCCCCGCCGCCCCGGTATCCTCCAGGGCTTCCGTACCCCGACCCGGCTCCCGCCTGCTCCCCGGTCTCCGCATGCTCGTACCCAGCGGGGCCGCGTTCCGCCTGGCTCCCATACCCGGCCGGGCCGCGTTCCGCCTGGCTCGCGTACCCAGCCGGGCCGCGCTCTGGCTGGTCGTAGCCTGGCTGGCCCCAGTACCCGGGCTGCGCGTAGAAACCCTGGCCGTCGTCGCGCTCGTCGTTCGACATCGCGAAGGAGATGGTGTCCTGATCGCCGCCCTCCGGCGGGGGAACCGCGCCGGCTGCGGGCCTGAAGGCTCCTGTAGCCCCGTCGTCAGGCGCCCGCGGGCTCACATATCCGTCGGGCCGTTGCAAGCCGTCCCCGCCGTCGCTTTCGTTCTCTCGCATCTTCCTCGCCCTCGACCAGACCAGGTTACGTCCCGATGGTCAATGCCGGCTCTGGGTCCCCTCTGACAGCTGCCTATTAGTTAGCCCTGTCAATCTGTGCGTACGCTGAACGGCTCTTAGGTTCGCCGATCCCGGAGTGGTCCGCGCCACCAGCGTCACTCGGCCGGGCCTGCGCTGAGCGTCACCAACGCGGTGTGCACGGCTCCGCCCGGGCTGACCCAGGCCAGCGGGGCCTGGCTGCCCGGGCGGTAACGCTGGATGATGGCCGAGAGCGAGCCGGGAGAGGTGACGGGCCGCCCGCCGACCGCGGTGATGACATCCCCGGGAAACAGCCCGGCCGACGCGGCGGCCGAGCCGCACAGCACCCCGTCCACCAGCGCGCCGGACCGGACCTGCGCGATATGAGAGGGAATCGCCGTGTAAGGCCCGGGGTCGCCGGTGACGCAGCCGATGCCGCTGTTGCTCGCGGCGCCGGCCCGCCGCTGTTCCTGGCTGGCCTGCCGCAGCGGATTCGCGCTGCCGCTATCGGGCAGCAGGACGCCGAGGAAAGCGGGCAGCCCGAGATGGATGGCCGGACTCGCGTGCCCGGCGGCGATCTGGCCGGCGATGGCCAAGGCCTCGCTGATCGGGATGGCGTACCCGAAGTAGCCGGCCCCGCCGCCCGCCGCGGTATCGATCCCGACCACCTGGCCCGCGGCGTCGGCCAGCGGTCCGCCCGAGTCGCCCGGGCGGATGTCGGCGCTGGTCTGCAGCATGCCGTGCAGGATCTCGCTCGTGTCCGAGATCTCGTCGCTGGCCTCGATGGTCCGGTCGAGGCCGCTGATGATGCCCGGTGCGATCGTTGGCGGTCCGCCTTGGCCCGCCTCGTTGCCGATGGCCAGCACGGGCGTGCCGACGGCCAGCTGCGAGGAGCTGTCGATCGCGACCGACTTCAGCCCGGTCGCCCCCTGGAACTGAAGCAGGGCGACGTCGTCGGACGGGTCGTAACCAACGACCCGGGCGCTATAAGGACGGCCGGAGAGCACCGGCGTGATCGTCACGCTGGTAGCGCCGTCGATGACGTGGTTATTGGTCAGCACAAGGCCGTCGGCAGCGTCGATGACGAACCCGGTGCCCTCCGCAGTCTCCTCCAGGTACTTCAGGTTCGCGCTCACGTCGACGATGCCGGGCGCCACCTCGTTGTAGACGGCCTCGTCGTTCATCGCCTCCGGCCCGCCCGCCGTCGTGATGTCATACGCCGTCGCGCCCCCGGGCCAGAGCGCATGCCGCGCGGCAACGGTGGCACCCGCGCCCGAGATCCCGGCCAGCACCACCACCATCGCGTAAACCAGCAGTCCCCGGCCCCGCTCCCGCCCCCGGCTGCGCGGCCGTCCCCGGCCCTGCTGCCTTCCCCGTCCGCGCAGGGCCTGCCACATCGGCGGTCGCGGAGGCAGCCCCGCGCCTAGTCCGGGAGGTATGAAGGATCTCTCGCTCGCACCGTCGTCATCGTGCATCTCCGCTGCCTTTGCCCGGAATTGCCTTTTGCCCGAAAACGTCCCTCACCGGTAAGGTTTCCCGCCCTCGCCGCCGGTCAAGCCTGATCATCGGCACGAAACCCCAGACTTCACCCGTAACCCACCACCCCCGGGCGACCCTCGCCGCGCCATAACCGTTCCCCCGCAGGCAGGCGGCGTGTCACGTCCTCCGGTTCCGGGTACCGGCCGGACGCCGGGTGGCCCCTCACCGGCATCTCTAATCGCAATCGCCCCTTAGTGGAACACCTATACGATTCAAGGCGACTATTTCGCGGAAGATCCGAGCTTGACGGAAGATCCGGTGGACCGGGATCCCCCAGAATTACCGCGGAACCCGGTTCTTCCAAGATCTTTCTGGTGCCACCCTCCGTGGGTCGCACCAGAAACCCCGTGCGGTACAGCCGACCCTCCTGTCACCCCTCCGCTCTGCGGCCGGCCCCTCTCATGACCTCTCGCACCGGGCCATGCACCGGTCCCGCGGCCCTGCCGCAGCCGGTTCCGCCCTCGGCCGAGGGTCGCGACGCCCGGGTCGTCACGCCGCAGCCAAGATCCTCAGCGCGTCATGACGACCCTTGCAGGTTGCGGTGGTAGTCTGCGGCGAAGACACGATATGACGTGAATATCGTGCTAGGTACGTGAAGGGCAGGGATCAGGATGTCCGCGCCGACTCGCAGTGACCAGGATCTTTCCCGGCGCGAGGAAGTGACGATCTCGGGTGCGGCCATGTCGGGCGCGCCATGGGGTGCCGCCGTAGTGACCGGCGGGGTCGTCACGCTGGGAGATCTTGGCCTGCACATCATCGGTACCAGCCTCGGCACGGGAGCCCTGACGGGTTCCCTGGCCCTGGGCGTGGTGGCGTTCTTCGTCGTGGCCGCGGTGGGTGCCCTGTGGCGGGGGAAGGGCCGGGCCGTTCGCTGGGCGAGGAGAAATCCGTGGCGCTTCGCGATCATGCCCGCGGTCGCGACCGCGGTCATCGCGTTCGTCCTGGCCGTGGTCACAGGCGGCGGCATGATCGACGGGGTGCTGAGCGGGCTCTGGCACGGCGGCGCCGTGTTCGGCCTGACCGGCGTGGCCGGCGCGGTTAGCAAGTCCAGGAAGCAAACCACCTGACAGGCTCAGCCAGCGTCGTCAGCCTGGCAGGCTGGGCAACGCCGTCTTGTCCGACGTCGCGCGCTCGGCCGAACGCAGGATCGAGTAGATCGTCGCGCGCTCCGCGTCCAGTTTGCGCAGCTCACCGGCCAGCGTCGCGTTGGCGGCGGCGCGCGCGGGCACGCTGGTGGCGGTCAGCACGCTGACCATGTCCAGCTGCGCCTGCATGGCATAAGGGAAGGTCCAGGTCACGAAGTCGTTGGCGCACGTCACGAGGTTGAAGCTGGCCAGCGACTCAGTCACCTGGTACTGCGTGAGGTCGGCCAGCGGCTCGTTGTTGGCGGGCGAGCAGTTCTCCGCGTTGAAGTTCACCAGCTTGACGGCGGTCCCGAGGTCGGCCGTGTCGCCGCCTTCGACTGCGCTCAGCGCCTGCTGGGATTCCCGCACCCCGCCGGCGCACGATTCGACCCCGGCGTTCATGTCGTTCATGTAGGCGTTGAGGTCGGAGGCCTGCTGCGCGTGCGACGGCTTGTGCGAGAGGGAGACCAGCACGGCGCCGACGGCCAGCACGAGCACCGCGAGCAGTACCCAGATCGGGGTGCGCCGCACCGGCCAGCCGCTGTGCCTGATCGGTACGTACGGCGGATCCGTGGTGGTCGGCGTGTCCACTGACTTACCCTCCCGTGGTGGGCGTGTCGAGGGTGGCGAGCGCGACGCCCTTGCTGAGGTCGGCCTGCGTCACCGCGCCGTAGATCCGGTCCACGATGTGGTGCTTCGCGTTGAGGAAGAAGGTCTGCGGCAGCCCGCCGACGCCGTAGGAGTAGGCCGCGGTGAGCTGCGGGTCCCAGCCAATCGGGTAGGTGACGCCCTTGGCGCGGGTGAACGCGAGCGCGTTGCCCACGACGTCGTTCTCGTCAAGACCCACCAGCGCCACCTTGCCGTGCTCGGCGCGGTAGAACCTGGCGAGCAGCGGGGTTTCCTTCTGGCAGGGGGTGCACCAGGAGGCGAAGAAGTTCACGATGAGCGGCTTGCCCGCGTAATCGCTGAGCGAGATCTGCTGCCCTGAGTGGCCGAGGACGGGGAAGCTGAACGCAGGCGCCGCCGGATCGGCCGCCGGGGCAGCGGGGGAGCCGGTGCCAGCCCAGACGATGGCGGCCAGCGACGCCGCCACGCACACCGCGATGACGGCGGAGGCGAGCCTGTGCCGCCGCACCGTGCCCCATACAGACCCCATCGCGCCCGCCCAGCTTTGCGGCTCAACGCTCTCACCGCGAACGCCATCGGCCGGCGCGCCATCCGCCCGCGCGCCATCGGCCGGCCCGCCATCCGCCCGCGCGTCATCCGCCGCCACGTCCCCGACCGGCACGTCCCCGACCGGCACGTCCCCGACCGGCCCGCGGCCGCCATCACCCACTTTTCGCTTCACTCCCGGCCTCCCGGCCTCCCGGCCTCCCGGCCTCCCGGCCTCCCGGCCTCCGGCCTCCCGGCCGCCGGCCTCCCGGCCGCCGGCATCCCCGGCCACCGTCCCGG
>Ga0209169_10002869_pt1 | contig 10239 bp, 11 predicted proteins | sample HubBroMetageWRM4_FD_188346 | JGI IMG/M metagenome (GOLD analysis project Ga0209169, IMG submission 188346) | Warmed soil microbial communities from the Hubbard Brook experimental Forest, New Hampshire - Hubbard Brook CCASE Soil Metagenome WRM 4... | ecosystem: Environmental > Terrestrial > Soil...
GGGTACCGCTGGAAGTGCGTCCTTGCCGCGGCGGAGCCCCACACCGCGAGCCCCTCGAAGAGCGCGCTCCGGTCCTCCTTCGACGCCTCGAGGAAGTAGCGCATCGTCGAGAGGTTCACGGTCTTGCCGAACCGGCGCGGCCGGGGCAACCGTTGTCGCGGCTACGGGAGGCGCACTGGGCGCCGGCGGGCTCGAAAGAATCGGTCTGACCGCCGCTGCTGATGCCGCCGCTGGCGTCGGCGCCGCTACCGGCGCCACAGGCGCGGCGACGCTCGGAGGCGCAACTGGAAGAACTGCGGGCCGGGACGCTACCGCAGGTGCTGGTGTTGGCACTGGAGGACGTGGCGGAGGAGCCACTACGGGGGCTTGCTGTTTCCGGATGGCGTTCAGAACGTCGCCGGGGCGGGAAATATGGGAAAGATCGATCTTGGTCTTGATCTCATCGCTCTCGGCGCGGCTAGGGCGCGACGGCTTGGCTGTGCCTGCGGCCTCACTTGCGTTCGCACGGAAATGCGCCCGCACTTTGACGGCTTCGTGATCTTCGATGGAACTGGAATGGGTCTTCTTCTCGGTGACCCCGACTTCGAGCAACACGTCGAGAATCGCCTTGCTCTTGACTTCCAGCTCTCTGGCTAGATCGTTGATTCGAACCTTGCTCATCCGCCCCGCTTCCTCTGGACTATCCGCTAAGTCTTCATATCAACCTCACGGTGTCATTATCCGCTGTGCCTGCCAAAAACGCATGCAAACCCGATCTTAAACCTTTACTCTTTCTGCTCGGAGGACGCCTGTTCCTCCGTCGATGCTTCAGTTTCAGCCTCCGGAGCTTCCGGCCCGGCTTCGATAACTGACGCCGTTACTTCTGTGGCGGCCACAGTTTCCTCATCCCTGGTCGTGGCGGGCAGGGCTTCCGACGGTTCCGGCGCCGATTGTTCCGTTGCCGGTCCGTCAGTCTGCTCCGCTGCCGCAGGTGTTGCTGCTGCCGCGGCCGCTTCCAGACTGGAGAAATAATTATTCACCGCCAGGCTGATTTTTTCCACCGTCTTGGGGCCAATCCCCTCAATCGCTTCCAATTGCTCGGGAGTCATGTCCGCCAAAGCTTCCACGGTCGTCACGCCCGCGGCAGCTAATTTCTCGATCAGCCCTTCGCCCAGGCCGGGAACACTTTCGAGGGGTGTGGGCGCAGCGGTGACCAACTGCGACATCTGCTGTTCCACTTCCTGCCGCTTTTCTTCCTCGCTCTTGATATCGATCTTCCAGTTGAGCAGTTTGGCCGCCAGGCGGACGTTTTGTCCCTTCTTGCCGATGGCGAGTGAGAGTTGGCTGTCGTCCACCACAACTTCGAGATGCTTATCGGCGGAGTCGACAATGGTGACGCGGCTGACTTTGGCCGGCTGCAACGCTTTCTCGGCAAAGGTGACCGGGTCTTCGTGATATTCGATGATGTCGATCTTCTCCCCGCGCAGCTCGCGAATGATCGATTGCACCCGCATTCCCTTCATGCCCACGCAGGCGCCGACGGCGTCCACATCTTTGTCCTTCGACAGGACGGCAATCTTGGTGCGCTCCCCGGCTTCGCGGGCGATGGCGCGGATCACTACGGTACCGTCATAAATCTCCGGCACCTCGGTCTGGAAAAGGTTCTGTACCAGGGCCGGATCGGCGCGCGAGACTACGACCGCAGGGCCTTTGGACGCCCGTTCCACGCGTGCAATCACCACCCGCACCCGCTCGCCGACAGCAAAGGATTCGAGGCGCGATTGCTCTTTGCGGGGCATGCGCGACTCCGCTTTGCCCAGATCGAAAATCACATCCGGACCTTCAACTCGCTTCACCGTGGCGTTGACAATTTCGCCAACACGTCCGATGTACTCGTTGTACACGGTGTCGCGCTCGGCCTCGCGGACCTTCTGAAAGATCACCTGCTTGGCAATTTGCGCCGCGATCCTGCCCAGAATTCCTTCCGTGACCTTCGGCGTCTGCAACTCGCCGCCGACTTCGATATTAGGATCGGACTTGCGAGCTTCTTCGAGCGTGACCTGGAGCAACGGATCTTCCACCTGCTCGGGAGCCTCAACCACCGTGCGCACTGAAAAAGCCCGAATCTTGCCGGTATCTTTATCGAGCTGGGCGCGAAGGTTCTCCTGGGTCTTGTAATACTTGCGGGTGGCGACCACGATGGCGTCTTCCACGGCGCTGACCACAATTTGCGGATCAATGCCTTTTTCCCGGCTCAGGGCGTCAATCGTGTTGTAAAGCTCGCTTGCCATAAGAAAATCGCTTCTAGCTCTTAGCTTCTAGCTAAATCTCTGGTACTAGGTTGGCCTTCTCTATATTGCTCAGTTCGATCTCTAGCTTTGCCGGAACGCTGCCAGGTTTCGGCTTCTTTCCCGGCGTTCCTAGTTCCAACGTCAGGCGGCCTTCGTCAAACCTTTGCAGCCGTCCTTCAAAATGCTTATTGCCGTTCACCGGAGTTCGCGTCGTTAACTTTATGCGGCTGCCGGTGAAGCGCTCGAAATCAGCCGGTCGCGACAGCTTGCGGTCGAGTCCCGGAGATGAAACCTCCAGCACATACGAACCGCCGGGAACCGCGTCCTCTACGTCGAGAACCGTGCTCAGTTCGCGACTGACGTTGGCACAATCCTCGTGCGTGACGCCGCCGGGCTTGTCGATGAAGACTCGCAACATGCGTGCACCGCCGGAACCGCGCATGTCAACTTCGACCACCTCCACTCCACTGGAGGCGCCCACCTGGGCGGCAATTTCACGAACCCGCTCGATGTCAAATACCATGAAACCAATAACTTACGGATGCCTGGGCGTATTGCGAAACCAGCACAAACTAAAATGTGGGCTTGCGCCCACTGGTGTGCTTCGCCAAAATCGGTTTCTTACACAACAGTTTCCAAGCACAATAATACGCCGCTGAGGGTTAAAAGACAAACCGGGGATAGACTGGGCAGCCGCCGGTCGTGGAGCAAAATATTGGTCATCCGTCGAGGTTTCCGGGATATGCTCCTTCGCCAGCAGGTGGGCGTCTTGCCCATCTGCCGCTAATTGGAGACGGCATCAAGAAGGCGGGAGCGATTTCGATCAGCGACACCTACACTCAGCTTGCAAACGGGGTGATGGACGTGCAACTGGGAGGACTGAAAGCCGGCTCGCAATACAGCCAGGTCAACATCACCGGCACGGCCACTCTGAGCGGCACGCTGAACATTAACCCGCTGGTGAGAACCATACTACCCTTGGGCACCACGTTTACGATTCTCAACGCATCGTCGGGCGTGAGCGGCACTTTCTCGACTGTGAATGGTACCAAGATCAATGCGAACGAGCACTTTCAAGTCACCTACAACCCGACGAGCGTGGAGTTGATTGTAGTGTCCGGGCCGGCGAAGTAGCAGCGCGCTAACGACAACTGCGTCAGGGATCGCACAACCAGAGGACGGCCGTCCCCCCATGATGTATGATTCGGCCCCATTTGCCCAATCCTGCCGGCGTCTCTAGAATAGGGATCATCCCTTCGCGGCTGAGAACACTATGATTCATTTTCCGGTTCCTGAGGCGCTTACCTTCGATGACGTATTGCTGCTGCCAGCCCGCTCTGACGTTGTACCGGCGCTGGCCAACACCCAGACCCAGCTGACTCGCAATATCCGGCTGAATATTCCCATCATCAGCGCGGCCATGGACACCGTCACCGAATCGCACATGGCGATTGCGCTGGCGCAGCAGGGCGGAGTCGGCATTGTCCATCGCAATCTGTCGATCGATCAGCAGGCCAACGAAGTCGACAAAGTGAAGCGCTCGGAGAGTGGCATGATTGTCGATCCGGTGACCATGGGGCCGGATGCGAAGGTTTCAGAGGCCCTGGAAGTGATGCGCCAGTACAAGATTTCCGGAGTGCCCATTACTAAGAACGGCAAACTGGTGGGCATTCTCACCAACCGCGATCTGCGTTTTGAAACCCGCTTCGATATTCCCATCAGCAAAGTAATGACCAAGGAACATCTGATCACGGTGCCGGTGGGGACGACGCTCGAGGATGCGGAAAAGATCCTGCACGAGCATCGCGTGGAAAAGCTGCTGGTGGTCGATGACAAGTACAACCTGAAGGGTCTGATCACGGTTAAAGACATTCAGAAGAAGCTGAAATATCCCAATGCAGCCAAAGACTCGCACGGTCGGCTTCGAGTAGCAGCGGCGATCGGGGCGAGCGGTGATTTTCTGGAACGAGCACAGGAGATGGCCAACGCCAAGGTTGATCTGCTGGCCATCGACAGCGCTCACGGACATTCATCGCGAGTGCTCGACGCGGTGAAAGCGGTGAAGTCCAAGCTGCCGCAAGTGGATTTGATTGTCGGCAACGTGGCCACGTTTGATGGCGCATGTGAAGTGGCTAGAGCAGGAGCAGACGCGATTAAGGTTGGCATCGGACCGGGCTCGATTTGCACCACGCGCGTGGTCACGGGCGCCGGCGTGCCCCAGATCACAGCGATTGCCGAAGCCTATCGCGCCACCAAAGATGCGAATATTCCGATTATTGCCGACGGTGGTATCAAGTATTCCGGGGATATCACCAAGGCATTGGCGGCAGGTGCGGCGGCGGTCATGATTGGATCGCTGTTTGCCGGCACGGATGAAAGTCCGGGCGAGTTGATTCTGTATCAAGGCCGGACTTTTAAGTCCTATCGCGGCATGGGATCGCTGGGAGCGATGGCATCGGGTTCGAGCGAGCGTTATTTCCAGAACACTGAGGGCGAGGCTTCCACTGCGCTGTCGGCGATAGGGGAAGAATCCAACCGGCTGGCCAAACTCGTTCCTGAAGGTATTGAAGGACGAGTTCCCTACCGCGGCTCGGTCGCGATGATCGTGCATCAGATGGTCGGCGGGCTCAAATCCGGCATGGGCTATTGCGGCTGCGCCAGCATCCCCGAATTACTCCAGAAAACGCGTTTCGTTCGCATCAGCGGAGCCGGCCTACGCGAGAGCCACGTCCACGATGTCATGATCACGCGCGAGGCCCCGAACTACGCGGTTGAATGAGCTGCAACTTGAAAGGAAGCATGTTTTTGCCATTCGCAGGGGAAGTGCGGGCTTGACTCCCCACCACAAAGACATCCTAAAAGTCTGGTTCGCCGCCGGCCTCTGGCTGGCGGTGATCGCCATTGAATCCACCAGTTACCTTTCCGCCGACTATACCAGCCGTTTTCTCTATCCTATATTTCATTTTCTGTTCGGCATGGGCTGGCACCGATTCTTGATTTGGCATCACTACATCCGCAAGACCGGCCATTTCGTGGGCTATTTCATCCTGAGTGTTCTTTTGTTCCGGGCCTGGAAAATCACGTTAAGATCGCCGATGCTATGGACGCTGCGCTGGTCGACGATTGCGTTCTTTACGTCAGCCCTGGTCGCCAGCCTGGATGAGTGGCACCAGACGTATTTGCCCTCGAGAACCGGCCTGTTCAGCGACGTGGTGTTGGACAGCTCGGCGGCGTTGGCTGCGCAGATTGTGCTCTTTCTTTATTTCCGCGCTAAGGCCGCGAAGATAGCGGAAGAGGTTCCGGTGGCCGCGCTTCGTAGTGGGTGACTTGCCTATCTCACAGCGGATCGCGCATCGGCCGTCTCTGTGGCACGCGAGAAGAGCAACAAGGCTGCCGCGGTGGATGCAATCCCAGCCGACAAGTAGAACGGAATGCGCGGGCCATAGTGTTTCCACATTTCCCCCGTGATCAGGCTCGCCAGCAGGATGGCGATGCTGGTGACGAAAGAGTAGATTCCGAGGGCGCGGCCCCGCGACTCAGGCGCTACCGCATCCACGATCAGCGCCTTCAGCACCGGCTCGGTCAGTGCATAGAACAATCCATAAAAAGCCATAGCCAACCAGATGGCCGCGATGCTGGGTACAATTGCGAAAAGCAGATACACCGCCGCGAACACCAGATAGCCTCCGGCTGCCAAAATGCGGCGTGAAAAGCGATCGCTCAGCCGGCCAGCTGGCCAGGAAAACAGAGTGTAAGTAATGTTGAAGACCAACCCCAGCAAGGGCGCGTAGGTCGCGCGGATACCGAGGCTCTGTGCCCGCAGCACCAGAAACATATCACTCGAGTTCCCCAAAGAAAACAGGGTCACCGCCACTAGCACGAAATAGAACGCTGGAGGAAAGTGTGCCGGAACCCTCGTGAGTGGTTGGGGAGACACATTTTCTGCCCTTGTCCTGCTGACTTCGCGGATCCCAAGTAACGCCACCGCGACGCACAGCGCTCCCGGAATTCCGGCAAACCAGAAAATGCCGCGAACACCATAATGCGGGAGCAGCAAAAGGGCTAACAGTGGTCCAGCAATGGCACCGGCAGAATCCATCGCTTGCAGCAGGCCGAAAGCGGAGCCGAGGCGGGACTGCGGCACCGAATCCGCAAGCATCACGTCGCGGACGGTGCCACGAATCCCTTTTGAGCAGCGATCGGCAAAGCGAATTCCGAGTACCTGCGCCCACGAACTCGCGAGCGCCAGCAGCGGCTTTACCGCATTGGCGACAAAGTACCCGGAGACCACGATCGGCTTACGGCGCTGCACGCGATCAGAAAGGTGTCCGGAAAAGAGTTTGGCGAACGAGGCCACGCTCTCGGCGATGCCTTCGATGATGCCCAACTGTGCTGGTCCGGCGCCGATTGACACCAGGAATGCCGGCAGGATCCAGTAGGCCATCTCACTGGCGGTGTCATTCAGAAACGAGGTTGCTCCGAAAGCAACCAGGTTGCTGGAACTACGGCCGGAAGCTGTCGCCGATGTTGCCAACATAGAGTTCTTGTATCACAAGGAAGGATCTTGGCGCGGGCGTTCAGACAGGACGAGATCAAATCGGAATGGAACCGACCCCGCTAATCGGCGTTAGTACATGGCGTCGTACTTCGTCACTTCCCAACCGCCATCTTTATTTTCAAGCGTGACCGAGAACAATTCTTTGTAGGTTCCCGGCTGGCCTTCCTCGGTACGGCGCTTGCCGCGATAGTGAAGAATGCGAAGCGGAGGCGCGTCCTCCCAGTCCACCAGCTTCCAGGAAAGCAGCGGGTGTTTGGTTTCAGAGTCACAGATGAAGGCCGCGTATTTGCGGCGGTAGTCGTGCTCCCATTTGTCGAGTTCCGCTTTGCATTGCCCGTCACGCATGGCATCCAGGTATTTTCCGGCCACGCGTTCGGAATTGCGGTCGCGCAGCGGGTTCAGCGAGATGGTATTAGGAACCCCGGATAGGGGATCGTGATCTTCCGAGCGCGCCAGCACCGGGCCCTGGTTGTTCAGCCAGATGAGATAGCCGAAGAAAACCAGCAATAGCAAGCCGCCTGCGCCGGCCGCGATCCACAATTGCGTGCGGTTGGACTCCATCCTAAGGAGAGTTTAACGCGCAGGCCGGTCCCGGCTAGGTTACGGCGGTGACCCGCGTAAGGACATGTACGTGCGGGTCGTTGGATCGTCAACTGGCCACCCCCTAGAATGCCTTCGGCCATTCTTGGGCCCCGTGGTAGATGGCGAGGACCACCACACGCTCATGCTCAATACAGTAAGCAGCTATGAAGGGGAATTCGAAATGACCAGCTCCCGGATGCCGCGCACCCGGCCGGGCCGGCCTGACATGGGGAACGTTGTTAGCTGTTGAACGCTGGTGACAATCCGCGCGGTAACCTGGGCCGCAACCTTTTCACTATTCGAGAGTGCGATGTAGTCGTGGGCTTGATCGAGTTGTTGGATTGCCTGTTCCGTCCATAGGATCATGGGCGGGCGTGACCTGCGCTCCGGAGCCGCTTTACGACATCTTCATGGCTAACCACGCGGCCTTTCCGGATGTCTTCGAGGCCTTTGCGCACCAGTGCGTCCTGGTAGGCGTGCATTTCGATGTAATTCGTGATGGCCTCGTTGATGAGATAGCTGCGAGGGCGATCCTGGGCGGCGGCAAGGGAATCGAGCGCATCGATCTTTTCGGCATCAGCGCGGAAGCTGATGGTTTTTTCTGGGGCCATGATACGGTGAATATACCACGTATTATCAGCGACGCGGACCGGCTTTTCGTCCTTGAGGACTTTGGCCGTTATAGGAAGAAAACCCACGGCTTGCGCCGTGGGTTGGGTCCTTGCGCCGCGATCCGGCTTGGGAGTTAAGCCTTGTCTTCGCCTTCAGCGCCGGGGGTGGGATGTTCCACCCCGCCTTGGGCTTCAGCTTCGTCCATGGCTCGCTTATTTTCCTCGGCACGCTTGGAGCGGGCTTCGGCACGCTTCTGGCGCTTTTCGTCGAGCACCTTTTCGCTGCCCAGTAGTTCGATGAAAGCGTTGTCGGCGCCGTCACCTTTCCGCCAGCCGGTGCGCACGATGCGCAGGTAGCCGCCGTTGCGGTCCCCAAAACGAGGGCCGACGGTGTTGAACAGCTTATCCACGGCGGCAGTGGTCATCAGATAGGCAAGCGCCTGACGGCGTGCATGCAGGTCGCCGCGCTTGCCGAGGGTGATCATTTTTTCGACCAGTGGACGCATGGCCTTGGCTTTGGGGACGGTGGTCTCGATGCGCTCCTCAATGATGAGCGAGGTGACCAAATTCCGCAGCAGGGAGCGGCGGTGCGCGGGGTTACGTCCAAGTTTGTAGCCGGCTACTTTGTGACGCATAAGAGAAATCCTTGGGTTCTAGTCTCTACAAAAAGCCTGAAAGACGGGCGCAAGCGCCCGTCTTCCATGAATCCTCTACAGATCGTTATCACCATACGCCGACGCCGGCAAGACCTGGTTCGAGGTCGGGCCGGGGACGGCGTTGCCCTGCTCGTCGATCTTCATGCCCAGGCTCAAGCCCATAGTCGAGAGAATTTCTTTGATCTCGTTTAGCGACTTGCGGCCGAAGTTCTTGGTCTTGAGCATTTCAGCTTCAGTCTTCTGAACCAGTTCGCCGATGGTCTGAATGTTCGCGTTCTTCAGGCAGTTGTAGCTGCGCACGGAGAGTTCGAGCTCTTCGACGGAACGGTTCAGATTCTCATTGCGAATTTCCGGCTTGCGTTCTTCACTGGAAGTGGAGGTCTCGATATCTTCCTCAAAGTTAATGAAGATATTCATGTGGTCCTTCAGCAGCTTCGCCGCCAGGCCGATGGAATCGGCCGGGGTGATGGAGCCGTTGGTCCAGACTTCGAGCGTCAGCTTGTCGTAGTCGGTGATCTGGCCGAGACGGGCCGCTTCCACGGTGTAGTTGCACTTGCGCACCGGAGAGTGGACGGAATCGATGGGGATGAAACCGATGCCGAGATCGTCTTCGAAGTTCTTATCGGCGGAAACGTAGCCGCGACCGCGCTTAAGCCGCATTTCCATGTCGAGTTTGCCGCCTTCGCTGACGGTGGCCACGTAGACGTCTTTGTCGAGTACTTCGACGTCGGCGTCGGCTTCAATCATTCCTGAGGTCACGATTCCGGGCTGGTCGGCGCGCAGGTAGATGGCCTTGGGCGCGTCACCGCTGAGCTTGAAGGGAATCTGTTTGAGGTTCAGGATGATATCGGTTGCGTCCTCAACCACTCCGGGAATCGATTGGAACTCGTGCAGCACGCCATCAATTTTGACTGCGGTTACCGCAGCGCCTTCGATAGAAGACAGCAGCACCCGGCGAAGAGCATTGCCGATGGTGGTGCCGAATCCGCGCTCAAAAGGTTGCGCCCAGAAAATCCCGTACTTGTCGGTTAGGGTTGAGGTGTCAACCGCAAGCCGTTTCGGTTTTTGAAAACCTTTCCAAAGCATGTGTTTCTCTCCTTCGGCCGTTTGGCTCGGTCGAGGCTCCCTGAAGCGGTCCCACCTCAGGTCAAACGCCAAGAACCGGCTGATCTGGCACGAAAAGTGGACCAGAACAACATCGTCGATCATCGCGGGTCTTTGGTCGTTGGCCTTTGCATTACGGCCAACGACGGACGACCAACGACTCGTTATTTACTGTACAACTCTACAATCAGCTGCTCGTTGACCGGCAACTGAATCTCTTCGCGCTTGGGCAGGGACAATACTTTGCCCCTAAAGTTGTCGCGATCAATCTCCAGCCAGCCCGGCGAATTCTGATGGCTGGCAAATTCCTTGGCTTGCTCGAGAATCGCCAGCTTGCGACTGCTCTCGCGAATGATGATCTCATCCCCCACATTCACCTGATAGGACGGAATGTTGACCTTGTGGCCATTCACATGGACGTGGCCATGGCGCACCAACTGACGCGCCTGGCGCCGTGA
>Ga0209169_10002870_pt1 | contig 10235 bp, 9 predicted proteins | sample HubBroMetageWRM4_FD_188346 | JGI IMG/M metagenome (GOLD analysis project Ga0209169, IMG submission 188346) | Warmed soil microbial communities from the Hubbard Brook experimental Forest, New Hampshire - Hubbard Brook CCASE Soil Metagenome WRM 4... | ecosystem: Environmental > Terrestrial > Soil...
ACAGTAGGTGAGAAACGCACGTGGCACAGGCCGCTGTTGCCTGTGTGTTTCTGTCTCGCAGACTTCAGTCTGCCGCCCAACCGCCAGCCCTACGAAACCGGCCCCATCAGAACAAAAGGTCCCGTCGGCGCAGGCATCCCGCCGCGCGGCTCCAGCGTCACTGCGAACGCCTTCACCTGCATCCCCGGCGGCATTTTAGCCATAATCCGATTCGCTCCGCCTTCCATCGACTCAAACACTCCCACACTGATCGGCGCGCCCTCCATCGGCACCGCCCACAGTTGGTAGCTCTTGTCCGCCGGAGCCGCCGGCAACGCGCCGTTGTAAACCATCATTCCGCGCTTCGAGTTGTACAGTACGCGCGCCGTGCCTTGTGGCATCTGCTTCTGCTCGCTCATGGACACGACCACGGTGTCCTTCGCGCCCAGCATGTCGATCTCTTCGCGCTCTTGCGCGATCGTGCGTTCCTGCTCCACTTCGTGCGCCTTCAGCGCGTCGATCTGTGCATCCAGTTGCAGCGTGTGCAGCCACAGGAACACCAGCGCCACCGCAAATCCACCCGCCAGCGGCACCAGCGCCCACATCCACCCGGAAAATGTGCTCGGCTTTTTCGACGGCATCACCGCAAACGTCCCGCCCCGTCCCGTCGATGTACCCACAATCTGCCGCATCAATTGCTCTTTCACTCCCGGCGACGGCGGCACCTGCGGCGCAGCGAGGCCAATCATTGCCACGCGTCCGTACGCCTGCCCGAGCTTCTCCGTGCACCCGTCGCACGTATCAACGTGCGCCTCGAGTGCGCGCTTCTCTTCGCCGTCCAGCGCTCCTAGCGCGTAGAGGTCGAAGTCTTCATCCCGGAATGGATGTTCGTTCGTCATGAACTCAAATTCTTCTTCAGCGTCTGCACTGCCGTCCGCAATCTCGTCTTCACCGTTCCCAGCGGATCGCCCGTCTTCGCCGCGATCTCCGTGTGCGTCAATCCCTCGAAGTACGCCAGCTCCACCGCCGCTCTCTGCTCCTGCGGCAACTTTTCGAGGGCGCCTCGCACTTTTCCGATCATCTGCGTTTGCGCCACGCTCGATTCCAGATTCGCCGGAATCACCACAGTATTTTCTTCCAGCTCGTCGCCGCTCGCCGGATTGTGCCGCCGCAGCCGCGAAATCGCCCGGTTGCGCGCGATCACCATCAACCACCCAGGCAACGACCCGCGCGTCGCGTCGAAATTCGCCGCAGTCCGCCAGAGCTGATAAAAGATGTCCTGCAGAATTTCTTCAGCCGCTTGCGTGTCGTGAAGAATCCGGTTCAGGACAGACGACAGCATCCCGGCGTAGCGGTCATACAGCACCGCCAGTGCCGACTCGTCCCGTTCGACAATTCGCTGGATGAGCGCCGCGTCCGAGGCTCTCGCATCCATTCCGGTTGTCACGTTCACGAAGCTCTGAAGCTCCAGTAACAGATATACGCAGTCGCGAGGATAACGGATTTTGCAGGCCACGCCCGTGCGCGCCGGTCCGTGCACTTAAGATGACGCCGCAGCGTAGCCCGGCCCACCCGTATCGTCAACGCCCTTCTGTTCCGCCACGGTACAGCAGCCCTACCGCTCTCAACGCACCCGCTCATACCTAACGACCATCCCCTCTTATATCCGCGGCGTTCACGCCCCTCCCGGAGTGCGGCTGCTCCCGTCGCGACGGGGAGCACCGACCGCGCCACCAGCCACAGCCCCGACGAAAACGCAGCCTCGACCACTCCCCAACTACCGCTTGGCCGACCACATTAAGTCCATGCCCAACATCGATTTACGGCGAACGTTGCCAATCTTGTAGCCTACCCCTCGGCCACACCACCACGCATTTTCACCGTGGTTTCGATTGACTTCCATCTTTGCTTGGCTAAACTTCGACTCACTAAAGACTTACGGCCCGAACACCCCGCGCAGCGGGTGCACCACACACAACACGCGCTTCGATCGAAAAGGACACACGATGGCCATTGTTGCCAAACCGGGTTCGCTTCCAGTTGCTCCGCCGCGCATCGTTCCGCGCGAGGATCTGAATCCGTACCGCATCGCGCAAATTCAGTTCGATATCGCCGCCGAACATCTCAAGCTCGATCCCGGCATGCGCCAGGTGCTGCGCACTCCCAAGCGCGTTCTCGAAGTGTCGATTCCCACGAAAATGGACAACGGTCAGGTGAAAGTTTTCACCGGTTTTCGCGTACAGCACAACGTCGCGCGCGGCCCCGCCAAGGGCGGCATCCGTTACCATCCCGGCGTCACGCTCGATGAAGTGAAAGCGCTCGCCACCTGGATGACCTGGAAGACCGCCACGGTGAACATTCCGTTCGGCGGCGGCAAAGGCGGCGTCATCTGCGATCCGAAGCGCATGAGCAAGCCCGAGCTCGAGCGCATGACGCGCCGCTTCGCTTTCGAAATTCTTCCCATCATCGGACCCGAGCAGGACATTCCCGCGCCCGACGTGTACACCGATTCGCAAACGATGGCATGGATCATGGACACCTACTCCATGACGAAAGGCTACTCGTCGCTCGGCGTCGTCACCGGCAAACCGATTTCGATCGGCGGCTCCGAGGGCCGCAATGAAGCCACCGCGCGCGGCTGCCTCGTCGCCGTGGAAGAAGCCTGCAAAGTGAAAAAGATGTCGCTTCGCGGCGCGAGCGTCGCGATTCAGGGCTTCGGCAACGCCGGCTCCGTCGCTGCGCGCCTCTTCACCGAGAAAAAAGCGCGCGTCGTCGCCATCAGCGATTCGCGCGGCGGCGTTTTTAATTCGCGTGGCATCGATCCGCTGAAAGCCATGCGTTACAAAGAACGCTCCGGCACCGTCGTCGGCATGCCGGGCACCTCGCGCATCTCGAACGACGACTTGCTCACCATGAAGTGCGACGTCCTGATTCCTGCCGCGCTCGAAAATGTGATCACGCTGAATAACGCCGAGCAGATCAAAGCCAAGATCGTCGCCGAAGCCGCCAACGGTCCCACCACTCCGCACGCCGATGAAGTTCTCGCGCGCCGCGGCATCATGGTGCTGCCCGATATTCTCGCGAACGCCGGCGGCGTCACGGTCAGCTACTTCGAGTGGGTCCAGGATCTCCAGAGTTTCTTCTGGTCCGAATCCGAAGTGAACGCTAAACTCGAAAGCGTAATTCGCCGCGCTTTCCTCGAAGTTCACGAAAGCTCGCGCAAACACCGCACCCACATGCGAACCGGCGCCTACGCCCTGGCAGTAGGCCGTGTAGCCGACGCCACCCTGGTGCGCGGCCTCTTCCCGTGAGTTAGAAGACGCGCGCGCAACCCGCGCGCGTCCGACAGCCTCCCAGCCGGTCGTCCGGCGACCTCAGCTCTCAGTCACGGCACGACCACTCTCGGACCACAACACATCACAAAAACCACCATCCAGAGGCCGATTCATCGGCTGAAGGATCTGTCTTCGCTTCACTCCGCCGTAACTCCACGCACCCACGCGCCCTCACACCCAATTCTCCGTGCCCTCCGCCTTTCTCGGTTTTCTCCGTGAAATGTTCCGCCGTTGCTGTTGTCCACGCTAGCCGCGCACAACGGAAAGTAACAATCCATTAATCTCCCACGCCCCTCACACAAATATTTCAGTTGCGCCCGCCTCTCCCATCCGCTTACATTTTATTTCGCAGTACTCCGCACACACAGTGCGAGCGCTGCAGAAGCTATCTGCTCCAGGATTTATGGAGGCGATCTCGAATTGGCCGCTCAAACTCACAACGCACCACCGATCCTCCTCACCATCGCCGGTTTCGATCCTTCGTGTGGCGCAGGCGTAGCCGCCGACCTGAAAACTTTCGCCGCGCACAATTGCTACGGAGTCGCCGCCGTCACTGCGCTCACCGTGCAGTCCACGCAAGGCGTCCAGTCCGTTCACGCCACTCCGTCCGCCACGCTGCGCGCGCAGCTTGACGCGCTGATTGACGACGTGGACATCGCCGCCGTGAAAATCGGCATGCTCGCCAACCGCGCAAACGCCACCGTCGTCGCCGAATTTCTCGATAAACATAAATTCAAGCACGTCGTGCTCGATCCCGTCTTCCGCCCCACCGCCGGCAATGCCGAATTGCTCGACACCTCCGGCCTCAAATTCGTGCGCGAAGAACTTTTGAATCGCGTGAGCGTGATCACGCCGAATATTCCGGAGGCCGAATTTCTTACGGGGATCGAAGTGAAGGACATCGCCGGAATGAAAGCCGCCGGCCAGAAGCTCATCGAAATGGGCGCGCCCGCCGTCGTTGTCACCGGCGGCCATCTCGAAAAACCGATCGATGTTTACTGCGATGGCAAGGAAGTGGAAACCTTCGGCGCCGAACACGTGAAGAGCCCGCACACACACGGCTCCGGCTGCACCTTCTCATCCGCGATCGCCGCTCAACTCGGCAACGGCGCGCCGCTTCGCCAATCCGTAATCCTCTCGAAAGCGTACGTAACCAAAGCCATCGAACGCGCCTACAGCATCGGCAAAGGCGCCGGCCCCCTCAACCAACTCTTCCGCTTCACCCAAGAGCCCGCACTTCGCGGCGTCCACGAAGTCCCCCAACACGGCATGCACCCCGCCGCCGAACCCACCTCCCACTAGAAGAACGCGCGCAGCGCGTCGGACAGCCACCTGGCGGTGCTCCGACGACCAAAATCACCACGAACCCACAACCCGCCCACGTCCCACCCAGCAATTGTTAGTGCGCCTTGCGTGGCATAGAAATATTTTCCGTGTGCCTTTGATTTTGCTGTCGCCTTGGCCTTTTGCCGTCGACTCTGCCTTTGACGTCATCCAGAGGCCGGTTCATCGGCCGAAGGATCTCTCTTCGTTTTTGTATTTCTTCCGCGCCAGATTCGCTTACCTGTAGAGGCCGGTTTCGTCCCGAATCGGGGGACGGAAGCGGGCGCATTTCGCAGCCACGCACACCCCTCCACCAACGCAAAAAAATCACGCTCCAACTGCGCACCCTAATTTTTATAAATTATTTTCCCACCAACAACCGTAGCCACAGGCCCACCAACAAATTCTCTTCCATCAAACGGCGTATTCCGCGACTTGCTAGGCGTCTCCGCCACATGATAAGCCCACTTCCGATCCGCCGAAAATATTGTGACGTCACCCACCGCACTAACAGTCAACCCACGCTCCATCCCCAGCACCCGCGCCGGCCCCGTAGTAAAAAGCTCGATCATCCTCTTCAAAGTGAGCTTTCCCGCATGCACCAATTCCAGGCTGAGCCCAATCGCCGTCTCAAATCCCATAATCCCAAACGGCGCCCTATCAAACTCCACATCCTTACTAGCCGGATGGTGCGGCGCATGATCCGTGGCTATGCAATCGATCGTCCCGTCAGCCAGGCCAGCAATAAGCGCATCACGATCCGCCCGCGACGCGAGCGGCGGATTCATTTTGTAGTTCGTGTCGTACTGCACGTCTTCATCAATCAACGTGAAGTGGTGCGGCGTGATTTCGCACGTCACCTTCAATCCTTTCTTCTTCGCCTCGCGCACATACTCCAGCGCGCCCGTCGTGGACATGTGCGCGATATGCAGCCGCGCGCCCGTCAGTCCCGCCACTTCCACATCGCGTCCCGCGCAAATCGATTCGGACTGCGCCGGAATTCCTTTCAGCCCCAGGCGTATCGATCGCGGCCCCTCCCGCATCACTCCGCCCGCAAAAAGCGACGGGTCCTCGCAATGATCGATCACCGGCAAATCCAGCGCCGAGCAGTAATCCATCACCTGCCGCATTAGCCGCGCCGTCGCGATCGGTTTTCCGTCGTCGCTCACCGCCACCACGCCTGCCTCTTTCATCGCACGAATTTCCGCCAGCGCTTCGCCCTTGCTTCCGATTGACGCTGCCCCAATCGGCCACACGCGCACGCCGCAAGATTTCGCCGCGCGCTCAACAATTCCGCGCGTCACCGAAGCCGTGTCGTTCACCGGATGCGTATTTGGCATGCAGCACACCGCCGTGAATCCGCCCTTCGCTGCGGACTTCGTTCCCGTCTCGATCGTCTCCGAAAGTTCCTGCCCCGGCTCGCGCAAATGGCAATGGAGATCGATGAACCCCGGCGCAACAATCAGCCCGGCTGCGTCAAACACCTCCGCGCCCTCGGCCGAAAGCCCCGCCCCCACCTTCGCAACCGCACCCTTGTCGATCAACACATCCAGCGCCGCATCCTTCCCGGCCGTCGGATCGATCACCCTTCCATTCTTAATCAGCAGCATCCCTTCTCCCGTAAGTTACTCAACGCGCCCCGCAAGTGGGGTAGCCAGTTTTGGCTGCGCAACGCCGCCCGCCCTCAAATTATTTGTGCGCGCCACCATCGCGCCGCATCACTGCTTCTCCGGCAGCTTCGTCTGCACAGGCTCCGATGCCGCCCCACCCACCAAGTGGTACAGCAACGCCATCCTCACCGCGAGCCCGTTCGTCACCTGCTCCAGCACACAAGACTGCTTCCCATCTGCCACCGCCGGATCAATCTCGAGCCCGCGTATCATCGGCCCCGGATGCAACACAATCGCATCGGTCTTCGCCAACTTCAGCCTCTCTGGCGTCAGCTGATAACCCATCACGTACTCATCCACCGCAATCGCCGGCTCATGTAAACGTTCCGTCTGCACGCGCAGCACGATAATCGCGTCCGCACCCTTAACCGCATCCTCAATGCGAGTCACTCGCCGCACTCCCGGAGCCAGTGATTCGAGTTCCCGCGGCACCCACATCGGCGGCCCGCACAAAGTGATCTTCACTCCAAATTTCGAGAGGAGAAAAATATTCGACCGCGCCACACGGCTGTGCAGAATGTCGCCCAGAATCGTCAGGTTCAGCCCTTCGAGCTTTCCCTTTCGATCGCGAATCGTCAGCGCATCCAGCAGCGCCTGCGTCGGATGCTCATGAGTGCCGTCGCCCGCATTCACTACCGGCACGCCCAGCCGCTTCGAAATAAATTCTGGCGCACCCGATGACGCATGCCGGATCACCAGGCCATCCGGCTTCATCGCCTCAAGAGTCCGCACCGTGTCGAGCAGCGACTCGCCCTTCTTCACGCTCGAGCCTTCGGACGCGAAGTTCATCGTGTCCGCGCCAAGCCGCGCTGCCGCGGTCGCGAAGCTGATTCGCGTTCGGGTCGAGTTCTCGAAAAACGCCAGCGCCACGGTTTTCCCGCGCAGCGTCGCCAGTTTTTTTAGGGGATGTTTCTGAAATTCCTGAAAGGGGCTGGCCTGATCTAAAACAAATGAAATTTGCTCGCGGGTTAAATCTTCGGTTCCCAGGAGGTGTTCCAAACGCTGCAGCACTTTTTCCCTTCGCTGTTTTCTATTCGACTCGATCGACAAGCACTACGCGCTCTTCCTTATCGATCTCGTTGAGTCGTACTTCCACAATCTCCGTATCGCTGGTTTCCACTTTACGCCCGATGAAGCTCGCTTCCACCGGCAACTCGCGATGGCCGCGGTCGATCAGCACGCACAGCCTCACGCGCTTCGGTCGGCCCAGATCAAATAAGCCATTCATCGCCGCGCGAATCGTCCGCCCGGTGTACAGCACGTCGTCCACAATCACCAGGTCGCGCCCATCCACAGGGAAGTCGATCTCGTTCGCGTGAAAAATCGGCTGCGGGCCCACGGTCGAAAGGTCGTCGCGGTAAAGCGTGATGTCGATGATGCCGACTGGCACCTTCACCTTGGCAAAGCCTTCAATCGCCGCGGCCAACCGCTCCGCCAGTGGCACACCACGCCGCCTCACCCCGATCAACGCCAGGTGATCCGTCCCGCCGCTTCGTTCTACGATTTCATGCGCCAACCGGTTGAGGGTCCGGTTGATTTCTTCGGCCGAGAGCAGCTGCCTTTTTTCTACGACGCGCATTTGGCGCGCTATCCTAACACAGAGCCATCCCCGCCCACTCTCGCATTTCCATTCAGCTACCTGTAGCGGCCGGTTGCTTCCGCAAGCGGGTGCCTTTGTCTTTGTCTATCCTGGCCGTCGCGGATCCTTCCATCCGCCACCAAGCGAAACTCAAGCGAACTGTACTTCGTGTCCCCCGCCCCCCAAAAACCTGTCCGCTTGACCAGGTCCGCCAGTAGGGGAGTAAGATTACTCCCGTGACTGCCCCGGCGCCGGCAAGCAGCCCCTTACGTACCGCCGAAGTCTCTCTTCGGGTCAACGTCGGGTCCCTCTCCCTCAAAAACCCAATCGTCGCCGCCAGCGGCACCTTTGCTTACGGCATCGAGTTCGCCGACCTGGTCGATCTCAATAAACTCGGCGGCCTCGTCGTCAAGGGTCTCTCCCGCGAACCCATGGCCGGTAACGCCGCCCCCAGAATTTGCGAGACCTCCAGCGGCATGGTCAACGCCATCGGCCTCCAGAACATCGGCGTCCGCGCCTTTGTCGCCGAGAAGCTCCCCCAGCTCCGCCCTTACAACACGGCCATCATCGCCAACGTCTTCGGCCACTGCACCCCAGACTACGTCGAAGTCATCCGCACCCTCGAGGACGCCGAGGGCCTGGCCGCCTACGAACTCAACATCTCCTGCCCCAATGTGGAGCGCGGTGGCATCGAATATAGTACTGACCCCGCCCTCACCTCGGCCGTCGTCAGCGCCGCAAGGGCCGCTTCGAAGCGCCCACTCTGGGTCAAGCTCTCCCCCAACGTTAACGCCATTGGACTTACCGCAAAGGCCGCCGAAGACGCAGGAGCCGACGCCCTAGTCATCGCGAATACCTACCCGGCGCTGTGTATCGACGTACACAGCCGGAAGTCCCGTCTCGGTAGTACGACAGGCGGGTTGTCCGGCGCGGCCATAAGACCGATAACAGTGAGGCTGGTTTACGAGGCCTGTAAGACGGTAAAGATTCCAGTTGTTGGACTTGGCGGAATCGAAAAGCCAGCAGACGTAGCGGAATACCTCCTTGCCGGGGCTTCGGCGGTGGAGGTCGGCACTGCCCACTTTATCGATCCACGGGCCTCTATAGACCTTGTGGACGGCATACAAAAGTGGTGCCAACACGAGAACACATTTGATATCAACGACTTACGGGGAGCTCTACAGCGATAAAGGGATTGCAATCCTTTTCGCCAGCCCGGTAAAATATTGTTGATTCAAATAAGGTTAGGTGAAAATGAAGGCCCGTTATTTCATGCTTCTGCAGGCGGTGTTTTTAGGCTTGGGTTTGCTGGTCCTTATCCCCTCGATGAACCCGGCTACCCCGGCATCGGCGGTGCGGACAGGCAACCCTGAACAACTGAATACCGGCGCGGACCTGACATCTCAGCATGTTTCAAACAGCACCAACCACGACGCGAACGGCCAACCAAAGCCCCTCGCCGTCTGGGAATGCACCACAAGCTGGTACGGCGAGGATTTCGACGGCAAGCAAACTGCCAACGGCGAAACCTACGATATGAATGCCGATACCGCTGCCCACCCGACGCTCCCGCTCGGGTCGATCGTCCGCGTGGTCAACACCCGCAACCACCGGAGCCAGATCGTACGCATCAACGATCGCGGTCCCTATGTCGAAGGCCGCGAATTGGATGTTTCCTACGAAGTGGCACGTAAGTTAGGATTCGATCAGCACGGGCTCGCCAAAGTCCGGCTCGAACTCCTGAAGGTGCCGACACGCCAGGAAGCGCTTCATCGCGAAAATTAATCGTCGCTCTGGATGTGGACCGTATCGGGCCCGCCACCGCACTCGTTCGCCGTTTGAAGGGTGCGGTCGGGCTCTGTAAGGTCGGGAACCAACTCTTTACCGCCGAAGGCCCGCGCGTTGTGAGCAAAATCGCTTCGCTCGGCCTCGGCGTTTTCCTCGACCTGAAATTTCACGACATTCCAAACACCGTCGCTCACGGCGTCGCTTCCGCCGCGCGTCTGCCCGGCGTCCGCCTCGTCACGCTCCACACCACCGGCGGCCTCGCAATGATGCGCGCTGCCCGCCAGGCCGCTTATGAATTCGCCGGCGACACGAAGAAGCGCCCGCGCCTTCTCGGCGTCACGATCCTCACCAGCATGGACGAAAGCACGCTCGCCGAAGTCGGCCTCGCCGGGCCTCCGGCCGCCCGCGGCGTGGAACTCGCGAAGCTCGCGCAGAAAGCCGGCCTCGATGGCGTCGTAGCCTCAGCCCACGAAGTTCGCCTCATCCGCGAAGCCTGCGGCGCAGGCTTTCTCATCGTAGTCCCCGGCATCCGCCCCGCCGAAAGCTCCACCGACGACCAAG
>Ga0209169_10002871_pt1 | contig 10235 bp, 20 predicted proteins | sample HubBroMetageWRM4_FD_188346 | JGI IMG/M metagenome (GOLD analysis project Ga0209169, IMG submission 188346) | Warmed soil microbial communities from the Hubbard Brook experimental Forest, New Hampshire - Hubbard Brook CCASE Soil Metagenome WRM 4... | ecosystem: Environmental > Terrestrial > Soil...
TGAGCTGATCACACCGGTGGCGATGGAAAAAGGTTTGCGCTTCGCCATTCGCGAAGGCGGCCACACGGTGGGTGCCGGAACCATCAGCGAAATTGTGACATAAAGATTTAGGAAAAAATGCGGCTTGCAATTCGCCGCCAGTTCTTTCCTCCCGGACAGCCAGGAGGGGTGAGTGAGATCAAAAGTGAGTGCACACGAGAAAATTCGTATTCGGCTGAAAGCCTACGACTACCGCATCCTGGATCAGTCCACGGGTGAGATTGTCGAAACCGCGAAGCGCACGGGCGCGCAAATCGCTGGTCCGATTCCTTTGCCCACCATGAAGAATAAGTATTGCGTATTGCGTTCACCGCACGTGGACAAGAAATCGCGCGAGCAGTTTGAGATTCGCACGCACAAGCGGCTGCTTGACATTTTGGAGCCTACGCCGCAAACCGTGGACGCGCTCATGAAGCTCGACTTGCCCGCGGGTGTGGACGTAGAGATTAAGGCATTCGGCAAGGAACATAAATAGTCGTTGGTCATGCGTCGTTGGTCGTTGGCAAATTCCAACGAGCGAACGACAGCAAAGAGCGAGGGCGTAAGCCTGAACGCTCGCCAGCCAATAGCCACCGAGCCAAGCTGGACGGAGAAGAAGAGATTATGGCAAAGGTAACCGGAATTCTCGGCAAGAAAGTCGGCATGACGCAGCTCTTCGACGACAAGGGCGACGTTCATCCCGCGACTGTGTTGCAGGCCGGACCCTGCGTGATCACGCAGCATAAGACGCAGACGAAGGATGGATATGTTGCCGCGCAAATTGGTCTGGTTGAGTTCGTCAAAGAGTCGCGACTGACCAAGCCGACTCGCGGACATTTAGGCAAGAACAATTTGCCTCCGGTGAAATTCATGCGCGAGGTTCCAATCGAAGTCGAAGAAAAAACCGAAGCCAACGGCGACGGCGTGCTTAAGGCTGGCGATCGCGTGCTGGTGGACATCTTCGAAGGCGAAAAATTTGTGGATGTGGTCGGCGTCAGCAAAGGACGCGGTTTTGCCGGCGTAGTTCGGCGGCATCATTTCGCTGGCGGCCCAAAGTCGCACGGTTCGATGTTTCAGGTCACGGGATCGATTGGTTCTTCGGCCTTTCCGTCGCGCGTGTTCAAAGGCATGCGCATGTCCGGCCACATGGGCGTGGATCGGGTGACGGTCCGCAACCTGCGCGTGTTGGGTGTGGATAAGGACGAGAACTTACTAGTCGTCGAAGGCAGTGTGCCCGGCCCCCAGGGTGGATATCTAATAATTACGAAGGCGAAGAAACCGCCGAGGGAGCGCCGCGGATTTGCTGGATCGGCAACGGTTGATCCGTTGAAGGCGGCAAAGCGCGCGGCTAAGAAGGCTTAACGGAATCAGGATCGGAACGTTATCAGGACAGATCATGGCAAGTATTGATATTCACAATCTGAGCGGAGCCAAAGTTGGCAGTCTGGAACTGGCCGACGAAGTCTTCGGCGCGGTGAACGAAGATTTGCTGTGGGAGGCGGTGAAACATTACCGCGCTGCCCACCGGGCCGGGACGCACGCAACCAAGAATAAGAAATTGGTCTCCGGCGCCGGCAAGAAACTGTGGAAACAGAAGGGCACGGGACGGGCCCGCGTGGGTTCGATTCGTTCCCCACTGTGGCGGCATGGCGGCACGGTGCATGGTCCACAGCCGCATTCTTACGACTACGCTTTTCCGCGTAAGAAATTGATGGGTGCGCTGCGCTCTGCGCTGGCTTCGAAGTTTGCCGACGGCAAATTGATCGTCGTGAACGCGTTTGATGTCAAGGAGCCCAAGTCGAAGCAGTTCCGCGAGGCTCTGGATGCGCTCAAAGTCGACGGCACGGCGTTATTGGTCGAGGTGCCGAAGCATGAGAATCGGAATCTGGCTTTGAGTTCGCGAAATCTGCATGGCGTCGAACTGTTGAGTGGCAGCGAAGTTCATCCTTATCATCTGCTGCGCTACGATCGGGCGATTTTCTCGCAGCCGGCGATTGAGAAACTGCAGATTTCGCTCAAGAGTTCGATTTCAAAGCGTCAACATAAGCCGGCGGAAGGCGAGGGCGCGGCTCCGAAAAAGGCTTCGCGTTCTCCACGGCGCAGGACCCGGCATGAAAAAGCGGCGGAGGTAGCCTGATGAAATCCGCATACCAGATTCTTCGGCGTCCGGTCATCACCGAAAAAGGTCTCGCCATCAAGGAGAACCAGAATACGCTGGTTTTTCAGGTGGCGACGGCGGCGACCAAGACGGAAATTAAGGAAGCGGTGCAGGGCATTTTCAAAGTGAAGGTGCATTCGGTTCGCACTGCTGTTTATCCGGGAAAAGAACGCCGGAGAGGAAAGTTTGCCGGCTACCGTCCCGATTGGAAGAAGGCGTATGTGCGGCTGAAGGCCGGAGAAAAAATGCCGGAGTACGCGCAGAACTTGTAGCCGCTGGTCTCGTCGTTGGTCATTCGCCAACCCGAGAGACTGCGATAAGAAAAAGCTAAGAGCTGATTTATGCCAATCAAGACCTACAGACCGACAACCCAGACGCTGCGTTATCGCACTACGCTGGTCAACGACGATATTACGAGCACGCTGCCACATAAGCCGCTGCTCGAGCCGAAGCCGCGCACTGGCGGACGCCGCAATTCGGGCCAGACCACCATGCGATTCATTGGTGGCGGGCATAAGCGCAAACTGCGCATTATCGATTTCAAGCGCGACAAGATTGGCATCCCGGCGACGGTGGCGACGATCGAATACGATCCCAATCGCTCGGCGCGCATCGCTTTGTTGAGCTATGCCGATGGCGAGAAGCGTTACATTCTGCAACCCGACGGATTGAAAGTCGGACAGAAAGTGCTGAGTGGTCCCGACGCCGATATTCTGGTCGGTAACGCATTGCCACTGCACAACATTCCTCCGGGCACGACGATTCACAATATCGAACTTAAGCCCGGTAAGGGCGCGCAAATGGTGCGCTCGGCTGGAGGCGCAGCGCAGTTGGTGGCCAAGGAAGGCGAGTACGCGCTGGTGAAATTGCCTTCGGGTGAGATTCGCAAGGTTGCGCAGGGCTGCATGGCCACGATCGGCCAGGTGGGGAATCTCGATCACGAAAACGTGACCATCGGCAAAGCTGGACGGTCGCGCTGGCTCGGCAAGCGTCCGCACAATCGCGGCGTTTCCATGAACCCGGTGGATCACCCGCACGGCGGTGGTGAAGGCAAGACTTCCGGCGGACGTCATCCGGTCACCCCGTGGGGGCAGCCGACCCGCGGATACAAGACGCGAAATAACAAGCGCACCGATGCATTTATCGTGAACCGGCGCGGTAAGAAATAAGAAATAGGACTGACTTATGGCTCGTTCAACAAAAAAAGGACCGTTCGTAGATAGTTTCCTGCAATCGCGGGTCGAAGGTATGAACTCGCGGAATGAAAAGAAGGTGTTGCGCACCTGGTCGCGACGTTCGACGATCGTCCCGGAAATGGTGGGCCACACTATCGCGGTTCACAACGGCAAGAAGTTTATCCCGGTGTACATTACCGAGAATCTTGTAGGACACAAACTGGGCGAGTTCAGTTTTACTCGTCAGTTCAAGGGACACTCGATGCGGGCGGCAACGGAGACGGCGGCCAAGCCAGCCGGTATTCCTGGCGGTCCGGGCGCGTCGGCTCCAGCAGGCGGAGCGGCACCGGCGGCGCCAAAGGCATAAAGGAGACGCGCAATGGAATTTCGAGCTGAAGCACGTTTCAGGCGCGTCTCGCCGCAGAAGGCCCGCCTGGTTTTGGATCTGATCAAAGGCCGCCGAGTGGAAGACGCGCTTAATACGCTGATCTTCACCAAGAAGCGGGTTGCGGCCACGATTGAGAAGCTGCTTAGGTCGGCGCTTGAGAACGCCAATTACCTGAGTTCGGAAAAGGGTCTCGACGTAAACGTGGACAATCTGTATGTGAAGCGGGCAGTCGCCAACGATGGGCCGCGTATGAAGCGCATTCGTCCGGCGCCAATGGGTCGCGCTTATCATTATGTGCGGCGTATCTCGCACATCGAAATTGAACTGGCGGAACGTGGCAAGAATGGCGAGGCGCTGGCCAATGTGGTCGGAGCGGAGAGAGTGAGCGGCACTTCGTCAGGAGCATCGAAACCGCGCGCCAAGGGTAAGGCCAAAGCGCAGGTCGGAAAGAGTAAGGCTAAGCCCGCCAAGAAATTTGCCGGAGCACGGTAGGGTTCGTCAAGGTCGTTAGGAGAGACGATGGGACAAAAAGTTCATCCTTATGGTTTCCGCCTCGGTTATACCAAGCCGTGGAAGTCGCGCTGGTTTGCCGAACGGGATTATGACAAGCAGCTGCTCGAAGACGTCAAGCTGAAGAACGAGCTGAAAGATAAGCTCAAGTCGGCGGGCGTGAGCTCGATTGACATCGAGCGTCCGGGCAACAAGCTGCGCGTCATCATCAAGACCGCGCGCCCAGGAATTATCATCGGGCGCAAGGGCGCGGAGATCGACAAGCTCAAGGCCGACGTGCAGAAGCGCATGAATGGCCGGGAAATTTATATCGACATTCAGGAAGTACACAAGCCTGAACTGGATGCGCAGCTGGTGTCGGAGTCGATTGCGCTACAGCTCGAAAAGCGCGTGGGGTTCCGGCGCGCCATGCGAAAGGCTGTAGACTCGGCGCTACGCTTCGGTTGCAAAGGGATTAAAGTTCGGGTGAGTGGACGATTGAACGGAAATGAAATCGCGCGGTCGGAGTGGTATCTGCAAGGCCGATTGCCGCTGCACACGCTGCGCGCAGACATCGATTACGGCTTCACCGAAGCGCGCACGACCTACGGCGTCATCGGCGTGAAGGTCTGGGTGTATAAAGGCGAAATTCTGCCTGCGGCTAAGAAGCGTGAACCCCAGCAGGTCGGGGGCGCGTTCTGAGAATGAACGTAGAAACGCAGCTCGCTACGTTTTGAGCTGGAAGCATAAAAGCCGGAAGCAAAGAGCAAATTTATGTTGATGCCAAAGAAAGTAAAGTACCGCAAGCAACAGCGCGGACGCATGACTGGCAAAGCCTGGCGCGGAAGCGAGCTCGCGTTCGGAGACTTCGGCCTGAAAGTTCTCGAGCCAGGTTGGATTACCGACCGGCAAATCGAGGCCAGCCGGGTTGCGATGACGCGTTTCGTCAAGCGCGGCGGCAAGATCTGGATTCGTTTGTTTCCGGACAAGCCTGTAACCAAGAAGCCCGCCGAAACTCGTATGGGAAAGGGCAAAGGCGCGCCCGATCATTGGGTCGCGGTGGTTCGTCCCGGCAAGATCCTGTTTGAAATGGAAGGGGTTTCGCCGCAGGATGCCTCCGAGGCGATGCGTCTGGCTTCGCACAAATTGCCTTTGCGGACTCGGTTCGTGAAGCGCGAATCGGCGGCGCACTAAATAGAGACAGGAACTGATTATGAAATCGGAAAAAATCCGCAACTTGACCGACGAAGAGCTTCTCCATCAGGAGCGCGATCTGAACGATCAGCTCTTTAAGCTGAAGTTCCAGCTCAACATGGGGCAGACGGAAAGTCTGAAAAAGATTCGCGGCATGCGCCGCGACATCGCGCGGGTGAAGACGATTGGACGTGAGCGCGAACTCGGCGCCAGCAAAACGGAGAGTAAGTGATGCCAGAGACAAGCACACAACAGGTTCAGCCGGCCGATGCGGGGCGACGCAAAGAGGTGGTTGGTGAAGTGGTTTCGAACCGCATGAAGAAGACCATCGTAGTTTCGGTCGTGCGCAAGAAGTCGCATGCGTTTTACGGGCGCGTGGTCTCGAAGGCCAAAAAGTTCTACGCCCACGACGAAAAAAACGAAGCGCGTATCGGCGATGTGGTGCGTCTCGAAGAGACCCGGCCGTTGTCGAAGCTGAAACGCTGGCGGTTAAAGCAAATCGTTCGCAAGACGGCACTGGTGCCGGAACATACCGCCGCTGAAATAAAGTAAGGCAGGGCCCCGAGGGAGACTGAACTATGGCTGTGATGATGAGAACCTGGCTCGAAGTCGCCGACAACTCCGGCGCTCGCAAATTGCAGGTCATTCTGCCGCTGGGTGGTTCCACCGGTCTGCGGGCCGGTTTGGGCGATGTGGTCACCGCCAGCGTGAAAGAAGCTTCTCCGGACGGACAGGTAAAGAAGGGAACAGTGGTCAAAGCCGTGATTGTGCGCACTCACAAAGAGTATGGCCGCCGCGACGGCACCTATATTCGCTTCGACGAAAACGCCGCGGTGCTGATCAATGAACAGGGCGAGCCGGTGGGAACTCGTGTTTTCGGGCCGGTCGCCCGCGAACTGCGCGAGAAGAAATTCTTGAAGATTGTGTCCCTGGCGCCGGAAGTACTGTAGGGCCGTAGCTGGCTACGTCTCTGTCGCGAAAAAGTGGAAGGGTTTGAAATGAGAACAGTAAGCACGGAACATAAACGAGTTGATATTCGGCGCAACGACACCGTCAAGGTGATCACGGGCCGGGACAAAGGCAAGGAAGGCCGCGTCCTGCGCGTGTTTCCGAACGACAACAAGATTTTGGTCGAGCACGTCATGATCGTGAAAAAACACGTGCGCCCCAACCCGCAGCGCAACGTCAAGGGCGGAATTGCCGAGCAGGAAAGCCGTATCGCGCTGTCAAACGTGCAGTTGGTCTGCGGGACTTGCGGACCGGTGCGTATCGGCCATGAAATGCGCGGCGACCGTAAGGTGCGGGTGTGCAGGAAGTGCGGAACCACGCTGGATAAATAAGTTTGAGTGATTTGGTAAATGTAATTGGGCAATTGCCCGATGCGTCCGAAGGTGCTAAAGCATGGCAAAAGATAAAAAAGAAAAAAAGGGCGGACAGCAGGAAGAGCAAAAAGCTCCGTCAGTCGCGCGTCACAGCGCTAAGGAGACGCCGCGGCTGAAGGCGCGCTTTCAGAAGGAAGTCGCGCCCACGCTGATGAAGGAATTCGAGCTGAAGAATCCCATGGCAGTGCCGCACCTCCACAAGATCGTCGTTAACATGGGCGTGGGCGAAGCCACCCAGAATGCGAAAATTCTCGATCCCGCAGTCAACGAACTCGGCCAGATTACCGGCCAGAAGCCAGTGGTGACGCGGGCCAAGAAGTCCATCGCTGCTTTCAAAGTTCGCGAGGGCCAGGCGATCGGCGCGATGGTCACTCTGCGCGGCGACCGCATGTATGAATTCTTCGATCGGTTGGTGAATGTGGTGTTGCCCCGCGTGCGCGATTTCAAAGGGGTTTCAACCAAGTCGTTCGATGGCCGTGGCAATTACACGCTCGGATTGCACGATCAGTTGATTTTCCCTGAGATTGATTACTCCAAGGTGGACAAGCAAAAGGGCATGAACGTCACGATTGTGACTACGGCCCGCAGCGACGACCAATCGCGTTCTCTGCTTCGTCATCTCGGGATGCCGTTCCGGGCTTAAACCGCATGGATCGAGCCGGGCAAATTGGCCGGACACAAAGTTGAGAGTTAGGAGCTAAGTTTGACTACAGCGAAGCGAGTGAAAGACGCGAAGATCGAAGCGAAGTTTCAGAAGGCGCGAGACAACAAAGAAGCGCGGCCCAAGTTTTCGACGCGCAAGCACAACCGCTGCAAGATTTGCGGACGTCCGCGCGCCTATCTGCGCAAGTTTGGCCTCTGCCGCTTGTGTTTCCGGGGATTGGCGTTGCGTGGAGAAATTCCTGGAGTTTCAAAGTCTTCGTGGTAGATGTGCGGCGCGGCATCTGTTGCCGCAAAGAGTGCCCGCCAATGTGGGCTTTGTCCCCTGAGGTCGGGCGGAATACGTCGCCGCGGGTTCTTCGGCGCAAGGCTAGAATGGCCGAAGCAAACGGGCGATTGAGGAGAAGGAACGCATGAGGTTGACCGATCCGGTCGCAGATATGTTGACGCGCATTCGCAATGCGATTAGCGCACGGCACCAGAAGGTGGATATTCCGGCTTCCAAGCTGAAGCTGGAGATTGCCCGCATTCTCAAAGAAGAGGGCTACGTCTCCAATTTCAAAGCGACGGAAGAGGAAGGACACAAGATCCTGCGTATCTACCTGAAATACGCCAACAACAATGAAGCGGTGATCTCGAATGTGAACCGCGTCTCCCGCCCGGGATGCCGGGTGTACGTGCGGCGCACTGAGATCCCCCGGGTGCTGGGTGGGCTGGGCATCAACATTCTCACCACGCCTCGTGGCGTGATGACTGGACGTCAGGCGCGCAAACAGGGCCTGGGCGGCGAGTTGCTCTGCGAAGTTTGGTAGAGGCGCAGCTTGCTGCGTCGGAAACGTTCGCAAGCAACGTTTCAACAGTGAGAGGCTGAGAGCTGAATTTATGTCACGAATTGGAAAAAAACCGATCCCGCTCCCCAAGGGAGTCACGGTAAAGATCGAGGGCAATACGGTTGCTGTCCAGGGCCCGAAGGGCAAGCTGGATACGACATTGCCGGCGGGCATTAAGGTCGAGCAACAGGACGGAACTTTGTTGGCCGTCCGCGAGAACGATTCGCAAGCCGCCGTCCACGGCTTGGCGCGCGCCCTGGTCAATAACGCCGTCGAAGGCGTCACTAAGGGGTGGACTCGCGACCTTGAAATCGTCGGCATTGGCTATCGCGCCGAAATGAAGGGCAAGAACACGGTGGTGTTCAGTCTCGGTTATTCCCATCTGATCGAGTATCCACTGCCGGTGGGAATCGAAGCGACCGTCGATCCCAAGCAGACCAAGTTGAGTGTCACCGGAATTGATCGCCAGAAGGTCGGTCAGGTTGCTGCCGAAATGCGCAGCCTGCGTCCACCGGATCCGTATAAGAATAAGGGTGTGCGTTACGCGGGCGAGCGTTTGAAGAAGAAAGTGGGCAAGACGGGAGCAAAGTAAACCGTTGCCGGTCGTTGGCTAGAGCGGTTCATGATTTTGCCAGCGACCAAGGACGAACGATCAAGGATATTTTTTATGCTTACGCGAACATCGAAAAACACAAATCGGCGGCACGTACATGAGCGCATTCGCAAGAAGATCCTCGGAACTTCCGAGCGGCCGCGGCTGAATGTCTACCGTTCGCTGAACCACATTTATGTTCAGTTGATCGACGATTTGAATGGCAACACCGTGGTCTTCGCGCACTCCGCTGAGGGCAAAAAAGGCGAACGGCGCACCGGCGGGAACGTCGCCTCGGCCAAAGAAGTCGGCAAGCTGATCGCAGAGCGGGCCAAGGCCAAGGGGATCGAGAAAGTCGTCTTCGACCGCGGCGGCTACATTTATCACGGCCGGGTAAAGGCTTTGGCCGACGCGGCACGCGAAGCCGGTCTGAAGTTTTAGATGAATTGAGTAATTGAGCAATTTGGTAATTGTGTAATTTGAACTCGTTCTCAAATTACTTAATTACTTGATTGCAAATTACCAGATGGGAAAAGAATGCCAACAGTCATTAAGAAGCTCGATGCGGGTTCCTACCAACTGAAAGACCAGGTAGTCGCAATTAACCGGGTCACGAAGGTGGTCAAAGGCGGCAAGAATCTTTCTTTCGCTGCTCTGGTCGTAGTGGGAGATCCCAGTTCTGCTGTCGTCGGATACGGTTCGGGGAAGGCGAAAGAAGTTCCCCAGGCCATCCGCAAGGGAATTGAGTCAGCGAAGAAGAATTTGATGAAGATCAACCTGACCCAAACCAGCATCCCGCATCTCGTGCTGGGACGTTTCGGATCGGGTAAAGTGCTACTGAAGCCCGCTCCCGAAGGCACGGGGGTGATCGCAGGTGGAGCGGTCCGCGCCGTCATGACTTCAGCGGGCATTCAGAATGTGTTGACCAAATCGATTGGGACGACCAATCCGCACAACGTCATTAAAGCGACATTCGATGCGTTAAAGAAGTTGAAGAATCGGTCTGATGTAGCCGCACTGCGCGGCAAGAACGCAGAAGAGTTATAGAAGGACGGAATCTGAAATGACGGCAAAGAAATCGAATGCGGGCGGCGGAAAGATCCATTTAAAGTGGGTGCGCTCCGCGATCTGCGCCCCGACAAAACAGAAGCTGGTGGTTAAGGGACTTGGCTTCACGCGATTGAACCAGGTGATTGAGCGGCCGGACAATTCTGCCATTCGAGGAATGGTGGCCAAGATTCCGCATCTGGTCGAGATCGTGTAACCAACATCTTTCCGTAGAAACATTGCCAGCAATGTTTCTACAATGCAGGCATTAGCGAAGAGCAATTATGAATCTGTCGAATATT
>Ga0209169_10002872_pt1 | contig 10235 bp, 9 predicted proteins | sample HubBroMetageWRM4_FD_188346 | JGI IMG/M metagenome (GOLD analysis project Ga0209169, IMG submission 188346) | Warmed soil microbial communities from the Hubbard Brook experimental Forest, New Hampshire - Hubbard Brook CCASE Soil Metagenome WRM 4... | ecosystem: Environmental > Terrestrial > Soil...
ATGCAAGAAATACGCGGCCGAATGCTTGCTGGCAATGTGCTTGAAGGGTCGCGGCGATTGCTTGAAATCGAAGCAATCGGCCAGCGGATTGGCACGTTTGTCCGTCGTTCCGAGCGACGGTAAATCGAACGTCTGCTCGACGAACTTTAGAATGCTGCCGAACTCGTAGTGCACGTGCGAGACGTAATGCGCCTTCGCGTACGGCGAGATGACAATGAGCGGAACCCGGAAACCTAGCTCGTATGAGTTGTAGGCCTTGGGCGCAACGTGATCGTAGAAGCCGCCCCAATCGTCCCACACCACGAAGATTGCAGTGGACTTCCAGTAGCTGCTTTCGCCCACGGCATTGACGACCGACGCGACCCAGGACGGCCCGCTACCGTCGGTGAGGCCCGCGTGATCCGATTCGCGCGCAGTCGGAGTCACCCAAACGATGCTCGCAAGCTGCCCGTTTGAAATGTCGGTGAGCACGTCGGCCGGGCGTCCGACGACGTTCTCATATGAAGCGCTGTGGCGGATGGGCAGGATAGCGTCGGGCGCGTGCCAAGGGCCGTCGGTGCCGCCGGCCTGATAGTAGCGCCAGCTCACGGAGTTACTGTTCGCGAACGCTAACAGCGAGGTGCGGTCGAAGCACGGAAAGACCGATTTGTCTTCGTTTCCATATTGGTCGATGACGGTGCCGAGGGAGCCCGTGGGCGAATCGCAGCCGCCGGTAAATCGTCCGGACGGGGCGCGCGGCTCTTCCGATGCGCGCAGGTTCGAGCCATCCTGAATCGTTGAGGTTCCGCTGAGCAAATACTGATGCGCCGGAAAACTCGGGCCTTGATTCGATTCGAACATTCGGTCGGCGAGCACGTTTGCTCTCGCCATCTCCCAATACTCGGCTATGTCGCCGCGCGGCACGTACGCATAAGCTCGCAGCTCGCGCTTGAGACAGGGCGGATCCCCCTTGCGCCAATGGCAGTGCGAACGCGCGAGATCGAATCCGTTTAACTTGCCGTTTGCATACTCGGTGAGAAACGAGGTGTGTGAGTGCGAGATATCATAGTCCGCGGTGAGCGGTTCCGGTATGAGCGGGACGCTCTCACCCTTCGAGTTCATCCCGGACTTGGCGGAGTCGGCTCCCGGATAGCCCTTGAAAAGATCGTCGAACGTGCGGTTTTCCTGCACGATGATCACGACGTGACTGATCGCCGAAGTCCGTGGCGGCGGAGAGCCGGGGTCGCCGGAGCCGGGGATCGACGAACCCGATTGGCCGCCGCCGCATCCGGCCGTTAGCGCCGCGAGCACGACAGTGAACAGCCAGGGGGACGATGAGCGCAGGCTGATGCGGTTAATGGCTACATCCCTCCCGGCAGCATATCGCAGTCGATCATTTTGTTAAGCAGCGGGCCGCCCACGATGCTGACGAAATCCGTCCGCGCTTGCTGGTTTGCCTTCAGCTTTGCCGCGATACCGCTCGAACTCGAACTCGAACTCGAGCCGGATTTTTGCTTCATCGCCGACATCGTGTTCGCAAAGTCGCTGCAGCTCTCGCCGTTGATTTTCGCGACGAATTTGTTGGCGGCGGTCGTCGCGATCTTGTCGGCTATTTGTTGGCGCATTTGCTGCGCGACTCCCGGAAGCGCCGTTGCCGCGACGACGAGCCACGCGATTAGGAAAATGCCGAAGCAACGAGGCAAGACTGAAGTAAACTCGATCAAAACGTCCTCCTGCGCGCCCCATAATTCGGCTCGCCGGGAAGCGAACCCTGGCCGCGTGCCGAGCGCCCAAGTAGGTGCGGAGTCCGTCAATGGAGTAACGCCCTCAAACCCGCAGGCGCCGTCGTAGCTTAGTGGTAAAGCACGCCCTTGGTAAGGGCGAGAGCACCGGTTCAATCCCGGTCGACGGCTCCATTCTTTTTGCTCCGCCGGAATCTCCGCCTAGTGCGTGCCGTTTTAAGGCGCTCTTCGAGTCGCTCGCGCGCCTCCCGCGAGTAATACTTCTTGGTCCAATCCCAATCGTTCTGCATTTTGAATACCTTAATAACGGTGCGGAGCGTGCTCCAAACGTCGGACTCTTGGCGCGAGAGCGCGGCTTCGGCTTCGTCGATTGCGGCCAGCGCTATGCGAGCGCGCGGGTTTCAACAGGCCAAGACGGTCGTAGAATTGCAGCGTGCGAACCGTCACGCCGGCCTCGCCCGCGAACTCTTTAATCCGGCGCAGCCGCGCCGCTTCTGGCCCAGTGGTTTGCATCGTTTCCTCTCGTGGCCAAGCCGAGTCTCTGACGCAACGTCGGAGTCAAGACGTTGCGGCCAACGCCCGCGCCTGCCTGGCCGGTAAAACGAGAAAGCACCTTTTTGCGCGTATTCTAACGATGCTTTCGTGAGGAACGCGCTATACTAATGGTTGATATGTCGAAATTCGCGTTCGTCGCCAAAACCGCTGCCGCGCTAACGGCCGGCCTCTTCCTGACCTTGCCGCTCCTGGCTTCCGCGCAACAGGAGCCTTATCCGCAACAGGAACCCTATCCGCAGCAGCAACAACCGTCCCCGCAGCAGCAGGGGCCAACGCCCTCCTATGCACTGCCCCCGCCGGGCGCCGTCGGGCACCGCGGCGGGATCACCGGCACGGTTAGTGCCTTCGATGGCCAGTGGATCGTCTATATGCACGACGACAAGGGTTACACCGACCACATCACGCTACACCAGGGCACGATCATCAATCCGACCGGGATTCGGCTCGTCGAAGGCATGCATATCACGGTTTACGGCAACGCTGATGGCCCGACGTTTCAGGCCAACCAAATCGACGTTTCGCCGCCTCAGCAATATGCCTACGGCGGCAGCGGCGGTGCCTTCTATCCCGGCGGCGGCTACGGGGGCGGCGGCTACTATCCGTACGGCGGTTATGGCGGCTACGGCAATCCATACTATGGTTACGGTTACGGCGGCTATCCCTACGGTTGGGGCTGGCCGTGGGGCTGGGGCTTTGGCCTTGGCGTTAACTGGGGCTGGGGCTGGGGCTGGGGGGGCGGCTACCCCTACGGCTACGGCGCCGGCTGCTGCTACAGAGGTGGTGGCGGATTCGTAAGACCGCCCGTCCGTGGCGGCGGAAGCGGCTCGATCCACGGCACGGTCACCGGCCGGCCGCCGCGGCGATAGCCGGAAGCGCGCTGTTACCAGAGCGCGCCTTCGGCAACCAAAATATAGAGGATCGGGCCAAGACCCCAGACGATACTGACGACGAACCACACGCACTTTTTCAACGTCGTCATATCGCCGCGCGCGAGCAGGTTGATCCACATCAGGATCATTGCGATCGGATGCAAAATAATCGAAAGCAGAATTTCGAAGAGAAGCTTCATGCAGGGCTATTCGGCCCTGCATCGCTTTGGCGCCTTCGGTCGTTATTGAGAGCGCAAGGAGCATAGAGATGAAACACGACGTTACGCCGGAAATCCAAAAAAGCGAGCAAGAATGGCGCAACCTGCTGGGTCCGGAGCGTTACCGCGTCCTGCGCGAGGCGGGCACCGAAGCGCCGTTTACCGGGAAGCTACTGCAGCTGAAAGACGATGGTACGTACGTCTGCGGCGGGTGCGGCCAGGCGCTCTTTACCGCCGACGCAAAGTTCGATTCGCACTGCGGCTGGCCGAGCTTCACGCATCCCGAGGAACAGGAGAACGTCCGGCTGCTGGATGACTCCTCGCACGGCATGCAACGCATCGAAGTGCGCTGTAAGCGTTGCGATTCGCACCTTGGCCACGTCTTCGACGACGGTCCCGGTCCGGCCGGAACTCGCTACTGCATCAACTCGGCGTCGCTCGACTTCGAGCCGTCGAAGCCGGCCTAGCCGGCATAGCACGCGAACCGTCCATGACGATCAGGGCGCAGTTCCCCGACGAACAAGCGCAAGACGGCAGCTTCGCGCGTCAGGCGGATGCATTCGACGATTGGGTCCGGGCCGACGGCAGCACGGCGTACCCCGTCGAAGCAGGCCGCTACCATCTCTACGTCTCGCTTGCGTGTCCGTGGGCGAGTCGCACCGTCATCGTGCGAAAGCTCAAGGGGCTCGAGGCAGCAATCGGCATGACCGTCGTTGACCCGGTTCGCGACGAGCGCGGCTGGCGGTTTTCGCCGAACGAGCCCGATCCGCTCAACGGCTGGGCTTTCTTGAGCGAGGCGTACTTTTCCACGGATCCAGGCTATCGGTCGCGCGTTACGGTTCCGGTTCTTTGGGACGCCCATCGCAAACGAATCGTCAGCAATAACGACGACGACATCATGCGCATGCTCGGGAGCGAGTTCGACGCGGTCGCGCGCAATCCACAGCTCGATCTTTATCCGCGCGAGCGGCGCGACGAGATTGACGCGCTCAACGCCACGCTCTACGAAACGGTCAATAACGGCGTCTATCTTGCGGGTTTCGCGACGCGCCAGGCTTCCTACGAACGCGCCGCCTACCGGGTTTTCGAAACGCTTGATGCCATGGAGGCGCGCCTAACCGACCGGCGTTACCTCTTCGGTGCGCAGCCACTCGAGAGCGACTGGCGCTTTTTCGTGACCCTTATCCGTTTCGACCCGGTTTACTACGGTCACTTCAAGTGCAATCTTCGCCGAATCGCCGATTACCCAAACCTCTACGGCTATTTGCGCGACCTTTACCAAATCGACGGGATTGCGCAGACCGTCGATTTCGATCAGATCAAACGCCACTATTACTACACACACGACGATATCAACCCCACGCGCATCGTGCCGATCGGTCCGATCATGGATCTCACCGCGCCCTCCGGCCGCGAACGCCTCTCAGCGTAAGTTCCCCGCGCCTCCCACGAGGAGCCACAGCGTCACCCGCGCATACTCTCCAACGGGGGAAATGCTATGTTTGACATCGAGGCGTTCGTAGCCGAGTGTCGCGCCGCGTTGGCGCAGGATCGCTCGCCGGCAGCGGTGTGCGAGGTCGTCGCGCGAGCCGTGAGCGAGCCTGCCGCGGTCCTCAAAGCGCTCGGCGAACCGGCTCGCGGGCAGATTGCACCTATTTACCGTTCGCCCGAACTAACCGTTCTCAACGTGATATGGGCCCCCAAAATGACGATCTTCCCGCACAATCATGATATGTGGGCGGTGATCGGCATCTACTCGGGACGAGAGGATAACGTTTTCTGGCGGCGGCTCGAAGGCGATTTGCACAAAGTCGAAGCAGCCGGGGCGAAGTCGCTCAGCGATAAAGACACCGTCCCGCTCGGGCGCGACATCATTCACTCGGTCACCAATCCGATCGGCCGCCTTACCGGCGCCATTCACGTGTACGGCGGCGATTTCTTCAATGCAAACCGCAGCGAGTGGGATCCGGAGTCTCTGCTCGAACGGCCGTGCGATCCGCACCGGATCGTCAAAATTTTCGAAGAGGAGAACCAGCGCTGGGACGGACGACCTATGATTTAGGCCGACAGTGAATCGTAAATGATGATGTGTTCTCGCATGCGTGCAAAGAACGCATCGTGGCTCACGACGACGAGATTATGAAACGTAGGCGGTCGCTGCAATAAGCCCATCAATTGCCGGGACTGCGCACCCACCGCGTTGATAACGCGCAGCCAGCTCACCCCACTTGTTGGCAACGTCAAAGCTAATCGGGAGAATGCGATCGGCCCACAAGTTCGCAAGCTCACCGAGCTTGCGCGTTAACAAGTCCCGCTTACTGCTTCCTTCCACTCCCTCCCAGAGCTCGCCGATGGTAAGGACGGAGAGGCCGCGAGGGTTAAGGTGAGCTCTTGACATCGAACATATGTTCGATTAGCATGAATCTCCCATGGCAGCGCTGGCAGCGGTTTCCGAGCGGCAGAAGGCCTTCGAACTCCTCAGAGCGCGCCTGAGCGCGAAGCCTCCCGCCCTCCCGGTCGAGGGGTTAATTCGGACCGCGATTCCCGAGCTCGACCTCCTGCTGGGCGGCGGCTTTCCCGCCGGAATCGTGGCGACGCTCGAGGGCAAGACCGGATGCTGGAGCCTCGCGGCCGGGCTCGTGGCAAGGACGACGCGTCGAAGCCTCGTTGCGATCCTCGACGACGGCAGCCTCTATCCGCCCACGCTCGCGCAAGCCGGAGCCTCTCTCGAGCGCGTGCTGGTCGTTCCCGTTCGAAAGGCGGTCGCGATCGCGCGCGCGGCCGACATCCTGTTGCGTTCGCGGATTTGCCGGTTGGTGCTCATGCCGGCCGTTGCGTTGCGCGATGTGGTTTGGACGCGGTTGGCGTCGCTCGCTCATCGCAGCGGCGTGCTTTTGATTGTGATTGCGACGCACGCCGGCGCCGCGTTGCAATCCGCGGCGGTTGTTCGTTTGCACTGCGTGCTCGAGCGGATCATTACGCACGGCCAACGAGGGCTTTGGGGAACCATCGCGGGCTTCGATCTCTGCGTCGACGTGCGCAAACACAAATACCTAGCGGCGGGGCGAACCGCTTGCGTCCGCGTGGGGCATGAGGAGATCTTCGATGCTGCTTTGCCTTAGCGTCCTTCGACAAGCTCAGGATGACAGCGGGGAAATAATGCCGCCTGAGCTTTGGGAGGAGATGCTCGATGCGCTCGATGCGGTCTCGCCGCTCGTCGACGACGTTCGCCCCGGCCTCGCTTTTCTCGACATGCACGGCATTTCCGGCGACGCGCCGATGTGGATCGCGCAGACGCATCGCACGTTGCTTCGCTTTGGATGTGCGCTGCGAACCGCGGTGGGAGCTAATAAAATTGCCGCTTGGGCGGCGTTGCACGTGGCCGATGGAAGTCGCTGTGAACCCGGTGCGGAAGGCGAGCTGCTCGCACCTTTACCGTTGAGTCTTTTGGAAATAGATCCGGCAACGATCGAGCGTCTTCGGCTGCTTGGCATCGAACGGCTCGGCGACCTGGCGCGATTGCCGCACGGTCCCTTCGTACGCCGTTTTGGTGCAGCCGCAGCGAGCTGGCACGAGCTCGCACGCGGCATCGATCGCCGTCCCTTCGTTCCGCGCGGCCATGCCGTGGCGATCGAGGCCTCGATCTTCGGCGAGGGACGCGCCGCTGACGAAACCCAAGTCTTTTTTGCGCTGCGCATGTTGCTGGCGCGCATCTGCGACGATCTCGAGCGCTGCGGTAAGCGCGCCGGCGCGCTGCGTTTGGCAGTCGAGCTGGAAGATGCCGAGGCGTGCACCCTCGACGTGCCGCTTGCGACGCCGACCGCGCACGAGCGTACGATGTTCGATATGCTGCGCGCCAAGCTCGAGGGCATGACCTTTGCCGCCGCAATCGTCGGGCTGCGGCTGCAGGCGCTGCAGCTTGAAGAAGGAGGAGAAGCTCAAGCACTTTTTTGTGCCGACGATCTCGATCCGCAGCGCGTCGCCGTCACGATTGCGCGCCTCGAAGCGGCACTCGGCGCCGGCATCTCTCGAGCCCAGACGCGTGACGCCCACCTACTCGAAGAACGGTTTACCTACGAACCCTTCGAGCCGCCACCTCGCGCGATGCTCGAGAAAAACCAAACGCAGAGCGAGCTCGTTCCGCAGCTGCGGCTGCTTGAAGTGCGCGAAGTGCCAGTGCTGCTACGTGGCGGCGAGCCGGCCGTCGTCGACCGGCAAGCGGTAAGTCAATGCGTAGGCCCATGGCGCGTCGCCGAACGAGCCTACACGTCATCTCCCCTGAGCCGCGACGAGTACGACGTCGTGCTGGAAAACGGAACCTTCGCGCGCATCTATCGGCAAGGCTCGCACTGGTACTTGCGTGGCGTCTACGAGTAAATTTGCGGGCGCTATGTCAACGAACGAGAATGCCCGTGGGCCAAATGAACTTCGTTCTTTGGCCGCCTATCTGTCGAAGAAGGCGCCCTTTGTTGCCGATGGTCCCCGCAGCGAAGATCTGGATAAACGGCGGATCATCGTAGCCGACGTTCGTGACGTACATCTTATCGTGCCCGTCGAGAGCGATATTGAACGCGCTATATCCCGAAGTAAAATACGAAAGCGGCGCTACGTTGCCGTTCGCGTCCGGAGCGAAGATGGCTATGGTATTATACCCATCAGTATCATTGACGTAGAGATAGCCCGATGCGTCGACAGCCAAACCCGCGGGCTCCCGGAGTTGCGTCGCTGAGCCGGTAATGGTCCGCAGCGGCGTTGCATTTCCATGCGCATCCGGAGCGTAGACCGTGACTGAGCCAGAGTAAGTTTCATTGGCAACGTACAGGTTCGACTGCGAATCAAGGGCGAGGCCCCATGGGAAATTCAATCCCGTGTTCCTGCCGCGGATCGTGCGAATCGGCGCCGCGTTGCCGTTCGCATTCGACGCATAGATGGTGATGTGACTACCGTAATTCGTTTGATTCGCGACGTAAAGCTTATCTTGCGAATCGATGGCGATACCGGCCGGAGTTTTCAGCCGCGTCTCCGGACCGATTATCGTCCGAATCGGCGCGACGTTTCCTTCGGCACCGGCAGCATAAACGGTGATCGCATTGCTGGAGCTGTTCGCGACGTAGAGGTTGCCGTGCGAGTCCATCGCGAGGCCGGCGGGAATGATACCGAGCATCGTCTTCGAGCCGGTGATCGCGCCGGCCGGCGAGACGTTACCGTTAACGCCTCTTGCGAAAAAGAACACCGCGGCCAACGGCTTATTGTGATAGCCGGTCTCGGACGTGACGATGATGCAGCGTTTCAACGGGCAGCCGCCGCCGGTGTCCTGACGGGCCTGGGAGACCGCGCCGGTTTGAGCCGGCGAACCGGTGCCGGGCGCGGTCAGCGCCCCTCCACAAGCGGCCAACATCGTAGCCGCGCATACGCCGATCCCACCGATTGCGAGGCGGCCGGTCCGAGCGATCGCCATGGCACTGCTCCTTGCCCTTGGGCTTAGCCAAGTTGACTAAAGTTACTTCGCTAGGGAAGGCGGGCACCCTGGACCCCCTGGCTTATGCCGAGCTCCATGCCTGGTCGAACTTTAGCTTCTTGCAGGGAGGCTCGCATCCGGAAGAGCTCATCGAACGCGCGGCCGAGCTGGGATTGAGCGCCATCGCGCTGACCGATCGCGACGGCCTCTACGGTGCGGTGCGCTTCTCAACCCACGCCCGCCAGCGCGGTGTTGCTGCGATTGTGGGCAGCGAGCTGACTTTTGAAGACGGCTCGCGCGTCGTACTGTTGATCGAGGATGAGATCGGCTACGCGCACCTCTGCGAGTTGATTTCGCGCGCGCAGATGCGAGGGAGCAAAGGCGACGCGCGTCTGCGATGGGAGGATTTCGTCGGGCGCAGCGACGGGTTGACCGCACTCGCCGGTGGCCCATTCGGCCGGCTCGATCGCGCGCGCGTGGACGCATACCAAACGATCTTCGGCGACCGTTTCTACATCGAGCTCCAGCAGCATCTCACCGTGCAAGAGACGCAGCGCAACGTGCAGTTGGTGCAGCTCGCTCGCGAGTGCGGCGCGCCGTCCGTAGCAACCAATGCGGTCGTTTACGCGAGCAAGGACGACGCGCTCGTTGCCGACGTGCTCGCGTGCGTGCGCGACGGCACGACGATCTCCGCCGCGCGCGCCGCCAATGCCCTGCGCCCCAATGCGGAGTTTCATCTCAAAGCGCCGGCCGCGATGCGGCGGCTCTTCGCGCAGTATCCCGAAGCCATCGCGGCCACGATCGCGATCGCACGGCGTTGCCGATTTAGGCTGGAACGCTTGGCCGGACAGTTCCCGCTCTTTCCAGTGTCCGAAGGAAGTTCGCCGCAGCGCTATTTGCGCGAGCTCGTCTATGCGGGTGCGGCCAAGCGATATCCCATCCCGCTTGAGATCAAAGTGGAGCGCCAGCTGGATTACGAGCTCGGCATCATCGCACGGATGGATCTGGCCGGATATTTTTTGATCGTTTGGGATATCGTACGGGAGGCTGACAAGCTGGGCGTGCTCTGCCAAGGGCGCGGCTCGGCAGCCAATTCGGCGGTTTGTTACGCGCTCGGCATCACCGCGGTCGATCCGATCGGAATGAACTTGCTCTTCGAGCGTTTCATGTCGGAGGAGCGGCGCGAAATTCCCGACATCGACATTGACTTCGCTCATCAAGACCGCGAGCGCGTCATCCAATACGTTTACGAGCGGTACGGCCGCGCGAATGCCGCGATGGTCGCGGAGGTGATCACCTACCGGACGCGCTCGGCGATCCGCGACATCGGCAAGGCGATGGGGCTTACGCTGGAAGAGGTCGGGGCAATCGCGCGCGAGTTCGACGCGCGCGAATCGCTGCCCGAAGAGACCGG